>Ga0193749_1000059_pt1 | contig 13502 bp, 12 predicted proteins | sample L1s2metaG_FD_145081 | JGI IMG/M metagenome (GOLD analysis project Ga0193749, IMG submission 145081) | Soil microbial communities from a riparian zone of the East river system, Colorado, United States - L1s2 | ecosystem: Environmental > Terrestrial > Soil > Riparian zone | place: USA: East River...
AAGGCGTCATTTGTAAAGCGTCATTCAGACCAGAACAGCTACGCTCAGGATGGCTGGGTGACGCTTTACAAATGACGCCTTTGTCGGTGTTAAGCGTCTTTTTGTACAGCCGCCAACGTTGGTTTGTGCCATTGACACAAGGATGAACGCTAATCGGAGCATAGTTTTTCTTGTTCCTGCTCACCACATCCATGCACTGATTATTTTGCACTGACCTTATTTCCAAATTGACGCCATACTGGGACATGGCCCACTTCTGGCTGACCTTACCTGGGCTGCACACATTTTGTAGAATCCTGGTGAGCCCTGAATCCTGATCGCTCACGATCTCCAGACACAGATCACTATGAACAGGGCTAATCGTGTAATTGCCGGATCCGTCAGCGACGATATTGAACTTCTGATTGTTACTGGAATCAGTAGGGTCGCAGTCGAAGGTCTGCAACGCTATATCAGATCCGCAGGAGCTGTTCGGAATTTCCAAACAACGATGGTTGCTCTCACCTACGATCGAATACATCCCATCAGGAATGTTCCCCGCGGCAGCTTTATTAACTGGACTGGAGCGTGTCTTGCCATTGCCCCAAAGTACCAGCAGCAACGATAGCGCAAACAGAAACGTAGTCCGCTTTTTCATGTTGAGTCTCCGAGAGATTGTGTGAAAGGCTTATATCACCGATCTGAACGAGAGAACAGTAGTGTTGCCATACTTTCGCCCGGTGAGTTTTTGAAATCAGGAGCGCGAACCTTTTTGGAGTGCGGTAACTTGTTACCGCTTTCAAAGGCCGCGAGTTGTCGCGGCCAGCTGGCACTCTACGGCTGCGCCGACAAGTCGGCACTTACGAAAGCGCTGACAAGTCAGCGCACTCCAAAAACTTCGCCCACAAACTCCTTCATCGCCTCAAGCGAACGCTCGGGCTGATCCAGGTGCGGACTGTGTCCACACTCAGGCAGCAGGACGGTGCGCACGGGCCCGCGGCATCCAGCTCCTATTCTTCTGATCTGCTCCTGGGTGCCGTACTGATCGTCCGCTCCCTGAATCAGCAGCACCGGCACACGGATGTGTGGCAGATACTCTTCAATATTCCATGATTTAAACTCAGGATTGAGCCACACATCATTCCATCCCCGGAAGGTCGCATCGACATTATCTCCGTGATACCGCCGCAGCCGCTCCCTCAAGACCGCCCCACCCACCGGAACAGTCGGAGTGCCCGCATCCTGCGGGCGGTGGGCAGGCATCCTGCCTGCCGCGCCGCGCTCTCCATACTTCTCCCCAATCGCTCTGATACTTTCCAGGCCCACCTCTTCAACAAAGACATGCGGAGCTTCCAGGATCAACCCGCATACTCTTGGGTCCCTCGTTCCACCAGCGTGAATGATCGATATTGAACCGCCATCGCTGTGTCCAACCAAAATCGCTTCGCGGATCGAAAACGCGTCGAGCACTTGAGGCAAAATCGCCAGGGCCTCGTCATGCATGAACCTGACCGGCCGCGGTAATTCGACGGGATCTGATTTGCCATAGCCCGCGCGGCTATAAACCAGCACGCCACATCCCGTCTCGCGGGCTATACGCTCAGGGAAATCCCGCCACATGGCGACGCAACCAAGCCCTTCGTGCAAAAACACGAGCGCCGGCGCCGCCGCGGGGTCGGGCCCGTGCCACTCGTACTCGAGCTGTCGGTTGGCGATTTTGATCAGCGGCATGCTTTGGAGTGCGGTGGCAAGCTCAGCGCGACACCGCTTTGGATAGTTTGGAGTTCCGCCTTTAGGCGGTCTCGGCATCAGGCACTTAGCGCCGCCTAAAGGCGGAACTCCAAACCAAAGCGCCGTCGCCGCTACGACCACCTCAGCGCGGCCGCCGCGCCGGGGACCCCGGTTGCTTGCCGGCGCACTCCAAAAAGATTTCAATCGCGCCGGCCGCCGGTAAACCTTAGCAGGAAGAAGAAGAGGTTGATGAAGTCCAGATAAAGCGACAACGCTCCGACCACGGCGTACGAACCGGCGCGCCCATCCGGTAGCGCCAGCGCCATCTGCTTCAGGCGTTGCGCGTCCCACGCCGTCAGTCCGGTAAAGACCAGCACGCCCACCACTGAGATCACAAATTGCAAAGCGTCGTTGTGCCAGAAGATACCCACGAACGAAGCGAGCAACAGTCCGATCAATCCCATAAACATGAAATGACCCAGACCCGCGAGACTCCTTTTCGTCACCGTGCCGAACAGAGCCGTAGCCCCAAACATCCCGGCCGTGATAACGAAGGTCTGCACAATCGAAGTGCCGGTGAAAACCAGCAGGACCACCGATGACGTCACGCCCACCAGCGCCGAATACAAGATGAAGAGACCGGCCGCCGTGGCCGGTTCAATTTTGTCCACCCGCGCCGCCAGGTAAAAGACCAGACCAAGTTGGGCGATTACAATGAGCCAGAACCCCAGGCGATTAACTATCAAAGCCTCAACCAGCGCTGGCGATGCGGCCACCGCAAACGCGGTAACCGAAGTGATCAGCAAACCGACAAACATCCAGAGATAGACTTTCGCCAGGAACGCTCCTACAAAGGCAGCGTCTTTGTCCGACGAAATAATTGCGGGGCCGTCTGTCGAAGATCGGTTCCACGAGGGTTGTTGATTCCAGCTCATAATTGCCTCTCTGTAAGGATCCCTATCCTTAACTATTTGGGTTCATTATAAGCCCTCTCTTATCGATCGACGACTTAATACTGGGAGCGCGGGCGCCCTCGCCCGCACCTGAGCGCGCAGCGCGAACTCTTCTCCGCGAAGCGCCTGGAAAAAAAAGGGGGCAAGTGCCACAGCACCCACCCCCCGAACACGATCCCATCTCTTTCGTTAAGACCGCGAAGTTTGCAGAGCAACGTGGCTCCGGGTCTTAAGGATGTTTCCCCTTACCTTTACCCTTGCCTTCCGGGGCCTGCGCCGGTGGCGGCTTGCGTTCCTGTTTCGCCGCGCCCGCGGGTTTCGCTTCCTGCTTTACAGGCTGAGGCGCCGCCGCAGCCTTACGCGGGGCCTGCGGCTGGGCGCGCTGCTTCGCGGGCTGAGGAGCCGCTGCCGACTTTGCCGGCTGAGCAGCGGCCGCTGCCTTCGCCGGGTGTCCTACTCGTACTGCTTGCGCTTGTGGTGCAGCCTGGCGCTGCGCCGGTGGTGCAGTCTTTCGCTGGGCTTGCTCCTGGGCCTGTGGTTGCTTTGGCACATCAATGCGCGCCTTCCCAACAGCGCGCCCAAGCCCACCCGCATCCTTCGCATCCTTATTGCCTCGCGCTGCTTCGCCGGCCTGCGCGTCGATTTGTTGTTTGCGGGCTGCATCCGGCTGCTGAGCCGCTTCGCCATTCCGCTCATCTTTCAGCTTCAGCTTTTGATTCTTAGCCTCGGCCGGAACTGGTTCCGCGCGCAGCGTCTTCGCCAGGTCCTTTCTAAAAGGCGGCGCAACTGGCGCGGTGCTGACCACAACCCGCGTGTCGTTAAGTTTTTTGGCAATGCCCGGCGGCAGATCAATCTTGCCGCGACCCCAGGCGGAATTCAGCACTGCGTTCCGCAAAGGCGTCAGCATCAAAGGATCGAGCGTGGGCCGCACAGATGCCAACGTCTGCTGATCAATCCTGCGAACACTGCGCGGATCTATCGTCCGGCCAAAAGCGTCGACCGGCACGACGGTGACTGCCCCCGGTATGGCCAGATTGAAAAGTTGTGTGGGCGCTACGTTCGTCCGTGTCAGATATTGCGGCTGCCAGTTGTTGTCATAGTAACGAGGCGCATAACTATCGCCTGGGCCCAGCGGGACCCAGCCAATTTGGTTCGCGTCGCCTAGCGAAATAAAAGCGACGAGCGCCGGAGCATACGCCGGTGTCGTGTTCACCGCATCGGGAATCCAGTACCACTGGCTCCCGACATTGGCCCAGCGCCCATAGTGATAAGGCGCATAGCCCCAGGTCTCGCTTGAAACCCAGGTCGGCCCATACCCATAATTGTTGGTCCAGTAACCCTGCTGGTAGGGAACCCAACCTGAATCGACCCGCGGTCTCCACGCATAGCCATAACCGTTCACGTTCTGCCAGTCGCCGTAAGCATCCAGGTCGTTTAGGCCCGGAATGTAAGAGCTCGCATACTGATAACTCGGGTTGCGCCGGTAGGGATCGTAATAGTAAGGATCATTGAGATAGGCGTCATAGTCGTTGTAACGGCCGTCATAAGAATTCGGATATTGATACCGGTAATAACTGTCCACCTGATATCCGGCATCCTGGCGATTCAAGCGCGACAACGAAGCCTCAGCGACTGCCTGACCCAACAGAGTAAGCATCTCGCCTTTATTGATCTGGCTTGAGCCTCCCGGACCTACAACGTGCGCCAGACCGCTCAGTACTGAAACCAGCACACCGCCGTTGTTGTTGAAACCGATGTTGTAAAGACCGGGCTGATCAAAGTCTACCGCGCCATTGGGCGTGGCTACTTCAAACAATTCATCAGGTTGTAAATACCCAACATCAAACATCGCCGAGCCATCTCGAAGCGCAAGCTGGGTGCGGCGGTCGGCACACGAAACCACGTCAAGTGACGTGTTCGGATCGAGCCGCGCGAAATTGCGTCCGTTAAAGGCGAGCGAAGCGTGCGAGTTCTCCCGTGTGTAGATACGATCTCCTACTGAGAACGGTTGATTCGCAGTCGCGGGTCTCCAATCGGCATTCGCATCCGTGTTCGCCGCGGTGTTGCTTAAAGCAACCTCGCCATCCACACGTTGAATGCGCGCCGCGTTTGGCAGCGCCTCAGCCGACACCGTCTGTTCATGTTTTGCATAGAACCACACGCCCAACCCGGCGACGAGCGCCACCACCACGGCCAGGATTGTCGCGTGCGGCCATAATTTGATCCTGTTCATAAAAACCTCCTATCAAGTCCAATCCGGCACTTAGCCCTTACCGCTCAGCACCGTCATTTCAGGCTTCGAAGCCTTTTTGTACAGAGTTTGTCGCGGAAATCAGATGCACCGGTGGGGCCACAAAGTGATTCGAGACTCGGAGGAAGACAGCTTCGCGAGACTTAGATCAATGTACGCAAAGGTTGGAGTCGCAGGCTGCCGTTATCTAGTCCCACCGTTGGCCGGATATCAGTATGAAAGGGGCCCAGGAGTGAAGAGAAAAGTGCATGCTAATCGCATTGAATACGTATCCATTCAGGTCGCCTCGGCAGAGTTTGGAGTTCCGCCTTTAGGCGGTCTCGGCATCAGGCACTTAGCGCCGCCTAAAGGCGGAACTCCAAACCAAAGCGCCGTCGCCGCTACGACCACCCCAGCGCGGCTGCCGCGCCGGGGACCCCGGTTGCTCTGCCGGCGCACTCCACATGAGCTCCCGGGTGATAGATGAGCGACACACTCGACCCTCCTTTACCATTCACAATTTACCCTTTACGATTTACTAACTATGGCTAAATGGACTTTCGAACCTGGACACACCGCCGCCGGCTTCACCGCTCGGCACATGATGGTCACCAACGTCCGCGGACACTTTAAGGACGTGCACGGCTCGCTGGTGTTTGATCCCGAAGACCCTACGAAGTCTTCCGTCGAAGTCAAGATCGACGCGCGCAAGATCTGGACGGGAGAGCCCGCGCGCGACGATCACTTGCGCAGCGCAGACTTTCTCGACGCGGAAAATTTTCCCGAGATCACTTTTCGCGGCAACCAGGTCGTGGTGATTGGCGAGGTTGATTACCGCGTCACAGGCAAGCTCACGATTCGCGGCGCCACCAACCCGGCTACGCTCGACGTCCACTATCTCGGGCAATGGCAAACGCCCTGGTGGGAAGACGGCGTCGACAAAGGCCCAAAGACCCGCGCCGGCTTCGTAGCCAAAACCAGGATCAACCGGCAGGACTTTGGCGTCAGTTGGAACGACACCATGGACAAAGGCGGCATCGTCGTCAGCAACATCATCGAGATCACGATTGACGCTGAAGCGATTTTGGAAGATGAGTGACGCGGGCGCGCGGACATAACCAAACCAGGACAGTGCCACTTTGATTAGAGGTGTTCAGAGTACCGACTTCAGTTGGGCCGTCCGGAGCAAGAAAGAGCCCAATCAAAGTTTGTACTCTATACGCCCGGGAAATTAAGACACTCACGACTAAGTAAGCCTTGTGGTACGATTCGCCTCGCCATGCTCCCTCTTCAAAGACTGCTCATCACACTCATTTGCACCTTTCTTCTGCACCTTTCGATCTCGGCCCAATCACCTCAACCCCAGACCGCGGTCGATTACGATAAGACCGGCTTCGCGGCGCAACAGGGACGCGAGTTTGAGGAGGCTCTGCAACTTTATGCCGCGGCCCTCAAGCTCAACCCAAAAGATTGGATCGCACACGCAAACTCGGGAGTCTGTTACATGGCTCTGCAGAAGTTTGAGAACGCCGTCACTGCTTTCAAAGCCGCGGTGGCGCTCACTCCCACTGAGCCGCGTCTTCAGCTCAGTTTAGGAGCTGCTTATGCGGCCAACGGTCAAAGTTTGGAAGCTATCGATGCCTTTAAGGAGGCCATCAGGCTCGATCCAAAAATGGTCGAGGCATACGAAGCCCTCGCTCGTTTCTATGGCCATCTCGGCCGCAACGATGACGCGCTGCGTCTCGCGACACAAGCACTTCAAATCCGCGATAACGATCCGCAGCTGCTCCTTTTGCTGGGCCGGCTTCACATCGAGCTTGGATCGTTGCCGGCCGCGGTTGAAGCCCTCAATCGCGCGGTCGCGATCAAACCTGGATTTGCTGAAGCGCATTTAAGTTTGGGAATCGCATACGAACACCTGGGGCAACTGTCAGAAGCTGCGGCAGCTTTCAAAGAGGCGGCTCGGCTTGATCCGAATGACGCGGCAGCGAGTTACAGCCTCGGCGTCACCTTACAGAAACTGGGTAAGCATGAAGAAGCAGCCGCGGCCCTGAAGCGCGCGACTGAGTTACAGAAGGACTGGGCCGAAGCTTTTTACTTTCTTGGCCTCGCCTGGCTGGATCTGGGCCAACAGGAAAAAGCCTTGATCGCCGCGAAGGAAGCTGCCCGCCTTAAGCCAGACGAGTTTTTGATCCTGAATGGCCTGGCCCGCGTGTTACGAGAGTCTCAAAAATACGATGAGGCGATCGAGATTGTGCAGCATATCGTACAGCTGCGGCCCGACGATGTGGAGTCGCTTTATCTTCTCGGCAACACATACTTGATGGCGCAGAAGTATGACGAGGCGATCAAGATGCTAACCAGAGTCGTGGAGCTGAATCCCGATCACGCGGACGCGCGCGACCGGCTGCGAGCAGCCACTGTGCGCAAGCGTGATCGGCCGATGTTGGATGAATACAAAAAGTATGCGGCCGAGCGGCCCAACGATGCTTTGGCTCACGGGCAAATGGGTCAGGCATACAACGGATTTGGGATGTTTGCCGAAGCGGAGGCTGAGTATCTCCGGGCGTTGGAGTTGGATCCGAAAAATGTGGATTTCAATAACCGTCTGGCAATCAATTACGACGAGTGGGGCAAGACGGAAAAATCTATCGAGTATTACCAGAAGGCGATTGACCTGAAGCCCAATCACGTTTTCTATTTGAGCCTGGGAACAGCTTATGAAAAGTTGGGCAAAGCCGAAGAAGCAGCCAGGGCATTTCGGGAATCGATCAAAATCAAACCGACTTTTATCCAGGGCCTCTACAGTCTCGCCCTGGTCGATGCCAAACAGGATCGCCCCCAGGAAGCGATCGAGCTGCTGCGCAAAGTTGTCGAGATCGAACCCCGGAATGTCTTCGCGCAGCATGCGCTGGGCGTAATTTATGTCCAGACCGGCGAAAAGAACGGTGCCATGCAGCAGTACTACGTTCTGCAAACCCTGAATCCAAAACTGGCCGCAGATTTGCTGAAGTCGATTCCGAAGTGATTCATCCCGCTGCAGGAGCTAAACAAACCGCAAAGCCGTCAATACCGTCCGAGCAAGTGCATTCTTGTCGGAGCGCATCAGACATCCTGTCCGCCTGAGCGCGAAGCGCGAACACTTCACTCCCATAGGGCAGGTGCGAGTTCGCGCCGCGTGAGTCTTCCGTTGCAACTTTCATTACTTTCCCGTTTCAAGGTCTTCATCTACCATGCGCCACTCTGATTGGAGGATCCCAGTGAAACAGTCACTCATACCGGTCGAGAGAATTGAAAAGGCAATCTATTTGATTCGCGGCGAGAAGGTGATGCTGGACCGGGATCTGGCGGCCCTTTATGAGACCACTACAAAGGTGCTGAAACAGGCCGTGAAACGAAACATAGATCGGTTTCCTGATGATTTTATGTTTGTCCTCAATCCGACAGAGTTCCAGAATTGGAGGTCACAATTTGTGACCTCCAACGCCGATCGTATTGGACTTCGTTATTCGCCGATGGCCTTTACCGAACACGGAATCCTCATGCTGTCGAGCGTTTTGAACAGCACCCGCGCGGTGCAAGTAAACATCGAGATCATGCGCGCCTTTGTAAAGCTGCGCCAAATGCTTTCGTCCAATGCTGTGTTGTCGCGCCGGTTGGATGAGCTCGAAAGAAAGTACGATCGCCAATTCAAAGTTGTCTTTGACGCGATTCGAAAGCTCATGTCGTTACCGCAGCCTGCCCACAAACAAATCGGCTTTCGCTAATGGAGTCAGAACCGGGAGCGGTAGCGACCGGGTCATAAACTCAACGATGAGTGATGGCTGACAGCGTGAATAGAAAGACCCAAGATAAGCTCCGCGTCGGCGCGCAACCTCGCGCCCCACTGCGTGAGTCCGCGAGCGGACGTCCGAGAATAGCCCAGCACTTCAGTGCTGGGTAACAAACGAAAATAAACCGCGAGCCCGTGTAGCGGGCGACTGAAAGACGCCCGCGCCCAGGAGATTCAGCCGTCCGCTGCACGGACTCCTTGTCTTGATACGGCACTGATCCCAGCGTGAACTGCTGGGCTATTCTCGGACGTCCGCTACGCGGACTCGGGAAACGCCAATTCTTGTGCAAAGCGAGAGCACGGCGCGCCATCTATGCCGGCCAAGGTGCTCAAAAGTACGCGGCCTGAGTCCGCGTAGCGGACGACTCAGGTTTCAAAATACGTAGCGCTGATCGAATTCGATCCCGTGTTTATTGAGAAGCTCCAGAAACTCCTCCTGAAAGCTCTTGTTCCGATGGTGTTCTTTTTGATTATTGATGTACGCGATTGTTTTCGACACTTGGGAAGCGCTGACACTAAATGCTCCGTAGCCTTCCTGCCATGCAAACCTCTTTTGGTTCGAAAAGGTATCATGCATCCATTTCGACGATCCGCCTTTGATTAACTGAACGGTCTTGGCGAAACTCATCATTCCCGGTAGTGACAGCAACGCGTGCACATGATCGGCCGTCCCTCCGACAGCTATTGCCTTCATTCGATTCTCTCTCGCAATGCCACCCAGGTAAGGCCAGAGACGTGATTCGAGCTTTGAGTCTATGGCCGGGTACCGATCTTTTGTGCTGAAGGTGCAATGCATGAGGTTGCTGACATAAGAGTGCGACATGGGAGTCTCCTTTCATCCGTCCGCCGCGCGGACTCGCATCCGCGCAGCGCATAATAGACGGAGCGCTCGAAACAAGAAAGTAATGAAAGTTGCAAGGGGATCGGGTTGCCTCGTCTTGCTTGCGGCTCACAAATTATGATTTCAAAGAGTCAGTCCGCATAGCTGACGAGCGAGCGATTTGTGCTGGGATCACGCCCCCCAATACAAATCCCGAGTCCGCGAGAGCGGACGAATGAAAATAGCCCGCCGATTTATCGGTGGGATCACGCCCCCCTCAAAAACTCCTGAGTCCGTGCAGCGGACGACTGAACGATTTGTTGGCGGATTCAGCCGTCCGCTTCACGGACTTCTTGTCTTGATGCGGCGCTGATCCCAGCACTGAAGTGCTGGGCTATTTTCATTCGTCCGCTGCGCGGACTTATCCGCTCGCTGCGACTGGCGGTTTCGGAACGCCCGCAACCCCGGACCGTCTCTCTCCGCGGCTCCGCCGCACCACATTGCGAAAAGCCTCCGGGATGACTGATCGATTTTGTGCTGGGATCACGCCGCCAGTACAAATCCCGAGTCCGCGAGAGCGGACGAATGAAAATAGCCCACCGATTTATCAGGCGGATCGCGCCTCCCACAAAAACTCGTGAGTCCGTGTAGCGGACGACTGAGCTCATTGTTGGTGGATTCAGCCGTCCGCTTCACGGACTTCTTGTCTTGATGCGGCGCTGATCCCAGCAGTGAACTGCTGGGCTATTTTCATTCGTCCGCTGCGCGGACTTACCCGCTCGCCACAACTCGCGGTTTCGGAACGCCCACAACCCCGAGCCGTCTCTCCCCGCGGCTCCGCCGCAGCACATTGCGGAAGCTGTCCGGCTGCTCCCGACTTTTCTAGCTCAGGCGCAGCCTCTGGCGCCGAGGCGGCAGCCACCAATGCAAGATCTTTCACTTGACGATCCTGCTAGAGTAATTGCTTATCTCGTGATCCCAATCTAAAATCGAGGCTACGAAATGAGTGATATGAAAAAGCCCCCACAACAGCCCAAGTTTCGTTTTATCGATCTCTTTTGCGGTATCGGCGGGTTTCGAATCGCCTTTCAAAACGCGGGAGGTAAATGCGTCTTCTCCAGTGACTGGGACAAGTTTTCACAGCAAACCTACGAGGCGAACTTCGGAGAACGCCCACATGGGGATATCCGAGAGGTCGACATCGCAGCCATCAAACCTTTTGACATTCTCTGTGCCGGCTTCCCCTGTCAACCCTTTAGTCTCGCGGGCGTTTCAAAGAAAAACAGCTTGGGCCGTAAGCATGGATTCGAGGATCAAAAACAGGGCAACCTGTTCTTCTCAATAGAAGAGATCCTGGCTTCTCTGCGCCCGAAAGCGTTTGTGCTGGAAAACGTTAAGCACCTATACCGGCACGATGGCGGCAACACCTTCAAAACCATTTACGACATTCTCGCTAATAAGCTTAAATACGACGTTCATACTGCGATCATTGACGCGCAGGCGGTCGTTCCACAACACCGGGAACGGATGTTTATTGTTGGCTTCAGGGAGCCCCGTTTCTTCGAGTTTCCAGAGTTTCCGACCGAAGGACCGAAACTCGCAAGCGTTCTCGATACCGAAGTCGGTGACAAATACACGCTGAGCAATCACCTTTGGAAATACCTGCAGAACTACGCGAAGAAGCACCAAGCGGCCGGCAATGGCTTTGGCTTTAGTGTGTTCACCGGTGATGATGTGGCGCGGACGCTAAGCGCGCGCTACCACAAGGATGGTTCTGAAATCTTAATTTCACGAGGCCCTCGAAAGAACCCTCGTAGACTCACCCCACGTGAGTGTGCTCGGCTGATGGGTTACCCATCCGACTTCAAAATCCCGGTATCTGATACTCAGGCCTATCGGCAGTTTGGAAATTCAGTCGTCGTGCCAGTGGTAGAACGAATTGCTCAACAAGTTGTGGCAACTCTATCTCGTCCTGCCGATCACAAACCGGACTTTGTACTCACCGCGCCCGAGGCCCCTCGCAAACGGCGGATGACTGCAGTAGCATTGCCTCTCGGATATCAGAAAGCGAGTTCGGAGAAGAGCACACCTTGACGCTTGCGCAGCTGCTAGCACTTTTTGCTAATGCTGGTTGTGAGAGGTTGTACGCAAAACCGCTCGCCGAAAACGACAACTCAAAGAACCAGGTTTACTTTGGGCCCGGCTTCGAGGCTTTGAATTTATTTCCCACCGAAGAAATCGTCTCGGACAGCAGCAGGAAGAATCCAATCTTCAAAGCTAAGTTAGACTTTGGGTGGCTCCTCAGCAATGGCGAAATAGCTAAGGCGCCCGGATCTCAACTTATCCTATACCCTCAATATCCAGAGGTTCGCTTTTCTGGATTCCTGCAAGGGTGTTCAGATCGTCCTTCCGAACTTATGGCCAGCCGGAAGAGCGGGCGCGTACTATTCTTAGGTGTAACGGCACAAAGAAACGTAGTTGGACTAGTGGTCGGACCTCACTCGCGGATCGCGCTAGAGTTTCGCGCTCAGTACGCAGCCCCGACGATCGGCGTCTTCTTTGAAGTACCGCTACCAAGATTTCTCGACGAGGAGACGGCACGTCGAAGACTATTAGAGGAACTCAGGCGCATTAATCGTAAAGGGTGGATTAATTCGAAACAGCTCTCTGGTGATGGTTCGCTGGCACCCTGCGCAGCACCTCAATGTGGTGGTTTTACGTTAGAAGCGGAACTCGGTATACCAAAGAACAGCAAGTCCGAGCCAGATTTTCATGGCTGGGAAGTGAAACAGCACAAGGTTGATAACTTTGAGCGAGGAACCGCCGGAGCGATCACCTTAATGACCCCCGAACCGACAGGAGGTTATTACAAGGAGCAAGGCGTGGAGGCGTTCGTGCGGACATTTGGTTATGCTGACAAGCGGGGCCGACCGGATCGCCTCAACTTTGGTGGTGTCCACTGGACAGGCGTCCGCCAAGCACTCACAGGGTTAACAATGACTCTAGTTGGCTATGACGGAGCTAAGGGTGCGATAACCGACGCTGACGGCGTGGTTGCTCTAATGAATGATGCAGGGGACACCGCCGCCTCGTGGAACTTTGCAGGTTTAATGAGACACTGGACTCGCAAGCACGACAAGTGCGTATATGTTCCGTCACAGCGTCGCACAGAACCTCTTTGGCAATATCGCTACGGAGATAGAGTCAGGCTCGCGATGCGAACCGACTTCCTCCGATTTCTTAAGGCAATGTCCGAAGGGTTAGTCTCCTATGACCCTGGAATCAAAATTGAACGAGCCACTACCATGTCACCCACAGTTAAACGTAGGAGTCAGTTCCGGATCGCATCCCGCAATGTACCAGAACTTTATGAGACCGTTGAGTTGGTTCACTTATGACTAGTTCGATGAACTGACCATGGTCGACGTCCTAACTCCACAACAACGCAGCTTCAACATGTCGCGTATTCGAAGCCGCGACACCCACCCTGAGATGGTTGTTCGATCGATTGTTCATCGACTGGGTTATCGATACCGACTTCACAAGGGCGATCTTCCTGGAAAGCCTGATGTGGTCCTCGTGCGACATCGAAAGATTATCGATGTACACGGTTGCTTCTTTCACATGCACAAATGCAGGTATGGAAGTGTTGTACCTGCTACGAACGCAAGGTTCTGGAGAACCAAGCGACTCTCGAATGTTGAGCGTGACGGGCGAAACCTAAAGGCGCTAAGGCGTGCTGGCTGGCGCGTGATGATTGTGTGGGAGTGTGAAACAAAAAGGCTTCCGACTTTGACGAAAAGAATCGAGAGATTCCTGTCGCCAACCAGCGCGGCGACAGGTCGACGCATAACAAAGCGCTAACAAGTTAGCGCACTCCAAAAAAGGTCTGGCCGATTATCAGCGACGCAGAGCGCGGGGACATCGCACCTACCTGCGTGGCGCATTACGCCAAAG
>Ga0193749_1000060_pt1 | contig 13374 bp, 13 predicted proteins | sample L1s2metaG_FD_145081 | JGI IMG/M metagenome (GOLD analysis project Ga0193749, IMG submission 145081) | Soil microbial communities from a riparian zone of the East river system, Colorado, United States - L1s2 | ecosystem: Environmental > Terrestrial > Soil > Riparian zone | place: USA: East River...
ATTCCTGGATCGCGGCGTAGGCTTTGCCCGCGGCGGCTCAGTCGGCAACGGCTCGGGCAAAGTCGCGGGCTCAGTCTGAGGATTCTTTCCGGTTTCGTCGCCGTCAATTTGTGCTGGCGGCTCCTGGGCTGTCTCTTCAATTGTCTCGTCCCTTTCCGATCCCGGCAATGTTCCACCAATAAAGAGTTCCGGCCGTTTGGTTGCCGTATCCGCCTGAGCCAATTGCCCGGTGGTGGGATCGATGTCGGCCTGCTGGACACCTTCCGGCATCTGCCAGTCTCCAGTCCATTCAGGATGCGCATTGAGCGCCGCGCTCATGAAATCGGCCCAGATGGGAAGCGCCGATGCCGCTCCGGTTAAACCCAACTGTGATCCATCATCGAATCCCACCCAGACGACGCACACAAGGTCAGGCGTGTATCCGGCAAACCAACCGTCGCGCGATGTTCCGGTCTTGCCCGCAACGTTGAACTTGAATCCGCGCGCGCGTATGGGCGCGGCCGTCCCGCGGTTGACCACGTCCTTCATGAACGAAGTCATGACGTAAGCGATCTCGGGACGCAGTACTTCATTCTTCTGCGCCGTCGGTTGAGCTATCGTCGTGCCGGTGCCGGTGGTGACGCGATTTATAGCCAAAGGGGCTGTACGGGTTCCATTCGCGGCAAATGCCGTATAAGCGGAAGCCACCTGGAGGGGGGTTGCCTCGGCAGTGCCCAGAGCCATCGCGGGATATGCATGCGTGACCCGCGGCAATCCGGCCTTTGCGGCCAGGTTCATTACGCGGCCGATGGTAACTTCCATCGCGACATCAACCGTGACCACGTTGAGACTGTGTACCATCGCGTCGCGCAACGTCACCGGCTGCATCGAATACTTGTCGCCCATATTGCCCGGCGAATACTCCTGGTTGTCGTAGGTGAATGTCTTGGGCTCGTCTTTGTAAACCGTGGCCGGAGTTATTACCCGCGGGACCGGATCGTAAGCAGTGTTCAGCGCAGTTGCATAGACGAAGGGCTTGAAAGCCGAACCCGGCTGGCGCAAAGCCTCGGCCCGATTAAGCTGGCTCTTCGAATAATCGCGGCCGCCAACCATCGCGACGATCTCGCCGGTGTGTGCGTTCATCGCCACCAGGGCTGCCTGGACCGTGCCTTCGGGAACCCGTTTCGATTCGATCTTGTCGATCGACGCGAGTTGTTTCGTAACCGCGGCGTAGGCCGCGCGTTGCAGGTCCATGTCCACCGAAGTGTAGATGCGCAGGTGATCGGCGCCCTGGCCGGCGATCAGATCGCCGAGCTGATTCTGAACATAATCAGCAAAGTAAGGTGCGTCAGAAATGTCTATCCGGCCCTTGGCAGGCGCCAGTTTCAGCTCGACACCCTCAGCCTGTTTTGCCTGGTCCGGTGTAATGGCGGAAGTTTCAGCCATCGATTCGAGCACCTGATTGCGCCGTGCGGTCGCGGTGTCGATGTCGTGGTAGGGATTATAGCGATTTGGGCTGCGAATCAGTCCCGCCAGAAAGGCTGATTCGGGCAAGGTGAGATTCGTAACGTCTTTGTTGAAGTATGCGCTGGCGGCCTCGCCAAAACCATTGATCGAGAAACCGGACTGCTGCCCGAGATAGACCTGATTCGAGTAAAGCGCAAAGATATCTTCCTTCGAAAGACGCGTCTCCAGAATCACCGACATATAAGCTTCGGCCACCTTCCGCGACAGCGTGCGTTCAGGTGACAAGAGCAGATTCTTGACGAGCTGTTGGGTGATACTGGAACCACCCTGGCGCGCGATTGGGGAATTGGGATCAGAGTCGTACCGCCGCAGCAGCGCACGAATGATGCCCCGAATGTTGACTCCATGATGTTCAAAGAAGGAGCGGTCTTCGGTGACAGTGATGGCCTTAACCAGATCAGGAGGCAGGTCGTTATAGCCTATTACGCGGCGCTTGGCACGCTCGCGGCCGGTGACAGAGCTAATCAATTCAGGTTCAAGCTGGGCTTTATCCAGGTGCGCGTTATGGTCTTTGTCAGAAATTGTGGCGATTGATTTTCCACCGCGCGAGAATTGAACTCTTATGGATTGGAACGGAGCTGTATCCAGAACCGAATCCTGTCCCGGATCGACTTCGACCGTTGTGCCTTCAACGACATAACGTCCGCGCGCGCTGTCACCCTGCTGTCCGCGCTCGACGTATCCGGCGCGCTTTAGATAAGCAAGAAGATCGTCCTGCGAAATATTTTGACCCGCGCGAATCTGCTTCGGCGCCGCGTAGATTCCCGCCGAACGAGTGTAGACCTCGCCCTTCAAGAGATTGTCTATGCGCGCGGAAAAAACGATCCAGTAATACGACAGGACAGTTACCACCAGCACCGCACAGAGCAAGACCGGAATAATAAAGTATGGCCGCTGAAGAAAACGCAGAATGCGGCGGAGGAAGCTGGCCCGCGGTTCTTCGTAACGAACGACGCGCCGCGGCGGCAGGCGACCGCCACGAACAATGCGGGGAATTTGGTCTTCCGGTGGATGCCGAATAGCCATGAACAACCGTAACACTCTCGGCCAGGGGGGACGCCGTCATCTCAGATGCTAAACGCTTATGACCATGCTGTCTACTTCAATTGACACCTCGCGGCGCTTTCGCTACCTTACGCCTATCCTCCCGGCTCGCCTATGGCCTAAACTTGATTGGTCAGTTCTTCGAATGAAAGGTATCCCCCACGGAATGAAAGGCAGATTTGTTGGGCTTGTGGTGCTTTGCTGCGCCATCGGCATCATTCTTTCTTTTTCCGGTTCTGATCGAGGTCAATCGCAAACCGCCGGGAATCCCGTCAACGACGGCTTGTCGCAAGACGAGCGCGATCTGCTAAGCGAAATCAACCAGGCCAGGGCCCACCCGCAACAGTACGCAGCTTATCTCGAAAGGCTAAAGCCTCTCTTTCACGGCCAGGAGTACCAGCCCTCTAATCAGGATTCGTTTAGAACTCAGGAAGCTTGGAGCGCGGTCGAGGACGCGATCAAGTTTCTCCGGACAGCGAAACCGCTGGACCCACTTAGCATGTCCCATGGTCTTTGCCTGGCCGCTCTGTCTCACGTTAAGGATCAGAGCGGCACCGGTAATGCCGGACACAAAGGGGCTGACAGTAGTTTGATCGAACAGCGAGTGAAGCCGTTTGGCTCATGGCAGGGCGGCATTGGTGAGAATCTGACCTACGGCAGCGAATCAGCCCGCGAACGAATTCTGACCTGGCTCATCGACGACGGTTTCCCAGGTCGCGGTCATCGTCTCCGGCTGATGAGCTCGGACTACAAGGTCGCGGGAGTCTGTTGCGGTCGCCATCCCCAGTTCCGGAGCATGTGCGTAGTAACTCTCGCCGGCGGCTTCGTCGATTCACCAGCGGCAAAGACCGAAGCACGCCCGCAGACCAGGGCCACCCCGGTCGGCAAGCCAACACCGGAGAATAAGACACCGCGAGACCATTGAGATAAGAACAAGGTGTTCTATCATCGAAAAAGGCTTCCCGCCGAAAGCAGGAAGCCTTTTTTGGTCGGGACGCCGAGATTCGAACTCGGGGCCTCACCCACCCCAAGGGTGCGCGCTACCAGGCTGCGCCACGTCCCGTCAAATGCTTTTTCAGTATGAACGGAAAACTTCCGATGTCAAAGCGGGAACATCATTTCCGCCTGGGTTGATCTGCTGCGATTTCAGCGTCGCCTTCATCGAGCAGGTCAAGTACCTCGCGAAGTTGTTTGGCAATCTGACGCAGAGTCGGACGCTGATCGTCATTAGGAGATCCTGGTGGTGCCGACGCTTCCGAGCTTGCGGCCCTGGTGAATCGGGCAGCCAGAGAAGGCGGGCGCTGCAAGCTGCGGCCGGCCGGCCGGGCCGGCGCCAGTTGCCCGCTGTCGCGGCTCGGCCCGCGCTGTTCGGCGGCCAGTTTCTTTTTCGCGCCGGCGATGGTGTACTGCTCATCGTAAAGCAACTGCTTGATCCTAAGCGCCATCTCGACGTCGCGGCGGCGATATGTGCGCTGGCCCGCACGATTCTTTTGCGGCTGAAGCATTGGAAACTCTGTTTCCCAATAGCGCAGCACATGGGCCTGCACGCCGGCGATGTCACATACTTCGCCGATCTTGAAGAACAGCTTTTCAGGGATTGCTGCGGCTGATACGCTCATGCTAATTGAAAAGAGAGAGAAGAAAACTCTTACGCCGTCGCCGGGCCGACTTCTTAGCGTTCACCCAAACTGAGGCGCATGTTACCTGTGCGGAGATTTAGGTGTCAACACTTGTATTTAACGGGCCGGAGTTAAGCAGAGAGATTAAACGTGAAATCTCAGGTGACGAGTGGCGAGCGGCCGCCGTCAACGGCGGTACCTGCTCCTTACATTTCACTCTGGTAGTGTCCTAATCTGAAATGTTGTACACAAACTTTGGCACGTCGCTTGTCCCCTACCCCGCAAGCCAATCCGGTGACTAGGATCATAGCATTCGGTCTTACAATCAGGCCGCCTTATCCAGTCTCTTCAAATTAGACTGTCAGGGTAGATTCTGGGAACTACCCTGATTCTCTTAAATTATGCTTGTACTTTCAGGATGTTTCTGGTAGTGTCTCAGACATGAACATTACAGAGTCTGAATTCAAGCAACTGCAAGCCGAGATTGACGCAGATGCTAAGGCTCAGACAGCCAGAATTGAACAAGAGCGCGTCCAGAACCATCAGGCTTTGGATCGTATGCGGGCGTTCAGTCAGCGGACGGCCAATAAGGCTGCTGGCCTTAATTCTAGCGACACTCTCTTTACACCAACCTCAGTCAGCGGAAACGGTTCATCGCAGTTTGCGATGAAGAACGCGATTCGCAAGATAATTCGCAGCTTGGGGGACGCTAAGGTGACCCAGCCTTTGATTTATCGGGAGGTGTACCAACGCTACACCTCTGACGTTCATCACCGAAATCAGCAGCATGTTAAAGGACAGATTGCGGGTATCTTGGGCAAGATGGCTGAGAGTGACCCGCCAGAGCTGAAAGTGGTCGATAAGGGGCACGGTCGCAATCCGAGAGTGTATAGAGCTACGGAAAACTTGAAGTAAGGTGTTGAAATGTAGGAATTTATGAAGGTTTTAAGTGGGGTTCGGTAGTTTCAGGCTGCCGAACCCCGATGCAACATTTGAGCGGGAAACGCTTCGTACGCTGCACGTGTGTTTAATTATACCACGAGCCGGGGCGACCGCAACAAAAATCGAGTTATGCCCTGATAGCTCAGTGGTAGAGCGCCGCTCAGTCACATAGCGGAGGTGGTGGGTTCGAGTCCTACAAGGGGCGTCCTATATGCGGGTAGCTGGCCTACAAGTCACGCGCCCGCATATAGGAACCTATTCCGGAAAATAAATAGCGGAGGCTACCCCGTGTGCTGGTGCACGTAATGGAATTTACATCCAAAGGGTCGGTGTACGCCGAAGGGTTCGATCCCCGTGGCCTCCGCCAACTGAAACGCTATCATTGATTCAAAGATCGATTCAAGGTCTCGCGTACCCAGGTAGATAAGTCCACGCCCTTAGACTTTGCGGCCTTCTGATAAGCGGCCTTTTCGCTTGGCTGTACGCGGCTCTGCAATACGATCCCTTTTGCTTCGCCCTTTGGAAGTTTAGGACGGCCTACCTTTGGTTTTCTTTCTCGCATTCTTTATCTCCGACATTATCCCGGCCTTAACCGCAGTCTGCGGCGAGTCCACCGGCGGCAATTCTAAGACAGCTACATAACGCCTACCCTGATCCTCGTCGCCTGTAACGTGGCCCCACGCATACGCTCGCTTGGCTTTCGGATGGCCGGTTAGTTCAAAGACTTCTACTTCACCCTGCCAGATCGTTTCGCCTTGAAATTCTTCAATGACCGGCACAGTCTCAAGATACGTGGCTTCGCAGCCATGCAGATTGAGAATCGCCGCTTGTAGTTCTGCGATGTAATCCATTAGCTCACGGCCTCGACTAGATCGCCGTAACTCCAAAAGTCTCGCGTGACTCCTGCGGCCATTGCTGGCGTCATTTTCAGCGAGCGATGCGTTTTGACAAAATTGTGACTTGCGAAATTCAACGCGACCGCTGCCGCGAAATTCTCTTTCTTTTTCGAGAACGCCAGAGTCAGGCGGCTAAGTCTGCGAACGTGCAAACGAGTAGAAGCATTCAGACGCTCGACATAAGACGTTGAAACGAGGTTCGGATCGGGCGAACCCATGATCCAATTCTTTTGGCTCGCGGTGATCCGTGTGGGGCTATACTTACGTTCTGGATTTTCGTACTTACGATCTTCCGATGCGTACGATTTTACAATCTGCGCGTAGTCAACTTGAGAACCAAAAGCAAACTCGATTGCCTCTTCGTAAGCGTTCATTGCATCGGTTGAAATCTGAACGCGATTGTTAAGACGTGATGCCAAGTCGCGGAGAAATGCGTTCGTGTTGTAGTGGTCGCGGGTGCTGGAAACGCGGAAAGACGGAACTAGCTTAGTGTCCGCGTCGATTGCGCAATATGTCCAAACGTCGCCTAGTGTCGGATCGTCGCCCTCTTTGACGTGGCGCATTTTCTTGCCAATAAATCCCCAGATTTCGTCTAGTTCAAGACGCTTACAATCGAGGCCGCGCATCTTCTCGTCAAGCAGCTTGGCGCACCCTTGACCGATCCGAACACCCAAGCGCATGATCGTGTCCCGGTGAATCCCAGTCATACGCTCAATCGACCGGATCGAATTACCTTCAGCTAGGGCCGCTGTAACCGTTATCTTTTGTTCTGTTTTTAAGAAGTAGTTTGACATTGTTTCCGTCTCCAATAGACATACTGTACTACGGAAACTGTAAGTCGTCAACATACCATTTGCGTACTACGGGAATTAGTTTTACCAAGGGGTCTACCTATGTCCGAAGCCGAGATAAAAACGCTTTCAGTCGCTAATTTAAGCCAATGGCTTAAGACGTGGCTTCCAATAATTATTAGCGGATTAGTGCTATTAGCAGTTATAGCTCAAGCCCTTATCTACAAAAGGCAGCTCGAAGTTATGGCGAGCGGCGAGCGGGCGTATCTTGGGTTCACCGGGATGAAGGTTACCCAACTGGCTGAGGGTCGGCCCATCAAAGCTTTTATCACTCTGGAAAATATCGGGAAAACCCCAGCTTGGAACTTGACCACGGACATTAAAGTTTACATCGCGGCCCGTCCGCAGTTTGAGGACTTAGACTTTGGCTCAGTTCCACTTCAAACGAGCTTCATGCCTCCGGGAATGAGCAAAGATGTGAATTTTATGGGGGTGGGACAAATAAGCGCTAAGGACATCGCCGACATAAACGCCGGGGTTCTCAAGCTTATTACGATAGGTGAAGTTCGATACAGGGACTTTCAGGGCGAAGATAGAGTCTACCCGTTTTGCGTCATTTTCGAGCCGGAGCAGAAAATTTTTAACATGTGCCTAGACGATAAGCGCCAGCCCAACTAAACATTTCAGATTAGGACACTACCTTTCACTCTTCCCTGATGGACGCGGCCCCATCCTCAAGCTATAATCCTGCGTTATCCAAATATAACCTGCATCCGTCCGGAGGTTCACACCGAAAGTGCCAGCATCTATCGCCGGTTTTCGTCTTGCCACCCGCCTTGACGACGTAGGGTTTTCCGACATAGTGCAAATTCGGAATCGGGTGATGGAGTTGCGAAGCCGCGGCGAACAGGTCTATCAGTTTGAAGGGGGCGAACCCTATCGCTCGACTCCAGACTACATAAAAGAAGCCATCAGTTCCGCCTTACGAGAGAATAAGACGCGCTATGCGCCGTCTTCAGGAATATCAGAACTGCGCCGCGCAATTGCTGACAAGCTGCGAGATCGTAATCGAATCTCTGCCGGCGAAGAGAATGTCCTCGTCGTTAACGGCGGCATGCAGGGATTATTCGGCGCCTTTCAATCCGTGGTCAATCCCGGCGACGACGTATTGATCTTTTCCCCCTATTGGACGCCGATAAAGGATCTCGTCGCTCACTGTCAGGGCCGGCTCGTGCTCGTACCGACCGGCGAAGCTCGCGCCAATGGATTCCGCGAAACGTTGGCTCGCCATGCAACCGAACGGACCCGCGCCATCTATTTCAACACACCTGTGAATCCTTCCGGGGTCGTGTACACCCGGTCAGAAACCGAAGCAGTCGCGCGTTTTGCCGTCGACCGTGACTTGATCGTGATCGCAGACGAAGCCTATGAAGATATCGTCTATGATGGCGAGCATGTTTCGATAGCTTCATTCGAGGGCATGTTCGAACGCACTATTACATCATTTACGCTTTCAAAGTCATATGCGATGACCGGCTGGCGAATAGGTTATGCCGTCGCGCCAGAGCCATGGATGACCGGCCTGTCCAAGTCGATACTGTATTCGTCGAATGGCGTTTCGACTCCGACGCAGTGGGCCGCGCTGGCGGCGTTTACCACTCCGTCAGATTTTCTGGAAACATCGCGCGTCGCTTATCGTGAGCGGCGCGATTTGTTGTTAGCAGGTCTGAATGAACTCGGTTTGACTTGCGCGCTGCCCGCCGGCGCTTTTTACGCCTTCCCAGACGTTTCCAGCATCAGCAGAGACAGCCGCGAGGCCGCTGAGATCCTGCTCCGTCGAACTAAAGTGGCCACCGTTCCCGGAGTGGTCTTTGGCCCACAGGGAGAGGGCCACGTACGCTTTTCGTTTTCCACGTCGATTGAAACTATCCAGGGCGGCCTTGAGTCAATGTGCCGCAATCTGTGAGTTCAGAGTTCAAGCTTAAGCTTGCTAACATTGAACAGCCTAAAGGCTGAACTCTGAACGAATCCATGAACGAATTTGACTTCATCCGCGGCCTTCGTAATCAGACACGATCGCGCAAGCATTCCTCTCGACTGATTACTGGAATCGGCGACGATGCTGCCGTAGTAAGCCAATCTGCCAATCGGGATTTGATCATCACGACTGACTTGCTGGTCGAAGGAGTCGATTTTTATCGCGACGCCGCGCCCGCGCGCGTGCTCGGTCATAAGGCCCTCTCAGTTTCTCTTTCGGACATTGCCGCCATGGGCGCCAGACCGTTCTGGTCCTTACTGTCTATTGGCATGCCTAAGGCAATCTGGCAGGACGATTTCAAAGAAGAGTTTTTTGCCGGGTATTTCGAGCTGGCGGATCAGTATGGCGTGACCTTAACGGGTGGAGATGTATCGGAAACAAATGAAGGGGTCGTGATCGATTCGATCGTGCTGGGCGAAGTGTTGGGCGGTGCGGCGGTTTTGCGCTCTGGCGCGCAACCCGGTGATCAAATCTACGTAACTGGGACCCTCGGCGGCGCAGCAGCGGGATTGAAGTTGGTTGAGATGGGTGCACGTCTGGGCGAGGTTCGACTCGCATCCCTCCCCCGAGCATCACAGCGAGGCAGTAGCCCGACCGTCAGGGAGGGCGTGGATATGGGCACAGCGGACACTGCCGAGATGAAAGCGATCGAGAGTCTATTGTTACGCCAGCTTCGACCTCAACCACGCGTCGGCTGGGGCATCGTCCTGGGCGAGGAGCGACTCGCCACCGCCATGATCGACATCAGTGACAGCTTATCCTCCGACATTGCCCATCTGTGTGAAGAGAGCAACGCCGGCGCGTTGATTGATTCGTCGTCTCTGCCAATCGACCCAAGTGTAATTCAGCTCTGCGGCCGCCGCGCGCTTGATCCGCTGATGCTGGCCCTTCACGGCGGCGAGGATTTTGAACTGCTCTTCACCGTCAGACCCGCTGACGTGGTCCGCTTGCCAAAACGAGTGGATGGGGTAGAGATCTCTCGCATTGGCGAGGTGACGGATCAGCCTGGGAAGATACGCATTGCGGAAAAGAATCGAGTCTGGGATTTGCCGCGCAGAGGGTTTGAGCACTTCAGCAGTCACCACTAAGGATCGCTGTGACTCGTGGAGACTTCAGTTTGGAACTCCCTTGGAAGCTAATCGGTATTGCAATGCTAACGAATAGCTGGCCTCGAATTGGTCCTTTAGAGGACCGTTCAGTGATTCGTGTTCACTAATCACCACTTGCTTGTCCGAATCACCGAGGAGCTGTTCAAATATAAGCCAACAAAACAAATCAGGTGTGGTCTGCACATGGCCAACCGGCAGAACTTCAAGCGCAAGCCTTAGTGCGTTCTTGTCGTCGGTGAGAAAGGCCTGCCGTGTTCGCTTTGCAAAAGCAATTGAGGAAAGCTCGCCTTTACCTAGTTTCTTCCGTCTCTCCAGGATTTCGACTTCCTGAAGGTCTTCGATCTCTAGGCTGAACAATTGGAATTTGCCAGCCTGGCGCGCGGCTATCAAACGTTTTTGCAATTCGACATCATGTGAATACAGCCTTTTACGTGGCTTTAATAGGCATTCATAGTTAACGAAAGCTGTGCAGCAAAAAACACAGCCAGCAGCGCTAGCGCTCCGATACAGTCTATCCGACGACAGCACATTCCAGACCGAGCATGTATCAGTCAAACTCACCTTGTTGAAGCTTCTTGGATCAATAGCCATACTTGAGGCGCTCACCGTATAAATCGGCCAGGACTGTTAGCTCTGATTCTCCGCGTAGCAACAGCATTTCAGCTAGACGTGCAGCAGAGATCAATCCTTCCCTGTAACTCTCAAAGCACAGAGCCACATAGTAGTTTGATAGGCCGCGCTCTAATAATTCTCGCTTTCTCTTTTGGGATTGAGGTGCAAGGGTGTTCGGGATCTCTGGATCAACCTTATCTTTCTTGGGAACGCGGACGCTCTTAACTATGTTCATGGTGTCGGCATTCACCAATCGTTCTCGGCGCAGCGCGTAAGCCAAGACTTGCGTGCTTACTTTCAGCTTGTTCGCCCACTCAACTGCTTTTTCCTTATTCCAAGTTCTGGCTTGAGGAATGGCCTTGAGAAAACTGGAAGGGGCCAAATAGTGTGAAGAAAACTTATTCGCCCGGATTTCTACGTCACGTTGTCGTTGAGAGCCGAGTGACACCACGAAGCCATCGTCCGCATCGAGGATGGCGTGGCATGCCTCATGTGCGGCGGTAAATCGTTGCCGGTAGACGTCCTCGTCATAATTAACCAAGATGCAGCCGCCTGCAACTGGATGGTTCACAAACAAACCAGATATGTTTGAATTTGTTAGTTTCCTTCGAAAGATGTGTAAGCCTATCGAACGAAAGTCCTTATAAATATCCAGAGGAATACCTGTGTTGGGGTGACCTTGATGAGCGCGAAGTTGAATAGCAGCAAGCTCGCCGATTTTTGCAAGGGGGCCGCGTCCAGCCGTGAAACTGAATTTCTTTTGCGGTTGCTTTCCCAACTCCTTCTGAAGAAAATGCTCGCACTCAGACAGGAACAGAAACTCTTGGACTGCCCAACGATCCTCGCGTGAGAATTCCTCTCCGTAACGTCGGAACATCGTTTCGGTTTCTTCAAAGGGCGCTAGTTTCTCGTTCGAAATGAAGAACTTGTAATCGCACATGTAGTAATCAGCAAATATAAGAATCTCATCGCCCGAAGGGGCTGATGTCCCGGCCTCGTACGCTCGCAGTCGTTCCTGGTTTATTCCGGTCGCCTCAGAAACTTCAGCGACCGTCCTACTGAACTGATTGCGATATCGCTGGAGCTTTTGGCCCAGACGTTGTTGATCTAAGGGCAAAGCGGTCGTCTCCTTAGTTCCCCCGCATAAACTTACGTTCTACTTAGGGAGGTAATCTCGAAGAATTTCTGATCGAGTTTAAAGTTGATGTGGAATTGCTCGAAAAAACCGCGCTGACCAAGCAGTCCTGTGCCCACCGCAATCGAGTCCGTAAAGCCAACTTCCAGCGCTACGCCACTCAAGCCTTTCACGACGAGGTCAACACGGTGCAAATACGCCACTTCCTTCGCGCCAGACACACCTTGGAACACTAATTTCGGCGCTGCCTGAATTCCAATGCCGATCATTCGACCGATGTCGGAGTGAAACAAGCAAAGGTCTGCACCAGAATCAACTAATGAGATCACATCTTTGCGTCTGTTTCCTTTTAGTAAGCTAACGATAAGATACGGTCTTTGAAACGGTCTCTGTGGATCTTGATGATTATGAATATCAGTGTATTGAAATCTCATGCAAGTGGGATTAGGGCAGCATCGAATGAGGGCACTCTGAATAGGATCGTATCCTGATAACCGCTGCGCTCGGCATCCTCGGTTGCTTCAAACGCATTGTCGCCGACGCCGACGATCTTTTCTTCGGATTCGTCGATCGCGATCCACTTGTTTTCGTACTCTTCGAGTTGGGCGGAGATCGCTGATATGTCCATCGTGAAAAGCTCTCCCGTTTTGCGGAATTATGGCCACATTCGGAACATGTGTAAAGGGAACCTCTAGAATTCTACCAGCGCCAAGCTAACAAGACATCCCTAACGGTCGGGCTACTGCCCCGAACGCTCCGTTTGACTCGCTTCCCGTCCTTTCTTAGACTCGTCATCCAATGCTTCGCATCCACAACACGCTTTCTGGCAAGCTCGAAGAGTTTCGTCCGATGATCGAAGGCGAAGCGAAGTTTTATTACTGCGGGCCTACGGTCTGGGACTATGGCCACATCGGAAACTTTCGCTCCGCAATAGCCGCCGATGTCTTGCGCCGCTATCTCAAATTCAAAGGACTACGGGTCAAGCAGGTAATGAATCTCACCGACGTCGACGACCGCATCATTGCCAAGGCCCAGGAGAGCGGGAAGGCGATCGACGACTACACCGCGCAGTACATCGCGGCCTTCTGGGAAGACTTTGACGCGCTCGGCTGTGAAAGACCAGAGGTCGCGCCGCGAGCCACGCAGCACATTCCGGAGATGGTTTCCCTGATTGAAAAGCTGAAGGAGCGTGGCCACGCTTATCAATCGGACGGTTCGATCTATTACCGGATCAAGTCCTTCCCCGAATATGGCAAGCTTTCGAAGATTAATCTTGCCGGCAACGTCGATGGCGCGAGCGAACGCGTCGACACCGATAAATACGAGAAGGAAGACGCGCGAGATTTCGCTCTTTGGAAAGCCCCAAACAAGCCCGAAGAAACTGCCTGGGACGCCGCCATCGGACGCGGCCGTCCCGGCTGGCATATCGAGTGCTCTGCGATGTCGATGAAATACCTCGGCGAAACGTTCGACCTTCATCTGGGCGGCATCGATCTGGTTTTTCCGCATCACGAAAACGAAATCGCGCAAAGCGAAGGCGCAACCGGCAAACAGTTTGTCCGCTACTGGCTGCACTTCGAACATCTGAAGGTCGAAGGCGAGACGATGTCAAAGTCGAAGGGCAACTACTATACGTTTCGCGATCTCGCCGCTCAGGGTTTTTCCGCCGCGGCGATTCGCTA
>Ga0193749_1000061_pt1 | contig 13148 bp, 15 predicted proteins | sample L1s2metaG_FD_145081 | JGI IMG/M metagenome (GOLD analysis project Ga0193749, IMG submission 145081) | Soil microbial communities from a riparian zone of the East river system, Colorado, United States - L1s2 | ecosystem: Environmental > Terrestrial > Soil > Riparian zone | place: USA: East River...
GCTTTCATGAGCATGAACGGCAAGAATCGTGGGAGATCGAAACCGAATACGGTGTTCGACTGGGGCAGCGCATCACCCCCATCGAGCGGGTGGGATTGTATGTTCCAGGCGGAACGGCGAGCTATCCATCATCGGTGGTGATGAACGTCGTGCCGGCACTGGTCGCCGGCGTCAAACGTATCATCATTGCGACGCCGCCACGTTCGCTCCGGGAGAATTCCGCGGTGGCTGCCGCGCTGTTGCTGCTTGGAGTAAGCGAAGTTTATGCAGTGGGCGGGGCGCAAGCGATCGCAGCGCTCGCCTTCGGCACCGAGACCGTACCGCGGGTGGACAAGATCACTGGACCGGGAAACCGCTACGTGGCTGTCGCGAAAAAGCTCGTGTTTGGCACAGTCGGCATCGACTCTATTGCCGGTCCAAGTGAAGTCGCGATCATCGCAGACGACACGGCGCGCGCGGAATTCATAGCAGCAGATCTGCTGGCACAGGCGGAACACGCCGAAGATGCTTCTGCGATCTTATTAACGACCAGCGAGCAGCTGGCGAAGGATGTGACTGCAGAAGTTTCGCGGCAGGCGGAATCGTTGCCCCGCCGGGCCGTAGTTGAAAAATCATTGGCTCAGTATGGCGCCATTGTGTTGGTTAACAATCTCGATGAGGCGTGCGCCATTGTCAACACTTTGGCGCCAGAGCACCTGGAAGTTGTCACCCGCGACGACGAGGCGGTGGCGGCGCGAATTCATCATGCAGGAGCAATATTCTTCGGGTCGTATAGTCCGGAAGTCGTCGGCGATTACTTCGCCGGTCCAAACCATGTATTGCCGACTGCCGGAGCCGCGCGATTCTCTTCGGCGTTGGGTGTTTTCGATTTCGTTAGACGCACCAGTGTGCTGCGTTATTCGCGCGAAGCGCTGAAACAGTCGGCGGAAAAGATTGCGGCGCTAGCCAAAGCTGAAGGCCTGGATGCGCACGCGCGATCGGCGACGATCAGGTTGGATTAGTTGGTGGGTTAGCGATGAGAAATTTATTGGACAGAATCAAGCCCCAGGTACGCACCCTGCGCGCGTACTCGCTTTCGCTGCCTCGCGTGCGCGTAAAAGTTAACCAGAACGAAAACCCATGGGATGCTCCGGCTCGGATTAAAGAGGAGACGCTGCGACGGCTGGCTACGCGCGAGTGGTCGCGCTATCCGGATTTCGTTCCTGAGAGTCTGCATGTGCGCCTGGCAGAGTTTTCAGGCTGGCGAACGGACGGCATTATTGCCGGAAATGGATCGAACGAATTGATTCAGGCGCTGCTGATGGTTACGGTTGGACCGGGTAAGCGCGTGCTGATCTCCGAGCCGACGTTTGCGCTGTACCGGCAAATAAGTACCGTGCTCGGCGGCGAAGTCATAAGTATCCACCTCACCGCGGAGTTAAGCTACGACATGAACGCCCTGCAAAAGACGGTGAGCGATGTGCAGCCGGATGTGATGATCGTCTGCTCCCCAAACAATCCGACGGGGTGCGTGCTCAGCGATCAGGATTTGCGCGCTCTGCTCAGATCGACAAGCGGGATCGTGGTGGTCGACGAAGCGTACCATGAATTCGCCGAGCATTCAGTTGTGCCTCTCCTGCGTGATCACGAAAACCTTGTGGTCCTGCGAACGTTTTCGAAGGCAATGGCGATGGCGGCATTGCGGGTCGGATATCTGCTGGCTGCTCCAGAACTCGCATCGGAGATTAGCAAGGCAGTCCTGCCTTACAACCTGAACGCCATCTCGCAGGTGGCCGCCGAAGTAGCCGTCGAGCTGTACGAAGATGAGTTGCGCCCCCTGGTGCGAACGATCATCAGTGAGCGCGAACGATTGTATGGCGAGTTAGGCCGTATCGCAGGGCTTGCGGCGGTGCGATCTCTCGCCAACTTTATGGTTGTGCAGTCGACCATCGATCCCAGGCAGGTCTTCTCTGAATTAATCGAGCGAGATATTTTGATTCGCGATGTTAGTGGTTATCCAATGTTGAGCGATTACTTCCGTCTAAGTGTGGGGACACCAGAAGAGAACGATCTCTTGTTGAGCGCGCTCCGTGAGATCTTTGCAACTCGCGGAGGTGACGAGCCGACGCCTTAAGAGAGTGTGTCAGAAGCCCGACCGTGAGGGAGGGCTTGATTCAAGAAAACCGGCAGCGATCTGCTGTATTGCTGCCGGCGGATGACGGTGGCGAGCGTTGCCCTCGCTCACGCGCGGGCTTCTGACACCTCCTAACGAACAGGTAACTATGAAGATGAAAAAACGTAACCGAATCCGCCAGGCGGAAATTCAGCGCAAGACCAAAGAGACGGATGTGCGCGTCAAGTTCAATCTTGACGGCGATGGCCGTTCGCGCATCAGCACCGGCTTGCCATTTCTTGATCACATGCTCGAGCTGTTTGCTAAACACGGATTGTTCAATCTCGAAGTTATCTGCAAAGGCGATTTGGAGATCGACGACCATCATTCGGTTGAAGATATCGCGATCACGCTTGGTCAGACCCTGGCCGAGGCGCTCGGAGAGAAGTTGGGCATCAAGCGCTATGGCGAAGCAATCGTGCCGATGGATGAAGCTTTATGCCGTTCGGTAATCGATCTTTCAGGCCGTTTCTACCTGGTCTATGAAGTGGCGACACGACGCCAGAAGATCGGAAACTTTTCGATTGAGCTGGCGGAACACTTCTGGCGATCGTTTGCTGAGACGGCAAAGTTCAATTTGCATATCGACTGTTTGCGTGGCCGAAACACGCATCACATTCTCGAGGGCACTTTCAAAGCTACGGCGCGCGCCTTGCGCCAGGCTGTCGACCGTGACCCGAGGATCTCGGGTGTGTTGAGCACAAAAGGAGTTATTTAGAGTCGTGCCGGAAATAGCCATCATTGATTTCGGGGTCGGCAATCTCCGTTCAGTCGAGAAAGCATTTGCCGCGACCGGCTGCACCGCAGTGGTAAGTGCCGACGAAAACCTTTTGCGCAAAGCCGAGCGATTGGTGCTCCCGGGAGTGGGTGCTTTCGGCGCTTGCATGAAGGCCCTCACTGACCGCGGATTTGATGAGCTGGTGCGCGAACGTGTCGCCGCGGGAACACCTTTGCTCGGGGTGTGTGTGGGCATGCAGATGCTCTTTGACGAGTCGGAAGAGTTTGGCCCCACGCCGGGCCTGGGACTCTTGCGTGGCCGCGTTCGTCGTTTCTCAGACGACCTGGTAGTGCCGCAGGTTGGGTGGAATGAGATTCGGCAGCGAGTGCCGCATCCCTTGTTTGAAGGAATAAAAGACGCTGCCTTCTTCTATTTTGTCCACTCCTACTATTGCGAACCGGCGGAAGGCGATGTGGTAGTGGGCGAAACGGATTATGGGGTGGCTTACGCATCCGTGGTCGCACACGAAAACCTTTGCGGGGTGCAATTTCATCCCGAGAAGAGTCAGACGGCGGGACTGTGTTTGTTGTCAAACTTTGCGCGGTCCGGCAACCTTCAGTTTGTAGATCGTTTGGTGGAGCCCGAAGACTTTGGTGCGGAGATGACAAACTGAGCTTGTCGCACAATTATGCTGGCCAAACGAATCATACCTTGTCTGGACGTGGATCGAGGTCGCGTGGTGAAAGGAATCCGTTTTGTCTCTCTTGTAGATGCGGGCAATCCGGTTGAGCAAGCCGTAAGGTACGACGCCGAGGGCGCGGACGAGCTGACATTTCTGGACATCACTGCGTCTTCGGACAAGCGCAACATTGTTGCCGAACTGGTGAGGCGTGTCGCCGATGAAGTCTTTATTCCTTTTACGGTGGGCGGGGGTTTGCAGTCGTTGGAAGACATTCGCGGGGTGCTGCGCTCGGGCGCCGATAAAGTTTCGCTCAACACCGCAGCGATTGATCAGCCGGACTTAATCAAAGAAGGCGCCGAAACATTCGGCTCGCAGTGCATGGTTGTGTCGGTCGACGCTCGGCGGCGCAATGGGGACGATGCGAGACAGGGCTGGGAGGTCTATACGCACGGAGGAAGACGCCCAACCGGACTTGATGCGCTTGAGTGGACGGTGCGGGCTGAGAAGCTCGGGGCGGGAGAAATTCTTCTGACCAGTATGGACCGTGACGGTACTAAAGACGGATACGACATAGAACTGACCCGCGCAATTTCTGATAGCGTCCGGATTCCCGTGATTGCGTCGGGTGGCGCGGGAAAGCTTGAACACTTTTACGAGGCATTGACCGAGGGCGGCGCCAGCGCCGTACTGGCTGCATCGCTGTTTCACTTTGGACAGTACAAGATTGCGGACGTTAAGAATTATCTGCGCGAGCGAGGAGTAGTTGTGCGATGAATATTGGGATTGAGGAAATCAAATTTGACGAGCGAGGTCTGATTCCGGCCATTGTTCAAGATGCCAAAACGCTAAAGGTTTTGACAGTCGCTTACATGAGCGCCGAGAGCCTCAAACGAACTATCGAGACAAATGAGGCGTGGTTTTGGTCTCGTTCGCGTTCGAGTTTGTGGCACAAAGGCGAGACATCCGGCCACACCCAGCGCGTCAGGGGCATTCTCGTCGATTGCGATAGAGACGCGCTCACGATTCTCGTCACACCTAATGGTCCGGCCTGTCACACCGGCGAGCAATCCTGTTTTCACAACGAACTTCAAGAAGCGGGCAGACACGAAGAGACCTCGGACAGAGTGTCTGATCTTGGCACCGTGTTAAATGATCTCTACGCGCTGGTCGAATCAAGAAAGCGTGATCGGCCGGCGGGCTCTTACACCACTTATCTGTTCGATCAGGGTCTGGACAAAATACTCAAAAAAGTCGGCGAAGAATCCAGCGAAACTATCATTGCGGCAAAGAACCATGACCCTGAGGTTCTCGCCAGGGAAGCATCCGATCTTCTCTATCACTTGATCGTGCTCATGGTTGAGCGCGGCCTCGCCCTTGAGCAGATTCGCGATGAATTAGTAAGCCGCCGAAAGAAGAGGGACGATCAGTGATTCCCGACGCCGCGGAACTCAGCGCACTCGTGAATCTTGCCGTGGGGCTGGCGCGCGATGCCGGCGCGATCACAAATCGCTACTTCAAAGGATCGTTCGTGGCCGAACGCAAGGCTGACGATTCTTTCGTGACGGTGGCCGATCGCGAGGCAGAAAGATATCTGCGCGCGAGCATCGAAAAGGCTTTTCCCGATGATGCCATTCTCGGTGAAGAAGAGGGCGAGAAGCCGGGCCGGTCAAACCGCCGCTGGATTCTGGACCCTATCGATGGCACCTATTCATTCGTGCATGGAGTGCCACTGCACGGAGTATTGATTGGCCTGGAGATCGATAGCGAGGCGGTGCTGGGGGTCGTCAATCTTCCGGCGCTGGATGAACTTATTTACGCCGCGCGGGGTCTTGGTTGTTTTTGGAATGGTGCGACTGTGCGCGTCTCTGCGACTGAATCTCTGGGCGACGCCCTAATACTTGCCACGGACTTCGGTACATGTGCCCAGTACGGATTCGGTCGAGTGGCGGAGATTCTTCAGCGGCAGGTCCGCGCAAGGCGCACCTGGGGCGATGCTTATGGACATGTCCTCGTCGCCACGGGCCGTGCGGAAATAATGCTCGATCCCATCATGAACGTCTGGGACTGTGCCGCCCTGCTGCCTATTGTTGAAGAAGCTGGGGGCACATTTACTGATTGGCAAGGGCAGAGAACAATTCGGGGCGGCAATGCCATCTCGACTAACGGAGCGCTTTTCGAGTCGGTGATGGCGGCGGTCAGGAACGGCGAGAAAGACCAATGCTGATCATTCCCGCCATCGATCTTCAAAAGGGGAAATGCGTGCGTCTCTCGCAGGGACGGAAAGAGGCGACGACTATCTATGATGGTGATCCAGTCAGAGTTGCCAGAGACTTTGAACTGGCCGGCGCGCCCATGCTGCACATCGTCGACCTCGACGCGGCCTTTTCCGATCATGGCTCACCTAACCGGCGGCTGCTTCGGAAGATAATCCAGGCAATTGAAATTCCGGTGCAGTTCGGCGGAGGATTGCGCAACTCTGACGACATCAAAGACGTGATCGAACTGGGAGTCAGGCGAGCAATCGTCGGCACCCTCGCAGTGGAGGCACTAGAAACGTTGGCAGAAGTCGTGCAGATCTTCGGCCGGGATCGTATTGCGGTTGGAATCGACGCCAAAGACGGCGAAGTCATGGTGCGCGGTTGGGAGAGGAAGGGGAAGATTAAAGCTGTCGACCTCGCACATGCTGTAGCCAGGGCCGGAGTAGAACGCATAATCTATACAGATGTAACCCGCGATGGCATGCTCACGGGTCCCAATCTGGAACAGACTCTCTTGCTGGCCCGTGAATCTGGCCTGAAAGTAACGGCCTCGGGCGGCGTTTCATCGCTTGAGGATATTAAGCGACTCAAACAGCTAACCGCGTTCGGCATTGACAGCGTGATTGTTGGCAAAGCTCTCTATGAAGGTCGCTTTACTTTAAAGGAGGCAGCGCAAGCGTTACTGTGAAATCCGTGACTCACTTCATCAATAGTTCGTTGATCCTGGTTTGAAACGGGGCAGTAGCCTGAGAGCTAGGGAGGACTTCGAAGCGTCCAGGATTACGTGCTCCCACACGGTCGGGCTACTGCGCCGTACCCTGAGAGTTAATCACGTACGACCAGGACTAATCCTAAAACACAGAATATTAGACCGAGAATATTTCGCAGGGACAGATGATCTTTGAAAACAATAATCCCGATCGGAACTAACATCAGTGTTACCGCGACGTTGGTCGCCACGGCGGCCACGCTGATTCGCCACCCGGATCTGTACGCCAGGAGGAAACCCACCTCAATACATGCGGCGGCAATTCCGACGACGAACACGGCCCAGTTGGACTCTCTCATCGAACTAATGAAAGATTTGTTTCCCGAAAGCATCAAAGCGCAAATGGTCAACACGATGATACCCGCCACGTAGGCGATGATCGTCGCATAAAACGGATTGATTTCTTTAGGGATGGATTTTTGGGCCAGATGATAAAAAAGCATCCCGCCCACTGCCAGACCCAATGGAAGATAGAAAGTTGTTCTCATAGTCGTCATGTCTACCTCGTCAGCGTTTCGTGTTGCTTCGGGTGGTTTAACGAATCCTTCTCTTCTCCCGACACTCACCTACAACTTCCTGACCTCAACATAATAGAGATCGGTCGCCACGTCGAACTCCTCCCTCTTTAGCCCCGTTTTCATCGATTTCCACTCAGTCGTGGGTTGAATGACTTCCCAGTGGTCCTTCGTCCCGACCCGCACTGGCATCGCGAACTTTGGCTCATCGGCCTGCCAACGATATGAAACCGCGCCGTCCTCGAACTTCATTTCCAGCGTTGGCAGAGTGGTGTGACGCAAGTACTGATCGAAGATCGGAGTCAAATTCATTCCCGTCTGCTGATTGAAATAGGCCACGATGTCCTCAGTCATGATCGTTTGATATTTGAAGTGCTGATAGAAATCGTGCAGCAGGGCCCACCATTTCTTGTCATCGTCCACCACGCTGCGCAGCGTGTTAAGAAAAAGCGCGCCTTTGAAGTACATGTCCTGAGGAGGTGTCGCGTTGACGCCGCGAGGCGCGATGATCGGTTGCTGGTTTCTGACCTTTGCTTTGTACGCGTTCGTGTACTTCAAGCCATCGTCTTTGCCATACATGTACTCGACGTAAAGACACTCGAGGTAAGTGGTCCAGCCTTCGTGTATCCACATGTCGGATCGATCGGCCGCGGTGACGCTGTTGCCGAACCATTCATGCCCGCTTTCGTGAATAATGATGAAATCGAACCGCGTGGAAATGCCGACACCGGTCCAGTCGCGTTCAAGATAGCCGTTCACGAAGTGGTTCCCATAGGTAACCGCGCTTTGATGCTCCATGCCTGAATAAGGAACTTCGACCAGCTTGTAACCATCCTTCTTGAACGGATACTCGCCAAAGTAATGCTGGTAGGCTTCGATCATTCCTTTGGCTTGCGCAAATTGCTTTTTCGCCTTCTCCAGATCTTCCGGCAGCGCATAGAAATCCAACGAGAGATCACCGAGCCGATCGTCGAAGTGCACATAGTTGCCGATGTTCAAGCTTACGTCATAGTTGTTGATGGGATATTGCACCAGCCAATCCCAGCGCGTGTACCCGTCACGCAAATCAGTTTTGCCGATGAACTTTCCGTTGGAAACATCAATTAGATTGTTAGGTATAGCAACGCTGATTTTCATTGACTCGACTTCGTCCCGCCACTGGTCCTTGTTCGGCCACCAGATGCTGGCGCCTTCTCCTTCGCAAGCAGTGAATATCCAGGGCCGGCCGGCCGGATCCTTGCCGAAGGTGAAGCCCCCGAAACGACCAATGGTCTGTGGCGTGCCGGAGTAATAGAAGTCGATCGTGTAGGTGCGGCCGGCTTTCAGAGGTTCGGGAAAGTCTACGAACACCGCGCCCGAGTCTCGCTCGTACTTCAGCATATTACCTTCCGCGTTGCCCTCTGCTCTTTGCCCTTTGCGCGTAAGGAGAATCTTATCGACTCTCAAGTTGTCGCACAGATCGAGTTGGATCCTCGTGTCGTCCTTGAGCATCTTGAACCGGATGGTGTTCCTGCCGCTGATGAACCTCTTCTCCGGATCGACGCGAATGTCGAGATCGTAGAAGAGCAGATCATTGTTGGCCCGATACCGGCCATACTCACCGCGGAGGATGTTGGCGTGGGTTGGTGGCTTTGGACTCGTCGCGCTTTGCTGCGCTGGAGCCGCGCGGGTAGGCTGCTGTCTTTGAGCAAAGAGCGATGAGGTGGCGATTGTTAGGAGTAGAAAGACTGAAAATATGGGCTTGCCGAAACCGCTTGTGAACATGCCGCGAGTTTAACCGAAGTGAACCCGAGCGTTCCATGCGGCATGCGGTGATAACTGTAGGTGGTAATGACAATGGCCCGCCACAGAAATTTTATCTGGACGGCGGGCCAAAGACGTCGACGAAGCGAAATTAAATACGGACTGCCAAATCATCCGCGCGAAACTTGAGTAACTCATTACTGACGAACGGAGATATTGCGCACGCGGCTTAGATCTATATCCTGGCTGGTGCCATTTTTCATACGGATATGTAGTATCCCGTTCTCCGGAACGTTGATAGTCTCGCCAGGGCGATTGCCGCGGTCCCGATTGTTGTCGCTGTTATCGTTGTTGTTGTCGTTATTATTATTGTACCCACCGCCGATGCTTGAAGTGCTGAAGGAATTCGCTCCACTAAGACGGATGCGGAACGTGCCCCCGCCAACCGGTCCATTCGTGGTATGCAGGATAACGGTCTGACGTCTGGTAAGCTTGACGCTTTTTACGTCTCGTCCGGTTCCGCTGTCACCAGTCTGGGCGAACTCGCAGCACAAAATTGAGGTCGACGCATCCCGGCCGAGTAACTCGAAGTTGAGTACGCCGATTTGAGTCTCATCACGCCGGTGGTTTACAGTCACGTCCACCGTGATTGTCAGTTCGCCTGGCCCAGCCGTAAACGAATAAAAATTCTCTCCGTTAGAATTGTTCAAGCTGCCTGATATTTCGCCTGAACTCAACACAGCCGGGCGATCGCGGTTTGAAGACTGCGCGGATGCCATACCTGCACAAGTAACAATAAGAGCCAAACTAAACGCTATGTAAACAGATCTTTTCATTAATAAACCCTTTGGAAGGTGAGCTGTTGTGGTCAGTTGGTCCGGCAAATTCCAGAGAAGCTGAGAAGAGAGTGAGCTGCGCTCTATTTCGGGAAGCCTAGGCCTCGCCAGTAGCAATGTCAACCGCAGCGAAGGCTCCGTCGTGTTTCTTTTTGATGTCTTTTCAACTAATTGATCGGGGCGTTGCTCGAGGCGTCTGCCTTGGCCGCCTTGAGGCTTAAATCATTTCCCAGCAAACTACCAGAAAATGAGTCATCACTCTACGCCGCCTGACCCGCCGCATGACCCGACGCCCAGGCCCATTGAAAATTGTAGCCGCCCAGTTGACCGGTTACGTCGACCACTTCACCGATAAAGAAAAGTCCCGGGACGCGCTTTGCTTCCATCGTCTGTGAAGACAGTTCAGAAGTAGCGACGCCGCCTGCGGTTACTTCGGCTTTCTTAAAACCTTCGGTGCCCGCCGGCGTGATTTGAAAGCTTTGAATCTTTCCGGCAATGCCGGCTAGTTCACGGTCGTTGAATTGCTTGAGCGGCCGAGAAGGAAAGTAGAGGTCAGTCCATGCCTGAGCGAAGCGGCGCGGCCAGTGCTGCGCGAGCAGATTAGCGAGTTCGACTTCAGAACCCTGTTTGTCCTTCAGCAGACCCAGAACGTCTTCGTCGGGCAGCAGGTTGACGACGATCGGAGAGCCCGCCCCCCAGTACAGGGAAATCTGCAGAATCGCGGGGCCGCTCAGGCCACGATGCGTAATCAGAATGTTCTCGCGGAATTCTGTACTTTCAAATCCGACTAACGCGTCGAGGGAAATTCCGCTTAATGAACTAAGTTGCCTTTGGACTGTCGAACTCAGAGTAAAAGGCACGAGGGCGGGTCTGGGTGTTTCGATCTCCAGACCAAATTGCCGCGCAATACGATAGCCAAAGTCTGTCGCCCCCAGCGGCGCGATGGACAAGCCGCCGGTCGCAATTACGAGTGAAGCGGCGTTGAACAATCCCTGATTGGTCTCGAGGGTAAAGCCATTTTCCTGGCTTACCCGGCGCACCTGACATGCGCAACGAACCTCTACCCCGGCGTCAGCGCACTCGCCGAGCAACATATCAATGATCTGTTGCGAGCTGTCATCACAGAAGAGTTGGCCGAGCTTCTTCTCGTGGTACTTGATGCCGTGCTTTTCGACGAGTGCAATGAAATCGCCGGGCGTATAGCGCGCGAGCGCGGACTTGCAGAAGTGTGGATTCGCAGACAGAAAATTACCGGGATTTGTGTAGACATTGGTGAAGTTGCAGCGACCGCCACCGGAGATCTCGATCTTCTTCCCGACTCGATCCGCACGCTCTAAGACCAGAACCTTCCGTCCGCGTTTGCCGGCCTCGATCGCACAGAACAGACCGGCAGCACCGCCGCCGATAATAATGACGTCCTGGTTGGAGATGGCACCCAAGCGAGACACAAATGTATAACCGCCCTACCGTTTCCCTCGCCTGGCCAGCGTCATGCAAACCACACCGAATATTAGAAGCAAAGGCGCGACCCAGGGCAGACCCAGATTGGCCACTCGATGCAGATTGAGGACGGCTACTACTACCGCAGCAAACAGGAAAAGGAATCCAAACAGTCGTAGAACATCAGGCATCAGGAGTTACTCCCTCGTTACAATGAAGATTTATTAATACTCCAGTCGAAGTTTATTTCGACAACTCGGCAGACGATACCGGAATCCCATGCACCTCTTTTTGCTTTCGCAGAGCATGTCTGAGGGTCTTAACCGTACTACCGCCCTTGCCTGACCAGAAGCCAAACACGATTTGCGAAAGATCGACCATGTAACGGTTTCTGAAAGCGCCGGCGCTCTTGCGCCTGGGAAGCTGCAGTTCAATGACGCGTTCGATTTGCTCTAAAGATGACTGAACCGACCTCGGCTGATCGCGCAAGGTATATGGAACGACGGCCCAACAGCTTTCATTCTGCTCACCCAGCCATTCGATGGCCCACTGGTCGATCCCGCGCGCGCCGGCAACCAGCCAGGTGCGGCCCTGGTGCAACAGAGACGAAAGATGCTGTTCAAAGAGATGACGCGCTGTTCCGCGATCCACGTCTCGGGATCCGGTGATCGTCACGGAACCAGAGCGAACTATTGGCTGAGGATCAGTTTGAACAGCCGAGCCGCTGTGCAACGACGCTGCTTCCCACGACTTCATTGAAAATGATCGCTCAACGGTTATTGTTTCGCCTGTGGACACGGACAGAGCGCGGCTGGAATTTGGGTGCTGGTTCCCGATTGCCATGGGTTTCGCGGTTGACCGGTGGTTTTGAGTCCGGCGCCGCGGGAGCCGCGCTGGCTGTCCGCGCGGTTTCTCCCCATTCGTGGCAAACTGCCAATCCTTCATTTATTACTCTGAGCTTATTCATCGCCGAAAGATGAACGTCGTCAGCTCGTTGACGCGAGTTTGGCTGAGTTATCAATTTTGCATACTCGTCCAGGATGCCGGCAAATTCTCGCGAGGCGCGGGCTGCCTTTCGGGCTTCATCAGCCGCACTCTGCAAAGCTTCTTTTTGGCTCACTAGTTCTCCTTAATGCCAATTCTATGGTTGTTAATACCAGCGTAAAAAGCCGATCAGTATGGTCAATGTTGCCACACGACGCTCAAACGCGAAACGTATCGGCGCGCCACCCTTTGATTGCTCCCTTGATCTCGCTGGTCCTGGCCAGCTTGCCCGCCAGCACCGCTCCCACCAGTTCTTCCAATTCCTCATCGCCGGCGAAACGGAGCGCGATCATCTGCCCGATGTTAAGGGCGTCCGCCTGTTGACATGCCGTAGCGGAAAGAATTTGCTGATAGCGAAGTTTTTCTTCGAGCCGAATGAGTCGATCCTGCACTTTAAGCGAATTCAATCGAACCAGGAAGGCGAGCACGAGAAGCGCCAGCGAAACTACGATCCACCAACCCGAGTTCAGACCGGGCGCTCTGACAAACTGAACCACGGACCAGATGACATTAATGAGCATTACCGGCACAACAAAAAAGTGAAACGGTGGTTGCCAACGCGTGTGATTTGCGAATGTTTGGGGTGCGGTTGCCATCTTCTTATCCTTTCTTGTTTGAGGGACTGGGGCGAGCCCGGTAAAATAAGAGAGCAGAGCCGCCACCCTATAATTCATTTTAGGCGCTCACCAACTTAATGGTGGTCGACGCGACGCTTTAATAGTGCCCTAACGCCTTTCACAAATTCGTGGGCAGCAGCGGACCTGAAGCGCCGCTACCTACCGCTAAAGGCTTCTCGGGTTCGGGTGTAAAGTCCTCACCGGGATTGATGAACTGGTTTCGCTCAAATCGATACTGCTTATCATACAACTGTTTATAGCGACCGTCCGCAGCCAGCAGTTCCTCATGCGTGCCGCGTTCGACAATCTCGCCGCCTTCCAGCACCAGGATTTGGTCGGCACTGCGAATCGTCGACAAACGATGCGCGATCACA
>Ga0193749_1000062_pt1 | contig 13095 bp, 10 predicted proteins | sample L1s2metaG_FD_145081 | JGI IMG/M metagenome (GOLD analysis project Ga0193749, IMG submission 145081) | Soil microbial communities from a riparian zone of the East river system, Colorado, United States - L1s2 | ecosystem: Environmental > Terrestrial > Soil > Riparian zone | place: USA: East River...
GCATTCTTCCATCCTTATTCGCCATAAAAAAATGATACGCTCCGCGAATAATGCCGTTTTTTTTTGCCTTTTTCCAGTTGCGTTTAAATTGCGGATCAACGTTGTCAATGCCTTGTGTAGCCTTAATAAAAGCAAATCCTAATTGAATGTTTTTCACTTTCATTGCCTGTACATCTTCCCAACTGATGCTTTGCTGATATTTGGAAACATCAATTCCATGAATAGCATAACTCTCGGGGATAGCAATACCAAATTCCGGGTATCGGGTGAATCGTACCTTACGATACTGCCACCATTGATAAACTATCCAAGCAGCTGATGCAATTAAAACAATTGCCAGTACAGTAAATACTGTCTTACGAATGTTTTTCTTTTGTTTACGGGATAACATGAGAGTGGTTTGCAGTAGAACAAACAGCACAACAAATATAAACTGTGGAAAATTTGAAAAATGTTAATTCATAAAGGAATAAAAACTTACTTACACTAAACCTGCGTGAGCTTTGTCACAATGATTTCCTATTGTATAATCTCTATAAAGTAATTTTTGCACCCAGTGTAACGTAGAACAATTCTTTACCTCTTTCGGAAAGATCAGGGCGGCCTTCTACGATAATAAGATTTTGTGGAATTACATATGCTGGGGTAAACAGCAACATAAATTTTCCTTTTGCAAAAACTACAGGCACTGAAATTTCATAGGATATAATATTGAATTTTTTTACGTTTTCCGATACCTGCTGTTGAGCACCGGGGAAAAATAAAAAATTACTATGCTTATAATATGTATTGGTAAATTGTTGCGTACCTCCATACACATAAATGGAGGGATCAATTACTAAAACTGAATTATCGGAGAACTGTTTTTTGAAAAGATGATCGACGCCACCGGTCAGACCAAAATCAATCTTATCGCTGAATTTAATATCACCACCTAATGTGAAGTCAATCGCTTTATTCAAATAAGTAAAATTAGCTCCTGCCTGGGCTTTTAACGCAGCTTGTACTAATTGAACATTTTCTTTATAAAATGGCTTCAAAAAATAAATGCTGGTGATCCATGTTTCTGAAACGTGCTGGTATCCAACTGTAGCTACTGTACCGGCATAGTCAAATTTCGAGACTTTATTATTCACAAAAATAGGAGCAGCATTTATATAGAAGTTTGGTGTAAACCATAATTCTGCAAGCGGGAAAACACCGCTGCTGCGCAAACTATCTGTACGTCCGTAATAATTAAGATTACTATTATAGTTAAGGCTTAGCTTAAATTGAACTTTTTGGTTGGCAGTATCACTTGTTTGACCGGAACAATTAATAAAAAAAACAAGTGAAATAAATAAGCTGCTGAAACAAATACAATTCTTTTTCATATTATCTTTTTTAATGAAACATCCCATTCAGAAGCAGATTGAATGGGATGTCTTAAAAATTAATCAGGCAAAATTTATTGCACGTTTGATTTTACGTTGGCATTTGTTTTTGCTTTTGCCGAAGCTTTTACACTTGCCTTATTTTTTGCATCTGCAGCAGTTGCAGAACCTTTTTGAAGATCTGCATCTACCTTATTATCAATTTCAGATTTTACTGCAGTTGCTTTTTCTTTTCCTGTTGTTGTTTTGTCTTTCGCAACTGTAGAAACCTGCTGTCCTAAATTATCCTGGCTATTTGTACTTGTGTTCGTATTTGCACTTGTTTGTCCATTCACCTGTACAGTTGTACTTGTCGAAGTTGTATTTATTGAGGCATCTTTTTGAAATAGTGCTGAATTTGCGTTTGCATTTTGCAAGGCTGCATCATTCGCATGTTCGGCCGCAACTGAATTATAATTATCACTTGCTTTTACATTTGCTTGTGTGCTCGTTTGCGCTTGCACCCCTGTATTGGATGCTGTTTGTGCTGTTTGTTGTGCTCGGGCAGCAACATTAGCGGAAACCTGTGTAGCTGTTTGTGCTGCCTGGGATGTTTGTGTTTGTACGGTTGCTTTTGTTGCCTGTGTAGTAGCTATCACTGCTTTTTGTGCAGCATTAGTACTTACTTTTGCGTTTACTGCCGCGCTGGTAGCAGCCCGGGTTCCTAAAATTGCCTGGCTGAATGCCGAAACTGAAAGGCCAACTGCTAAGGCTGTAATAAATACTGTTTTACTTGTCTTCATAGCTTATTTTTTTAATGAATAAATAAATTCGTAATTCTACTATATTAATCTTACTATCAATTACGAAAACATTATGCCAAATGAATGGCAATATGAAAGATCATAAATAAAAATTCAAAATCAATTCTTTAGAACTTTGGTGGAGAATATCTGAAAGAAATTTTTCCAGATAAAATACTTGTAAAACTACAGACCCAGCAATGCTTAGTTGGTTTAAAAACTGGGGAAAAATAATATTCTTTTAGTTTAAAAAATTAATTCATCAATGCATAAACAGCAAAGCTGGCGAGCCAGTGTTCGCCACCATAATTACCGCTTACTACATTAGGAAGGCTGGTGGATAAATGTTTTATGGCAGATTGCTGCAAAATTTTTTTGCGTGGATCACTGGAAGGAAGAATTGATGCCAATCCTTTCATACACCAGCTTCGGCTAAAACATAAACCATCGAGATGAACAATTTGTAAATCGGTGCGGTCAGATACAAATGGAATGTTAGTTAAATGCTGCAGACCCTGTATGGAGATATAATGATTAAACCATTGGATAAACTCTTTTTGCGGTAATATTCTTCGCATCAAATCAGTCTCTTCAAGACTTGGTGAAAGAAAATCAGATCCATCAGGTTCCCATGATGACGGAGCATTCTTATCATTAATATAAATTCGTTTTGCGCTTTCAATAATTGATTTTTCAAACGAAGAATTTTTTTCTGTTCTTGCATAATCTAAGGCAAATACCAACCCGAATGCAGTATTAGGATGAACACCTGTGCGGTTTGGATAAGTTTGTTTAGGCAAAAAATTTATCCATAGTTCAAGCACCTTCCTGGTCAGTGGTTGTAATGCAGCATGCCATTTCTTTCCATCTTCATCATTCCAGGTATATAATTCTTCATCTAGTTTTAATAACCACGCCCAACCATAGGTACGCTCCCATCCTTTGGCTAACTCACCATCAAAATATTTTACTTCTGTAATAATATTTTCGGGGGTGATCGTTTTATTAATAGCATTGCGAATAGTATTTGCTTCCGGTAATTGCGGAAATTGCTTTAATAATTTTACCAGCATCCAGTGACCGTGTACACAAGAGTGCCAATCAAAACAGCCAAAGAAAGCCGGATGCAATTGGCGTGGCAATAAAACATGATCGCTATCTTTTAATGATGTATGATTGGTTTTATTGGGGAATTCTTTATCAATACATTTTAATGGTAATGATGCCAGCAGCGAGGCTCCTTTCATCGTTAACTCAAAACCTGAGCTATCTTTTTTGACGCGATAAAGATCAGTCACCTGTGCGTGTGCAGCAATGCTTATAAGAAAAGCATTAAGAATAAAAATGTATTTCATTTGGTAAATGTAAGAATAGGATGTTTATTAAACTATCTATGAAAATCGTTTTGCACTTAAAAACTCAATAGGCTGTTTTGTTATGCCGTCTGTTACCAGCTCCGCTAATATTTCTCCAACCACTGAAACAAACTTAAAACCATGGCCGCTAAAGCCGCAGGCTATTGCCACCCGGTTTTCATAACCGGGTAAATGATCGATTATAAAATTTTCATCAGGAGTATTAGCATACAAACATGTTTTGGTAGAAATTACCGATTCAAAACAGCCAGGTAAATATTTGTTAAGAGCATATTCAAGGTTCTCTTCCTCTTCTTTGTTTGTTTGCCTGTTAACGTGATCAGGATCGGTTACAACTCCAGGGTGATGGTGTGCCAGTTTCAATCCCTGTGGATCTCCGAATGTTGAAACCGGCAATGCGGGAAAACCATAAAACATTCCCGGTCTCTCATCATCGACAATCATCCAGCAGGGAAAATTATTGAGCGTAAAGTCCTCCCATTTTTTTGGTTTTATCCAGGCTATAAATTGACGGGTAACTTTTATTTTATCGGCAAGACCTGGAATCATTTTACCTGCCCATGGCCCTGCTGTTATAATTAGTTTACTGCAGTGATATATTTTTTTATCAGTTGTAACTGCAATGCCATTTCCCTCCTTTTTCCATTCCAAAACTTTTTCGCGGGTATGAATTTCTGCTCCTTTTTTTATTGCCTGTTCTGTATAAAGCAATATTGCTTTTTCAGGTGGAATAAAGCCAGCATCTGGTTCGAATAAAGTTTCAAAATTTTCAGGTAGCCTGAATTGAGGAAATCGTTGATGAGTGAAAGTAGAATCAAGCGTTTCTAACGGAATATCATATAAGGAAGCAGATTGATGTATATTTTTTATCTCGAGCTTATCGGGTTTACCAAAATAAACAAGTCCTGTTCGATAATAAAGCTGTGTTCCGGTTTCATCTTCAAGGTCCTTCCAGTTTTTATAAGCTTGATTCAATAAAGGAACATAGCGGGGATCTTCAAAATATGCTTTGCGGATGATGCGGCTCTGCCCGGTATGAGCACCTTGTTCATGTGTTATATCAAATTGCTCCAGTCCTAAAACTTTGTAGCCACGCTGCGAAAGAAAATAACAGGCAGAACAACCCATGGAGCCGACACCTATAACAATAACATCAAAAGAAGTATTTGCCATTATTGATTTAGAAGATTGTCATCCTTTACAATCCGCAGCTTCGCATAATTCAGCATGATTTTTTTTTCGCCATTATATTCAAATCTTACTGTAGCAATCGGGTTATGGGCGCTGCCTTCCATTTTTATTACTGCACCAAAACCAAACTTCTGGTGTTCTATTTTTTGCCCTACCTGCAGATCAGATGTGTCGCTTGCCGCGAAATCAGCAGATGGTATGTGTTCTTTTATTTTTGTACCTGTTGTTTTTGGCGTTAAATAAACAGGTGATTCTTTCTTAGCAGAAGGTCTTTCATTGTAATAAGTTCCAGATTGTTTGCTGACGACTCCCGATTCTCCATCATCAATTGTTTTAGGCCGGTTAAAATTTGAGCCTTTGTTCCAACGGTTTTGTGTTTGATTTTTTGAACCGCCACCGGCATAACTTTTATCTAAAAAATCTATAGGCAATTCATCAATAAAACGGCTTGGCTCGTTTTGTACCAATTGACCAAACCGGTATCTCGTATTGGCATAAGTAAGCCATAAACGATTTTTAGCTCTTGTAATAGCCACATAAAATAATCGCCGTTCTTCTTCCAATTCTTCTCTGGTATTTATACTCATGCCACTTGGAAAAAGCATTTCTTCCAGCCCTGCAACAAACACACATTGAAACTCCAACCCTTTAGCTGCATGTACCGTCATTACTTTTACCATATCTGCATCAGGATCTTTTTCGTCTACATCTGTTAGCAAAGTGATTTGTTGCAGGTAAGCTCCCAATCCTTTATCACCTACTTCGCCATCCTCTTCGTTTAACGGAGTCTCAATCCATTCTTTGATGGAATTCAATAATTCCTGTATGTTTTCATAACGGTTTACACCTTCTGTGCTTTTATCATTGAACAGTTCCTTTATAATATTTGTTTGCTTACCTACATGAAAAGCCACTTCATATGCATTTTGTTTTTGTAACATGCTCTGGAAACTTTTGATCATTCCAGGGCTTCCAATGTGCCCGCCTTCAACCCAAATTCTTTTGCCCGGTTCATTATATCCCATACCGAAATATTATTTTCATTGGCATAAAGGATTATTTTATCTACTGTTGTTTTCCCAATACCTCTTGCCGGAAAGTTGATGATACGCTTCAATGACTCTTCATCTTTCGGATTCACCACCATTCTTAAATAAGCGAGGAAATCTTTTATTTCCTTGCGTTGGTAGAAACTGATACCGCCATAGATCACATACGGAATTCCCATGCGGCGGAGGCTTTCTTCAAAAGCACGGCTTTGAGCATTGGTACGATAAAGTATAGCAAAATCTTTATTATTATAATGATTGCGCAGTTTTTGTTCCTGGATGGCATCGGCAACAAACTTGCCTTCTTCATTATCTGTCATCGTCCTTACCAGCTGAATCTTTTCCCCGCTAAGATTTTCTGTCCATAATAATTTGGGAATTTGGGTCTTATTATTTTTTATTACTTCATTGGCTACATTCAAAATGCTTTGTGTACTGCGATAGTTTTGTTCAAGCTTAATGATAACTACATCTTCATAATCTTTTTGAAACTGTAGGATATTTTGAATAGTGGCGCCGCGAAAACTATAGATGCTCTGGGCATCATCTCCCACCACACAAATATTTTCATGTTGTGCAGCCAGTAATTTTATTATTTCATACTGTGCCGGATTAGTATCCTGGTATTCATCTATCAGTATGTAGCGGAATTTTGTTTGATATTTTACCAAAGCCTCGGGATATAGTTTTAGCAAACGATACATCTGGTAAAGCAGATCATCAAAATCCATAGCACCGTTTTTAAAACAGCGTTTGTAGTAAGCATCATAAATACTGGCAATAGCAGGACGATTAGATCGCATGTCTTCCTGCTGAATATTGTAATCATTTCGATATTCATCGGGTCCTACCAGGGCATTTTTTGCTGCTGATATCCGGTTGTAGACAATATTAGGTTTGTAATGTTTGTCGTCAAGATTTAATTCATTGGTCACAGTTTTTACCACTGCCTTTGCATCATCGGTATCATAGATAGTGAAATTTGAAGTGTAACCGAGACGATGCGCTTCTCTCCTTAATATTCTTGCAAATACGCTGTGAAAAGTACCGATGTATAAATTTCTTGCCTCATTATCACCAAGAATGTATTCGATTCGCTCTTTCATTTCTTTGGCTGCCTTATTGGTAAAAGTGAGAGCCAGGATATGAAAAGCATCCACACCGTGCGCCATGAGATGAGCAATTCGGGTAGTAAGAACTTTGGTTTTCCCACTTCCCGCACCTGCTACAATCATAAGAGGACCATTTATATGTTGCACGGCTTCCTGCTGAGGTTCATTCAATCCACTTAGGTAATCAATCATAGCCGCAAGTTACAAATACTAAGCCTGATGAGGGATGTCATTTGGTAGTGTAAACTTAAAATTTGATGGAAAGGGTTTTGTCGCTTTTACTCTTAAATTCAAAAGAAATTATTTTTTCCTTTTGCTTTGCAAATACTTTTCGTGGATAATTTCACTCATTGGTTTTCCATATACTTTGCTTTCAACCCATGAAATAATATCGAGATATGCAAGGGCCCTTGTTTCAAATCGATTTTTTTCGAGATGTTTGATAGTATGCAGAAATTTTTCAAGCTCGGGTTTTAGTTGTCTTGGTGAGAGTGGAAGTGAATGACGAATAAAGCGGAACATGGCTTCTTCGATTACGGTAAGGTTTTCCATTTTTGCCATAAAGCGATATACTGATTTGCTGAGCGATTCCATCAGCATATCATTGCCCAGTTCATAATGGGCCATCAGGTGCAGCAGGCGCGCATAGCATTGCAGATCCTGGCGCAGATCCGCTTTTTCATTAATAATTTTTTGCAGGTAATCAATAGAGGTAGCATAATCGCCACTGCCAAAATATAACATAGCTATTTTATAATTAAGTACCAGCACCCGGTGGCGATCAATAAAAAGATGATAGTCGGCTAATTTTTCTTCAATACCTGGCACGAGCGAAAGACCTTGTTTAAAAGTGCCGAGTATAAAATGCTGGTTCATTCTTGCCGTAGCAATATAAATGAATGCCTGTATACGGAAACTATCATGCTTTTTTACCCTATCTGTCTGGGCAAACTTTTCAAACTTGCGAATCGTTGGTTCAAATTGCCGGTAGTTTCTTAAATCAAAATGCGCATTTAAAAGACTATGCAGCCCTTTTATATAATGTCCTGTTTCTACCCTCAGCATGAGCGGCTGTTCATGAAAAAGATCGACCCATTTTTTTGCATAACGATAGTATTGCAAAAAATCCTGGCGAATAAAAGCATACCAGGTATAACTCTGGTATAAATAGAGCCTTTCATAAAAACCGGTTTGTTTCCAGGCATCAGCAGGCAAATTTTCTTTCATAAATTTTTTCACGCCTTTTTCATCTTTTTCATTCCGTGCATGGCCATATTTAACAAACCAGCTAAAAAGCTGTAACGAAAGGTTGGAAAGCCTTGCCACTGCATCAATGTGCCTGCTTACTTCGTTTGCTTCTTCAGAAAGAAGTTCAGCCCTATCCTGCATGCTACGGGTAATGTGCAAGTTTTCTATTCTTTTTTCGAGGGCAATAATCTGGGGTAAAAAGTTAAACTTCTGATTGGCTTTAGCTATTTCTTTCGCCCGATCAAGTATCCGGAGGCTTTGCAGGTACAATCCTTTTTTATAAAGAATATGGGCATAATCAAATTGTTCATTCAGTTGCAGGTCGAGACTATCGGTGCTTTTTAATAATCGCAAACTGGCCAGCAGTTGCTTGTATAAATGAGTTTTTAAATTGGCAAGTTGTGGTTTGGTTATACCATTTAGCTTATGCAACAACAATTTTTCATCGTATTCCTTCAATTTGTCAAGTACGTCAAAGAGGCGGACAATCTTAAGTTCTTCCTTTCCGGAACTACGCTTGATATAAAGCTTAAAATGTCTTTTTTCAGCCTTTTCCAGGGACTTAATCAGCTGAAATAATATGTCGGTTGAACGGTTGGACATCATACGGTATTTTTGCTGAAACGGCCTTTGGGCAAGGGTTTCGCAACTGTTGTGCCTTTTTAGGCATAATTAAATGATGCCGAATTTAGTTTGAAGGACAAGGTGTTGCTCCCTACTTTCGTCTCAGGAAAAATGATTCATACAGCAGGCAATCGTTCGAAAGTGCAAGATACGTTAGAGGCCGGGTTCAAAAAAAAGTAGTCTGCAACACAACTTAGATACTAATTCTTACTCCGAAGAATTTTCATATGGCAAGCAATCGTTAGAGGTCAGTCCGTTTCTACGGAAGGGCCTTTTTTCTTTTAAAAAGTTTGCTAATATAACAGAAATTTAATTCAACCAAGAATTTTTTTGCATGTTTTTGATGCGGCTGATAAAGAGGTAAATTAAAATTTAAAAAACACAAACAGCCTACCGAAATTTTTACTGTCCTTCTCTATACGGTGATATAAAGGTTTGATATGAGGCTGCTCAAGGAAACGCAATACTTTTTTCTTTAATTGTCCACTGCCTTTGCCTGGTATAATTTCTACTTCACGAATTTTTTTTTTAATAGCTTCTTCAAAGGCATCATGCAGAGCTTTGTCAATTGATTTGCTATCGTTATATACATGATGAAGGTCAACCTTGATACGGGCCATACATTATTGTTAAAAACGAAAGATAGTAAAAGCAAACTTGACAAATGCCCGGGCTTTCTTTTAACTTTAGTCAAAGACTTTATAAGCGTGCAGCATATAGAATTTTTTCATAAGGGCCATTTTGAGAAAAATTATTACCGTGCAGAGCCGCCGCGGACACTATCACACTTTATTGATTTTTTCTGGGAAACTGACTTCGATCTATTATGGAAACAATATCCAAAAGGATTTTCGGATGTTTTATTTCCTAACATAGGATATACTTATCTTATTAACCTTGGAACTCCTTTTATTATGCAGGTAGAAGATAGAAAATTTGAAATGAGAACCAATGGTTTTTTACCAAGACATAAATCTATTGAATGTCATCATCGCGTGGGAAATAAGTTATTTGGTATTAAATTCAAAATATCCCCGATCATTTTTCAAAAGAAGATCAACTTTGCGGAATATCGTGAATATATTTTTCCATTAAGTTATTTGCTCGAACAATCCATTATTGATAAAGTAAAAGCAGCAGTTACATTTACGGCGAGAATAAAAATTCTGAGTCATTACTTTCAATTGATCCTGAAAAAATATCCGGGTCCTGTTGCACATGTTCACATTGTATCTTCTATTCTACAATATTGTGAAAAAGAAAATCATTTTTCGGTAACAATAAAAGAGTTTGCGGACAAGCATAAAATTTCCACCCGCACATTGCAACGTTATTTTGAAATGACAACCAGCGTTGGTGGTAAGAAAGCCTTACAGATTATGCGAATACGCAAGGCTGTGACACGTCTTGCTAATTCACCCAAAAGTTTTCATTATTCTCAATATGGCTATTATGATCATAGTCATTTCTATAAACACTTGAAACAATTTTTAAACAAGAAGAGATTAAAGCAACTGCAACCTCATCTGAAGCTATTAGAAAAGATACATAAATAATCGATCCTGCTAAACCAATCTTCTTCCCGATTATGTAGAAAATTTTTCACATTCCTTTTTATAGCCCTGGGTAAAGAAGATGAATTTGTACTGGCCCAATTATTGAATCACCGCAAAACGGTCAATCGATTTCACATATTATTTTACTCACTTAAAAAAACAATACATGAACCAACTACTTAAAAGCAGTAATTACAAGATTCTTCTAATTACTTTATTGTTAAGTTTTATGAATGTAATTGTATTTGCCCAGGACAGTTCCAGCACAAATGTTACGACAACTAAACAAACAACTACTACCACATGGTATGCACAGCCATGGGTTTGGATAGTTGGCGGTGCTGTATTGCTTATAATTCTTGTAGCATTATTACGAGGGGGTAACTCATCTACCCGTGATACCAGTACTACGGTGATAAAAACTGATAAAGATTATTAAACGCTCCTGTAATCTCCCCCGCAACCTTATTTGAATCCGTGTGTATGAAAAGCGGGGGATTTTACAGCCCAGTCTTTTGAAACGAAGATTCCAAAAAAGTTTTTAATGTTAAGAATAAATGCGGATGCTTTAATCAGCATTTGTGATAAGTAAAAAATTATTTTAATTACCGGCTCTCTGTCTTTCCTCTTCCGATGCTGTAGTTCGCCTTCTGGCAGCCGGCACTTTATTATTTCCAAAACGATAAGTGAATGTAAGATTAGCCACTCTTGATTCACGATAGGCATGCCATTTTTCCACATAATTATTATAAGTAATGACTGCTTTAGGCAAATTGGTCCAGAAAATATCTGTAATATTGAAACGAAGCGTTCCTTTACTTTTCAAAATAATTTTCTGTAGTCCCGCGGCCAATGCCCATTGCGGATCAAATTCCATGAATCCGTATTGTCCACCTGAATTAAAGCTGGCATTGAGTTCGGCAATACATCCTTTTTTAAAAGTGAATGTATTATTTGTACGCAGATCAAGGGAAGGTTTTCCGTTGTCTAATGTAGTATTACCTAACTGGCCGTTGAAATGATTGTAATAAATATTTCCATTGTTGATCATGTTCCAACATTTACTAATTCTAATGGGTGCCGAAATCGTTAATCCGAAATAATCAGAAGATGTAAGATTAATAGGTATCTGAACTGTTACATTTTCTTCGGACGGAATTGAAGGAAATACATCTTTGAATTTGGCTACGGCAATATTCTGGTTATCTTTTGTATGACTGTAGCCTAATGTTAAATTCAAATTTTTCAGTGTATAACTTAATTCATACGACCAGGTGAGTTGTGGTAACAGGCCAGGTTTGCCTGTTGCGTAAGTAGTCACATCAATTAAAAAGAGAAAAGGATTAAGCTGAGAATAACCGGGCCTGTCAATGCGGCGACTTACAGATACACCCAACGTTTGATTGTCTTTTATTTTATAATTAAAAAAAGTGCTGGGGAAGAATTGAAAATAGCTGGAATCGAAGCGAACATTGCCAATCTTTTGTTCTGTTTTAATATTTGTTTGTTCACCACGAAGTCCAAATTGCATGTTGAATTTTTTGAACTCCTTACTGAAATTCAGATAAGCCGCCTGGTTATTCTCGTGATATAAAAAATGATTGGTTTTATTTACATCATTCACAGGTGAACCATTACTTTCATCAAAAAATTTAGCGTCATTGTCAGAGGAAACAAAGCTGGTTTTAAAACCAGCATCCAGCTTCGCCCCTTTTTTTAATGGATTTACATAGTCAACCTTGGCAGTTTTAAAAGTAAGCTTGCCATCCTGGTCCCCATTTAAAATATAATCAGGTTGTAAAATTGTGCCATCTAATTGATAATAACGTGTTGCATTCACAGTTAATGAAGATGAATTATAAACCCCATAGTCAGCATCTGCAGTTATTTCTTTACCCGTGCTGTCAAATGTATGTTTGAGATTGATATTTGCAACTATGTTATTACCATGGTCATTATTAGTGGCCAATGATTTAAATGTGCTGATAGCCTGTTTTTGGGGATTGATCACGATTGAATTATTATCATTGTTCCTGCGATAGTGATTAAAATTCCCATTAACTACAAAGCCAACGATTGTTTTTTTAGATGGGAAATAGTCCATTCCGAACCGGGCTGTATGAGAGCTAAAAGGCGATTTTGAATAATTATCTTTTAAATCACCGCCATTGTAAACGCCATCATTATAGAAATTTCTGTCCAGTATCAGGTGATTTAATCCCTCACGATATGCATAATTGTAATTGCCAAATACATTCAGGTTTTTATTACGGTAGTTAAATGTATTTCCTGCATTAGCTTTTGGATAAATGCCTTGTCCATAGCCGGTAGTAAATGTTCCGTTAGCCCCAAGACGCTGATCTTTTTTCATTCTTATGTCAATGATGCCCGAGTTGCCGGCGGCATCATATTTTGCCGATGGGTTTGTAATGATCTCAATACGTTCAATTGCAGCGGAAGGCAGGCCACGCAGGTAATTTGCCAGGTCGGATCCCGTCATTGCTGTTGGCTTACCATCAATCATGATGATGACACCGGAACGACCACGAAGACTAATGACATCATTCTGATCTATATTAACTCCCGGGGAACGTTCCAATACTTCCATGGCGGAACTGCCCGCACTCACAATACTATTCTCAACATTTACCACAATACGATCTGTGAGTTTTTGTATAAATGGTTTATGGGCATTAACGGTTACATTGGCTAACCGTGCATTTCCAGGGTGAAGGATAATTTTCGGTATTTGTATCAACGATTGCTCTGATGATAATATAAATG
>Ga0193749_1000063_pt1 | contig 13092 bp, 9 predicted proteins | sample L1s2metaG_FD_145081 | JGI IMG/M metagenome (GOLD analysis project Ga0193749, IMG submission 145081) | Soil microbial communities from a riparian zone of the East river system, Colorado, United States - L1s2 | ecosystem: Environmental > Terrestrial > Soil > Riparian zone | place: USA: East River...
TTAATGGCGTTTCTTTTTTGCAATCTGTATTTAGCAGTATAATCATAATGAAGACTAAATACTGTACGAGATTTATCTTTTTCATGATGATAAATTTCAATGGTTTACAAATAATATCTTACAGTTGTTGATTTCAGGTGAACCGGATAAGATGAAAATTCTTATTTAAAGTTGAAGAATAAAGCAAACCAACCAACTCACTCATTTGAGTGAGTGACGAAGAGTTAATCTTGGAATTTTAGTTAAAGGAAAATAGCCAGATCATTTGAGGAGGAATACTACTTACACGATATGTTCTCCAAGGGCCTTTCCAATAGCTTCTTTACCGCTGTTAACATGAAGCTTTTGATAAATATTTTTCAGGTGTGATCGGGCAGTATCAAAAGAGATATTTAGATCAGCGGCTATCATTTTAGCGCTGTAGCCCTTAATGAGAAGTTGCAATACTTCTATTTCACGGGCAGATAAAAAATATTTATTGCTTTTGCCGTGTTGAAATGTATCCAATACTTTACGTGCAATGACAGGGCTCATAGGTGCACCCCCTGCTATTACTTCCTGTATACCATCAAATAACTTTTGTGGTGATGTTTGTTTTAGAAAATACCCGTTGGCGCCGGCACACAGGCATTGGAATAATTTTTCATCGTCTTCAAACACAGTATACATAATTACGGATGCTTCCGGCCTTGCTTCTTTTACAAACCTCACTCCATTGATGCCGCTTTCACCGGGCATATCAATATCCATTAATACTACATCGGGTTGATATACCCTTGTAATAGAAGAAGCATCATTGCAGTTATTGTAATCACCGACCATTTCATATTCTGGCTGGTTTTTTAGCAAGTAAGCAAGAGACTCTCTCAACTTATCGTTGTCTTCAAATATAATAATGCGAATACCCATTTGCCGAAATTATAATTTATTCATTCAATTTTTGATCACTCATTTGCTCATTTATCCTTCTAATGGTATGATGATTTCAACGTCAGTACCGCTGCCGGGTGCTGTTATAACAGATAAAACACCTTTCCATTTTTCAACTCTGAAACGGATATTTTTTAAACCGTTACGGTCGGTAATAACAGAAGGTTCAAACCCTTTTCCATCATCCTTAATTCTTAAATGCAGTTTGCCATTTTGCCGGAGTATATCTATCCATACATTACTGGCTGCGGCATGTTTAAGAATATTATTCATTGATTCTTTATAGATCAGGTACACATCCCTTCGTTGCTCCATATTCAATTTTTTCCCTACTGCTGTTTCCTGCATGGCCAGGTGGCAAACCGTATTACTGTTATCAAACAATTCTGCTGCATAGCGGCGCATTCTTGAAAGAGTTTCTTCCATCGAATCATTCCGGCTGTTTATATTCCAGATAATATCATTTAGTGCCTGGCTGGAGGCAGTGACTTCTTCTGATATGCGGGATAAAAATTTTTCAGCCTCCAGTGGTTGTGTGAGATTTTTCCGGCTAATCTCCGACAGCATATTAATATTGGTAAGTGTGGCGCCGATGTCATCGTGCAGATCGGTTGCTATGTTGTTACGTATTTTTTGCAACTTGAGTAACTGCCTGATGCGATAAAAATAAAGTGCATAGAATACTGAGACCATTAACAAACCAACTAACGCATAAAACCACCATGTTTGCCAATAAGGCGGCCGGATAATAAATGAAAAATTTGCAGAAGTACCCAATTCCTCATTCCATCCGATTGTTCTTACTTCAAAACGATAGTTGCCGGGCTGAAGACTGGCATAAGAAACATTATGCAGGTTGGCCGGTTCGCTCCAGATTGTATCTGCTCCGCCCAATAAACGATAACTATATAACATTTGTTTTTCATTGATAAAAGACGGAGCGGAAAATTCAAACCTCGCCTGGTTTTGATAATAGTTTAATTGCAATTTTTTGTCTGCCTGGTATGTATTGTAATTAAAACTTGTATCGCCTAAGTCAACCGATGTAATATATACAGGTGTGGGCGGTGTCTTTTCAGTTTCACCATCAATGATATTGGCTAAGCCATTGAATGTGCCAAACCACAAAGAATGATCATGCCAGGGCACGATCTTAGTGATGCTGGCAAAATAATTATTTACACGACTGAAATTGAAAACGCGAAATCCTTTGCCTGCAGGTATTAATTTATCAATGCCCTTGTTTGATCCGATCCAGATGCAACCATTCATATCTTCAGCAATAGTCTGGATAAAGTTTGAAGTAAGCCCATTGCTGAGGTCGAAATGCAATGTGTCATATTGATCCTTACCATTATTCTTTAATTGCACGATGCCATTATACCGCATTCCAATCCACATATTGCCTTTATTATCTTCAAACACACTACGGATGTTTTTATCCGGCAAAAGATTGGAAAAATCCTGTACTGATAAATTGATCCGTTCCTTCACCAACCCGATAGTTATCGGGTCAGGACTATCAGATTTATCTTTTGTGTTGGCATAATGAATGCGGAATAAACCATTATTCCAGGTTCCCACCCATAAATAACCTTTTTTATCAATGTGCAAATCAGTGATGCGGTAGGGAAGTTTTTTATCAAACCAGGATTTATTTTCCGAACGAATGAGCAGCCCTGTCTGCGTGCCATTGAATATAATTCCATTTGCATCCATTACGGAACAATATGTTATATTGACTGGAGGTCCCGATGAAATATAATTCGCAATAAGCCTGTTTACCGGGTCATACTTTCCAAACTGGTTGTCATTGCGGAAAAATAACAGGGGCCGGCTATTTTGTACAACGCCTGTGTAGAAAAAGTTTGAGCTGACAGCAGAGAAATTTTCTTTTGTTGTATTAAATAATTGTAAGCGGGTTCCGCTAGAGGTCAGCAATAGTTCATTGTTAACGGGCAGAAAAAACCCGACCACATTTGATGTCAACCCATTTTCAATTGTATAAATGCGTATGTCATTTTTGGTAACGAATTTTACCAGGCCAAGAGAAGTGCCTATCCAGATATTTTTTTCTTTATCCTGGTAAATGCATGATACAATAGAAGAAGGTAATCCATCTTTTTCCGTAAATAGTTGCCAGCTTCCATCCGGATCTATTTTTACAAGACCATGTATAGTGGTTATCCAAAAAATTCCATTGGCATCTTCGAGCATATCAGTTACATGGTCACTCTTTAACGCTGGTATATTAAAAGGAGCGGGCAATAGTGTAAATATGGAAGATTGTTTATTCTTTTGAAAAGTTGACATCAACTTTAATCCCTCACTTGTACACACCCATATCTTGTTTTTTGAATCTTTATAAATTTTAAAAGTCAGTAATTTTTCGGGTTGTTTTATTTCTGAAAATAACTCATATTGGCTGTTCAGGATGCGAAGCGAACCCTCAGATCCTGCTATCAAAAAGGAATCATTCAATTCTGCAAACGCATTGTAAGTTAAACCTGGAAATTTCTGAAGTGGTTTTACTAAGCTCCCGTTTTTTACCTCATACACCCCGTTTGTATCTGTTGCAGCGATCACCCTGTGATTTTGCGTTATACAGAATTGATTAATCACCACATTTCGAAGAGCGGCTTTCTTTATGATGCCATCCCGCTGCAAAATGTCAACAGTCCCAATGTTTTCGGCCACGTATAATTTTCCGTCAGGCGATTCGTACATATCATTTATCATATTATCAGACAGACCATTGACCGTTGTAAAATTTGTGAATTTGTGACCATCATATTTGCTCAACCCTTCCGATGTGCCAATCCAGATAAACCCTTTACTGTCCTGATAGATGCGGCGTACAGGGATGGAAATAAGACCATCTTCGACACTGTAGGTTTTAAAAATAAAGTGTTGGGCATTCAGAGGCAGAGGTGCTGAAAAAAATATAAAACCAGCTACAATACATGTCACTTTCATCATTATAAATATAATCGAAATTTTGCCGAATATTCTTCCATTTGTTGGCGGGCTTTTGTTTTTATCTTGCAGTATGAGCAGCTATTATTCATATCTTCATTCAGTAAAGCAAATAAATATAAATTCGCTTAATTTATAGTATTAAATCAACAAGCCCTTGTTTATGAAACTAATTACAACCTTATCCATTCTTGCAAGCCTTTTTTTAGTTTCCTGTCAGAAAGAAGCTGATTTTTCTAATAGTAGCGGTAATGGAGGAAACAATGGTGGTGGAACTACCGGAAGCGGTCTTCTTACAAAAATAGTTTCGAAGTCCGGGTCTGATTCATCAACTCTTGCATTTGGCTACAATACATCAAAAAAGATTATCACTTTAAATACCACTATCGTAAGCGGGGGAACAACTTCGTCAGTACAAGAGAGAGTCGAACGGAATTCGCAGGGCATTATTACAAAGCTCATAATTAAAAGTGATCTTTATCAGCAATCCGGATTTGATAGCGTAGAAACTATTATCCGTTATACCGGCAGCAAATACACTTCAAGGGTTACCAGTTTTGATGCTGTTGTCATTGTTCTAAAAGACAGTGTGTCCATGATCTACGACGGAACAGGAAAAGTAGTTACAGAAAAAGATTATGTTGATTTTGGTACAGGCTACTATGAAGAAAAGGGAAAAATAGATTATACTTATAGCGGCAGTAACATTGCTTCTATAAAGAACTACTCTTATGATGCCAGCTCTACTTCTTATTCGTTGGAACAAACTTATACCTATGATCAGTATGATAGTAAAATATCTCCGATGTCCATGGGAATAGAAGGATTCTTATTTGATTCAGCTCCGTTTTATTCCTCTAATAATCCAACTAAAAGTAGCGTTTCAAGTCCGTTAGGTGGGACATATACCTACACAACAACATATACCTATAATTCATCAAACAAACCGGTTACGGCGATGTCAACCATTCAACCAGGAAATTCAATAGCAACCGGCACATATTATTATCAATAAAGTTTAAAAGATTTGTGATACTACAGCAGCAAGTTTGTTGTTGTATTTTTTATATTGTGTAATGAGCCGTTATCATTCTTACCTGAGCAGCGCCATACAAATTCTTAATCTGTACAAAAGGGAGATGCCATTTGCTTCATTTCTTAAAAAATATTTTGCGGCAAACAAAAAATTTGGTTCAAAAGACAGGAAACAAATAAGCCATTTATGCTATTGTTATTTTCGGTTGGGAAAATCATTGCCGGATACTTCCGTCGAAGAAAGAATATTGGTCGGTTTGTTTTTATGCTCAACAGAGTCCAATGAAATATTAGAGCAATTGAAACCTGAATGGAATGAAAAAATACATCTCACTACTGATAAAAAATTATTAATTATTAAATACCCCTTATTAATTAAAGATATTTTTCCGTGGAAAGATGAATTAAGTGAAGAAATAGAATATGAAAAATTTTGTGAATCATTTCTTGTTCAACCAGACCTTTTCATACGATTGCGTCCCGGCAACGAACAAATAGCAAGTCAAAAACTTCAGCGGGCAGGAATTAATTTCAAAGTTATTTCGGACATCTGCCTGGCGTTAGCTAATTCTTCAAAAATTGAAAATACAATTGAGTTCGATAAAGAAGTAGTTGTGCAGGACTACAGTTCTCAGCAAACAGGAGAAATCTTCAGAAGCCTCAAACTTCAAACATCGAACTTCAAACTATCAGTATGGGATTGCTGCGCAGGCAGTGGAGGAAAATCGCTATTGCTATATGATATAAATCAAAATATTGATCTTACCGTTTCCGACAGAAGAGAATCTATCATTGCTAATCTTAAAAAAAGATTTGCAAAAGCAGGCATTACAAATTATAAAAGTTTCATCGCAGACTTAACGGCCTCAAACCCCGAACTTCAAATTTCAAACTTCGATCTTATACTTTGCGATGTTCCCTGCACAGGTTCAGGTACCTGGAGCCGCACACCGGAACAATTATATTATTTTGATAAAAGCAAAATTGAAGAATATGCTTCAGTGCAAGAGAAAATTGTATCAAACATAATTCCTTATCTCCAACCCGGGGGATATTTGCTTTACATTACCTGTTCTGTTTTTAAAAAAGAAAATGAAGATGTGGTTGATTATATCAAACAGCAATTTAATCTCGATTTGGTAAAAATGGAATTGTTGAAAGGTTATGATAAAAAAGCCGATACAATGTTTGTAACGCTAATGAAGAAAATATTATAGTTTAAGCAGGCTAACCGTTCCAATTGTTTTCCGTTTGTTATATACTTTTATAATATATTTTCCTTTCGCTAATCTTATAATTGGCAAATCAATTGTAATCTTTCCGGCTCCTTTTGTCTTTTGCAATTGCATCATTAATCTTCCTTTCATATCATAAATTGCAACAGGCATCTCGGTTATTGCATAGCTTGTTTGAATAATCAATGATACTTCGTTGCTTGCCGGATTAGGTAAAAGAGTTATAAAATCTTTATTTGCATTTGGATCGTTTATACCGGTAGCCGTGCAGCCGGATGCTATTACAATAGCTGTATCAATGTAAGCTGCTGCAAAACTTGCTGTTGCCGTATCAGTGATCTGCCGGATGCGGTATGAAACAGTTCCGTCAGACACATTCACTAGGTTATTTGTAATTTGATAACTATGATTAGATAAAATTTGCCCTGCTGATGGATTAACATCAGCTATCTTAATATAGTTTGCATCACCAGGTGCTTTTCTTTCTATTTCATACTTCATTGCGTCTACATCTTTGCTTGTCCAATTCAATGTTACGTTGCACGCATTTATAGAAGCGCTGGAAGTAGCAAAATCAACAAGCAGATTAGTAAATGCTTTTTTCATGTCGGGTATGCCATAGCCAATTCTATCATTCGGAGCAGAAGCAATGCTTCCTGCTTTCTGAATAGCTCTCACAATTTTCATATTATTAAATTCAGGAAAGCCCTGCCACAAACATGTACTCATGCCTGCCATGTTGGGACAGGCAAGTGAAGTTCCGCTTAAAAATGTTATAGTACCGCTTTGTGATTCTATAATGGCATTTACCCCAACCGATGCGACATCAGGTTTTATCTGTCCATCCGAAGAAGGTCCAAAACTGGAAAAACTTCCTACGGCGCCCATAGTATTGACGGCGCCTATCGCAACAACACTATCCGCATCTGCAGGCGTACTTAAAAAATGCCATGAATCGCCTCCATCATTGCCATTAGCAACAAATACCAGCAATCCTTTTTTGGCGCAAAGATCAGCAGCGATAGCAGCCAGTGTTATATTTCCGTTCATGTTTGCGTAGGTATGATCATCCGGATTGCCGACCTTAACAGCGTTAACAATAATTGAATCAAATGTTGTGTATCCCAGCGATGTTGAAATAACATCGGCACCGCTGCTATCAGCTCTTTCAGCGCCGCATGCCCAGTTATGTTCTTCTATCAAAAATTCAGTTGCTACGTCTTCTGTTCTGTATAAATAAAAATTTGCCTTTGGCGCTTTGCCTATGAATTGTCCGGGAATGTTTGCGGTAATAGTAGATAAACAGTACATGCCATGAGGAATGTCTTCAACAACACTGGATTCTCCTGATACAAAATCCCAGGTGTCTAAAAATTGTCCATTCATATTTGCACTATCAAATGCAGGTAAACTTGTATAATGAAAAAAGCCGCCATCAAGCATAGCGATTCGCATGCCCTGGCCTCTTAAGCCAATATTGTGAAGAAACTCTGCATTGTGCAGGTGGATCTCATTAAAAGAATTAGTACCATAATTGTAATAATCAGAAAAAATTTGTTCAGTTTTTTCAGCAAATGGTAACATCGTTGATGTTTCTTTTTGAAATTTATCGCCGTAGGTAGTGTTATTGCCAGTCATTCTTGCAGCTATGCCATTCACACTTTGTACAAATGGCAACCCGTTGATGGTAGTGATAGCGTTCGCGTCGCTTGTTTGAATAGTTACTGAATTAAGCCATTTGGAAACATTAAGCACCGTTACATTCGGCACATTTTTTATTTGTGTAAGATAAGAAGGTGTAACAGGAAGATCGGTGCTGTCAATAACAATACTATATTTTGTTCTGCGGTCAATTGCACGTTGTGATAAATAGGCAGTTGGGTTGGTAAACGTATAGGGTGTACCACCTTTGTTTTTAAGTTTTACGATATAACGGGTAAATTGGGCGTCTGATTCAGTAACAATTGAAATGATAAAAAGAAAAAAAAGAAGAATTCGTTTCATCAGGCCGGCTTTATTTTGCCAATTCAAAATTAGGCTATAAAGATTAGTTGTGATCGATCATCCACATCTTAATTATAAACCCGGTTTTATAAGGGCCACCGGTGCCGCTAGCGTTTGGCTGGTATTCCCATAATTCATATTCACGGTACACAAGTCCTACGCTTTTAGAATATTTTTCCAATGCTCTTGTTTTGGAAGCATATACGTTAGGATCAATAATAGGTAAATTATACTCTTCATCAGCTTCTTCAACGGTATAAACATCTTTATAGTTTATTCCGCGATAGCTAAAGTCGGTAGAGGAATTATCAAATTCAAAATCCCAATCTTCCATATTATCGTCATTACTGAAATTGTACAATGAGCCGTAGGGATCAGGTGGCAGGTACTTATTTCCTTTCCATTGAAAGCCAACTTTTATGGGCAAATGTAATTTTATGAAACGGAGATTATCTTCAGTTAATTCAACCTGGTCGGATAGCGGGGTAATAAAATAAGTTCCATTCGGTATCCAGGTTTTTGTACTATTTAAGGTGTCATTCAAATTACTTATGTAACGAAATACACGATAACAAGGGCGACCTAAATTATCTTCAATTTGCGATTCAATCACATGTTTTACCTGGTATTTATGTACTTCAGTTGTACGGCCAAAATTTGTAAAAACAGTTGAATCGATCCTGTACGTAATGTATTTGCCGGTGTTTAACGGTATGTAATCACTTAGGCCGTCTGTTTGGAATGTTTCTGTTTTTTTTGTGCAGGAAAACAATGAGGACACAACAATGGTCAAAAAACTGAGGCGGATTGTAGAAATAAATCTCATAAGTGAGTTTTCTGAATTTTAGGGATACAAGTTTGTTCGGTTAAAGAGTTTTTTCACAGGGACTTAGCTGTGTGCATTTTCTCACCAGCCATCTGCACAGGTAAAAATAAAAACAAAAAGCGGGGAATTATAATCCCCGCTTTAAAACGTATACTTTTAGTCTTTATTGCCTGATCCTAAACGAGTTCACCTCTTTGAATAATCCCCCCGCCAATTACATCATCTCCTTCATAAAAAACTGCGCTTTGACCGGGTGCAATACCTTTTGCATTTTCATAAAACCTTACTCTAATAATGCCGTTGTCAAAATAAATATTGGATAGACCACCCTTGTCCTTGTAACGGATTTTGGTAATTACTTCCATTCCGGGAGTTATGCCATCATACTTAATCATATTCAGTTTCCCAACAACCATTTTATTTTGTTCAAGATCTTGTTCATCACCCAACACAACCGTATTGCTATCCGGATCAATTTTAGTTACAAATACAGGTTTGCCAAACGTAATATCCAAACCTTTGCGCTGACCAATTGTATAAAATGGATAACCTTTATGCTGCCCGATAATTTTACCGGTCTTATCTATAAAATTTCCACCAGCCACTTTTTCTTCTAACCCTTCCACTCTTCTTTTTAAAAAGCCGCGATAATCATTATCAGGTACAAAGCAAATTTCATAACTCTCGCTTTTCTTTGCCAGCTCAGGATAACCATAATCAAAAGCCATTTGCCTGATTTGAGTTTTCTTATATGGACCTAATGGTAAAATTGTTCTGCTAAGTAAATCCTGTTGCAACCCCCACAACACATAGCTCTGATCTTTTGTTTCATCAACCGCTTTGCTTACCACAAATCTTCCATTATCATGCTGGCGAATTTTTGCATAATGGCCTGTTGCAATAAAATCACAATTCAAGGCATCGGCTCTTTTTAATAATGCTCTCCATTTAATATGAGTATTGCAAAGGACACAGGGATTGGGAGTTCTTCCGGCGAGATATTCGTCTACAAAATTTTCAATAACAAAATCGCCGAACTCTTCCCGAATATCAAGCACATAATGAGCAAATCCATGTTCAACGGCAGCCTGTCTTGCATCGTTAAATGAATCAAGATTGCAACAACCGGTTTCTTTTTTGCTGCCGCCGCTTGCTGCATAGTCCCAGGTTTTCATAGTGATGCCTACTACTTCATAACCTTCGTCATGAAGCATCAATGCGGTAATAGTACTGTCAATACCACCGCTCATTGCCACCAACACTTTTCCTTTTTTGCTCATAAAAAATGAAGCTGCAAATATACCTGAATTTATCGGGCACTGGGTTTCGAAATGTGTAATAAATTAACCTAAACATTAAATTCGAATTGCTGAAATGCTTTATTTTCAAGGCTTAAAAAAAACTACCCACTGACTGTGAAGATGCAAGCCCTGTTTATAATTGCTTTTATTTTATCCATTCAATTTCTCCCTGCCCAACCTGCAGACCTAGATCCTGGAAAATGGGTTGCCGCATTGAGCAAAAAGGATCGCAGCTCATACGATAGTTTAACTAGTCTCACTATCAAATTGCAGAAAGTTGATAGTATAAAAGCTTTTCAGTTCCTTGACGAGCTGGCCGAAAAAGGAAGATCAAAAGGGGATCATTTCCAAGCCCTCTTTAATTGCCTGAAAGCACGGATCATTTATTACAAATCCTACTGGGAGTTTTACCAGAACAGGCCTACTTCCGTCAACGTAGATCTGATCAGGCAACAATTGGTGAGATTATATTCCTCCGCAATAGATATTGCTTACCGGTCAGAAGATGATATGCTGGTGGCATTTGTGAGCTATACTTATGGAAGTGTGATTATGTCGTTTGGAGAGATCGGGCTCTCTGTAATGTATACTAAAAACGGTATAGATCTATTTGAAAAAGTTGCATATGAGGTTCTGCCGGAACAGTACCAGTTTCTCGCAGAACTGCTTTACCGGGTAAGAGAGTACAATGAATCTATCCGCTACGGCAAAAAGGCAATAACTGCCTGGCAAAGTTCGTCTAACGAATTCAAACCTTTTACGGTGAGCAGTATGAATACGGTTGCATTGGGTTATCACCGGCAGCAGGTTTATGATTCAGCATTGATCTTTTACAACCGGGCATTAGAGTTGGCTAAACAAATAAAAGATACCGTGTGGACAGGGATCGTTTCAGGAAATATTGGACAGATATTTTATGCACAGGGAAAATATGATACAGCTTATGCATTATTAAAAGGAGATTATAATGCCAGTAAAGCAAAAGGGCTTTTTGACAACGCCGGTAATTCATTACAATGGGCTGCAAGAACTAACCTGGCATTAGGTAATAAAGCGGTGGCTTTAACTGAAGTAAGAGAAGCATTTCAATTATTAAAACAGTGGCCGGATGCGAATTATTTAAAGAATGCCTATTACACCTCTACGCAGATCTTTAGAGAAATGGGTAATTATGATAGCGCCTTCTATTATAATAATCTTTGGTCCCGGATCAATGACTCACTTGAAAAAGTAGTAGCCACCAGTAGTTTGGCTATTTCAAAAGCAAAACTAAATGATGAAACAAGCCGCTACAATATTCAAAACCTGAATAAGGAAAAGCGATCACAGCTATTGCTAAGGAACATCCTCATTGCGTCGATCATTGTTCTCTCACTTGTTGTCGTGCTTGCAGTTAACAGGCAGCGCTTAAAAGAAAAATTAAAAACGGAAAAAGCTGAACAGGAAAAACTTCGCATGGAACAGGAGAAATTGTTGATGGAAAATGAGGCTGCCTCTGCAAGAGATCAATTAAAGATGTTTACTGAAAACATCATTGAAAAAACAAACCTGATCGAAAAACTGGAATCGCAAATAAAAGGTAAAGAAACCACTTCAGAACAGCTTGTAATAATTACGGAGCTTGGCCAGCAAACAATCTTAACCGAAGAAGACTGGAATAAGTTCAAATCTCTTTTTGAAAAAATTTATCCCGGATTTTTTATAAACCTGAAAGAAAAATTTCCCGACATTACGGTGGCCGAACAACGGATGGCTGCACTTACCCGTTTGCAATTAACGCCAAAACAAATGGCTTCCATGCTCGGCATATCAGTTGACAGTGTACATAAAACCCGTCAGCGTCTTCGTCAACGGCTTCGTCTAAATCCCGAAAGCAGTCTTGAAGAAATAATGATCAATATTTAATTCTCCTTTCATATTTAGTTCAACATACTGAAGATGAATTTGTATTCATCGGCTGTCAGTTTTTTGTCGCCCTGCTGTCAGCATTTTGTACAGTGCCTGTCAGTCTATTGTCGCCTTTAAAAATAGGAAACCGCTCTTGTCGCTTCTAATTTTCTGGTTGATGATTTTTAGCATGCGAAATACCAAAACAAAAATTTTTTTCATCCTCGTCATCATTATAACACTGCTGTTGATCCTTGTTGTTATCAAAGTATTTGAAAAAAGAATACAGAAGATAGAAAAACAGGAAGCAGGTTCAATACCCGGAAAACCTGACATCATTCGCTATTTACAATCAAAACAAAGTTTATGAAGAAAATTCTGAAAGCTGTTTTAGTGTTGTTTATGGTTTTTACTGCAACCTATACACAGGCGCAATGTATCATTTATGTGAAAGCGGATGCAAATGGTGCAAACAATGGAACATCCTGGGGAAATGCCTATACCTACTTGCAGGATGCCATTGCATTTGCAACTTCTGGTTGTCAAATATGGGTGGCTGCAGGTACTTATTATCCGGATGAAGGAATAGGATATACTGATAACAACAGGGCCCACTCTTTCATAATGAGATCCGGTGTGTTTCTGTATGGTGGCTTCTCCGGTAATGAAACAGACGCATCACAACGGAACTGGTCAGTCAATAAAACCTATCTCAGCGGCGATCTTTTGCAAAACAACACTGATTACAACAATGCACAGTTCTTGAATTATGAGGATAATGCATATCATGTTGTTAGAAGCGAAAACACTGACAACACATCTGTATTAGATGGATTCTATATACAATCGGGAAATGCAAATGGAACCGGTGAGGAAGATAGTGGTGGAGGTATATACA
>Ga0193749_1000064_pt1 | contig 13015 bp, 12 predicted proteins | sample L1s2metaG_FD_145081 | JGI IMG/M metagenome (GOLD analysis project Ga0193749, IMG submission 145081) | Soil microbial communities from a riparian zone of the East river system, Colorado, United States - L1s2 | ecosystem: Environmental > Terrestrial > Soil > Riparian zone | place: USA: East River...
TGGGGAGTTTAGGACAACGTGGTCGAGGGCTTCTGGCAACGTTGGCCCGAAAGTCAGATGCGTGAGTTGGTTGACTATTCCAATCAACAGAAGGTGGGGCTGTGGGTCTGGAAGCACAGCAAAGATTTGCGAACCGCCGAGGCGAGAGAGAATTTCTTTGGTGTCTGTCAGCGCGTGGGTTTTGCCGGCGCCAAGATTGACTTCTTCGATCATGAAGCGAAAGAGATCATCGATGTGTATCAGGCGTTGCTGCGCTCATCAGCCGAGCACCAGATCATGGTCGAGTTTCATGGGGCGAACAAACCGGCCGGAGAATCGCGCACCTGGCCGAATGAGATGACGCGCGAGGCGATTCGCGGGCTTGAATATCGCAGCATGCCGACCCGCGCCCGGCATAACGTGACGCTTCCGTTCACGCGCTTTCTGGCGGGTCACGCTGATTACACGCCGGTACATTTCGGCGAGCGACGCAAGGAAACTTCGTGGGCGCACCAGATCGCCAGTGCCATCGTCTTTACGTCTCCCTTGATGATCTATGGCGCGCATCCGAAGAACATTCTGGACAATCCCGCCGTCGATTTGATCAAGAGCATTCCCAGCATCTGGGATGAAACCATCGCCTTGCCGCCCTCTGAGATCGGGGAGATTGCCGCGTTCGCGCGCCGCCGCGGCGACACATGGTTCCTGGGTATTATGAATGGCGAAACGGAAAGAAACCTTAGCATTCCGCTCTCGTTTCTCGGTCGCGCCAGGTACAAAGCGATGTTGGTGCGCGATCAGAAGGACGATCCGGCGGCAGTGAAGATCGAAAGCTCGGCGTTTACCCGAGGCGATCAGTTAGTGATGGATATGCGAGTCGGTGGTGGTTTTGTTGGGAGGTTTGAGCAGTTGGGATAAGGATCGCGGCTCTGCCACAGCACAGTTTTTATGGGAGCGCGGGCGCCCTCGCCCGCACTGAGCGTGAAGCGCGAACAACAATCTGACATGACTGATTCGTTCAAACAAGAAATGAGCGTGCCTCCGGCACGCTGTGCGGGCGAGGGCGCCCGCGCTCCCAGCCTTAAGATCATTCCCCTGTCGATGAGCTTCTTTTTGGTTGCCTCGCTGTGTTGGTCCGTCGCGGCCCAGCAAACTACTTTCAATGTCGCCGCCTTTGATCGGCTACGAATTCTGAAAGCAGCGAACCAATACTTGCACGAGGCCCCAATCACGATCACGGCTTCGCACAGCTCGCGCAGCGCCGGAGGCATGCACGACTTTTTTTCGGAAGGCGATTACTGGTGGCCCGATCCACGGAATCCCGGCGGTCCTTACATTCAGCGCGACGGGATGACAAACCCTGACAACTTCGTCGAACACCGGCGCGCGCTTCCGCGTATTTGATTACGAAGGACGAGCGTTACGCGAAGCATGCCGTCCGTCATCTGCGCGCGTGGTTTCTCGATCCATCGACGCGCATGAATCCGAATCTACAATATGCGCAGGCTATTCATGGACGCTTTACCGGACGCGGCATCGGCATCATCGACACCATTCATTTGGTCGAGGTCGCTCGAGCGATTGAAGTTCTGAAAGATTCACGAGCGTTGTCCATGACGGAATTGGGCGGGATCACGCAATGGTTCACGGATTATCTGCAATGGATGATGACCAGCAAGAACGGCCTCGAAGAACGAGAGGCCAAAAACAACCATGGTACCTGCTGGTTGATGCAGGTCGCGGCGTTCGCCCATCTGGTCGGCGATCAGAAGCTGCTTGATTACTGTCGTGAACGCTTCAAGACAGTAATCGTGCCTAATCAGATCGCAGCCGATGGCAGTTTTCCGCAGGAGTTGCGGCGCACCAAACCTTATGGCTATTCACTTTTTAATCTGGACGCCATGGCCACGATCTGTCAGATTCTTTCTACTTCGGCCGACAATCTCTGGACGTTTGAAGCTGATAGCCGTGGCATGCGGCGCGTGATGGATTACATGTTCCCCTACATTCGCGACAAGAAGAGCTGGCCGCTGAAGCCGGACGTAATGTACGACAGCGAATGGCCGATGCGTCACAGCAGTTTGTTGTTCGCGGGCCTGGCACTGGACCGACCTGACTATGTCGCAGTGTGGAAGAAACTGCCGGCCGATTCAAAGGTTGAAGAAGTGATCCGAAATTTTTTCATTCGCCAGCCGGTGCTGTGGGTTTAATCGGACACCGAGCGGAGCTTAAACCGTGAAGCTTACATATCTCGATTGGACCGTCATGGTCATCTATTTCGTGTTCGTGTTGGGCATCGGCTTTGCCCTGAAGCGCCACATGAAAACGAGCACGGATTTTTTTCTGTCCGGCCGGTCCATACCGGCGTGGATTACGGGTCTCGCTTTCATCTCGGCAAATCTGGGAGCGCAGGAAGTGATCGGCATGGGCGCTTCCGGAGCCAAATACGGAATTGCCACCAGTCACTTCTATTGGATTGGCGCAATTCCAGCGATGGCCTTCGTCGGCGTATTCATGATGCCTTTTTATTATGGCTCGCGCGCGCGCTCGGTGCCTGAATATCTCAAGCTCAGATTTGATGAAAAGACCAGGGGCTTTAACGCGATTACGTTCGCGGTCATGACGGTGCTGTCTTCCGGGATTTCCCTCTACGCGATGGGTCTGCTCTTAGAAACCCTTCTGGGCTGGGACTTCAGTTTCAGCATTCTCGTGGCCGCGCTGATCGTTCTCATCTATGTCTTCCTGGGTGGATTGACGTCGGCGATATATAACGAGGTTCTGCAGTTCTTCCTGATAGTGTTTGGTTTTGCGCCGCTCGTCTTCCTGGGTTTGAAAGATGCCGGCGGCTGGGCCGGATTGCAGTCGCGCCTCGCTACCGTCGCTACGAGCAACGGCTTTGGCGCGGGTGCCTGGACCCACTCCTGGCAGTACATGGGCTCGCCATCGTCAAATCCTATGGGCGTCGAATGGTTCGGGCTGGCGATGGGTTTGGGATTCGTTCTCTCGTTCGGCTATTGGTGCACGGACTTTCTGGTGGTGCAACGCGCGATGGCGGCAAAGTCGATGTCGGCAGCCCGCCGCACGCCTTTGATCGCGGCTGTGCCAAAAATGTTCTTTCCCTTCCTCGTAATTCTGCCGGGCATGATCGCGATCGCGCTGACCTACAAGACGGGTGGTAGTGGATTCATGTTGCCAAAGAAGGCTGACGGGACTTTTGAGTACAACATGGCAATCCCGCTCATGTTGGGCCATTACTTTCCCACCGGGATGTTGGGCCTGGGCCTGACCGCGCTAATGGCCAGCTTCATGTCGGGAATGGCCGGCAATGTCACCGCCTTCAACACTGTCTGGACCTACGATATTTATCAGTCGTACATCAGGCGCGGCGCCAGCGATCAGCATTACCTTTGGATGGGCCGGATGTCGACGATCTTCGGCATCGTGATTTCCGTGGGCGCCGCATATGTGGCGACTCGATTCAATAACATCATGGACATGCTGCAGCTCGTCTTCGCTTTTGTTAACGCTCCGCTGCTGGCGACATTTCTGCTGGGCATGTTCTGGAAGAGGACCACGGGTCACGGGGCCTTTATCGGATTGTTGTCGGGGACCACGGCGGCGGCGATTCATCAGGGGCTGACGCTGCCGTTCGGCGCGCTGGCCGGTGTCAAAGGCGGATGGTTCGGAGAGGTGCACACGTATCCGAGTGAGTTGGCGCAGGCTTTCTGGACCGCAATCTTCGCCTGGTCAGCCTGTTTCGTGATCACAATTCTGATTAGTGTTGCGACTCGCCCGCGCGATGATAAAGACCTGGTCGGTCTGGTTTACTCTCTCACTGAGCGTCCGAAAGAGGATCGATTGCCCTGGTACCAGCGTCCGGCCGTGCTGGCGGTGATCGTTTTGTTGGCAGCCATCGCGCTGAACATTATTTTCTGGTGAGTGAGTAACGGAGCGCGGGCATCCTGCCCGCCAGCGCACGCAGCGCGCTCACGCCCTGGTCATTGTCCGGCAAGTCTGTTCGCGCTTCGCGCTCAGGCGGACAGGATGTCCGCGCTCCGAAAGAAGGAAGAGGCAACCAATGCAACTTGATATTCGATTACCGATTGGGCTTATGTTCACCGTGGTCGGCGGATTGTTGGCAGTCTTTGGACTGCTTGGAGATAAGAGTAGCTTGCGCGCGTCACTCGGAATCAATGTGAACTTGTGGTGGGGTCTGGTGATGCTGATATTCGGGGTCGTGATGTTCCTGCTCGGCCGGCGTGGCACCGCCGCCGCCCGGCTAACGGAGGAGAGTCCTGAAGGCCGAAAAATCGAAGAAGTGGAGCATCGCGCGGGACTCGAGAAATGAAGAAACCCGCGGAGCTGGCCCAAACCTTTCGGGAATTGTATGGCGGCCAGCCCCGCGTCTATCGCGCACCGGGCCGAGTCAATTTGATTGGCGAGCACACCGACTATAACGAAGGTCTGGTAATGCCTGCGGCTATTGATTTCTCCACCTCGGTCGCCATAGATGCGCGTGACGATCGCCGGATCGTGGTTCGTTCAGGGAATTTTTCCGGGACGGCCGAACTCGATCTTGACCAGCCGCCCGCGCACGGACGCGGACACTGGAGCGATTATCCCTTCGGTGTCGCTATCAAGCTGGAAGCAGCAGGCCAGAAGCTGCGCGGCGCGAATATTTTGGTGCGTGGTGACCTGCCCATCGGGTCAGGCTTAAGTTCATCGGCGGCGATTGAAGTCGCAACTGGCTTGGCTTTGCTCGAACTGGCCGATGCGTCGATTGACCGTTTGGAATTAGCTAAGCTTTGCCAGGAGGCCGAGAACGAGTTTGTTGGAATGCGTTGTGGCCTGATGGATCAATTCATTTCATGTTTCGGGCAAACGGGACATGCGTTGATTCTCGATTGCCGCTCGCTCGATTACCAGCTGCTGCCGCTGCCTCGCAGCGTGAAACTGGTTGTCTGCAACACGATGGTCAAGCATGAACTGGCCACGAGCGAGTACAATGCGCGCCGCGCTGAGTGTGAAGAGGGTGTGCGCCTGCTCGCCCGCCAGTTCGCGGAGGTTGAGTCTCTACGAGATGTGACGATGGATAATCTTGAACGCGTTAAGAGTGAGCTTCCGGAAGTGGTTCACCGGCGTTGTCGTCATGTAGTCAGCGAAAACGTGCGTGTGGCGGCGGCGTCCGAGGCTTTGCAGCATGAGGACCTGGAAGTTTTCGGCCGCCTCATGGGCGAATCGCATCGCAGCCTGCGCGATGATTACGAAGTCAGTTGTAAAGAGCTGGATTTGATGGTCGATCTTGCCAGCAAAGCCGACGGCGTGGTCGGCGCGCGCATGACCGGAGGCGGGTTTGGCGGCTGTACCGTGAATCTGGTTGAGTCTGACAGCGTCGATTCATTCGCAGCAGCAGTCGCGAAAGGCTATGCGAAGGCCACCGGCCGCGAACCTGAAGTCTACGTTTGTTCGCCGGCGCAGGGCGCGGAGAGAGTTGAGTAGTTCGGAGTGCGCCGGCAGAGCGAAGCGGCGACGGCGCTTATGTCCGACGAACTTTAGTTTGTCGTTTTTAACTTGAGCAAAATTACGGGCACGACAAACTGAAGTTTGCCGGACATCCAGAGCGCGCCGCGCTTGCCACCGTACTCCAAAATGGATCTGCAGACCCATCCGCATCGACGTTACAACCCGCTGACTCGGGAATGGGTACTGGTGTCGCCGCAAAGGAGCGAACGTCCCTGGCAGGGACAAATTGAAGAGGCGCAGACGCCCAGGCTTCCTGAGTATGATCCAGATTGTTATCTGTGTCCGGGAAATGAGCGAGCTGCCGGCGCGCGCAATCCTGCCTACACGGGGACCTTCGTGTTCGACAACGACTTTGCGGCGCTGCGGCCGGAAACGCCGGCAGAAACGTACGAGGACGGCATGTTGATCGCCGAAGCCGAAGCCGGCATTTGCCGTGTAGTTTGCTTTTCACCGCGCCACGACCTGACTCTTTCGGCGATGGAGGCCGCGGATTTGCGCGGCGTAATTGAAGTCTGGGTCGATCAATTCCGCAGGTTGGGCGCGATGCCGGCGATCAATTCAGTTCAGATCTTTGAGAATCGCGGCGCCATGATGGGCGCCAGCAATCCGCATCCGCACTGTCAGATTTGGGCTGAAAAAAGTTTGCCCAATGGAACTGCGCAGGAAGTAAATTCGCAGCGCGATTATCAGGCGCGGCGCCGGTCATGTCTTCTTTGCGACTATGCCGCGACAGAACTCATGAAGAAAGAGCGTCTGGTTTGTCAGAACGAAGACTTTGCGGTCGTGGTGCCTTTCTGGGCGATATGGCCGTTTGAAACTTTGGTCATTGGCAAGCGGCACACCACCGGGCTGGATCAGTTGGGCGATTCTGAGCGCGACTCGCTCGGCGGAATAATGCAGCAGTTGACGTCGGTTTACGACCGGTTGTTTGACGCGCCGTTTCCTTACACGATGGGTTTGCATCAGCGGCCGACTGATGGTGAAGACCATTTGGAATGTCACCTGCACGCGCACTTCTACCCGCCGTTGTTACGCTCAGCAACGGTGCGCAAGTTTATGGTCGGCTATGAAATGTTGGCGATGCCCCAGCGTGATATTACCGCGGAACAGGCCGCGGCACATTTGCGAGAGGTGTCTGACAAACTTTAAGTTTGTCGTGACGCAAATAATATGAAAATAACAATCACCGGAATTGAAACCCACGACGTCCGCTTTCCGACGTCACGAACGCTGGACGGTTCGGACGCCGTCAATGTCGATCCGGATTATTCAGCCGCGTATGTAATTCTGCGCACTGACAATCCGGGTCTTGAAGGTCACGGACTTACCTTCACCAACGGTCGGGGCAACAAAGTCGTCTGCGCAGCGATTGAAGCGCTGGGTCCGCGGGTCAAAGGAAAGACGCTGGAATCGATCACTGGCGATTTCGCTGGATTCTGGTACTCGGTAGCCGGGGACACGCAACTCCGCTGGCTCGGCCCCGAGAAAGGTGTGATACATCTCGCGACCGGTGCGTTGATCAATGCGGTGTGGGATCTCTATGCGAAGGCTGAAAGTAAACCTGTCTGGAAGCTGCTCGTTGACATGACACCGGAGCAGATCGTCGCAGCCATTCCCTTTCGTTACATCACCGACGCGCTCACCAGCGAAGAGGCTTTGGATATTCTGCAACAGCTCGAAGCAACAAAAGCGCAGCGCGAAGCCGAGATGCGCGCGCAGGGGTATCCGGCTTACACAACTTCGGCCGGGTGGTTGGGTTACTCAGACGAGAAAATACGGCGACTGGTACGCGAAGGGATCGAGAAGGGCTGGACGCATTTCAAGATGAAGGTCGGGGCCAACCTCGAAGATGACGTGCGCCGTGCGCAACTAATCCGCGATGAAATCGGACCCGACCGCACCCTGATGATGGACGCTAACCAGGTGTGGGACGTCGGACAGACGATCGAGTGGATGAAAGTGCTGGCCCGTTTCAAACCCCTCTGGATCGAAGAGCCGACCAGCCCTGACGACGTGCTCGGCCATGCAACTATTGCGCGCGCAGTCGCACCGATTGGCGTGGCCACCGGCGAGGCATGTCACAACCGCGTGATGTTCAAGCAATTCCTGCAAGCGAGGGCGCTGGATTTTTGTCAGGTTGATAGCTGCCGTTTGGGCGGCGTCAACGAAGTATTGTCGGTGTTGTTGATGGCCGCAAAGTTTGGCGTGCCGGTTTGTCCGCACGCGGGCGGCGTCGGGCTCTGCGAATACGTCCAGCATCTTTCCATCTTCGACTACATCGCGGTGAGCGGATCGCTCGACAAACGACGCGTAGAGTTTGTCGATCATTTGCACGAGCACTTTGTTTACCCGGTCGAGATTCGCAATGGGAACTATGCAGCACCACTGGCGCCAGGTTACAGCATCGAGATGAAGCCCGAGTCGATCAAGCAATTTGAGTTTCCCAACGGGCCAGTGTGGAAGAGGTAATCTGATGTCCGACAAACTTCAGTTTGTCGTTTGAGCCGCACGGAAGAGTTTTTTGATTGAGACAACGACAAACTGAAAAGTTTGTCGGACATTTGGTCATGAGCAGCGAACTTCAAATAGCACTGATTAGCGGCCCGGCCTATGACCCGCTCTATGAATGTCTCCCGGCATTCATCGCCGAGAGCGGTATCGAGGTGAATGTTGCTTTTCGCGGCGACCATCCGGCTCTGAACCAACACCTGGCGTCGCTGCCGGACGTCCCTTACGATCTGGTCTCCACTCATACGAAGTACGCTCCTTCGCAATTGGATTTCCTGGCGCCGGTCGACGATTTGATCGATTCATCATTGCTTGATGATTTCGTGCCGCTGTTGCTGGAACTGGGCCGAGTTGACGGCTCGTTGTACGGCATTCCGCGAAACATTGACGTGCGCCTGCTGCACTTTCGCACCGACTTAATCGACTCGCCGCCGGCGACCTGGGACGATCTGCTGGCGATTGCCCGAAGTAAGAACCAACCGCCGGATTGTTATGGCTTCATTTTCCCCGGCCGCGAATCAGGTTTGTTCGGAACTTTCTTTGAGCTGGCAGAAATGGCCGGCGCATGTCTGTTCCCGCATAATCTCGTGCCCGACATTGAGAATGAAGGCGGCCGTTGGGCGCTCCGGTTTCTGCGCACCTGCTATGCCGAGGGGCTGACGCCGAGAGAGCTTCCCGATTGGCATTACGACAAGGTGCATGAATTCTTTCGCTCAGGGCACGCGGTGATGGTAGGTGACTGGCCGGGCTATTACAGCCTCTATCGCGACGCGAAGATTTCCGCGGTGCATGATCGTCTGGGTTTGAGTCCCTATCCGTTCGGGCCCAGCGGCAAGTCGCTCTCGTATGGCGGTGGGCATACGTTCGCAATTACAAAACAGGGAGCGAAGAAAGCGGAAGCGTTGCAGTTATTGCTCTACCTGACCGCAAGTAAGCAGCAGATAGGCGAAGCACGACAGGGATGTGTGCCGGTGCGTCATTCAGTGATGAAGCAAATGCAGGGTGAAGCTGATGAAGCAAATCGCGCCCGGCTGGCGATGTTAGAGCAGGTTATCGCCGAACAGATCTTGATTCCACCCAAGTTCGCGCGCTATCCGGAGGTCGAAGAGGTCCTCTGGCGGACGGTGCAAAAGGCGTTTTTGGGAGAGATAGAAATCGACGGTGCTCTCAGCAGTATGACCGAACAGATAAGTCAGATTGTGCGAGATGATGTCCGACAAACTTCTGTTTGTCGTGCTTGAATCGAAAAGGAAACTCGTCGCGAAAAGCGGCGACAAACTAAAGTTTGTCGGACAATAATCAAACCTTCCTGATCACGGGCGCACACGGTTTCATCGGCGCCTGGATCATCAAGCGTCTGCTGGCCCGCGGCGGGCGGATTGTAGTTTTTGACCAGAGTGCGGATCCAAAACGGCTGCGCTTGATCATGAGCGAAGAAGAGATTTCTCGGACCACTGTAGTCACCGGCGATATCACTGAAGCTGACGTGCTTCCGCCCGTCATCGAAAGATACGCCGTCACGAATGTGATCCACCTTGCGGGACTCCAGGTGCCGACCTGTAAGGCTAACCCGCGTTTGGGGGCGTTGGTAAACGTAGTGGGCACGATTAACGTATTCGAAGCCGCACGCCAAAGTCAGGGCCAGATTAAGAACGTGACCTATGCCAGTTCAGCGGCAGTGTTCGGCGTTGTCGACGAAGAGCGCGCAATCACCGAAAGTGACGAGCCCCAGGCCTCTTCACACTACGGCGTTTTCAAACGCTGCAACGAAGGTAACGCGATGATTTATCATCTCGACCATGGAGTGAACAGTTTCGGGCTGAGGCCGCTGACCGTTTACGGTGTCGGACGCGACTTTGGTCTGACTTCCGATCCCACCAAAGCAATGAAGGCCGCGGTTGTGGGTCGCTCATTTCATATTCGCTTCGGTGGACGGACGGATTTTCAGTATGTCGCAGACACCGCCGACGTTTTTATTCGTGCCGCCACGTCGGATTTGACTGGCGCCCATGTTTTCAATCTACATGGCGAAACTATCTCGATCGCGGACGTCATCGCCGAGATAGAACGAGTCTGGCCCGACGCAGCCGGCACGATTACCCACTCTGATGTGCCACTTGCGATTCCGGCTGAAATGGACGACCACGCGATTCGATCGGCCCTGGGCGATATTCCGTCGACGACACTGCCCGAAGGCGTGCGCGAGACGATGGAAAGGTTCGCTGAGCTTAAGGGCGAAGGACGTTTGGATACAAGCGATCTGGACAGCTAGCACTAAACTTCGATCGCCGACTCATCTATCAAATGCAGACACAAGAGAGCGCCGTAGCTGTTAAGGTTTCTGAAGGTTTTATTCCGCCGCTCGGATTGGAACATCGTATTCTTTCTGCTCTTAATTGGATCGATTCTGCGGACTTGGAAGGAATTACTTTTGTTTTTCTCTTCGACGGCGTTCCATCTATAACGCCCGGCAAGAATCGCGCACTGGATGAGGCCATTCGGGAAGGTTTGCTGTTGTTCGCTGCATACAACGCCCGGAGTGCTAACTGGCCCGCTCACATCATGCTCATGGCTCGAAATCTTTACAAACCTATCCCTCGACTCCTTCAGCATTCGCCAGCACTGACCTTATGGATCGCGGAAAACATTGCACATGAAGTGGGGCATCATCTTATTGCAGAAAGAAGATTCACGTCACGACCGAGACCTGATGGTGCAGGGACTGAAGAAGAAGAAGAGTTCGCCGATCGTTATGCAAAGTCAATAACCGCTAAGATGAAATCGAGTCCGCGATACCAGTTCGGAAGCTTTCTGCTCAGGATGGCTGCAAAATCAAACTACTATAAGGGCGCACGCAGCTGGAAAAAGGGCAGGTATCAGATTGCGGCTGATTATTTCTATTTGGCAACTCAACTGAATCGGGATCACCCGGAGGCGAGTTACTGGTTCTGGAAGGCAAAAGAAAGAGCCTCGGACCAGAACGCGTGAAACTTGAGGAAACCAGACATACTTGTTGTCCAATGATGGAGGAAAAATGAAACCCAAATTAACTATCGGCTTATTAATCGTCATCACGACACTTACGATTTTCGGGCTCGCCTGTCACCGGCGAACCACGGGCGGCAAGCGCGTCATCGCCGTCATTCCCAAAGGCACTTCCCACTTCTTCTGGCAGAGCGTCCATGCCGGGGCCGAAGCGGCGGCCAAAGAAGCAGGCGTCGAGATCATGTGGAAAGGTCCCGAGCACGAGATCGACTATGCGGCGCAGATTAACATCGTCGAAGACGCCATCAATCGCCGCGTCGACGGCATCGTCCTGGCGCCGACTCACAAAGATGCGCTGGTGCCGATTGTCGAGCGCGCCGCGCGCGAAAATATTCCCGTGACGATCTTCGATTCGGGGATCGGCACTGAGAATTATGTTTCGTATGTGGCCACCAACAATCTTCAGGGCGGCGCCGTGGCTGCTGAGAGACTGGCCGCCAAACTCGGCGGCAAAGGGAAGGTTGCGATCCTTGGTGTCAAAGCGGGATCAGTCTCAACCGACCAGCGCGAGCAGGGCTTCCAGGACACAATCAAGCAGAAGTATCCGGGCATCGAAATCGTAGCCTTTCAATATGGCGACGCCGATCGCGCGCGTTCACTCGATCGCGCGACGGACATTCTGACCGCGCATCCAGAACTCAACGGTTTCTTTGCTTCGAATGAATCGTCAACAGTTGGCGTCGTGCAGGCGCTGAAACAAAAGGGCCTGGCGGGCAAAGTGATTTTGGTGGGCTTCGATTCCAGCCCGAATCTGATCGACGACCTCAAAGCCGGGGCCATTGATTCGCTCGTCTTACAAAATCCATTCAAGATTGGTTACGAGTCAGTCAAAGCCATGGTGGCGAAACTAAACGGCCAGACGCCACCGCGCGTGATTGACACCGGCGTGAAGCTCCTGAGTAAGGACAATCTCGACACGCCGGAGATGCAGCAGCTGCTCAAGTCGCCATAGGAAAGATGTCCGGCAAACTTTTTAGTTTGTCGTTACCATCCGAAAGAGACGATTGCCAGGATCATCGACAAGCTGAAGTTTGCCGGACATTTGATTATGACTACACAAGGACCCGCGCTGGAAATGCGCGACATCAGCAAATCGTTCGCCGGAAATGCCGTGCTGGCTGAAGTGAGTCTATCGGCGCGGGCAGGCGAAGTGCATGCACTGGTCGGCGAGAACGGCGCGGGTAAGTCTACCTTGATGAAGATCCTCGCCGGAGTGTACCAGGCGGACGCTGGAGAAATCCTGATCGATGGCCGGCAGGTTCACTTCGCCCACCCGTCAGATGCGCTCGGAAGCGGCATCGCCATGATTTATCAGGAGCTTTCGCTGGCGCCCGATCTGACGGTGGCTGAGAATGTCTTTCTTGGCCGCGAGCCGCTCAGCTTTGCGCTACTCGGCGTTCTAAATCGCCGCGAGATGAATACACGCGCCGGCGCCATGCTGAAAACCTACGGGTTCAAACTTGATCCGCGCGCGGTTATCAAGCGCTTGAGCGCGGCCGACCGTCAGTTGGTCGAGATCACGCGCGCGATCGTCGAAGCCAGGCGGGTCCTGGTAATGGACGAGCCTACTTCTTCGCTGACGGCGCATGAGGTCGAGGACCTCTTTCGTTTGATCCGCGAATTGAAAGAGCGCGGCCTGGCGATCATTTACATTTCGCATCGACTGGAAGAACTTGATTTTATCGCTGATCGCCTGACGGTCCTGCGCGATGGACGGGCAGTCTATTCAGGCGCGTGGGGAGAAATCTCGCGGGCCGAGATTATTCGCCAGATGGCCGGACGCGAATTGAAAGAAATCTTTCCCCCAAGGGCGGCAGCGAAAGGCGAAACCCGGCTGCGCGTGGCGAACCTGACGCGCCTGGGAAAGTTTCGCGACGTTAGTTTTGCGGTGGCTGCCGGTGAAGTTATCGGGATCGCCGGACTTGCGGGAGCGGGACGCACCGAACTGGTGGAGACGATC
>Ga0193749_1000065_pt1 | contig 12899 bp, 12 predicted proteins | sample L1s2metaG_FD_145081 | JGI IMG/M metagenome (GOLD analysis project Ga0193749, IMG submission 145081) | Soil microbial communities from a riparian zone of the East river system, Colorado, United States - L1s2 | ecosystem: Environmental > Terrestrial > Soil > Riparian zone | place: USA: East River...
CGCTCAGCGTCAGTACAGGCCAAAGAGAATTCCGCGGTGTTGGAGTGGCCCGATGAAGCTTTCCGCACACTACTGCTTCGCGACCCTTCACTTTCGCAGCGAATCTTTGGCCAGGCTTTGCGCACGCTGGTTGAGAAAGAGAAGTCGCTAATTGAATCGCTGGTTAAGGAGCAGGCAGCCGGCAGTTCCCGGGGCTAAACGTGATGAGCTTTCTTGACGGCTTAATCAAAGACCCAAATTACCAGAATACTGATCCGCGCAAACCAGAAGGCGTCTCGGATCCGGGGATCATCATCAGTCCGGACACGCAGCGCGAGAATCGGATTCCGCCGGGACAGGCGCGTACAAAGAAATGGCCCGTGCTCGACGCGCACGGGGCTCCGCCGATCGATCTGGCAATATGGAAGTTTGAAGTTGACGGACTGGTCGATAAGCCTTTGCAGTTCTCGCTTGATGAGTTCATGGAACTGCCACCGGTGAAGGTCTATTCCGACTTTCATTGCGTGACGCGTTGGTCGCGGCTCGACAATGTATGGACCGGTATCTCAACCAGTGAGATTGCCAAACTCGCCTCGGTCAAACCAGCAGCAAAATTCGTTTTGGCTTTAGCCTACGACTACGGGTGGACGACGAACGTTCCGATTGAATACTTTCTCAAAGAAGATTCGCTCTTCGCTTTTCTTCATGATGGCGCGCCAATACCGCCGGAGCATGGCGGTCCTGTGCGCCTGATCATTCCACAACTGTACGCCTGGAAATCAGCGAAATGGGTGAAAGGCGTGCGCTTCCTCGCCGAAGATCAGCCGGGCTTCTGGGAAGAGGGCGGCTATCACATGCGGGGCAATCCGTGGGGACCGGGTGATGGTGAACGGTTCCGCTGGTCGTAATTGGAGCGCGGACATCCCTGTCCGCCAGCGCGAGCGCCGCTCGCGCTCCGAACTGAGATGAAAGAACCCATTCGCGCTGGCGCGCCCAATGTGGGCAAGATGCCTGCGCTTCAAATCCCCAAAGACGCCGCCGCGATCATCCTCCTCCGTCCCGATACAGATCCCGCTAATCCCGAAGTCTTTTGGGCAAAGCGCAGCACCAAACTCGCTTTCCTCGGTGGCTTTTATGCTTTTCCCGGCGGCCAGCGCGAAACCAGCGACGCCGAAGTCCCGGTGCGAAACAGCGATGATCCAGACACTGCCGCAATGATCAGTTGTGCAGCGCGTGAGCTGTTCGAAGAAGTTGGAGTCCTGCTCGCCCGCGGGGCACAGACGTTAACCATCGGCCAGCGAGCTTCGCTGCTGGACGATCTCGAATCGAAACGGCTGAGTTGGCCAGAGTTACTCAACCTTTATGGATTGCATTTCGACGCCAATGACTTCACCTTCGTTGGTCGCTGGGTGACTCCTCCCTTTGCGCCCCGTCGTTTTGACACGTGGTTTTTTCTCGCTACCTGTCCGGCAAAGCAACAACCTCGAGTGACGGAAGATTCAGAGTTGGAGAGCGGCGAGTGGATTCGCGCGCGTGATGCCCACGCGAAATGGGAGCGCAGTGAAGTTATCGCAGTGCCGCCGGTACTGCATGCGCTGAAGACGCTGGCGGGAGGCCTGACGGATGATCTGGTCGAGCGATTTCTTTCGGTGCCGCAAGCACGTCGGGAGCCGACGCGTCGCATAGAGTTCCATCCCAACTACATTTGCTTTCCGGTGCGCACGCCGACAAAGCCCCCAGCCACTCACACTAACTGTTATTTGATTTACAATTCCCGCGAGATCCTGGTGATCGATCCCGGTTCGCCTTATGAAGACGAACAAATGGCCCTGGCAGGCTGCGTCGACGATCTGATCTCTGAAGGAAGAATCGTGCGCGAGATCATTCTCACACACGTCCATCCGGACCACGTTGCCGGTGTCGACGCGCTGAATGATCATCTCGAGCGGAGACAGGAAACCCGGGCTCCGGTTGCGGCTCACCGTCTAACTGCCGAATCACTAAAGAGCCAGGTCGCCGTAGATCGGTACATTGAAGACGACGAAATGCAGGAACTCCATGGCGAACCGGCAATCAGGTTGCGGGCGCTGTACACTCCCGGGCATGCGCGCGGGCATCTCTGCTTTTACGCCGAGCGGACGGGCGCGTTGATTTCCGGTGACAACATCGTGGGATTTGGCTCGGTCCTGATCGATCCGCCGGAAGGGAACATGCTCGAATATCTCACGTCGCTGGGAAGAATGCGCGCGTTGCCGAACTTGTTGGTCTTGTTTGGAGGACACGGTCCCGCGATTGCGAATCCTTACGAAAAGATCGACGAATACATCTCGCATCGTCGACAACGCGAAGAGCTGATTCTCCTGGCCGTGCGCGAAGGCGCGTCGACTCCGAAAGAAATTGTCGCGCGTGTCTACACGGACGTCTCTCTGAAAGCGCATGCCATGGCTAAGCGAGCAGTGCTGGCGCATTTGGAGAAGTTGGAGGCCGAGGGGTTGATAGAGCGAACGCCTCACGATACTTATCAAGCGCGCGCATCTTGAGATCGTTGCTCTCCGGATAAGACGATCCACGAAAACACACGAAGCCGATCGGGTTTGTTCGCGCGGTTTCGTGTGATTTCGTGGATCGTTCTTGTCCGAGCGGGAAAAAAACACGAAACCAAACTAAAAGCACTACTCCGCAGTCCTTTGCGTTCGAACTTTGCGTCCTTTGCGGTTAGAATCGTGTCCATGGAACGAGCAGGAACTTTAGGCGAACTGAAAGAGACTGGCTATCAAAGCATCTCAGTCAAAGACGAGATGCGCGCAAACCTGATTAGCAAGCTGCAAGCGCGCGAAAAACTTTTTCCCGGCGTCGTTGGTTACGATGAAACCGTCGTCCCGCAACTTATCAATGCAATTCTTGCGCGGCATAACCTAATCCTCCTGGGTTTGCGGGGCCAGGCAAAGAGCCGGATCATTCGGCAGCTGACGAATCTTCTGAATGAACAGATTCCCATCATTGCCGGTTCGGAAGTCAACGACAATCCTTTTCAGCCAATTAGCGCTTACGGACGACAGATGATCGAGTTGCATGGCGACTCTGCGCATATTGCATGGGTCTCGCGCGATGCGCGTTTTGTCGAAAAACTCGCCACACCCGACGTGACTATCGCCGACATTATCGGCGATGTTGATCCCATCAAGGCAGCGAAAGGCGGGCATCTCCTAAGCGACGAATTGACGATTCACTATGGTCTTTTGCCGCGCGCCAATCGAGGGATTTTTGCGATCAATGAACTGCCCGATCTGGCGGGCAAGATTCAAGTCGGCCTCTTCAACATCATGCAGGAAGGCGATGTGCAGATTAAGGGTTATCCGGTGCGGCTGCCGCTGGATGTGATGCTGGTCTTCTCGGCCAACCCGGAGGACTACACCGCTCGGGGAAAGATCATTTCCCCTTTGAAGGACCGCATCGGCGCCGAGATCCTGACGCACTATCCCAAAGAACTCGACCTGGGGATCCAGATCACGCGACAAGAAGCATGGACTACACGCGACGGCTTTGCCGATCGCCTGCTGATTTCCGATTTCATTCGCGAGGTCATTGAACAGATCGCTTTCGAAGCGCGCGACGACCAACGCATAGACAAACATTCGGGCGTGTCACAGCGGCTGCCAATCAGCGTAATGGAGTCGGTCGTGTCTAATGCTGAGCGCCGCGCGCTGGTGACCGACGAGGAAGCGATCGTCCCACGTATCGCCGATATCTACGCCGCGATCCCCTCGATGACCGGCAAGATGGAGCTGGAATACGAAGGTGAGCAGATCGGCGCCAACCGGATCGCAAAGGATCTGATCAAGCACGCCGCCGGTGAAATCTTCGAAGGCTACTTCGTAGGCATTGAATTCGCCGGCACGATCCGCTGGTTTGACGAGGGCAACAACCTGCGTCTGGCGGATACGGCCTCGGCTGAGGAGTGCATGCTGCTGCTTGAATCTGTGCCCGAACTGTTGGACACCGCCCTGATTCCTTTCGACTTCGATCGCAAAGATGAGGCGCAGACTGTCGCTGCGTGCGAATTGGCGCTCGAAGGTCTGTACGCCGCCAACAAGATCAGCCGCAATGAAGAAGGTGGCTATACGGCGGTGACGAAAGCAAAGAAGGATCGGCGTGGGATGATCTATGATGATTTGACCGAGAGCGGACGCTACAGCTGAGGAAAATAGGCCGCAGATGAACGCGGATACACGCGGATTAAAACACAAGGAACTAACCGAGACGATTATCGGCGTCTTCTTTGAGGTCTATAACGAACTCGGGCACGGATTCTTGGAGTCGGTTTACGAAAGGGCGTTTGAAGTCGCGCTCACTGCAAAAGGTCTCGATGTTCGACGGCAGATTCAGGTTCCAGTCTGGTTTCGTGGGCATAAGGTAGGCGACTTTGTAGCGGACGTACTCGTTAATAGAACAGTGCTCCTGGAACTGAAAGCCGCGCGGGCGCTCGACTCAGCGCATGAAGCCCAGTTGCTGAATTACCTTCGAGCAACTGAGATTGAAGTTGGATTGTTGTTCAACTTCGGCATCAAGCCGGAGTTTCGAAGACTAGCGTTTGATAATTCCCGGAAGCAGGTCAAAAGGCTAAATGAGATTTCGATCGCGGCGCTGCTCAAACCGCCTGACTAAGGGTCTAACCGTGATACGTTCATTTATTCGTCCACCTTGTCGGTCTTATCCGCGAATATCCGCGTTAATCCGCGGCTAATTAAATGAAGTTCACCCGCTACGGAAAATTCAATGGCCTCGATGTCTGGTCGCTCGATCTCGGTGACCTGATGGAAGGTCTGTCCGATTCCCTGCTCTCTTCAGGCTACGATGACGATTACTACTGGACACGCGAGCGCACGCCGCAGGACACGACACTCGACGCTCTGCGGCGCGCTTTGTTACAGGCTCTGATCGATCAGGGCATGCTCAGTGAGCATCAGATTAAGCAAATGCTGGACGAGAACGAAGGCAAGTACGAAGGCTCGCAACTTCAGGAGATGCTCAATCAATTGATCGAGCGTCTGGTCGAAGAGGGCTATCTCACTCTGCATGAAGAGCCCCAGACATCGGAACAGCGGCGCCAGATGAAACGCGGACAGGGAGAAGGCCGGATTGAAGAACCGCTGCCGCGCAACATCAAGTTTGAAGTTACCGAGAAGGGTCTGGATTTTCTCGGTTACAAGACCCTGCGCGGTTTACTCGGCAGTTTGGGCAAGAGCTCGATGGGACGTCACGACACGATGCAGCTGGCCACCGGCGTCGAAGCCGAATCCGCCAGCAAGCCATACGAATTCGGCGACACGATCAATCTCGATGTGAACACGACGCTGTTGTCAGCGATTCAACGCGAAGGGCTTTCGGTCCCGCTCAATCTGGAATATCGCGATCTGCATGTTCATCAGTGCGACTACCAATCGTCGTGCGCAACTGTCGTAATGCTTGATTGTTCCCACTCAATGATTCTGTATGGCGAGGATCGCTTTACCCCGGCGAAGAAGGTCGCGCTGGCGCTCGGTCATTTGATCAGGACGCAGTATCCGGGAGATTCGCTGAAGATTGTTTTGTTCCACGACAGCGCGGAAGAATTGCCGCTGGCGAAACTCGCCACGACACAAGTTGGCCCATATCACACGAACACCGCGGAAGGCCTGCGCCTGGCCCGTCGCATTCTGCAGGCGCAACGAAAAGACATGAAGCAGATCGTGATGGTGACGGACGGCAAGCCGACGGCGTGTTTTATTGAAGGAGCGAGTATGGCTGGGGTTGGCCGAGTGCGAGGATTTGCGGAGGATACGTCCGCGCTCCCGGCATCAAGACGTCTCTACAAAAACTCGATGGGCGGCGACCCGTACGTTATGGAAGCAACCTTTCGCGAGGTCCAGGCCTGTCGCAAGGCAGGCATCATGATCAATACCTTCATGCTGGCCAGCGACTATTATCTGGTCGAGTTCGTTAAGCAGATGACTGCAATGACCAACGGCAAAGCCTACTTTGCCAACCCATCGAATCTCTCACAATTCGTCCTGATAGATTTTCTGAAGAGACGGAAGAGCCGAGTGAAATAGCTAACGCACCCGGAAATAATAGCTGGCCACTTCTTTCTTCGATCCACCCCTCGCGTCGCTCAACTGAATCTGATACTCGCCACCCTTCAGCAGGCTCGCAGGGACGTCGACGTTGAATGGCGGACCACCGGGCCAATCAACACTGAAAACCAACTGGCCGTCAATAGTCAGCACTTCAGCCCGGTAAGGCACTGTCTGATTGATAACGGTTAGTCTCAGGCGGACTAGTTTGTTTTCACCTTTTGGGAGCGTTAGCGTCGGTACCTTGCCCAAGTCAGGTGAGGAAGGAAACAGCACAACGCTCTCAGACAACGGGTTGGCTGAGTCATGAAGCGGCATCGGCGCGGGGGTCGTTTGGTGTTCCGGGTTCGAGGTATTGGCCGGCTGGTGTACTTCCTGCGGCGAACTGCGCGGAGCTGGGCGTCTGGGAATTATCTTGTTAGTAATTTGCTGAGCGAGTCGCGGTTTCTTTACCACCAGCAAAACGGTTCCGAATAGAACCAGGAGTATCAGGACACCGAACGCGATCCTCCACACCGGTCGATCGAAACCAGGCAGATATCTCAGTCGTTTAGCGAATATGCTCTTTTCCGACCACGCGGCCGCCGATCGGTTTGACGAAAAACGTTCACGCAAAGCAGTTGAGGCCTTGACCATCTGTTGCCGTTTGGAAGTCACCAGGAATCTTCGTTCGAATAGTGCTAGATCACCGGCATTCAACCTTTCGAATGCATAGTCGTCGGCCAGATCAATCTCAGCCATGCGGACACGCGCGCCAAAACCAGCGACGGTGAATAATTGTTGCTCAAACAGAGGTTGCTCCGATTCGCTTAACTCGCCGAGCAGAAACCGGCGTATCGTATCGTCGGAAAACTCTGATGAATTGTTTCGATCTTCAACCATTGGGCTGAGCCCTCCATTACAGTCGGGCTTCTGACACAAGACACTGATCGATACACGTTTGCAGCTTATCTCTGATGCGCAATGCGCGCAGTCTTAAAGTGCTGAGACCGATTCCGAGTTCTGCAGCGATCCGCTTGCGCAAATCGATCTTCGCTCGCCCGTCCTCAGCATAGTATTGCTCGATCATTTGACGGGAATTAGGTGACAGCCTGTCCAGACACTTCTCCAAACAGAGATAGGTTCTCTCTTTCGTCTCAACGTCGTCATCAGGCTCCGGCGGCCGCGGCATCATCGGCCGTTTCAGGTATTCGTGATGGACGTTGTTCATGACACCCAGAAAGTATGTGGCTTGATCACCCACGTACGAGTCTTGAATATCGATTACTCTGCGCGCCACCCGGTCAATGGTTTCATCCGCCAATTCTTCGGGGCAGGTGCAACCGCGCGAAGCCAGAATTGCAACCAGACGCCAACGAATCTTTTCATAAGTCAGGCCAGCCTGCTCGGGCTCAGGATCGAGCCAATTAAGCAGTCGATCAAATTCTTCCTGCTTGAGTATGTGAAGGGTTTTTGCGGCCGACATATATTTGGAGTGCGGTAGCAATCGTGGCGATACCGCTTTGGATTGTTTGGACCTCCGCCTCCAGCAAACCTTGTTTTCAAGGTAGAGAGTCCCTGGATTGGAACTCTGAACCAAAGCGCCGTGGCCGCTACGTTCTTGCCGGCGCACTCCAAACTTCTTTCGAGCGTTTGATGAGGGCAACCCACTAGAGTTGCCCTCATCCCCGTTCGGCCGCTCTCAGCGCCACCGAAATGGCTGTCACCCGCTAGTTCTTTATTACGTCGGCGATGGCGACCGTCTTTTCTTCCTTCTGACCCTCGACCTTGACGGTCACCTTGCCGGACTTTTCGTCCACGCTGAGTACCGTCGCATCGGTGGCGGATCCATTGATCGTGATTCTAACTTTGTCGCCGGCTTTGACTTGTGGTGTGACCGATGCGCTCGGTTCGGGCGATGCCGAGACTGGCGCCGGCGACGACGCGGCCGGTCTCGCGTTGCCGTTCGCATTCGAGTTGTTTTCTGTGCTGGTCGGTTCACAAGCTGCGATTGTCAGCGACAGAAACATTACCGCAAAAAATTTCTTCGTCATCATTGTCCTCCATTCTTATGAACGCTCCTAAGAGAGCGTGGTCCCTTCTTCGCTGGGTGAATGGGAATAGAGGGCAAAACATTTCATTCCTGGAGTAATTGTTTTTGAGATCGTCAGCTTGGATCCATTGCCGGAAGGGATGCCTGATCGAGGCGATCACTCTGGTGGGGCTGGTATGCGGCTTAGCTACAACATTCCGGCCCGATTTTGAGAGCTTGAGTATCGGGGCCGAATGATGGCTCCGGCGAGTCTGCGTTACTTCTTCTCAGCGCTGAAGTCATATGTGAGATACAGCTTCAAAGCGGCTTCCTGCACTTCAGCGTGCACGTCCTTTACGCGGGCCTTGAGTGTTCCGTTGCTCGCCTGGACGTTGAGCGAGAGGGTCAACTGTGACACTTGCAGGACCTCGAACGGATTTAGCTTTTCGGCGATCGTCTTGCGCACGAATGCGGTAACTAAACTGCTGACAATCGGCGGAACGTCATCAAGCGTCACATCCTCTACGTTCAACTGGCCAAAGACTGTCTGCTTCGCCTGGTCGAACGAGAGATCAACAGTGGCCTTACCCGTGCCTTTAAACTGCACACATTGAGTTAACACGCTGTAGCTGCCCGTGAAAGCCAGTGGCGCGGTAATCTTACCGCCGGTGAAGCGTACCCCGGTCTTAACATTGCCGCCTTCCGGATTGAGCACGAGTACGTCGTTGCAGGTTGAGCTCTGAAAAGCAACGGGCCGCAGGGGCGCCTGCTCCAGATCATCATTTTGAATCTGCGACAGCTTAAGTTGGGGAGGGCCGAGTTGGCTAAAGATTGTACCCAGCAGCGAGTCGAAAAACTTTTCGTCGACAGTCACCGCCACCGTGCCGGTTGTTGCGACAGTTGGGTCGGGAGGTCCCACCGGAACTCCGGGCAAGGCGTGTCCCCTCGGCGTACCCAGAAAATATGCGGTCCCTATTGCGCCGATTAACAACCCACCAACCAGTATCAGAAGATTTCTAATCATTAATATCAGGTTCGAGCTAAGGTTTTACAGAGGCCGACGGTGACGGTGATGCGCTCATTGCGTTGGCCATCATCGCTTTCAAGATAGCGGCAACCGCGCCCGTCAAAGCATCAATCTGCTGGCGCACTTTCTCAGGGGCAACCTGGTCGTATCCGGCGGGAGGTTCGAACACTGCCGGAGCGACGTCAGTTTTAATGTCGTGCATCTCTGCCACGACGCGAGCCGCATTTACTCCTTTAACATCGCCAGAGCTTTCCGCCAGTATCTCGGCCCGCAGGGGCAGTCCGGTTTCTTTGTCGACGTAAACAAATGCTTCGGCGCTTACCTCGCCGGCTTTGGTGTTCGTATTTGTGGAAGCGGTGTAACGATATTTATCGGCACTGCGGCCGTCCATCGGTCCCTCGCCCACACGCTCAACGCCTTTAATGTTCTTCAAGTTCTCGACCAATTGACCGGGCGTCATCAGCTTATGGATCTGCACGCCGGTCGCCTCCTGTGTCAGTTCCGCATACTGCTTGCGAGCCGGCAGGACCACATAATGGCGATTGTTATGATCAAGATAGACCAACGGCGAACCGTCAGGCAGTTTGAATTCCACGCGGCGGTCATCGCCATTGCGCGCCACCTGCACTGAGAGCGACGGAATGCCAATCGTTTTGTCGCCGCCCTGAGTTACCATGCTGAAAACCAGAGTCGCGCTATACTTGTCCGGCTCGCGCGTATTGATGGTTGGGCCACTATTGGCGCTGTCCGAATTCGAGTTGACATTGGCAGCACTGGTTTGCGAATTCGTGTTAGCGCTCGAATTCGTGTTGGCGTTCGCGTTCGAGTTCGGCATCGGTTGACAAGCGTTGTTGGCAAAGACGAGCAGAACTCCAAGCGCCAGCGCCAGCGTTGGTGTATTTCGAGAGCTTCGGATTCTGGACATAGTTGACCTCTGTTGTTATGGCCTGCTGCAGGCCGTTACCATGCGATAAACTGGCGGGGGTTCGAAAGCAAGGATAGCATGCAAAGCACTTCAGAGGAAAATAACAGGCATCGACGACGATGATGGAGTCAGTACCGGGAGCGGTAGCGACCGGGTCTCAACTCAGGCCACGGTCGAGATCGCTAAAACTTTGACCGGTCGCTACCGCTCCCGTTACTGACCTCATCACAAGTTAAGACACTCCCTGCATATAAAACTATTTGACACCTACGCCTGGTTAGCGTAAAAGGCGTTTGCCTTTCGACTCCAGAAAAACAGGGTGACTCGATGAAACACGTTTTCTTACTCGTCGCTTTAGTGTTGGTGGTTGCGGCCTGCAATCTGACTAACAAATTCAAGTCCGGTTCTTCGAATTCAAATTCCTCCTCTACGTCATCGTCGGGCAACCCTTCGAAGGTCGGTGACGAGCCCGTCGAGAAGGCAGCGCCGACGGCTGCTCAGACTGCCGCGCTGGCGAATGGTCAGGAAGCGAAATGGGACCAGCAGGGAATCACCTGGACTTTGCCGCCAAACTGGAAAAAAGAAGAGGTGCGCAACGAAACATTGAGCTATGGCGGCAGCGGTGCGTTTCTCTCGGTCAACATCTCAACGATGGGTCCCGACTTTCCTTCCGATATCAGCATCAAGGCAATGCATGAAGCCGCGAAGACCCAGCAAAAGATCGGCAAGTACGACGAGGTTAAGTGGCTCGAACTCGACGGCCTTCGCGGCCTGGAGTTTCGCGAATCAAAGCAGGAGACGCCGGGCGACATTCGTCGCCTGGAATGGCAGGCCTACCGCACCTATGCGGGACAGAACCAATTGATAACGATGATTCTGTCTACAGATGACGGCGCTTTCGCTAAGCACCAGGACGAACTCTACGGCATCATGTATTCGACCAAGGTCGTTCATTAACAGCCATGAGTAAAAGGGTAAGGGGCAAAAGGGAGCGGAATTACATCTCCCTCTGCCCTTTTACCTCTTCCCTTTTTTTACCGCTTCTCTCTTACCCTCGTCCCCTGCGCCTCAGTCCTTCTTAATGTAATTCCGATGCACCCAGGTATCGGACTTCGCGCGGTCGCGAGTTTCGAAGAACACATTTTCCTTCGACTCGCGGGTGACCATTTGCACCCGGGACGACACATCCTTCTGCTTCTCGTCAGCGCCTTTCGGCGAATCATCCAGAAAGTCCTGGACGGCGGCTTCAGCAGGTGCTGTGAATTTTTCGCCGCGCCGCAGCTCGGCCACTGCCTCGATCGCGCTCGCCTGTAGCAGCTTGGGCCAAAGTTTCCTGAAGAGCGCACTGGAAGCATAAACGTCCGCGCTATTGATCCTGCCGTTGATAGCAAACACATAACCTATGACATCAGGCTTGCCGTTGATGACATTGCCGAGAGCTTTGACATAGCTCTCAGCGCTTGTTTGCACCTTTTCATTTTCCAGGGCCAACTGGAAACTTGTCGGCGATGCGGCGCCATTCACACGCGTGCCGGTGTTGGCACTGAGCTTGTCCTGGGCCACGGCCACTTGCCGCCAAACTTCGCCCTGCGATTCCGCATTCTTCGCGGCCAGTTTCAATTCGCGGCCCGCTATGACGTTGGCCGAGGAATTGAAGACGGTGGATTCCTCGCTCCCGCGCTTACTCCAACGTCCGTTCTCGACGCAGAATGCAGAGATCGGGATCTTGCCCGAGCGCGGCGGCAGAATCAGATCGACTGCCATCATGCGATCCTGCTGACCGCCTTTCACGATGTCGCCTGACTGGACATAGACTTCTTCGCTGGAAATGTTTTCGATCGAGAGTTCATTGACCGAGCGTGTTTCGCGCACGATTACTTTCTTCTGCACCAGGGCCTCCTGCAATGTTATGAAGGTCTGGCCCTTGATCCTGTCTTTGCCGTGAATCAGAAACACCGTAAGGTTGCCCTGCGTGAATGGTCCCTCGAGCCGGTACTCGTCCTTACCCTGCGGAGCTGGTCCCGGATGAACTCCCCCGGAGCCGGCGACCATGGCGATGGGCGCTGCGACCGTTAATACGAGACCCGCCACCAAACTAATCAGATTCGTCTTCATCGATTCTTCTCCCTTCAAGTTAGCTCTGTTTGAACTTTGCCGTGCGCTAGCCTTGGGGAGACCTCTCCACACAGCGTGAACCGAAACTGCCGCGTCCGCGATTAGAGCCTGCGGATGCTTTGTGTGGTTAGAACGGGGATGGGGAGGGTTCTTGCGGGGTGGGACCGAATAGTTTCAGCGAGCTGGCAGAAGAACTTCATTTGAACCGAAGCGGTGAGAGGGGGGCAATGATTTTGATCACTGACGCAATTTTGCTCACGCCAGGAATACCGGGCGCGAAGGGTATTCCCTTTGCAACTTCACCTTGAAATACATTGAGACTAAAGCGACAATGCGTTCGCTCAGCTTCGGCTTCGCCGTCCCACGCGCGTGGCCGGCATCACGCAGGAATTTCCCTGCTTTTTCTTTTAAGAAAGCAGTCCCTTCGAATGATCGGCCAGACCATTTCGCATTATCGGATCGTCGAAAAACTCGGCGAGGGAGGAATGGGCATAGTCTATGTCGCCGAAGACACCGTCCTCGGACGCCGGGTGGCCATCAAGACGCTTACCGCAGCGCGCAACTCGACGGATCAGCATTTTCGCGGCCGCTTCCTGCGAGAGGCGCGCTCAATCTCGAAACTATCTCACTCGCACATAGCCACCATCTACGATTACGGCGAGACCAGTGACGGTCAGCCTTATATCGTGATGGAGTTGATTAAGGGCGAGACGCTGAGCCACTTGATGG
>Ga0193749_1000066_pt1 | contig 12879 bp, 10 predicted proteins | sample L1s2metaG_FD_145081 | JGI IMG/M metagenome (GOLD analysis project Ga0193749, IMG submission 145081) | Soil microbial communities from a riparian zone of the East river system, Colorado, United States - L1s2 | ecosystem: Environmental > Terrestrial > Soil > Riparian zone | place: USA: East River...
TGGTCTCGACGTGTTCGCGATCGAGCCGGCTTCGGCCGTGGCTGAGTTCGCTGATCCGATTGCGAATGAACCCGGTGTCTACGGCACGCACCACATCGGCGCCTCAACCGATCAGGCTCAGGAAGCAATCGCGGCTGAGACGGTGCGCATTATTCAATCATTCAAAGAAACCGGCCAGGTGCCGAACGTCGTCAACCTGGCGCAGCGAACGCCCGCAACCCATCGGCTGGTGGTGCGTCATCGCGACCGCCCCGGCGTTCTGGCGCAGGTGCTTGACGCGATCAAAGCCGAACAGATCAACGTGCAGGAGATGGAGAACATCGTCTTCGAAGGCGCCGAAGCCGCCGTCGCGCGCATCAATCTGGATAGGGCGCCGTCGCAGGCGACGCTGGATTGAGTTGAATGTTTTGGAGATAAGTTAGATTGCAAGCAGTTTTCGCTATGAACACCACACTCATCACCGGCGCGTCATCTGGAATTGGCGAAGTGTTCGCTCGCCAGCTGGCCGCGAGCGGGCATAACCTTTTGCTCGTCGCTCGCTCGGAAGACAAGCTAATTAACTTGTGCAACGAGCTGGGGCGCAGCAAGAGCACTCATGCGCAATACGTTGCGATGGATCTTTCAGACCCTGAAGCGCCGGCGCGGCTTTTTGAAGAGACGCGAAACCGCGGGCTGGAGATCGACTTCTTAATCAACAATGCCGGCTTTGGTTCGATGGGCGAGTTCACTAAACTTGATCTCGATCATGAATTGAAGATGATCGACTTGAACGTGCGCTCGCTGGTAGAGTTGACGCATAGGTTTCTGGTCCCGATGAGAGAGAGAAAGAGCGGCTCGATCATCAACGTCGCTTCGACCGCCGGCTTTCAGCCGGTGCCTTTCATGGCCACGTATGCCGCGACGAAAGCGTTCGTGCTGTCGTTTTCCGAAGCCTTGTCGGAAGAAAATCGCCCGTTCGGAGTCAAAGTGATGGCGCTTTGTCCCGGCGTCACTGACACGAATTTTTTCGAGGCCGCAAAGATACAGAGACCACCAGCACGCGTGGCGCAGACGCCGGAAGCCGTGGTGGAAACGGCCCTCCGAGCTCTGGCTCGCGGAAAGAGTTCGGTCATATCCGGTTGGACGAATTTCCTGCTGGTCCAGAGTGAACGTCTGACGCCGCGCTCAGTTGTGGTGCGAATAGCCGGAACGATGCTGCGGAAAACAGTTGGTAATAAAGAGTAAATCGATGGTTGTGCGACAAATTTCAGTTTGTTGCTGACGTGCTTGCGCTCAAGTTGAAGCGACAAACTGGGGTAAGCTCTGATCAAGTACTTTCGACGCGTAGTGTCGTGTGAATTTAGCCCGGCCTTTCCAAGACCGGGAAAGGCGAACGAAGGATTCCCGTCGCGTAGCGACGTTGAACCCATACGCGAATTCAATTGTCGCTACGCGACAAGACCGGCAAGCCATCTGATCCCGGCGTTGAAACGCCGGGCTAAATTCACACCGACGCTACGCGTCGAAGACACTTGATCCGAGATTACTAACACTTGTCGGACATAAGGCACTCCAAAGAAAACGATTATGACGGAACGCATCTTCAACTTTAGCGCCGGCCCCGCGGTGATTCCCGTGCCGGTTTTGGAGGAAGCGCAGAGAGATATGCTGGCGCTTCCCGGTGTCGGCATGTCGGTGATGGAAATCAGCCATCGCTCGAAGACTTTCGATGAGATCATTCAGGGCGCGGACGCCGGTCTGCGCGAATTGCTCAACATTCCGAAAGACTACACCGTGCTTTTTCTGCAGGGCGGCGCCAGTTTGCAGTTTGCGATGGTGCCGATGAACTTTCTGTCGCTTGACGGCAGCGCCGACTATATCGTCACCGGCAGTTGGGGCAAGAAAGCGGTTAAGGAAGCGCAGAAATTCGGTAACGTGAATCTCGCGGCGGACACAGCCGATGGCGGCTATACGAGAGTGCCCGGCCAGGCCGAACTGCAGCTAGATCCAAGTGCCGCTTACGTTCACATCACCTCAAATGAAACGATTGAAGGCGTCGAATTCAAGAGCGAACCCGAAGTTGGCGACGTGCCTTTGGTCTGCGACGCTTCATCTGACATCCTTTCGCGGCCCATTCCGGTTGGGAAATACGGACTCATCTACGGGGGTGCGCAAAAGAACATGGGCCCGAGCGGTGTGACCCTGGTAATCATGCGGGAAGATCTTTTGCCGCGGGTGCGCGACGGGCTGGCCACAATGCTCGACTATCGCACGCACGCCAAAGACAAATCTCTGCACAACACGCCTAACACCTGGGGTATTTACATCATCAATCTGGTGTGCAAGTGGTTGAAGGAAAAAGGCGGACTTGAAGCAATGCAGCGCGAGAATGAAGATAAAGCCAGGCTGCTATACGACGCGATCGACGCGACCGAGTTTTATCGCGGCCATGCCGATCCGGATTCGCGCTCAATGATGAATGTGACCTTCCGTTTGCCTTCGGAGGATTTGGAAAAGAAGTTCGCGAACGAAGCGACGGCGGCCGGTATGGACGGTTTGAAAGGCCATCGTTCGGTCGGCGGCATTCGCGCTTCGATTTACAACGCCTTTCCGCGCGCGGGCTGCGAAGCCTTGGTGGAGTTTATGAAGGAGTTTGAAAAGAAGAACGGGTGATCAGATTTCCGATTTTTGATTTGCGATTGCCGATTTAAGGAAGCCCTTTGACGATTCGTTCCTTCAATGGTTTCTGCTCAACGAGCCATCGCAGATGGTGGCAGAGTGGAGCCTGGAGCGTAAGCCCGGGGTTAGGACCAAAATATAGATGGATCCCTAACCCCGGAGGGACACAGAGAAGAAACTTTAGATGAAAAAACGCTCTGTGTTCCTCTGTGATTCCTCCGTGACCTCTGTGGTAAAACTTATCTGATGCGACGATCAATTCTGATTGCCATGAGAGGCTCGATTCCCCTGCTACTGCTCGCGATTGCTTCAATCTGGTTTCATCCGCAAACGCAAACTGCCGCGCCGCAATCTACCGACCTCGCCCTGCCGCAGGAAAAGCATCTGCGCAACGTGAAGCAGTTAACCTTTGGCGGTGAGAATGCGGAAGCCTACTTTTCGGCTGACGGCAAGAAACTCATCTTTCAATCGACGCGCGAGGGTCATGAGTGCGATCAGATCTACACGATGAATATCGACGGCTCAGACGTGCATCTGGTTTCGACCGGCGATGGCCGCACGACCTGTTCGTACTTTTTCCCGAATGGCAAACGCATTCTTTATTCATCGACGCATCTCGGATCGAAGCAATGTCCGCCCAAGCCGGATTTTTCAAAAGGATATGTTTGGGCGGCCTATGACACGTTCGATATTTTCACCGCTAATCCGGACGGGTCTGATCTCAAGCAGTTGACCAACGCGGCGGGCTATGATGCCGAGACGACGATCTCGCGCGACGGGAAACTGGCCTTCACCTCAAAACGCGACGGCGATCTCGACATTTACACGATGGACGCGAGCGGCAAGAACGTGAAGCGTCTGACCAATGAGCTCGGTTACGACGGCGGGCCGTTCTGGTCTTATGATGGCAAACAGATCGTCTATCGCGCTTATCGCCCGCAGACTGAAAAGGAAAAGGCGGATTACATCGAGCTGCTCAAACAAAACCTGATTCGGCCGACCACGCTGGAAATTATGGTAATGAACGCGGACGGATCGAATAAACGGCAAGTCACACATCTGAACAAGGCCAGCTTTGCGCCCTATTTTTTCCCCGACGGCAAACGCATAATTTTCGCTTCGAACTATGCTGATCCAAAGGGCCGCGATTTCGATCTCTACCTGATCAAGACAGACGGCACGGGATTGGAACGTATCACTTACAACGACACGTTTGACGGGTTCCCGATGTTTTCGCCCAACGGTAAGAAGCTGGTGTTTGCTTCGAACCGCCACGGTGGGAAGCCGGGCGAAACGAATATTTTTACTGCGGATTGGGTTGAGTGAAATTCATGACGCGGCTGGTTAAATTAGCAATTCTCATCGTTCTACTTTCACCGACTCTGTTCGTGAGGGGGTCGGGTCTCACAAGTCCAATTCGAAAGTTCGACGAGTTCGGAGACATAAAGTGTGAAGACGAGATGGCGCGGTTGGATAACTTCGCGATTCAACTACAGCACGAGCCACAAGCCAGGGGCGTCATCATCTTCTACGGCGGAAAAACATTCAGAGGCAAATTGCCGAAACGAGGCGAAGCAGAAGCTCGCGCAGCCAGATTAAAACCATATCTGGTGGGAAGACGCGGAATCCCGACAAAGCAGGTCATTGTGATTAATGGTGGCTATGCTGAGGAGTGGCGCGCAGATCTTTGGATCGTTCCACCTGGAGCAAGCACGCCCGGTTCAGTAACAATCATTCCGATGTCAGAGATCAAATTTCGCAAGGGCAAGGTAAATCCGCGCGACTATCAGTGCCGAATCTAACCGCGACGAGGTAGATTCAACCAGCCTGCGAACGCAGGCGATAAATTAATACTAATCGTTTGATACCCACAGCTTGCGCTGTGGGCTAATGATATCTCGCCAGCTTCGCTGGGCTGATTGAAGGGAGTACCGAACCATGAATAGAAAACAGGTGCGAACAGATTCGACGAGGACGAAATTGATCCGCGCGGTTCTTAGCCCGTTGTTGGTCACATCGTTCGCCTTCGCAGCCCTCGCGCAGCAACCGAGTTCCACCACCCCCAGCGTCGATCGTCTGCGCCAGGTGATTGCCTATCTCGCTTCGGATGCCCTGGAAGGACGCCGCACCGGGACGCCGGGAGCGAATGATGCCGCGCATTACATCGCGGGCGAATTCAATCGGTTTGGTTTGCGTCCGGGTTTGCAGATTGCTCGCCCGGCACGCACGCGCGGTGAAACCCAATCACGTTACCTGCAACCGTTTCCTTATATCGCCGGCGTTGAATTCGGCAAAAACAATCTGTTCTTTGTGAACCCCGGGAAAGCTGACGACAGCGCCCAGTTCAAAGTAGGTGAAGACTGGATGCCGCTGGGGTTTTCGGCAAACGGACAAGTGGGAAACGCGCCAGCAGCCTTTGTTGGGTACGGCATCACCGACTCCGCTCTTCATTACGACGACTATGATTACGATGTAAAAGAAAAAATTGCAGTCGCGATCTCCGGAACGCCAGATGGCGATAATCCGCACGGCCAGTTCGCCCGATATGAAGATATACGGTTCAAGGCGGTTGCAGCGCGTGATCATGGAGCAAAAGCTCTGCTGATTATTTCGGCTGAAGACAAGTTCTCGGACGAACGGCTGGCGCGTTTACGATCCGACAACAGCTCTGGTGACGTGGGATTGCCGGTCGCGGTCATCTCCCGAAAGCTGGCCGCCGGAGTGCTTGGTCTCGGCGATATTGCTAACCTCGGCGCCTTTGAAACAGAAGTACGGGCCGGCATTTCCAAACGACTCAAATCTGAAGCGAAGTTCTATGGATACCGAACGTCTATGAATCCGGCTACGAATCCGGTGAGGACGGTATTGGTCAACATGGGAACTGATCTCCTGCGGCGCGAGTCACCTTCATTCAACGTCATCGGTGTTCTGCCGGGCAGCGATTCAAAACTTAAAGGCGAAGCGATCGTTATCGGCGCGCACTATGATCATCTGGGCCGCGGCGGGGAAGGCAGTCTGGCCCCGCGCGAAGGCGATATTCATCATGGCGCCGACGATAACGCGTCAGGAGTCGCCGGCTTGATCGAACTCGCTCGAATGCTTTCTTCACAGAAACTGAAACGCACCGTAGTTTTCATCGCGTTCAGCGGTGAAGAAGAAGGCCTGATTGGTTCGAGTTACTACGTGAACCACCCTATTATTCCGCTCGCAAACACCGTCGCCATGATGAACATGGATATGATCGGGCGTTTGAAAGACAGGAACCTGATTGTTGGTGGCGTGGGAACGGCGCAGGAATGGCGCTCGATGATCGATGCGGACAACAGCATGGGAAGCATGACTGTTTCGCTCAATACGACTGGGGCCGGCGGCCCACCTTCCTCTGCCAGCTTGCCCATCGTCGTCGGCGCGAACGGCCAGCCCGTGGTAACGATGGATCCGGCAAAACAATTTCTACTAACTCTCAACGAAGACGGGTACGGCCCCAGCGATCACTCTTCGTTTTATGCCAGGCAGGTTCCGGTGCTTTTCTTTTGGACCGGCACTCACAACGACTATCACAAGCCTTCGGACACGGCCGACAAAATCAACTATGAAGGTGAAGCGCGCGTCGTGTCGTTCGTCGCCAGAATCATTCGAGACATAGACCAGAGTGACAAGCGGCCGACGTACGCCGTGGCCAGGAGTGAATCGCAGGGGCGCTCGATGGGTTTTCGTGTCTATCTCGGGACGATTCCGAATTATGCCGAATCAAACGATGGTTTGAAGCTCGACGGCGTGCGCGACGATTCACCCGCGTCAAAGGCCGGTCTGAAGGCCGGCGACCGGATTGTGAAGATGGCCGGACACGAGGTGAAGAACGTTTACGATTACACCTATGCTCTGGGCGAAATGAAAGCCGCGCAGGAGTACGAAGTCGAAATCGTGCGCGGGAGCGAACGGTTGACGCTGCGGATTACGCCGGCGGCAAGAAAACAGTAGGCAGTAAGCAGTAGGCAGTAAGCAGTAGGCAGTAAGCAGAAGGAAGCAATCCACGAAATCGCACGAAACATCTCGCAATAGCATTCTTCTTAATGTTGCCTGGTGTGGTTTCGTGGGTCGAGGCGCAGTTTTTTGGGCAGCCTGCTAGAAGCGCCGTCGCCGCCTTTCCTTTCGGCGCACCGCCGCGGCGAATAGTTTGTCCACTCTCAAGACAGTAATCTCTTCGCCGCCATACCGAGCTATCCCCAGCACCGCACTCTCGAAACCGTCGTCGGTGATTTGGCTTGATGGTTGGATGTCTTCTGCGGCAATGGTGATCGTGTCGCGACAGCTTTGTGCGGCCAGCGCCAGTTGCTCATCTCCACGCAAAGCGATCACCGCCGGCAAGCTGGCCGGCCAGCCGAACGTTTCTCCGGTTAACACTGCGACGGGATCGAGCACGGTCATCATATGACCGCGCATGCAAACGACACCGAGTACTGTCGGAGGTGCGTGGGGCAGGGCCGTGGGTATCCGGGCTTCGGCCGTGCCTTCAACCTGGTCGGCAAAGACGGCCAAGACTCGGTCACCGGCTACGAAGGGAACGAGGTCGTGAAGTTGCGGTTCGTCCGGCGGGTCGCCCGGACTGGCCGGTTGGGTGTCAGGTTGAGAGATGCGGTTACTCATCGGTCTTTGAATTGTACAGCGGCAAGGCGAGGATGCCAGCATGAAAATGCGGTGTTTGAGGTACCAACTTTTGGTTGGCTTTCGGCAGTCAGGCCCGGCTAAGGCCGGTAACCAAAACGCCGGGACTAAGGCAAGACAGCACGTTATGGTACATTTCCAGCGAACCCAAAAGGACTAAGCAGAACAGTTGCGAAAGGCTATTCCCATGGATGAGTTTGATCGTTATCGGAGCGAGATGAACGAGAAACTTTTGGACAGCGGCCACCTCGGTATTAAGAGATTCTTTGCCCTGGATACCCAGGCCTATGAAGATGGCGCGCTGGACAAGCGGACCAAAGAACTGATGGGACTGGTCGGCTCGATCGTCCTGCGTTGCGATGACTGCATCACCTATCACGTGAAGCAGTGTGCCGCCAATGGCGTGACGCGCGAGCAATTCATGGACGCCTTCAACGTCGCCCTGGTGGTGGGCGGATCGATTACGATTCCGCATTTGCGACGGGCGGTTGATAAATTGGATCAGATACTTTGAAAGGTGGGGAGGAGCCGGATGAGATTTCACCACAGAGGCACAGAGGTTTCACAGAGGTTCACAGAGAAGAACTCTGTGGTTCTCTGTGCGTCCTCTGTGTCTCTGGGGTTAATACTTATTCTGTTTGCGTCGGCCACCGGTTATTGGCAAACAAGGGCCCAGGCGTCGGCCATACATTCATGGAAAGGTTTTGAAATGCCGGTACAGGAACGTGCACGAGTTCGCGCGCCCGAGCTAAGCGGTGGACGGGGTTGGCTGAATACTGATAAGCCTCTGTCGCTCGCTGCCTTGAAAGGCAAAGTTGTGCTGCTGGACTTTTGGACTTACGGTTGCATCAACTGCATGCATATCATTCCCGATCTGAAGAAGCTCGAAAAGAAATACCCGAACGAGCTGGTAGTCATCGGCGTGCACTCAGCCAAGTTTGAAAACGAAAAGGACACCGAGAACATTCGCCGCATCGTGCTGCGTTACGAGATCGAGCATCCGATCGTTAACGATGCTGACTTTAAGATCTGGCGATCCTACGCCGTCAACGCCTGGCCGACGCGTTATCTGATCGATCCGGCGGGTTACATCATCGGCAAGTTATCGGGAGAAGGTGGTTATGAAGCGCTTGATAAAGCTATTGCCGACTCGATAGCAGAGTTTCGCAAGCGCGGAGAACTGAACGAAACGCCGCTTAAGCTCGTCCTGGAACGGGCCAAAGTTGGTGACCTGCCGCTGGCATTTCCCGGCAAAGTTCTCGCGGATCAAAAGAGCGAACGTCTTTTCATAGCCGACTCAGACCACAACCGCATTGTGATCGCCAGACTCGATGGCACCCTGATCGAAACGATTGGTAACGGAGTTCATGGGGCCCGAGACGGCTCACTTGATCAGGCCACGTTCTTTCGGCCGCAGGGCATGGCGCTTTCCGGTGACCTGCTGTACGTCGCGGATACTGAAAACCATCTGATTCGCGAGATCGATCTGAAATCAAGGACGGTGAGGACGATTGCGGGCACCGGTCAGCAAGCGCGTGAGCACGGAGTGATAGGACCGGCGCTGCTGGTCTCGCTGAACTCGCCATGGGATTTGCAGTTGGTGGGTCGGACACTCTACATCGCGATGGCCGGGCCGCATCAGATTTGGAAGCTCGATTTGGACAAGCAGGAAGTTTCAACCTTTGCCGGATCGGGACGTGAAGGCCGTCTCGATGGTCCTCCTGATAAAGCTGCTTTTGCCCAGCCGTCGGCGTTGGCGACGGACGAAAAGACTTTGTATGTATCTGACGCTGAGGCGAACATCATTCGCGCGATCAATCTTGGTCCGGACGGCAAAGTACGCACTCTGGTAGGCGGCGACTTGTTTGATTTCGGCGATACAGATGGCTCCGGCAACGATGTGCGGTTGCAGCATCCGCTTGGTCTGGCCCTTTGGAACGACAAGCTGCTGATCGCGGACACCTACAATCACAAGATCAAGTTATTGGATCCGGCGGCGCGCTCGGTCAAGAGTTTCGCGGGCACTGGCAAGCCGGGCCAGTCCGATGGCGCTAAGCCATCATTCTACGAGCCGGGAGGGTTGGCTGTTGCGGGCAATACGCTTTACGTCGCGGACACAAACAATCATGCGATTCGCGTCGTCGATTTGAAAACGAAAGAAACCAGAACACTTCCGATCAAAGGTCTGCAACCGCCGGCTGCCAGTCAGTCGGCAGACAATACCGAAGCCGCGCCGAACACCCAGGAGATCAAACTTCCCCTGCAGAAAGTGCGCGCCGGCGAAGCCACGTTTTCAATCAACGTAGAGCTACCCAGGGGTTATCACCTGAACCCGACAGCACCCCAGCATTACAAAATCTCGGTCGAAAACGGATCGAGGTCGCTAACGATTGCTGAGCAGGATGCTTCTCGTTCTACCAAGGGCTCGCAGCTTCCTATTCGGGTTCCGGTTAAGGCATCAGAGGGAGGTGCGGCTGAGTTACACGCATCATTCACGTTCGTCTATTGCCGCGAAGACAACACCGGGACCTGTCGCATCAAGACACTCGTCTGGCGCGGCGCGGTTGAAGTAGTCAGCGATCCCGCAGCGGTCAGCGAAATTACATTTCCCGCCAGGATAGGCATTGACTGAATTAAAGGTTTTCTCCAACTCCCTTTGGGAGGGGCAGGGAGAGGGCTTGTCTGCGGCAAGCCTTAACCCCTGCCAAGGGAGAGGAAAGACCCCAGCGCGCTCCAATCAACGTGATCGGGCATTTCTAAAGTTTTTGTCGCAAGTGTGTTTTTGTCGTTTAGGCAGATGGCTCAACTTGCTCTGGCTCGACGCCGACGAGTAATATCCTCGCTTCCTAAAGCAGAATCCAGAATACAAGGAGAGTCACATCGTGGCTGACAAACCATTTCTGACCGACGTCAAAACGCTGCGCGAAAGAGCTCGACAACACATCGAGAAAGGCGCCGTGACCGAGGGCTACAAGGCCGACCGAGAGACAGTTAACAAAATTCTGAACGAAGCACTGGCGACTGAGATCGTTTGCGTGCTGCGCTACAAGCGGCACTATTTCATGGCGTCCGGAATCCACGCCGAGAGCGTCGCGGCGGAATTCCTGCAACACGCCAACGAGGAGCAGGGACACGCCGATCAAATTGCGCAACGAATAGTCCAACTGGGGGGTGAACCAAACCTCAATCCTGATGGTTTGTTGTCGCGCAGTCATGCCGAATACGTCGAGGGAGATAGTTTGCTGGACATGATCAAGGAAGACCTGGTCGCCGAACGCATCGCCATCGACAGCTATCGCGAGATAATCCAATACCTCGGTAATGACGACCCGACCACGCGCAGGATGATGGAGGGTATCCTGGCCATGGAGGAAGAGCATGCCGAAGACCTGGTAAGTCTGCTTGCTGACCTCGGCAAATAATATTGCTGCTTGACGCAGTTTGTTTTTTCTCTAAGCACCCCGCTGGAAATGTCCACTCCAGCGGGTTGTAATTTCTCTCGTCACTCAGGAAAACATTGCCTGACAACCAAACAAGCTATGCCGGCCGCCCCAGCGTCTGCCGCAATTGCGGCGCGCTGATTGGCGCCGGTGAAAACAGTTGCCAGGTTTGCGATGCGCCGATGCATTCTGGTTCGGCGCCGGCGCTGCCCTTGCATGAACGTTACGCGATGAGTTATGCGCGCGCAGTGCTGTCGCGTCCTTACATCTTCACCATAGTTTTTCTGGTCGCGAATCTTTTTGTCTTCCTGTTGATGTGGGAAGCGAGCGGGATGGATTACTCTGTCCTTTGGGGCGAGTTCCCGCAAGAAGTGCTGTTGGGTTTCGGCGCTAAAACGAATGACTTGATTCAACATGGGCATCAGTATTGGCGTTTCGTTACGCCAGTTTTCATTCATGTCAATCTCCTGCACGTACTGATCAATATGTACAGCCTCTGGGTGATCGGCCCCTGGGTCGAGAAACTTTATGGCTCGGCAAAGTTTGTCGTGTTTTGGGTCGTGACCGGTATTGCCGGTGTGGCCGCGAGTTACCTGACGGTGGTTCCTGGTTCGCATCCCGGCTTGATTGGGAGTTTTCTGATTAAAGCCAATGACGGCCCTTCGGCGGGCGCATCGGGTGCTCTGTTTGGTCTGGTCGGGGTGCTGTTTGTTTTCGGCATTAAATATCGCCACGAACTACCTGAAGGTTTCAAGCGCGCCTTTGGCACCGGGATGTTGCCGATTATCCTGCTCAACCTCGGGATTGGATTTATGGCGCGTGGCATCATCGATAATGCTGCGCATCTGGGCGGACTGATCTCCGGCGCGGCTTTCGCGGCGGTGGTGAGTTACAAGCGACCCGGCATGCCGGCGAGTGTGACCATCGCCTGGCGCGCAGTGCAAATCGCCGCGCTGGTTTTGGTGATTGGATGTTTCTTCATGGCCGCGCGGGCTCACCGGCAGAATCCGGCAGCCGGAGCTCGATCGCCTTCCAATTCAGAGTCGGCAGCACGAAATCGTCAGGCGTCTATCTTTGACGCGAACAACAGCGCGTTTGGCGCGGGCGAGGTAGCGGCGATCAATGCTCTGAAGAAAGGTGATGCCAGCGGAATTGACCAGGCAATCGCACAGCTTGATAGAACCGAACATTTCGATGATCAAACAGACGCCATTCGGGCGGAACTCAAATCGCTGCTGGGCAGAGCGGGAAAGTACGTCAACGATTGGCAGCCGCCACGCAAAATGACTCCCGCTGGTGTGGCTGAGCAGCGAAAGCTAATCGACGACTTCAAACTATGGCAGACGAGCTATGCTAACTGGTTCTGGACTGAGGGCAAGCAGTTCGGTGTCCAACGCCCGCAGCCGACTCCGACGGCATAATTCGGGCAGAGATTTGCGGATTTCAGAGATGAGGTCAGTACTACCCGCGTGAGCAGGCGGATCGAACATCCAGTACGCGAGGTTGACCGGTGAACCACCCGCTCACGCGCGTGGTACTGACCTCCAGCCCGCAGTCCGCGCACTCGATGGGTTGATACAATTTGATTAAGAAGGAGATCGAAGATGGAGATCAAGAAAGTAGGCGTGCTGGGTTGCGGGCTGATGGGCTCCGGCATTGCCCAGACGGCGGCGGGCGCGGGTTTTGAAACAACAGTGCGCGAAGTCTCGGAAGAACTGCTGCAGAAAGGTTTCACCGCGATTGAAAAGTCTTTGGAGCGATTCGCCCAGAAAGGGACGATTACTGCTGAGCAGCAGAAACAGACTCGCGATCGTTTGTTCGGGACCACGTCCTTCGACGACCTGGCCGATTGCGACATCATCATTGAAGCAATCATCGAAAACCTGGAAGAGAAGCACAACACCTACCAGCAACTCGACGCGACCTGCAAGCCGGAAACGATCTTCGCGTCGAACACTTCATCGCTTTCGATAACTCAGATGATGTCGGTGACCTCGCCTGAGCGGCAACAACGCTTCATCGGGATGCACTTCTTTAATCCCGTGCCGATCATGAAACTCGTCGAGGTGGTGCGCACGATTCTGACCGGCCCTGATGTCTATGAAGAGGCGGTCGC
>Ga0193749_1000068_pt1 | contig 12841 bp, 10 predicted proteins | sample L1s2metaG_FD_145081 | JGI IMG/M metagenome (GOLD analysis project Ga0193749, IMG submission 145081) | Soil microbial communities from a riparian zone of the East river system, Colorado, United States - L1s2 | ecosystem: Environmental > Terrestrial > Soil > Riparian zone | place: USA: East River...
GAAACTCGGCGGCGCGAGTGTGATCCTCGCGACGGCGCCAAATGCCCAGGCCATCTCCGAACTGGTGGACGGATTGGCGCCGAGTGGGAAACTGCTCGTTCCCGCGGCACCGCCGGAGCCGCTCTCAATCAACGTCTTCTCGCTCATCACAAAGCGCAGCTCTGTTGCCGGTTGGTATTCCGGCACCGCGAAGGATTCGCAGGACACGCTCGAGTTCAGCGCTTTGAGTGGCGTCCATCCGATGATCGAGAAATACCCGCTCGATCGCGTGGCGGAAGCCTACGAACAAATGCACAGTGGCAAAGTGCGGTTCCGCGTCGTTCTAACTCTTGACTGATGAAATCCTACTCGAATGGGAAAACTATCTAATCTCGAGTTTTTCAGAAAAGTGGCTGAGACCGGAGAAGTTCCCGCCGAGGGATCTCGCTTCATCTACCCTCCGGCAATCGCCAAGACGTTAGGTTTCCGACTGATCGAGGTTGGCCCCGGCACGGCAACGATGGAACTGAAGGCCGATACCGAAGTCCATGCAAATCCGATGGGGGACGATCCACGGCGGAGTGTTGTGCGACATTGCTGATGCGGCCATCGGGACGGCCCATGCGACCAGCCTGAAAGAAGACGAGAGCGCGCAACGGAGTTAACTCCGTTGCGCTGGTCCATCGTCAAAAATTGATTGGCTGTAGATTATTGGAATGAATGGTGCCGAGGGTGGGAGTCGAACCCACACGACCTTGCGGTCAACGGATTTTAAGTCCTATGAAGGCGGCATTACGCAATCTTACGAAACGATATAAGCCAGTATTTACGCGCCTAGCGGTCGTCAAAGGATCGCTTCGGCTGGCTTAGTATCAACACGTACCGCCACCATCTTAGCCCCATCTTTGCTTTGCAGTACATGAAGCTGACGTCTTTTCCTCAATCTAGTTTTTGTGGACGAGGAAGGCCCGTGTTTTTGCCAAACTCGGTAAGGTCGAAAGCCGCAGCGATTGTCTTCGAATAAAGATTCGCAAGCACGGCGTGGTGAGCGTACGCAATAACGTTGCCTCCACAATAGATTTCCACATAATTTAGATATGCCTAAGGCTAGACCCGATGACAGAAAGCCGGCCCCCCGCCAAGAAAGGGGCTAGCAAATGCGCGCAGACAAATGTCCCCTCCATAAACTCCGAAACGACTGGGTTACCACATAGGCTCCGATCAGTCGTATCCTTGCAACCATCCCATTGGGCTCCCTTAAGAATTAGCCGATCAAAGGCAGCCTGCCGAAAAGACATATGCACGTATTCGCCGTTCACATTCAGAATTTCCGCAGGTTCGATAGCCTGACGGTCCACCCAAGCACGAACGTCAACCTTATTGTCGGAGCCAACAACAGCGGGAAGACGTCACTTCTTCGGGCCTTGGACTTAGCACTAAACGCCGCTCACCATCCCTACCGAGAGGACCTTGTGGGGAGGTTCGATTTCTGGCGTTGTCGGAACGAAAAGCCAATTGAGATCTGGGTCTTTTTCCGATTTTCGACGGACGACCAACCTGACTTGTTGCAACGATTCGGTAAGAGGGTTTCAAGGTGGCGGCTACTGGACCCAGAGCACTTGGTTGAATCATCCGAAGAGTATCTCAATACAACGGGGCTGCCTTTCGAGGCTGCGACAAAGGATCCTTCAGAAACCGTTCCGCAGGAGAGCGACGCTACAATTGAGTTGCTAGCCACTAAGTTCTCCGCGACTTGGGGACAAGACAGCGGAACAATCGACTTGGCATGGGAAGTGATTGATGAGGTAGGCGAGAATTCAATTTTCTCCCAACCGGATCGCCGAGCAATCGGCTTCACTTTCATTCCGAGTCAGCGAGAGCCGCTGCAGATGCTTGGGTTCACTAGAAGGAGCTTGCTGGGCGCTCTATTGGACGATTCGGAAATCTCAGGACCTCTCCGCAACCTTGTTACGGAGATTGAAAAACTCAAGGAACCTCTCGACAAAACGGAATCTATTGCCGCAGCGCTCAAATCGGTCAGCGAGACCCTAAAGGAACTTCACCTTACGGACGGTGTTGGAGAGCCAGAGGCTACGATTACTTTTCTTCGAACTGAAATCAATCGTCTTCGCTCGGCACTCGAGTTGGCATTCCGCACTGTCCGGCCAAACGAGGAAGAGTTGACTCAGGATAAACCTGAAAGGTCGCAGGATAGGAATCATCGTTTTGAAGTGCCTCTTTCATATCAAGGGGATGGCGTGCAGAACTCGTTGCTTTTGGCAACGATGTCCGCGAGCAGAGCGGAAGGCATTCAGGCTATCGGAGCGATTGAAGAGCCCGAGCGAAGCCTGGAGCCATGGCGTGCAAGAGCCTTGGTAAAGAAAATCATTGGAACGTCGAACCACCAATTGTTCATAACAACCCATTCTCCAGCCGTCTTGGCGGAAGTAAGTCCCGAAAATCTCGTCGTTCTCAAGATAGCAGATGACCGCAAAACTGAAACCTCGGTGCACTCGATAGCTGCGGTTGTTGGTCGAGATATACCCCAGCCCGCGCGGAAAGAGTTTGAGCGCCGTCGCGAGGCGTATTCCAGATGCTTGTTTTCGCGCCTCGTTCTCATTGTCGAAGGTCCATCCGAAATGGGCTTTCTTCCAACCGCTTTGGCTTTTGCGGCCAAAGTTCGCGGTGGGCCAGAGTTAAGCATTCTTGGGCTAGAAATTTTTGAGAACGATGGTAAAGAACATGTTCCTTTCAGGGCCACAGCTCTTAGGGAGTTTGGAAAAAGGTCGGCAGTCCTCATTGATCACGACGAGGTACGGAAGAATGAGAAGTCCACGGACGACCGCGTCGCAGAAGCTAAGAATACCGGAGATGTTCTAGTTTGGAGTCGGAAGGCAATACTTGATGGAGCCACGGGATGCGACCTGGAGATCATTTTGGCTAAGGAAACTCCTGTGGCTGCATTGACACAATCACTCAAGACCATCTACCTCGAAGCTAAGGATGAACACGCAATAGACGAAACAGACTGGAGCAACGCGAAGAGTCCCCTGCATGTCGGCAGTCCCTTGGCTTTGCAGGTTCCAGCCGAGTTTCCGAATCCGGAATCCTATCTCTTTGAGAGCCTTGCTGAACCTGTAGCGAGGCTAACCTTCCTTTGCCTAATGCACAGACCACACAAAATTAAGACGGCAAGGGACATGCGAAGACTCGCAGAATTACTTAAGACGGATTTACCTGCATCGGTTCTGAACTTGTACGACAGGCTGAGCGCTCGACTTGCGAGTGTCAACGAAGACTCACAGTATGTGTGCTATGACCTCCACGAAGGTAGTAACTTCTGACTCGGTGGGTCGCAAACAGCTCGACCTGGACCAGAAGGCCGCTGCCAAGTCTCTAATATCCGGGCGAAACATTCTAATCGAAGCCCCGCCCGGTACTGGAAAGACTTTTCTTGGCGTCGCTCTTGGCATAGTCGCAGTTCGGAAAAATCTGCTGACTCAAAACGCGAAGGTGCTCTTTCTCACTTTCTCCAAGAATGCTCGCGTGCAAATTGAGAGACAAGCCGATGAGTTGGTTTCGAACGGAACCATATCCCGTCTCGAGAGGAAGCGGCTTGAGATCTCAAATTATCATTCATTCTTCTTTGATTGCCTTGAGCAAAGAAAAGGTTTATGGGGTATAAGCACTCCGTTAAGGGTTTGCTCGCTAGCAAAGCGCTCGCGCGGTTTCGCTAACTTGCTCAAAGAGAGCAGCGAAACCGGCGATCCTGAACTCCTGTCTCACTCTCTTGCGCTTTGTAGATTTGAGGCCAAACGACTGTTCGGCACATCAGCGCAACGCTGCCCTTCAGCGCTTGTGAACCAAGCCACGAAAATGATCACCGCCTCAATAAGCCAGGGCCGCCCACACTATGACGACTTTGGACCACTCATGCTTGATCTAGTGGAATCCTCGCCTTCGTTGTTGGCATATCTTCGAGCGACTTTCCCGATTGTCATCTTGGACGAATTTCAGGATACCGACTTGCTGCAGTGGGAAACACTGAAGAAGTGGCGACCGCCTCGGCTAATCGTCCTTTATGACGGATTTCAAATGATTTATGAATGGCGCGGTTCAACTCAAGAGAGGATCACGCAAGTAAAGTCTGAGTTCGGTCCCTTTGAATCACATTCCTTACGAACCAATCATCGGACGGGCCAGGACGAGCGTGGGTTGGCCGACTTTCTGATGGCGCTGCGACGAGACAACCTGAAGGGAGTAGAGGCGAAAACATCACCGACGGATGAATTGAAGAATTGGCTACGACTAAAGCCAATTCGAGGAACCGTTAACGCCCGGCTCGCGAGTCGCTGCGCTCTGCCGATAGCAGCTCAGATTAAGCAATGTCTTGAGAAGGGCGAATCAGTAGCTGTCATCACTCGGGGCAACAGCCTTGCGAGGCAGCTATACCGAGTGCTCTCGACAAAGCCAAAGGCAGGAGCAATGCCCCGCCCATTCTTCGCCTGCCGAATACTAGGTTCAGACGACAACAGTGATGAGATACTTCGAGAATGGATCGATGAACTTCGATCAGTTGATTCTGTGGCCGATCTCGCAGAATGGCTTGGCGAGGGCCTCGATGTGGTACTCGGAGGAGAGAGGCGAATCCAGATTCAACGATCAGATCGAAAACAGAAGATAACTTTTAAGAAATTATTGAGGCTCATATGCCAGCCGAAGTTCGAGACTCTCAATGATCTTCTTCCTATTGGCAAGAAGGACGAGAAATTCTGGAGCGACTGCGAATCCGCGCTCCTTAGCTTGGCGAAGAATGAAGGGCACATAGACATCAGTGGCCTTGGAAAACAACTGGAAGCATTGCTATCTCTCGCAAAGGAGTTATCGAGCTACTACGCCGTCTTTTGCGATCCGGATGCTGTTTATCTGATGCGAGCAATTGTAAGGGCGACCAAAAATTCGACCGACATTGTCGATCGCGACGAAAGAGCCGACCGAATGGAAACCGCTCTCCGACAAGCAACGTTCCTTGCTTTGAGGAGATCGTCCACCTCACCTACGTTCATGTGTGCACATCAAAGTAAAGGGCGTGAGTTCGACCACGTAATCATACCGTGGCTTGCTGGCGTTGCGGAGGACGCTGCCAAAGACTATTCAGGAAACAATCAATTCTGCAAGGTTAGCGGTGATCCAACCAGAGATAACGAAGAGCTTCGATTGTTCTACGTTGCGCTATCCCGAGCGAAGAAAAAGGTTACTATCTTTTATCCAGCGGAGTCGCCTAATGCAATAATTGAGCAGTGGGGACTAGATCGCGCGATTCGCTGACTGAACAATTCAACGCGGCTGCGCATGTCGGGAACGTTTGTTTCTCGGCCAACAATTGTAACTCGGGAAGATCATGATTTATGTCAGCCGTTACCTGGATAACTCACTTCACGCCGACCATTGCAAACAGCTGTTCAACCATAGACCAAACGTGAAGCTGTTACAGCCTCCCTCCGCTTAAGACCGGCAGGAACCTGTGCCATTCACACGGCGCAAGCCCTTGGAGTGACACTGCGTTGCTCAAAATACTCGAACGCCGTAAGGGGAGTTTTGGTTCTCTATCCCACCTCAATGCGCGATGACCTGCGCAAGTTCCGCCAAGCAACTAAGCAGAGTAATCGGAGCGGACAGCGCTACTAGCGCTCATAAGAGAGATCCAAAGGAACAGAAGAAATGCGATTTTTACTTGGCGTACTCGTTGGTTACAGTATGCGAGGCAAAAAGAAAATACTAATCACAGTCCTTGCGATCGTAGCGTTCATTGTCTTCATAATCTTGCCGGCAATCACACTTTTGGCGCTCCGTTTGGACGTACAACATGAGCGCCAGTCGAGACCATCTCAAACCAGAGTTCCGTCGCTCAGAGGATTGAGTTATAAAAACGCCGAAACCAAACTTCACACCTCTAACTTAAACATTCAACTGCTGGCGACCCGCTACGATTCATCACTTCAGCCCGGATTGATTATCGACCAAACTCCACAACCTGGAGAGGAAGTCGATTACGGTTACCCTGTTGGCGTTACCGTCACTAAAGCCGATTCCGAGGGACCTGATCCGTAAAGCGACTCTTACTCAAGAGACCAGGACCGCATCCCTCGCCGAAGCTCGAACTGTCTTCGGACTAGAGTGAATGCTTCGGTAGCAGTTCTGATACTCTGGGTTCTCAAGCCGAGCTGATGTCATTGATCCGACGTTCGAGCGCGGTCAAAGCCTCCCTGATCTCTTCCCGCTCAGGATGGGCACCAAAGATCATCGCGTCCATATGTTTTCCTCTTCAATAAAGCGTCGGTAGATATGCACAACTACCGACGTCTCATTTCAGCGGATCTGATTTGACGAGCGCGGATCAATAGCAAGCCCGAAGACCTCGCTTAGACCGTATTGAGTAGCGGCACGAACGCCTTCAGGCAGAAGCCTGCGCTCTTGTGGTATTCGCGCTGCCTCACGAATAGTGTCCGTTACGTTCTCGAACAACCCCGTGGCGGTATCCATTGCTCGCTTTACCGTTAATGCCGGGATCCTCGCGCGCAACTGATCCTCCCATAAAGTTCGCAACTGGACGAGCGACGCACCGAACAACTCCAGCGTATCGTGAATGTACAATATATCCTGCGCCTTCTTTTCAGCATCTCGGCGTTTGTGGATCAAGACCTTCTGGACAATGAAGCTCACGGGGTTAGGCACCAGCAGGTCGATTGGGCGCTCGATCGGCACCTTGGTTTCGGGCCCGATTCGAACGCTCCACGGCGCTTCTAGAAGCCAGTCGAGGTGCCTCAACTTTTGCGCTGTGATACCGGCTTTCGAAACGGTCATGTCAGGTTTCCCATCGCGCCTCACGCCGCTCCCTTTTTTTGCGGTGAGAAACTCGGCATAGAATCCGGCATCCTCCTCTCCTAGTCGGTAGTGCGCAACCGGCGGCGTGTACTCACCCGACAACTCTTCTTTAAACCCAGCCTTGCTGAGGGCTTCGCGGAGATCGCCATCGAGCGGTGCATCCGGCGAGAAAGCTAAGTCAACATCGCGCGTGCGGAGCGGCTGGTACTCTTGAGCGGTTGCGAGCGGGTGGAACCGATACAGCCGATGAGCCCAACCGCCAACAATGACCACGTGAGCAAGCCACGGGCGGATGGCTTCCACGAGGCGCGCGAAGTTGGCAAGATCCTCCATTAACGTTTCTCCTTGATCACCCGCTCGAGCACTCTCTTGCGAATTAGGTCGGCCTGTTCGCGTCCGCGCGACGGATGCGAAGACACGTCCACCCATACTTGTAGGACGTCGGATGTCGCCATACCGTTCGGGCGAACCAGTCCGCGAAAGATCGACTGTGGAGCCGGAGCTTGGCGAAGGATAAGCTCGGGAGATTCACTGGGCCCGCATCGTCGCAGATTCTTCCATACCGAAAGGTTTGAAGGTTGAATGCGTTCGACATAAACGTACGGTGGCACGCCTTCCACGAATCCGAGCTTCAGCGCGTCTGCCGCAGCGAACAGCGCCAGACATGCTCGGCCGCTACCAAGCATTTTGCGAAGCTGCGCGCGTGGGTCTCCTTTGAGCAGGTACCGCATGGGCACTTCCTTAAGCGACCGTACGGCAGAGGCCTGCCATCGGCGAAAGAGATCTTCACGGCGTACGAGGCTCAGGTATGGATTAGACTCGGATAAGTATCCCTCGTCTTGGAGCTGTTGCACGAAGCGAAACGCGCTCATCACGGACACTTTAGCGGCTCGCGCAAGTTGCGATGCGTTTCTGTACTGACCGCGCGGAGCGGAGAGTAATTCCTCGGGAACTTCCGGTGCCAGCAGTACCTTCAGCATCCACTGGTTTAGATCGGAGAATAGGTGTCCGGAGACTCGCGGCGACTTCGACGCCACTGATGACACAGGCGGAGCTTCCGCGTTGAGGCCCTCGAGGTGCGGGCCCCGAAACAAGCGGAGTCCCTCGAAGTCGATGACGCCGGCGGCCGCGTCGGGAGCGTAGTGCTCTGCGAACTTTAAGACCTGGTCTGCCGCGCTTTGGCTGATCTTAGGCGCAGCGACTACCGCGAGAGGCGCCGCATTCTTGCCCGCACCACGCAATGACTGGAGCACAGCCTGGGCAAAGAGGGGCACTAGACGATCACCACGGCCCTCGACAGCCGCTTTCACTTCGACCGCATACACAACTCCAGGGCGCCGGACTATCATATCGAGCCGGGATCTCTGGCGGTAGGGTTCGCGCTCAACACGCCAGCCGGCTTGCTCGAATATGTCGGCGAGCAAAGATTCGGCGCGTCGCCCTCGTTCAATGGCCTCGGATTTCTTGGGTTTTTCTGAGTTCTTCATAACTTTGATGTAAACAAGGTTAAGTATCGTGGCCCTGTTAACTATCAAGGCCAAGGTAATTAACATGGCCATGTTAACACTGGGTCGAAGCAAAACTCAAGCCCTGTTGGGCCAAGTCCCGTACTTTAGATAAGCCGTTAAGTAGTTTCTAATTTTCCACTTCTGCTCGCATCAACGAAGGGAAATATGCAGCGACTGAAACGAAACAGGAAACGCTGGATGCGAAATACTGTAGGAGTTCATTAAACGGTCGGTTCGTCTGGGCGCGCGAGATCGAGTAGTCGCTGATGCACTGATGCCGGAACATTCTTGGGTGGAGGGCTGGTCATTGATCTCACTTCACGACAGGGCTTCAAGATACGGACGCATGATTCGCTCAACACGGCATCGCCGCGCATAGTTGACGAGCTTCCTTAGTTGGAATCCCTTTCGCACGCGACATAGCTTTAGCGCCTCCAGTGCAACATCGAGGCCAATCTTGTGCCGAAACTTAAAGCAGTCTGCAACCGTCTTCTCTGGGTCGAAAATACGCACCGGTATGCCGTCAAGATTGTGGATCTCAACGCCGGCGGAAAAGCTGTCGTTCGAGAACGTGAATACTCTGAGCGGTGGATAATCGAGACGCGGTGGTTTCGATCCGCGCGGAAGCGCAACATGGACTTCGTGTGGGACCTCAGTCGTGATCTCGTGAAAGGCAAGAGCCGAGATCAGACAGACTACGGAGTCGGGGATCCGAGTCGCAACCGTAACCAGATCCGGATTTGTGATCTCCGGAAGATCAGCGAGGCGGTAGACACCGCGACTGATCTGCACAACCTGATTCTCGTCGCGAAGCTTGTACAGAGTTCGCGGATGGATGCCCCCTCTGACCGCTTCGGCAGTGTGCAGCACTCCACCCTTCCGCCGAAAGATGCTCAGTGCTTTGTTAGATGTGTGCCTCATGAAGGCAGGTATACCTCGCGCTGGATATAACTTACTACAGTTATCAGTAAGTGCAGATAATTCTATCCAGGCGCGGTTCCTGCGAATCTCGGAGCGGGGAGCGCTTGGATGCCAGCTATGCCGAAACTCCGCAAAAGAGCTCCAAAAAGTTCTTGACATAAGGACGTATACGGACTATATACTGTCCCCGTGCGTCCTTCTCAGATATTACAAAAGCCGAGGGCATGTGGTTTTGGGCGCATCACATGCCTTTCTATCATTGGTTTTTACGGGCGGCGATTGACCGCCGAGGAGTTCTGAAATGCCAGTAGAAACATCGAAGTGCCCATGGTGCGGAAACACGATTCCGCAGGTGAAGTTCATTGAGATCGAGGGACGCATTCGCGCTGAAGAGAAAAAAAAGCTAGCGGTGGTCGAGTCAAATCTGAGACGGCAGTACGAAGAACAGACCAAGCTTCAGGTCCAACAAGAGACCAAGAAGGCGACAGAGAAGGAACGGAAGGCGGCTGAGCAGTGGGCGAAGGAGCAGACTTCTAAGCTGCAAGCCGAGCGAGATCGGGCCCTCCAAAAGATGAAAGCTTTCGAAGCAAAGGAAGCAGCGTTGAGAAAGCAATTGACCGAAGAAGCCGAACGCACTCTCAAGAAAGAGGTTGAAAAGGAACGCAAGGCTGCCGAGGGGCGGGCGAAAGAACAGACTCGCAAGCTACAAACCGAACGCGATGGAGCTATCCAAAAGCTAAAAGGGTCTGAAGCAAGAGAGGCTGCCCTGAAGAAACAGATGGCTGAGGAAGCCGCTCGAACTACGAAAAAGGAGCTCGACAGCCAGCGGCAAATACTTGAGCGGGATCGAGAACTACGTGAACGAAAGCTCCGTGCAGAGTACGTTCGAAAGATCGAGAGCGCTGAAAAGAAAGTAGGCCTTTTGCAACGGCAGCTCCAGGAAAAAACAGCAAATGAACTCGGTGATGGGGCGGAAATAGACTTGTTTGAGGAGCTAAGAAATCTCTTTCCTGCCGACGACATCAAGCGAATTCCGAAAGGCCGGCCTGGGGCGGACATCCATCACGAGGTCTATTACAAAGGTCAGTCTTGCGGAAAGATCGTTTACGATTCCAAAAACCGAAGGGACTGGAAGGACGAATATGCATCGAAACTGCGTTCTGATCAAACCGAAGCAGGAGCCGAGCACGCGATCCTTTCCACGAATGTTTTTCCCCGCGGCGAAAAGGAACTCTGTTTCCGAGATGACATCATTGTTGTTAGCCCGGCTCGTGTTGGCTATTTGGTGCAATTACTTCGAGCCCGACTCTTGGACATGCACATTCGCAATCTGAGCGTGAAGGAGCGAACCGGTAAGATGGCGCAGCTTTACCAGTTGATTGCAAGTCCTGCATTCAAGCAAAGACTGAGGGAGGTAGATCGGTTGAGCGACGAGCTTCTGGAGGTTGATGTCGAGGAAGGAAGAGCGCACCAGAATGTGTGGAAGAAACGAGGGCTTTTGATGAAGCGCCTGAAGAACATGACGAGTGAGATCGACACTGAGATCAGCGCAATCATTGAGCGGACTGATCTCGGAGAAATACCAGCACGACCGGTGGCGCTCATCTCGCAACCAACTTCAAAGAATGTGCTCCGGCCGAAGGCCTTCCCGAGGAACTAAGATGCCATTAGAACTGATCCAAAACGGTGACGCCCAGCCTTTGTGGAATGAGCGAAGGCTGGGCCGCACTATTCTTAAGACCTACAGAACGACTCTCGACGTTGACGAGCTGTTGCCAAACGACAAGCAACCAAGACTTGGACCAAAGAGGGATGAAGAACTGCAGAGGCAAATTGAGTCCAACGAGGGTATCTTCGAGCCGCTGCTCGTTGAGCCGCATCCAGATCACCCAGGTAGGTTTCGCATAATCGACGGCGACCGGCGCTGGACAAACTGCAGGGTGCTAGTAGACGAATTCAAAAAGGATCAGTTTCGGAAGATTCCCGTTGAAGTTACAGATCGTCCACTTACGGACGAAGAGCGGCTCCGCGTCTGGATTTACATCCACAGGCAAAGAAAAGAGTGGGATGCCAAAGAGAAGGAGATGGTCGCGTACAGTCTTGTCAATATCGTTGGTAGGGCAAGCGCGGCGAACATCTTAGGCATTACCGTGCGCGACCTCGATAAGCTGGTTGATATTTATCAACTTTCCGAGAAGCTCACCAACATTGCTGAACCTGGGGCTTCGATCACATGGGCGAGGGAGATTAAGAACCTAAACAAGAACCTTTTGACGCCAACGGTGCTTGCCACGATCATACGTCGGGTCAGTGACAAGGAAATCACCAACTCGAAAGATATTCGAAAGCTCCGGCAAATCCTCAAGGACCCGGTGGCCCGCGAAGAGTTTTTGTCTAAGGAAGGGAGTATTGATGCTTCCTTCAAGAAACTCGGTCCGGTGCCGAAGAAGAAAGCGCAAGGTTTGCTCGCGGAGATTGAAGAGCTCAACCAAGCTTTGCAACGTCACCCTTGGACATCGCTTGCCCAGTTGAAGGATGACCCTCAGGCAATAAAGAGAATCGAGGAAACTGAAAAGCTGTTGAAGGAACTAAAGAAAGCGTTAACCAGGTAAGCCGGTCATGATAAGCGAATTCTATCGGCAATAAGTCTCAAGAGACGTGGGATGAGTTCGCCACGGAAGCAGCCAGCCAAGCGCGAAATCAATGTTGTGCTTCTCCTCGCAACTCAGTCTGATTTCGACAGGTCTCAATTGATGAAGGGCTGGAGCGGATCGCTACTATCCAGTCGGGAGAGACCAACACACACCCGTTTGAATGCGAGCTTTCTCCAAGACTGTCTTGCCCCTGTGTAATGGAAGACAGACCTTATGTCAATTAAGATAAAACTACCACCTCTGTACCTTATCAACACTCGACTTGGCGAGAACCTCATCCAGCAGGTAGGCCAGCCGGGCAATACAATTGAAGCTGAGATTGCCCACTACAGCTCTCCGAAAATAAAGGGTGAGGTAGTCATTCCAAAGACCGCCAACGTAGATCAGATCCTCTTGGTTCAGAAGAAAACTCCCCTAACAGATTCCTTCAACAAGCTAATCCTCGCGGACCAAAACTCAGGTATTGGAACCCAGAGAGACTTAGATCTCTCAACGAGCCTCTGGCTAAAACACCCGGACTTAAGCGAGTTAACTGGGGATGACGAATTGGTCAGTAAGATAGTTGCATCTTGGCAGAACGGCTTTTCATTTATTTCCGAAGATGAGGAGAAAAACATCGACGGATTGCGAGAACCTCAAATTGGCGCAATCCATGCGATCCACGCGCACTGGGCGGTCACCAACGATGCCGCCACCGTAGTCATGCCTACAGGCACTGGTAAAACAGAGACGATGATCTCGGTTTTGGTTTCCAGCCAGTGTCAACGAGTCCTGATCGTCGTACCAACTGACGCCTTGAGAATGCAGATTGCCGAAAAGTTCATCTCGTTCGGGTTGCTAAGGGACTATAGGGTGATTGCGCCCGAGTGCTTGTATCCCATAGTGGGAATCCTC
>Ga0193749_1000069_pt1 | contig 12817 bp, 8 predicted proteins | sample L1s2metaG_FD_145081 | JGI IMG/M metagenome (GOLD analysis project Ga0193749, IMG submission 145081) | Soil microbial communities from a riparian zone of the East river system, Colorado, United States - L1s2 | ecosystem: Environmental > Terrestrial > Soil > Riparian zone | place: USA: East River...
CAAAGGCCATCGCCGCGCAAACCGGTTCTTACCAACTAAGCTCATCGATCGAGCGTCTTGACTCGCTCCGACGCGGAAGGATCACGTGGCCGCGATCCACTTTCGCGCGGAGACCCTTTCCAGAATCAATAATTGGAGCAGAAAATTCACGGTTAGATGAACGCTGGTAGCGATGGCCAGGCCCAGTAGTCCGTAGTGAAGAAAGACCAGCACTTTGATGGGAATGTAAATCGTAAAAGTCCAGACAAACAACATCGTCGGAGTTTTGGTGTCGCCCATCGCATAGAACGCGACCGCCGTTACCTGACCCGCCGTGCCGCCGACCAGCAATCCGATGAGCGCCAGCATTATCCACCACAACATGCGCACATTCCCGGCCGTGATGCCGCCATGTCCGATCATGAAATGCAGCAGCGACTCGCCGAACACCAGCAGGATGATGCAAGCGGCTGCCCCCAGCCCGGCCATCCACAAGAGTCTCTGACGGTAAATGCGGCGGAAGATGGGCCAATCGCCGCACTTTGCCGCCAGCGCGAGGCGAGGTACTGTAGGCGCCGAGATCGCCTTGGTAATGATCAGATTGATCGCCGAGTAGATTTGCTGGGCAATGTAGAGCAACGATAAGTTTCCCGCGATACTCATCGAAGTCAGGAAGCGATCAATCAAAGGATCCGACTTGGAATAAGTTTGCCCAAGCAGAAATGGCTTCACTCTTCGCCATGCTTCACGCATAGCGTAGGAATCCCACTGCGGCGCTTGCCACCGTCCCAACATCGGCATCAGAAATGCCATCTTTAACACGAGATTCAAAACGGTAGCCCACGCGGCGGCCGCGATTCCATATTGCGGCAGCGTCCAGAACAGGAAAAGCAAAGACAAAACGTTGGCGAAGACCGGCGAAAGCTCAGCCCAGATGAACTTCTGGCGCGCATAATAAACCGACCAGAGTACGGCGACCGAAGCGTTGCCGACCATGCCAATCAACTGAATGCGGCTAAGACTGATGGTCAATTCCTTGGCTTCATCTGAGAATCCCGGGACCAGCAGAGGGACCCAATAGCCAGCCAACACGAACAGCACCATAGCCAGCAAGACGAAAAAGCCGGTCACGCTCAGAAAGAATCCCCAGGCATCCCGTCGAAAAGTCTCTTCATCTTCAGTGGCCAGCAGCGGCACCAGCACCTGGGTGAGGGAAAAACTGGCGACCAGGAAAATCAATTGCGGCAACGCGCCGGAAGCAAAGAAGGCATCCGTCTGGAAACCGACGCCCAGGTGGGTGACCACATACCAGGGCATTAGTACAGCCAGAATGGCGTTGCAAATTGCCAGCCCTGCAAGGATGAGACTTAACTTGATCAACTGTGAAATGTTTCCGCGGGTTGTGCCGCGCCTGGATTATTTCTCGCGCTGCCCGCCAGAGATCTTCGGCGTAACAAATAGTCCGCACCGCCTGCGCCCAGGACGATCAGGATGGTCCAGAATGGATAACGCACACGATAGAGTGCGCCGATATTCACGACGACCAGGCCCACTGCGACCGCGCCCAGTGTGACCACCAGGAAAAGCAGCCACACCGAGAGGTGCTCTCGCCTGCTCCATAGACCAAGCAAAGCGAGACCTTCAATCGCGTAGGTAAGTAAAGTCTCAACCCCGGAGATCACTCTGCCGCTGGCACCCACTTGCTTTCCGGATCTAAACCACATATTCGGAAAGGGGGCAAAAAACCCGACGACTGCGGCGCGCGGAACCTGCCTTAGAATATCAATTGGTCGCTTGAGGCTCACGCCTGTGTCAAGGTCCGATCCTGCACCTGAAGGAGAAGCCTCGCCGGCGGAATCCCATTGGAGCTCGAATCCATGGCGGCGCGAGGCTATCTGCTCAGGCAGAGAAAGTTCCTGTACCTTCTCTGGCACGATTATGCGCGGTCGATTTACCACCTGCTGATTGTGAAAGTTACTCTGAAACCGGGGCGTGATCACGAGGGCTGCGATCATGATCAACCCAAAAGCGATGTTGCCGAGAGGAAACCGCCGTCGCTGAATGATCCGAATACCGAAAAAGATTAGGGCCAGCACGACGATCGCCACGAGCACCGCCCACATCGGCAGCCGCACGATCCTGATCAGCACAATCGCGGCTATGCCCGCGATCCCGATCAGGATACCCCGATGCCAGACATAGTCACGTTTAAGGCACAGCACCAGCGTCAGCATCAGCAACAGTAGCGCCGTAATCAAGAGCGGATCTCGTAGCAGCTGGGTGGTGTGCAGCAGAAACGAAGGCCAGATGCCCACCATCACCGCGGCAATCATACCAGTGCGATAATTGAAAACGATGGCGCCCAGCTTAAAGACCAGCACCAGAATCAACAGGTAATAGATCAGATTGAGCGGCTCAATCGTCAGAATGTTTACCTTAGCCCCACCGCCGAGCAGGAATACGGGCAATGAATATAGTCTCACGTGCAGTTGCGAAGGCCAGTTGGCCCACGCCGCCAGGCCCTGGTTCCTGAGTATGCCGCACAACTGGACAATTTCGTTCTGATACATGAACCCATCTGAAGCAAAAGCACCCAGCCCTCTTTGATCGAACTGTCCCGGGACCAGGCCGAACCTGCCGATCAAAAAAACTGAAGTGGTCACTGCGACATGCCAGGCGGCCGCCGCCAAAATCACGTAGCGAAAGCGGAGTATTCGAGCGGCGGCGCCGGGCCTGAGATCAGTCGCTGGGTTGGGTTTCATTTTTCTGCGACGCCGCCTAGGGTTCAGGCCTGGCTTGCGCACCCAAACAGCAACCTAAAGGTTGAACTCCAGACGCAAACCGGCCACTGACCTGATCCGGCTGCTTTGGACATGGGTGCAAGCGTCCGCTAATATTAAGACCAGCGCGGTCGAAAGTCATTCTTAGAAAGTCATTACAGAGAAGGTAACTGGTTTTGTTCTCCGAACTCCTCCGGTCTCTACTTTCATCATCCGCTTAATCAAGTGTGTGGCATAGCAGGCATTGTTCGTAGTGACGGCGCTCCGGTTGACCGCGAGCTGGTTGCGCGCATGAACGAGGCCATTCGTCATCGGGGTCCCGATGAAGATGGCTTTTATTTCAGCGACGGCGTGGGTCTGGCGATGCGCCGGCTGGCGATCATCGATCTGAAAAGCGGTCAGCAGCCGATTCACAATCAGGACCGCACCGCCTGGATCGTTTTCAACGGCGAAATCTACAACTATCGCGAGTTGCGCGAGCAATTGGAAAAGCTCGGGCACGAGTTCTACACGGACAGCGACACTGAAGCGATAGTTCACGCCTACGATCAATACGGCACCGACTGTCCAAAGTACCTGCGTGGGATGTTCGCGTTTGCGATCTGGGACGAGCGCACGAAATCGCTTTTCCTGGCGCGAGATCGCGTCGGAAAAAAACCTCTGCTATATGCGGAACTCGACGGCGAGCTGGTTTTCGGTTCCGAGTTCACGGCGTTGCTCCAGCACCCGCGCATCAGTCGCGACGTCGATGTCGAGGCGATTCATTACTACCTGACATTTATTTGCGTGCCCGCGCCTTTGACTGCTTATCGCGCTATTCGAAAGCTCGAGCCGGGCCATTGGCTGCTGTGGCGCGGCGGCGAAATCAAGACTGAGCGTTACTGGCAGCTCGACTTTTCAAAAAAAGTCAGCCTCGACGAGGAAGAGGCCGGCGAGCGCGTGGTTGAGCTGTTGCGCGAAGCCGTACGCGTGCGTCTGATGTCAGAAGTCCCGCTCGGCGCGTTTCTTTCCGGTGGGATTGATTCGAGCGCCGTCGTGGCTCTGATGGCCCAGGAGTCGTCGGAAAAGATCAAGACCTTTTCGATAGGCTTTGACGAACAGGACTTCAGCGAGCTGCATCATGCCCGCCGCGTGGCCGAACACGTGGGCGCCGACCATCATGAGTTCATAGTCCGGCCGGACGCCATGGAAGTTCTGCCGACCCTGGTCGAACACTATGGCGAACCTTTTGCCGATTCCTCGGCGATTCCCAGCTACTACGTTTCCAAAGAAACCCGGGCCTTCGTTACCGTGGCCCTGAATGGCGATGGCGGCGACGAGTGCTTTGCGGGTTACGAGCGCTATGCGGCGATGAATATCGCGCAGAAGTATGCCAACCTGCCGGGTGTGTTGCGCAACGGGGTGATTTCGAATGTCGTCAATGCCCTCCCGGGATTTGATACGCGTCAGAATCCGTTGCGGAAGGCCAGACGGTTTCTTGCTGCCGCGTCATTGCCACCGGTTGAACGTTACTTGCGTTGGGTCAGTTCGTTCGATGAGGCAGCGAAACAGAACCTTTATGCCGAAGGTTTCCGTCAACAGACCGCGAAGTTCCGCACTGCTTCGATCCTGGAACCGTGGTTCGCCAAAGCGAATGGCGCCGGGATTGTCGACGCTGCGCTGCTGACTGACACAATGACTTATCTGCCCAACGATTTGCTGGTAAAGATGGACATCGCAAGCATGACGGTATCGCTGGAAGCGCGTTCGCCCTTTCTCGATCACCACCTGATGGAATTTGCCGCCAGCTTGCCTGAAAAGCTCAAGCTGCGGCGGTTGACGACAAAATATTTGCTTAAGCGCGTGCTGAAGAAACTTGTACCCGCAGAGAACCTTAACCGCAGTAAGATGGGATTCGGGGTTCCCATCGGTCACTGGTTCCGAGGCGCCATGCAGCCGTTCTTGCGCGAGACTTTGCTTTCCGAGAAGGCGCTTGGGCGCGGACTGTTCAAGCCTGAGATGGTGCGACAGTTAATCGACTCGCACGTCTCGGTCAAAGCCGATCATTCGCACCGGCTATGGACGTTGTTGATGCTTGAGTTGTGGTTCGAACGTTTTATTGATTGATTTAGCTTTTTGTGAGATCCCAAATCTGAGATCTCAAATCCGAAATCTGTTCCTGGAGCTTTGTTCTTTAGAGTTCAAGTTACATAACGCACTACACGAAAGGTACAAAGCGCAAAAGCACAAGCACGAAGCACACAGCATGCAGGTTTAGGAGGCTATGGGATGAAGGGTGTCGTTCTGGCTGGTGGATTAGGATCGCGGCTGAGGCCGTTGACCTCGGTAACGAATAAGCATCTGCTGCCCGTCTACGACCAGCCGATGATCTATTACCCGATTCAGACATTGGTCAATGCCGGCATCATCGACATTATGATTGTCACCGGCGGTAACTCGGCGGGTGATTTTTTGAAACTGCTCGGCAACGGGAAAGCTTTCGGCCTAAAGCATCTTAACTACACCTACCAGGAAGGTGAGGGTGGCATTGCGGCCGCCCTGGCCCTGGTTGAGCACTTTGCCGGCAACGATCCGATCTGCGTCGTGCTCGGCGACAACATTATTCAGGGAAACATGCGCGCGGCTGCTGATTCGTATCGGCAACAGGAGCGCGGCGCGAAAATCCTTCTCAAAAAAGTATCGGATCCGCAACGCTTCGGTGTGCCACAGCTTGAGGGCAAGCGCGTCGTGCAAATCGAGGAAAAACCCCGCAAGCCGAAATCTGAATATGCTGTGATTGGGATTTACATGTATGACGCGCGAGTGTTTGAGATCATTCGCACGCTCAAACCGTCGGGGCGGGGCGAACTGGAGATCACCGACGTTAACAATGCTTATATCGAGCGCGGTGAAATGACCTGGGGTGAACTCGAGGGTTGGTGGAGCGATGCCGGCACCTTTGAAAGTTTGCTGCATGCCTCGAATCTGGTCGCCAAAACCGGCGCAAACCATCAGGAGCTGGAAAACGCAACGGAGGCCGGCGCTAACGACTGAGCCATTGCCGGTTTCTAATTGCTGATTTCCAACTTCCGATCGACAGGGCGGGATTCTTGAAGTCAGGACAGCGAACCACCGCTTTGCAATCGGCAATTGGAAATGGGCAATCGGCAATGAAGATCCTGCGTATCATCGCCCGGCTTAACGTCGGTGGTCCGGCTCGGCATGTGGTCTGGCTTACTGAGGGCTTGCAGTCGTACGGGCACGAAACTTTACTGGTAGCGGGAGTTGTGCCGCCGGGCGAGGAAGATATGAGTTACGTCGCCGCGGCGGCGGGTGTGCGGCCTTTCACGTTGCCACAGATGAGCCGCGAAGTCTCTTTGAACGATGCGTTGACGATCTGGAAACTCTTTCGGCTGATGCGAACTGAGCAGCCTGACATCGTGCACACGCACACCGCCAAAGCCGGCACCGTCGGACGCGCTGCCGGGATGATGTATAAGGGCCTTTCCGGAAAAACCCGGCGTTGTCATTTCGTGCACACGTACCACGGACATGTCTTTCACAGCTACTATGGAAAGTTTAAGACGCGTCTGTTTCTGACCATCGAAAGATTCCTGGCCCGCTTCGCCACCGATCGCATCGTCGTTATCAGCGAACAACAACGCCGGGAAATAAACGAGACGTTCCGCGTCGGCCGGCGCGAACAGTTCGCGGTCATTCCCCTGGGCATTGATCTAAGCGCCTATGCGGCCTGGCGGGATCGAAGACCGCGCTTGCGAAGCGAATTGAAACTGAGTGACGACGATCTGCTGATCGGCATCGTGGGACGCCTGACTGAAATCAAGAATCACCGTTTGTTTCTCGAGGCAGCGGCCTTATCGAAGAAAACGTTTGGATCGAAGATCCACTTTGCGATTATCGGCGACGGTAATCTCCGGCGCGATTTGGAAGGGCAGGCGACATCTTTGGATTTGGAAAATGATGTTTCGTTCCTGGGCACGCGCAACGACCCGGAAGACTTCTATCCGGCGCTCGACATCGTGGCGCTTACCAGTTTGAATGAAGGCACGCCGCTTACCTTGATCGAAGCTATGGCGAATGCGCGGCCGGTCGTCGCGACCGCTGTCGGAGGCGTGCCGGATCTGCTCGGCGCCCCCACGCAAGTTAACGAGGCGCCGGGCTACCAGATTTGCGAGCGTGGTATTTCAGTTGCCAGTGGTGATGCCGAAGGTTTTTCCCGCGGTCTGATGCGGCTGATTGCAAACCCGGAACTCCGCGCCGATCTGGGGCGCGTCGGTTTTGAGTTCGTTACCGACAAATATGCCAAAGAGCGTTTGTTAAGGGATATGGCTGAGTTGTATCGAGATCTAACCCAGGCTGAATCGATAGATTTGGCCGCGTCCCCAAAGGAAAGAGTGGCGTCGCGCATGTGAATCCCGGTCTCTGATGCGGAAGGTCGCGACCGGTCTTTGTGTTAGACTCTCCGGGCGAAATCTACGACACTTTTTGAAGGTATTCATTTGCGAATTCTGATTACGGGCGGTGCTGGCTTCATCGGCTCTCACCTTTCTGACGCGTGCCTGCAGCGCGGCGATGAAGTATTTATCATCGACGATCTTTCCACAGGCAGCATCGAAAACATCCGCCATCTAAAAGATCACCCGCGTTTCCATTACACCATTGAGAGCGTTCATAACCAGCCGGTCACTGCTGAGCTTGTCGATCAATGCGACGTCATCTTTCACCTGGCGGCTGCCGTCGGGGTGAAGCTGATCGTGGAAAGCCCCGTGCGCACGATCGAGACCAACGTGCGGGGCACGGAAACGATTCTGGCGCTGGCCAATAAGAAGAAAAAGAAAGTTCTGATTGCCTCGACTTCAGAGGTCTACGGCCTGAGTACTGAAGTTCCTTTTCGCGAAGACGGCAACCTGGTTATGGGTGCGACGACGAAAGGCCGCTGGAGCTATGCCTGCTCAAAAGCGATCGACGAGTTTCTCGCCCTCGCCTACTGGCGCGAGAAAAAGTTGCCGACCGTGGTGGTGCGGCTCTTCAATACAGTTGGCCCGCGCCAAACCGGACAGTACGGGATGGTGATTCCGACGTTCGTAAAGCAGGCGCTGGCCGGACGGCCGATTACGGTCTACGGCAGCGGCAAGCAAACACGCTGCTTCTGCTATGTCGGTGACGTTGTCGGCGGCTTGATGAAATTAATGGACGATGAAAAAGCGGTGGGCGAGGTTTTCAACATCGGCTCGAATCATGAAATTTCAATCATGGATCTGGCGAAGAACGTTAAGGAGCTGACTAACTCTGATTCCGAGATTACGCTGGTTCCGTACGATGAAGCCTACGAAGAAGGCTTTGAAGACATGCCGCGGCGCGTACCCAATATCTCGAAAATAACCGCGCAGGTGGGTTTTCAACCTGAGATGGACCTCGAGGGAATCCTCAAGACGGTAATCGAGTTTCACAGCGGGCGAATGTCCGCTGGTCGCGCATGAACTGGGCGTGAACTAAGTCTTCCACATGACGCTGCGTCTTCTGGTTCTTACCCGAGATCTTGCCGGCAGCAGGTCACGATGCCGGCTATTTATTAAAGCAATCAGGCTCTGGTGATGTCTAAAACCCAACAGGCGCGCCGCCCGGCTAACCACACCCCCTGAATCATTAAGCGCGCGCTGAATTAAAATTTTCTCTGACTGGAGCATCTGCTTTTTCAGCGAAAAACCATCCCAACTGTGATCCTTCAATTGTTCGTCGTTGCTCGACTTTCCGAGGGCGCCAATCACCGTATTGGCACACGAGATCAAGCGCTTTTCGGTCGAAGGATCCTGGGATTTTTCGAGGAGTTGGGCGGCAGATTGATAAATCGTAACGAGCTCGGTCGTAGCAGTCCGCGGCGAAAGCTCTTCCATGATGCTTAATGCGGCGCGCCCGGCGCCTTCCGGGTCACCCGAGTCCCGCGCAACTTTAATTGCGCGTTCGAGCGCCGTGCGTGACTGTATGGCTTTCCCCATGCGCGCCAGAACGACGCCCAGGGTCGTCAGCGCTTCAGCCAGAATCGATTGCTCCCCTCCGCTTTCAAGCGCGCGAACAGATTGGCGCGCGAACGCTTCTGACTCAATCAGACGCTCCTCTTCCAGCAATGCGCGCGCGCGGGTGTCATCAGACTGCGCCACGTATTTGACGTCTTTGAGTTCCAGCCAAAGGCTGCGCGCACAATCGAGATGGGCATGCGCGTCCGCGAACCTCCTGATTCTGAGCAATAAGTAAGCGAGATTGTTCTCAACACTCGCCCGAAAGCGCAGATGTCCAGCTTGCTCAAAGTGAAAACTCGCCGCCGCATACTCTAACAGGGCCCGGTCAATCCGGGCTTCGCTTTCCTCCGCCAGACCCAGGCGAGTGAACAATCCCGCGAGCTCATTGTGAAACGTTCCTTTGATAGCGTGATTGTCGATGCGTTCGACCAGCGCTGCGGCTTCGTCATAAGCCTTCAAGGAATCGTCATAGCGGCCGGCCGCCTTTTCCAGCATTCCCTGGCGGATCAGAGTGATTACCTTTGTCTCTTCGTCGCTCCCTGACAAGCGATCCAGCGCGTCTCTCAGAATCAAGCGCGCCTCGTCAAAGGCCCCCTGGCGCCAGTAACAAAGCGCGAGGTCGCTCCGCGCACCCGCGACGCGCGCGGTTTCTCCAAGTTCCTCAAAAACCTCTATGCTGCGACTTATTAGATCCTTGGCTCTCTCTTGCGCGTCGCCGACCTGGCTGGCGCTTCCGGCCCATCCAGTCAGTGCTCCTGCTCTAAGTAACAATTCGGCTCTGGCGGGCAGGTCAAGATCTGTCAATACCACCGGCCCGCGTGGATCGGGCCAGAACTCACTCAGAGCTTCGCACGCGGTTTCGTATTCGCCCGCCCTTTCGAGTTGTCTGGCCTTTTGGCAACAGAGCATGACCCGTCGTGAGCGTGAAAAGGTCTGATCAGCAGTGTCGCCGATCTGCAACGCGGTTAGCTTTTTGTAATCCATCTCCCTCAATCCGTTCGCTTCAGCACGGGGCAGACTGGTTTAAGGTTTGAAACTCGGCAGAGTGTAGATTAACTCGACTTCACTCGAATGCAAGAACTTTCGTCGATCGCCGCTAATGGTTATATCGCAGATGTTGGGAGACCTTGCAAAAGATGAGCTTCATACCGAGCTCATTGGCGCTGAGATGCGACATTGGCCGCTATCGAGGTGACGACGGTCCTGATAGAACTTTATTCACCCAAAAACAAATTTTAAGAGGCCACCCCAAAGTCTATTGACTTGCCTTTGCCGCACTAATCGAATAGCTTTTCATGTCGTCGTCTTAAATCCTTAGACATGCTTACTTTCGGCGCTTCCAACTTGATTCCGCCCGCAGTCTCGCTGGGGCTGGCGCTGGCCCTGACGCCGGTAGTGCGCACGCTCGCGCGGCGCTGGGGGTTTGTCGCCAAACCGAAAGTCGACCGTTGGCACAAAAGCCCCACGGCCATGATGGGCGGAGTCGGAATCTGGCTGGCGGTCGTCGGCGTCTACTTGATTCTGGTTCCGCACACTGAGCAAGGCTGGGTGGTGGTCGGCGCGGCGTCGTTTCTGTTTTTCGTCGGATTGATTGATGACTGGCTGCATGTTAAGCCATACCAAAAACTGATCGGCCAGGTTATCGGAGCAGCCATCGTCGTTAATTACGGTTTGGTCCTACCGTGGACTCGTTCGCTGCCAGTGAATATGCTGATCACGATTTTCTGGTTGATTGGCATTACCAATGCTATCAACCTGCTCGACAACATGGACGGTTTGGCGACCGGCATTGCAGCCATCGCCTCGTGTTTTCTCACCTACAATTTTTTGACCGGCAACCAAATGACCGAAGCGGTAATGACGGCCGTGTTCGCGGCTGCCTTGCTGGGTTTTCTGATTTACAACTCGAATCCTGCATCGATCTTCATGGGTGACAGCGGATCGATGTTCATCGGATTCTTTCTGGCGGGGGCGGCTCTGGTCAACGTGTCAGGCGGGCGCTCGCGCAGCTTTGTGCCGGTGCTGGCCGTGCCAATCCTGGTTTTGTTCATTCCAATTTTCGACACCACGTTTGTGACGATCTTAAGGAAGCTCTCCGGGCGTGCCGCTTCGCAAGGCGGACGCGATCACACATCGCACCGTTTGGTGGCCCTGGGCATGTCGGAACGCCGCGCGGTCTGGATGCTTTATGGCCTGGCCGGGCTCTCCGGCTTTCTTGCGATTATGGTGCGCCAGTTGAAACCGGACGTCAGCCTCGCCCTGCTGGCCGGGTTTACACTGGTCCTCACGCTGCTGGGTGTTTATCTCGCCGGAGTAAAAGGATACGACGAAGAAGCGGATGTGCGGGCCGCGAGTGCCAAACCGCTCTTCGCCTTTCTGGTCGACTTTTCTTACAAGCGGCGGATCTTCGAAGTGCTGCTCGACGTGGTCCTGATTGTGCTGGCTTACTGGTCGGCGTATGCGATCAAGTTCGAGCCTTTTTCGGACAGTCCGGCATGGAAACTTTTCTTGCGGACGTTGCCGGTGCTGGTGGTGGTGCGGCTGGCGGCGTTTCTCCTCTTTGGTGTCTATCGCGGCATCTGGCGATATACGAGCATCGATGATCTGATGGCTTTCGCTAAAGCGGTGGCGGCCGGGTCCCTCGTCAGTCTGGCGATTGTGCTGTTTAAGTTTCGCTTCCAGGGCTTCTCGCGAGCCATCTTTGTGATTGACGCGCTGGTAATGTTGATGCTGTTGGCCGGCAGCCGCGTCGCGTTTCGATTCTTTCGCCAGGTCCTGCCGGCGGCCAGCGGTGAAACCGGCCGGCGCGCTTTGATTTATGGAGCCGGCGACGCCGGCGAGTTGCTGCTACGGGAACTGCTGAATAATCGGGAACTAAGCTATGCTCCAGTAGGCTTCATCGACGACGATCCCAAGAAGCAGGGCAAGGTTATCCACGGCTTTCGCGTTTTCGGGGGAAATGGGATGCTGGGCCAGATCGTAAGCGATCACCGGATCGAGCAACTGCTAATTTCAACCCCGCGAATTTCAGAGGAGCGGCTCGCCGAAATTGCCCGCGAATGCGAGGTCCATAGTATTGAACTCAAACGCATGTCGATCAGGATCGAAAGCGTGACCGACAGTCCTCTGACGTCAATTGTACGCTCGGCAGCAGACGGCGACCTTTAGGATCAAACCAGCCAGTGTCAAATTCGAAAACTCCATCCGTCGTGACAATCCGCCTGGGATCGGGCCTGCGCTGGTTGCTGTAGTTGCCGGCCCTGCTGGCGCTCCTGGGCGCGAGATGGCTCGGATGGCGGTGCGCTGGGCGCCAGGAGATCCGCTCACGCACTGGCGGTTGGCGTCGCTCGAGGAGAAAGTGTTCAGCGCCGAGAATATGACCGCGGCTGTGAGTGAATACCGGGAGGCGGTCAGACTCTCTCCGAACGATTATCGTTACTGGACGGAACTCGGGCGCGCGCTCGAAGCGAGCGGCGACAGGGACAGCGGCGAGAAGGCCTTGCGCCGGGCGGTTGAATTGGCGCCAGCCTATTCTCACCCGCACTGGTATTTTGGAAATTTGCTCTTGCGCGAAGGAAAGTTTGACGAAGCTTTCCAGCAGCTCGGGCTCGCGGCCGAATCCGACGACCAAATGCGTTCGCAGGTATTTGATTTAGCCATGCAGGTTTTTAGCGGAGATGTAAACGAAATTGCCAGGGTCGCGTGTGGGTCACCCGCCGCCCGGCTGCAGTTTGCCATTTACCTGGTAAGCGTTAAGAGAGTCGATGACGCCATGCGCCTGTGGGGCTCTCTCAACCCGGCGGATCGCCAAGCGCAAAAGGATCTCAGTCAGCAGTTGGAACAATCGCTAACTCAGGCGAAGCAATTCCACGCGCTCCTCGCCCTCATGGGCGAGATCGAACCGGACACAAGCCTGCCGGCGCCGGAGCAGTTCTTTAACGGAGGATTCGAAAGTGATCTTAGTGCTTCGAGCCCGAACACTTTCGATTGGATGATCGAGGCCCGGGCCTCAGCCCAGGCTGCAGTTGATTCGCATCAGCA
>Ga0193749_1000070_pt1 | contig 12801 bp, 7 predicted proteins | sample L1s2metaG_FD_145081 | JGI IMG/M metagenome (GOLD analysis project Ga0193749, IMG submission 145081) | Soil microbial communities from a riparian zone of the East river system, Colorado, United States - L1s2 | ecosystem: Environmental > Terrestrial > Soil > Riparian zone | place: USA: East River...
CCGGTGACCGCCGAGATTCAAACCGAGGACGGCCACAAGATGCCACTGTACGCCTGGGTCGTTAGCGCGTCTCCGAAATTCGCGCCGGAACTCGTCAACATTGCCACGCTGGCCGACACCTTTATCGATGTCGGCGTGCGCGAGATGGGGCTCTGTCCGGCCCTCTACGAGAACGGGGCCTACAGAGACGACTACGTTGCCTGCTTCGAGCGCGACATTAGACCGATCTTCGAGTCGATGAAGGGGTATCGCTGGGTTTCCAACGTGGACGCGATGGTCAGCATTGCGACGCCCGGGTTTGATCTGGCCGACGCAAGTGACGCTAACCGCGAGAATCGTCGGGCCGTTTTTCGTATGTTCCGCGACCCTGGTGAGGGTGTGTACGCGCCCGAAACCGCTCCTGATCACCAACGACTCTTCGCGGACAACGGCTTTCCGATGATGCCCATGAATTCGGGCGATAACTCCATCCGGAACTACTACATCGAGAAGTTCATGGCGCTGAGCCCCACACAGTACCACCTTCTCGGGCAGTGGTCGGAAGGCAAGTTCGTCCGTAACGAGAAAATGACTGGGCTTCGTGGGCGAGCCCCTTGGATATTGCCACGGCGGGCAACGCGGTTGGCGAACCCATGGCGCCGGGGATCGAGGTGACCTGGACGATGCGCAATCCCGTTGTACTGGTACGGGGGGATCCATTTCGCATCAAAGTCGCGCCTGGTCGTAACGTCCTGTTGAGTGCGGAACGTGACGAGACCATCAAAGGGGATGGATGCGAACCGGGCGACCTCACCAAACGAATGGCGGTACCGTGGCAGGCGGACTTTTTCGACTGTACGGTTCAGGATGTGAACTTCACTACGCCGACGTCCAACAAGACGATCAGCAACCTCAACATGATTCCCCTTGCGCCGACCTTCTACGCTTATTGGTGGCCTGCGCAAAGCCCCTCAACGTATACAGCGGAGCCATGACCACTTCCGAGCAGATGCTCGACGGCAACGTCCTGATCGGCAATGCGAACAATGGTCAGGTTCTCGGACAGAATATGCTTTACCATCGCGGCCTGAACAGCTTTGGCGACGCGGTTGTGGGCTGGAAATATCTGGGGTTCGTCCTGAACCGCACAACCGGACCGGACCGCGACATGCTCCAGTTCTTTGTTGAAAGCGAACGGTCCTATGAAGCCTTCCAGTCGGGTTACTACGGGATCAATTCTGACGGCACGGTGGTGACTACCCAGCCGACCAATGTAGGATCCACTGCCACCGTCAACGTGAGCCAGAATGTATTTCCGATTCAGTGGCTGATCGGGAACTGACAGCGCGGACAGGATGCGAACGTCCATCGCAATTGTGGGTGGAGGTCCGGCGGGCTGCGCTGCGGCATTAACGCTGCGGCGCTACCTGCCGAACGTTTCGGCCACGCTAGTCACCAGACCAGTGTCATCCATGGTCGATGCGCCGGCGGTCGGCGAGACCCTCTCTCCCGGTGTATTGCCGTTGCTCAACTATCTTGGGCTGCGCGAGGAATTCCTACACCTGGGCCATCTGCCCTCTGGCGGGACGGCTTCGGCTTGGGGTTCCGGACATCTATTTGAGAGAAATTATCTGTTCACCGGTCAGGGCCATGGGTGGCACCTTGACCGGTCGCGTTTCGACGCGTGGCTTCTGTCCAACGCGGAGGACGCCGACATCCCCTGTATACGGTCTCACGCATTGCGGGCCACCCGCTCGGAAGGCTTCTGGAGGATCGAACTGGAAGGAGGCCGCGAACTTGTCGCCCAGTGTGATCGTCGAGGCGACCGGCCGCTCGACATGGCTTTTACGCCATCAGGGCGCTTCGCTGCGGAGGGACGATGGACTGGTGGCCGACGCCCGATGGTTCCGGCACGAACGTCATGAAGCCAGTGCCGACGGTGCGCTGGTGGAGTCGATCCCGGACGGCTGGTGGTATTCCGCATCGCTGCCTGGCCGGCGCGGCGTGGCCATGTTTATGACTGACAACGATCTCCGCACACAGACCTCATGGAACGACCGTCTGGCCGCCGCACCGGCCACCAGCGCGCGGCTGGCATCATGGCAGCCGACGGGGCAGTCTGTTGTCAGGGCTGCCAACTCCCAGTGCTCCGAGGTCGTGGTCGGCGCAGGTTGGGTTGCTGCCGGCGACACGGCGGCCGCCTTCGACCCCATCTCCGCGTTGGGAATAGGTTTTTCCCTGCGATCCGGCATGGAGGCCGCTCGCGTGGCGGTGGCCGCCATTGAAGATGATGCCGCTCCAGCCACTGGATACGCAGCCTCGGTGGCCCGAATTTACGCCGACTATCGTGCCCGCTTGCGGGGGATCTACGAACTCGAACAGAGGTGGCCGGAGAATCCCTTCTGGGCTCGGCGACACAAATGACGGGCTATCATCATCGCAAAAAAGGACATGCGACCTCCACAATTGCTTTACCCACAACGACACTCTTCGGATGATGTTGACCGGTCACTAGTCGCGTCCAAAAATACTTCCTCGGAAATTAGCAAATCCGAGGACTAACCCACCCTCGAAATAACAGCTCAGAAAACACCCCTTGGAAACTACCGACGGACTTTGCGGCGTGTAGCATTCCGAAGGTTCTTGCTTAAACTTACCTATGAACACTCAAATCAATCGGCTGCCGATAAATTTGGTGGGCTGCCCCATAAAGTCACCCGGTCCCTTTACTTTATAGGCAAAGCCCTAACGCCTGGACTTCCATTCGATTTCATTCCATTCCAGCCGAGACTAACTCTCAGTTTAGTTTCCCCCCGTCTTGGCTTCGATTCTTCACGACAGCAATACTAAGCCGAAACCAAAGAACAAAAAGCAGCGCGAATGCTCACATCACTTGCGCTGCTTGCATTGTGGCTTTGCCGCATGGCCACATGCGAAATATGTCTTTATAGACACCTTGTCTTGACAGCGCGGATAGGATCGTCTCATGCAAAATGAAGACGATCTAACGGGCCAGTTTGCCCGATTGCCTGACGGCCAAAGGTAATCGTCGAGAGGCAAGACGGCAGTTCTGCTTGGGCGATAGCGAGACGCGTAGGCGGCCAGCACGACGGCCTTCGGGCTGTCTGTCTTGTATCTAAACTTGAGCCTTTCGATTCTGACGTTCCAGAAGACGGAGAGACTGATTAAGCGACGGCAATTACTCGCTTGCCGAAGCTCTAATCTTCCCCGACCGCTTCACCGCAGCAAGTATTGTACTAACCACGTCCTCGCAGCTTGCGGGTTTGACAATGTAATCCTGAGCACCCGCCTGGAATGCTTCGTCTTTGTGAGATTGGTCCCCATCGCCCGAATAAAAGATTATCGGAGTATCAGAATCAAACTGTCGAAGAACCAGCAAGACAGGAAACGCCTTTCTTATTGTTTCAATGGAGTAAGCTTCGGCAACTTGCGCAAAGAAAAAACTGGCGGATCGGACGGTCATCCGATAATCGAGCATTACGTAATCGGGCGGCACGCCTGACATCAAAAAGCGATGTCATGCGCGCCTGCGGCCGTTGGCCTTTTCCCTTCTTACGTAATGGCGATTATCGTACGCCCGCGTTTTCAGATTCTCCCCCCTTGCGCCCGCTTCCCTCGCCGGCTCGCGCACTCGCACGGCTCACTCTGCTAATGCCCCCGCTGGGGGCTGGCGCCGCCTTTGACCTTCTGCTGACTTTTGGGAGTCGTTTGTCGCGCGTATGAACAAGCAGTTGTCGCTGAAAGCGACCCAAGTTTTCTGAGTCAAAAGAGCGTTTCGGACCTACGTCAGTAGCCTCCGCTGTGGAGGCCGTCAAGGGTCTTCGCTGCGCTCCGATGAACTCCGCGACCACAAAACGGTCGCTTCGCCCTTGACTGCCTTCCTCGCTGCGGCTCAAGAGGTGGTTAAGAGCTGCTTTCGCAGCTCAGAAATAAGACTTTCTGATTTTTCATGAACTTCCCTGATTCGGCCCATAGTTGCCGAGTGCGGAACATCGCGCTCTCTTCACTTCGAGACTCACATCCGACGGTCGTTAGATTGAATGGTGATCTTGAGGGGCAGGATAATCGTTTCGAGGTAGTTGAACCGCGTCGAATACGGACCGTGATAACCCATCTTCGTCAGCACCGCACTCCGACGTCTTGATTTCTGCGCAAGCAAGGCCGCCGCAGTGTACCGCAACCGCGAAGAACAAACCTCGCCGGTTTTTAGGACGCGTAGCGAGGCTCTCCTTACAATTCTTCGCACATACATTTCGCTAGCAGGCCAGTTATGCCGTCTGCGGCCTTTAACAGACAGCAGGTATTCGTAATGCTCGGTGCTCACTAAGGTTCTCCGCTTTTCATAATAACGTTTCAAGAGTGGAGCGAGGAAGGGGAGAGCTTTGCGAGGAAACACAAGTTTTAGCTCTGACCTCCTCTTCCGGGGACATCCTCGTGATATCGCGCTCTGTGACAACAGCAAGTACTCATAATCCTGCGCTGACGATGCTTGCGCCTCACCCTTTCCAAGTCTTACCCGCGACGGGACTCTCAAATTGCACAATTCCTTCACGGTACAAAGATGAAAGATGATGAGGTATAGAATTATTGCCTCTTCCGGATCTGCTTCCGGGGAGGCAATGTAAACGCAGAGTCTTTGTATCACGCTGTCGTCATAACGTCTGATTGCATCTCCTATCCTAGTCTTGCGCCCTCGCTCGTCAACGTGCGCAACGGTTTTTGAAGTTATCCTGCACGTCTCGCCGGCCAGGGGATTCCTGTTTACGAAATCATGAAATTCGGCCCAATCAAAGAAAATGCGGAGGTGCGAAGTCTGCCTTGCAAGACAACGACTAGATATGCGCCTTTTTTCCTCGTACGACTGTCTTGCGTCACATTCCGGATTGGCGCAGCGTTCGATTGATTTTGCCTCTTTAAAAGAGAAGCGACCGTGACACACCTTGCACTCGTATTGCCAGCACATCTGTCGTTGATAGTCAGCGATTAAATTTGTATCTATTTCATCGAGTGAAACCGCTCCATGCCGCACGCACCAATTGAGGAACAAGGTAATTGAAGTAATAGCATCGAGGATTGTCTTTGGGGTACTGGATAATACGTCGAGCTCCATAGGAAGAAGCGATAGTTTCGGATTCAACATGCCGGCCTCAGCCCATTTCTTGAAACTTCGTACGTGTTCGAGAAAGTGCGACGGCGCTGTCTGCACAGCCTGTCTTAAGCGACGCTCAGCCAGGTGCAAGTTCCAGTCTGGCAGCAGCCCACGTTCGGCAAATAGGTGACCCAAGTCAAATAACGCAGACCGAATAAACTTGGTCGTCGTTCGCCGCTTCTTACCGAGCGGAGGCAGAACGTTTTCGATTGCCTCCCAAGTCAACACTTCTGGCAGTTCTTTAGTCTTCAACAGCTTCCCGATCGCTCGAAATCGAGAAACATGGCGCTCGACAATCCGAGCGGTGCCGTTTTCAACATCCTGCCAGTTGATGGTTGCAGCCAACTCAGCCATATACCGTTCGTTCTGTGGAAACGGCGAGGAATAGTTTTCTAAGTATCTTCTTAGCAGGGCGGCCGCGACGCGTTCGGCATCGTGGCGCTTACAGAGTTGCAACCCTTTATTGTTGATGCGATTTTCGCAGCCGTTCACTGTGCATTTAACGGCGCCAATCCTGCGTTTAGTGTCGCAGGCCTGGCAGACGCTTTCCTTCTTCTTCCAGGAGGCCTTCGTCAATCCGCACACCACGCAGACGATTGTTTTCGGCATTGCTTTCCGCCACGCCTGGCGCCACGTCGTGCTGCTGCTGCACGGTCGGCAATGAATCGGGTCGCGGATGTATGGGTAGTCAGTACGTCCGCAATTCTGGCAAATGACTTTGACCTCGGATACCTTCGGCGCGCAACGCGTACAATAAATCGAATCGGGTGCGAATCGATAAACGAGCCGCGAGCAGGCGGGACACGACACCTTCGTCATGTCCTTAACACACGCGCCGCAGACATCAAATTTTCTTGCGACGCGGCGCGGCTGATTGCAACGTTCGCAAATAATCAAACGCCTTCGACCTTTAGACATATGTTCTAAGAGTTGGGGTCATCCCTTGGGAGATCAGACCGCATTTGATGATTCACTGACCAACTGCTCACTGTTCGAGTATTTTCGCGCATCAGGAAAGAACGCTGCGAAATCGACTGAAGCGTTGGGTTGATTCTCATGAGATTTCTGCTCACGCACCATCGTCTGGATCTTCACTTCGGGTTTCGAAGCTGAGTCGGGAATGAGTTCGCAAAAGTCTGAAAGCTTGCAGTAGAAAGCCTTGCAGATTGCGTTCATGGTTTCGACTCTGAGCATTCGTGGCGGGCGGTTCAGAAGATCACATACAGCCTGCTCAGTAAGCACGTACCCGGTTCGCTCCTCAATCGTTCTCCTGATTTGGGAAGCTCGCATCATTCCCCGTTCTCTTAAGAACTCTCGGAGTCTCCATTTCATTCCCATTAGTTCCCCCCTCGCTTCTTAATGTCTGGGTCGACAAAAATATCAATCAAATCTCCGCGTTGTTCCTCAATCTCATCATCCGGACAAATCAGGTCTGAAAGCTTGCAGTAGAAAGCCTTGCAGATGGCATTCATAGTTTCGACTCTGAGCATTCGTGGCGGCGCGGTTAGCGCATTGGTAGCGAATGTGCGACGGAGGTCATGAGGTCGCAGGTCCTCTGGCAATGGTACGCCGAACTCTCGAGCCAGGGTGACGATCTTCCTAAAGGTCTTGAAATAGACGCCTGTAGTGAACCGGTTTCCGTTTTCATGAAGGAAGAAATATTCACGATCAGGAGTGCTGGGAAACATCGGCCTAAACACTCTTTCAAAAGTTTGCAGCACTTCAACGGCCAGCGGACTCAGCGTCACCCATCGCGGCCGTTTTCCGCTGTAAGCCTTAGCCTTGCCAAGAACCCTGATGCGGCAGTTGCGCCGATCGAGATCGCAGCCGTCCCCTTCCGACCGAATGCCAAGTAGTTCACTGCTGCGTACTCCTGTTTCAGCTTGAATGAGGATGGCTGTGTAATCTCGAGCGGCTACATGTGGCAGGGCGTGTTTCGGCAAGTAATCATTTCGCAGGAACTCAAAAAAGTTGGCAAGCACATCTGGCGCCAGAGCGTAACGGTTCTTGGACGGCCTATCTGCCGCGTGAACGGGGAAATCATACTTGGTAAATGTCGAGACTATTGGACCGTACTTATCAGAGATGCTCAAACCGTTCCCGCCGGGAATGTTCGGCCTCGCCAAAACATACTCGCAGAGGTACCGCAAGCAATTCATGTATTTGCGCTTGGTGCCTGGCGCAGTTTCGCCCTTAAGTAAGGACGAGATAATGAGGCCAAGGTAATATCGCCCCAGCGATGGGCTGAGCAATTCCCAAACTAACAGGTGCCTGCGCCCCGCGGGATTCGTCGAGTCCTCAATCTCAACACGCCGGAAAATCGATTTGAGTACTGCCTTGCGGTCACGAATGGTCGAGTCAATCTCGCAGCCAAGAAACAAACAGTTCTGGAGGTACTCATCAATTTTATGGTTGTGATCTTCCAGTCTCTGTTCCCAGGGAATTCCATTGGTTGGTGCATTCTGTTCAGAATGTAAAGCATTTTCGTCGCTCATAAACCTGTCTCCTTTTGAATTTGATAAATCAACCGCTGCTTGAAGTTTTCAAGTGCCGCTTGATGTTCCTGCCGACAAGCCATCACTCATAACTTGCGGACTCGAATTGCTTTGACCGAGGAATTGCCGGGCGCTTCGTCCGGAATTTCTCCAGTAGAATGTTGCTTCGATTGGCCGCTGACGGTGATTGTTTTGTTCAGGCATTCGTCTTAACTCGTGTTCTTGTTCGTTGCCTCGTGAAGTCGTTAAGGCTTCCAAGTTGGTTCGGGCTTTTACAAGGCACGTGCCACAGCCGACCAAAAGCCGGCGCAAGTTTTTGCCTAATCGGCTTAACATGAGGACAGACAGGAAGAAGAACAATTTTCTGAGACATAATGGACAGCAGAAATCTGTCTCGGTTATTAGTTGGAGCGCTCGTGTGTCTAAGGGAATTGTTGACTTTAAGTCAACAACACGAGGTTCCTTCATCGCAGGAGCTAATCATACGTGGAAGCTTTAGAAATTGCGGATCGCGAGGTCTACCTAGTCCTAAAAGAGAGTTGCCTCCTTTACTCAATAATCTCAAGCCATGTGGGCGGACACGCGAATTCTCATTCTGTTGGTCCCTACCCCCGTGTGAGCCGTCTCTCAGTTTGTCGTTGACAAAAAGTCCTAAGAACTTCAGGTCTGCTCGATTGGCGATAAGCAATCTTCTCGTGCACGGGATTTGCACTTGAGTATATCTGGCTATCCGACAGATTGCCTGGATAGCCCCCGAACAGCACTTTCGAGGACGTTCGGAACCCAAGCGGATCAATCACGCCGAAAAACTCACCACGTCTTTACCCCGCAGGCCTTCGATAGCTCGACCGTGCCGAAATATTGTTGCGCGATACTCCGCTGGACCACGATCCCTCCACTCCAATAACCGGGCAGCCCCATCCCTGAGATCGCCGCCCTCTTGCCCCCAGCCCCACACCCTGAACCGTCCTTAAGGCAGGATGAATTGTCTCCCTCGATCGACGAAACACATGACATCGACTTAACTCACTAACGAAAGAAAAATAAGACGGCCAGCAGAAGCTGACAACTCGACAAAACACCACGTCACAAACAAAGGAAGCCCTTAACGTGCAATTGTAAAGATGAAGCTAACCGTAAGATTGATAACGGCGAGTTGTCCCAAGCTCTCAGCCATAGCCATACCATTACTGGCCGCGCCAGGGAGTCCATGGTCCGACAAGCTTTAGACCGAAGCAGTTTGCGCGGGAAGTTTGTGGATGGCCGCGAAGTAAGAGACTGGCTTAGTTTTGCCGGAAAATCACATTGGCTTTCTGCGCTACCGATCGCAACACGAACATGAACAGGAATAGGGAGGACATTAGAATTGATAGATGCGCGCGAATGTTAGGGCACACTCAGGAAGGAAAGAAAGGTCATGACTGCTGAACAAAAAAGACACCGCTTCTGGAAACGTATGATCATCCTCGCACTTGCGTGGATCTTCGGCCTTCCACTGATCGCACTCGCAGTCTTCGAACTTATCGGATTGCGAGCAGCTAATGCTCCGTCAGCGCCGCAGATCCACGCAACAAACCTCAAAGGACTCCGAATTGAAACGGCACAAAACACCGGCCATCAGGCCGGCTTTCAAGTGGAACTTGCCGGTAAAGACTTTGACTCTGGCGAGAAGCCCGGAACCGTCATTAATCAGGAACCCTGGGCCGGCAGCTCATACCCGGCCGGCACTACGATTTCAGTCCTAATCGCTGAAAAGGATCCAAACGCAGACTTTTGGGACGAACAGCGACGCATTCACCGGGATTACGAAAAACGAGGATTCTTCAAAGACTTCACCAGGAAAAGACGTTAACTCCCACACGCCACTTTTTTTACCGGATAGCAACGCCTACTGCCATGATGATCTTCGCACTACGCAAGCTTTTGCTTCTCCGCTTACTTCTCTACCTCGCGAATCAATTCGCCAAAACCTTCATGGACGATTGACCCCGTGTACCAGACCTAGGAAGAAGCTTCCGGCTGCTTCATCAGATCGTAGTTGCATTACTACTTTTAGGAGACGATGGCGCCCGAACCGGCTAATATGAACAACAAGAAATGAACCACCCGGAAACCCATGAACCTCACGATGACAACGACGCTCCTATCTTCAGGGAACGCGTTTTCGCATTGGAAGCTCAACTAATCGCCACGGCTCCGAACGAAAGCAAGCCTTCTTGGTTACCGGAACTATCAGCCTCCAGAGATGACAGCCGCAACGGATTCTAAGTCTCCGTCCCCGCAGGTTCTCACCAAAAACATGTTGCAAAACGATGTTAAAAATAGTTGTTGACTTCTTGTGTTACTGGGCGTATTTTGCGCTTTCTTATTTTCAGCGCAGCAGGCTTGTCACAAGCTTGCGTCCCCCCGCTTCACATCGCTTGGGCCACGCAATTAACCGTCAAATAGAAAGGCGGCGGTGGGTGCGCAGAACCCTAACCAATCAATCGAATCCTTTTCGGGCATGTGTGCACGCCGCGAAAACACCTCATCCGCCAACCGGAGGTCTATATGAAAAACTCAGGGAGACATCGATTTCTTGGAAAAGACCTCGTAAAGTTCTGCACGATCCTTCTTGTACTGATAGTCCCGTTTCTTCCATTAGGCGCTATTGGGCCGCATAGTCCGGCAACTGCGCGTAATCGGGACTTGGCGAAGGCGACTGACCAACCAGGCCAGAAGATTTTTCATCCACCCCGACCCGCAGATGTCAGCATGCCACACGTGCTCGCTGCATCCTACTACAGTCTACGTGAGCAGCGGAACGCCAGTCTTATCCTGAGCGATCAAGGCCCGCGGCAATTTCAGATACAGGCAACTCTGTTCAACATTGCCGGCGAACGTTTTGATGTACCACCCGTCACGCTAGAAGGAAATAAAGTACGCACCTTTGATTTGGCGGCATGGGTCAGTTTAGCCGGTCCCACTTTTCAGGAGGGAAGTCTTCAAGTTCGCTACGATGGAAAGGAGATGGAGTTGGGCGGCGTAGTGAAACTGGTTGATGCCGATCACAGCTTGATCTTTGATGAGGAATTGAGTGAACCGATGATGTTCGAGTCTTCGCGTTTAGAGGGAGTCTGGTGGTTGCCTTCGGCGAAGACTGAAATGCGCGTGGTGATTTCGAACACAACTGATGCGGCGGTCAATGCGTTCGTCGCGATAGATGGTATTGCTCCGACACGAAATGAAACTCAAACGATCGAGCTGGTTGGTCATCAAACCAAGGTCTTGGATCTCAGAGAGCTAACCGAAGGAAAGGCAGGGTCACTCTTGAAAGTTGGAGGCATCTCAATCCAACATTCAGGCCCGAAAGGTGGTGTACTCGCACGCGGTCTAATACAGGATGCCTCAACAGGTTACTCCAACGTATTGGAGTTCACAGATCCTCAGACAGCCAAATCCTCTACTCTTGAGGGTGCCGGCTTGAGAGTTGCTGGTATTGGAAATGAAGAGCTTAGGCAGATCGTAGTGGCGCGCAATGTGACCAATCGCGAAACGGTGTTGACTGGCCGGGTATCAATAACCCATTCAGACGGTCAGACCAGCGTTGTCTCTTTGCATGCGACTCCGCTTGCTGCCGGCCGAACAGCGAGTATTGATTTGAACGAGGCGATCAACAAAGAAGCGACTGGGCACGCTGTCACTGCGGGTCTTCACTTCGAGTACTCAAGCGCGCCTGGAACAGTCGTAATGGCCGCCCAAAGTGTCAGCAAGAATGAAAACAAGGTCTTTCGTGTCCCCATGGTAGATTCTGGCTCGATCTCGAGTAGCACAGGCCAGTACCCTTGGGCCATTGACGGAAGTTCCTCTACCTTCGTCTATCTGAAGAACGCCACAGAAAGACCCCAGCAATACCATCTTGAGATCGACTTTGATAACGGTGTTTATTCGCTTGGATTGAAGACAATTGAACCAGGCCAACCGATAGCCTTTGATCTGCGCGCTCTAAGGGACAAACAGGTGCCGGACCTGCAAGGGCGGAAGATTCCGCTCAAGGCTGCGAGTGGTCAGGTTCACTGGTCAATCGATGGTGACGAGCATCTGGGATTGATTGGTCGTTTCGAGCAGGTTGACATGGTCAAAGGCACTAGCATGACCGCGGCCTGTACAGAGTGTTGTCCGGATAGTTGGTACTCCTTCTGGATCGATCCACTTGGCGGCACAGCTTTACCCGGCGACACGAGCCAGTTTGTTGCGATGCAACAAAACATTACTTGTTATGGAGAGGTCCTCGATCCGTTTCAACGGTTCCCGGGTAACTTCACTAGCGACAACCCGTCTGTAGCAAATTGTGATTCATCAGGCTTTACAACGGCATTCACGCCCGGCACGGCGAACCTTGGGGCTCATTGGACTGTCGTTTCTTGGGATTTCGATCCAATTGGCAGCGGAGGCTGCACTCGATATCTTGAAAACGCAAACCCCGAGGGGATCTGTGATGTCGCTGGCATTAGAGGATATGTGACGAATCCGCCTATCGATAATGATGGTGACGCGATTATCGCCGGACAGCAATTTACGCTGACCGCGGAAATCGTCAAGCCAAATGGGGACCGAGCGACATCGTTTAGTGGCGATTCTACTTTTTCTATGGCGGGCGGATCTATTACCGGGGAAAACTTGCCAACTGGTATTTCGATTAGTAACGGAATAGGAACAGTGCAGATGACCCTCAAGGCCGTCAAGAACACCGGAGAGGCAGGAAGGTCCTATCATTTAACGTTCACCGATGGTGCCACCGGCACTACTGATTTCGGCGGTTTTTTTAACATCTATTTCGGCGTGGAGATGGATGTCGAGAGGTGGAAGAATTGCGACTTTGTAAGCTGTCCCAATCTTGGCTCCTATTTTTGCACGAGAGGATGCAACCCATTCAGCGGTTTTGAGTCCCCTACCTCCTTCATCAGCCTGACTGATAGCAGCGCCTGCGGGGCGGGCGTTAGGGTGGTGAATTCGGAGACAGGCGCGTTTGGAGGAACCAACGTATCGGATCTGGGACCGACTACCAATAACAAGTACTGGCTAACGGGTAACATGCCTAGTATGGGCGGTTGTCTGTCAGACAACCTCGCGAACTTAATCGGTGTCGACAACGGCTGCAATCCGAACCATGGCGAA
>Ga0193749_1000071_pt1 | contig 12685 bp, 6 predicted proteins | sample L1s2metaG_FD_145081 | JGI IMG/M metagenome (GOLD analysis project Ga0193749, IMG submission 145081) | Soil microbial communities from a riparian zone of the East river system, Colorado, United States - L1s2 | ecosystem: Environmental > Terrestrial > Soil > Riparian zone | place: USA: East River...
GAAGCTGATGAGCAAGCTAATGGAGTATCCCGGCTTTCTCTCGGTGTCGTCAGACTTCTACAACAACACTCCCAACGTGGATATTAGTCTTCGTCGCGAACAGGCCAAGACCTACGGCGTATCCGAAACGCGAATTCTGACGCTGCTCCGCAACGCGTACTCACAAAATTACCTTTATCTGATTAAGAAGCCGGAAGATCAATACCAGGTGATTCTGGAGATGGCGGACCAGGCCCGTTCCCAGCCGGAAGATCTCTCACGGCTCTACATCAGGTCGGACGATGGACAACGGCTTGTGCCTCTGGGCGAGTTGGTAACCTGGAAGTCAACCCTCGGACCCCAGGCGGTGCACCACCTCAACCAGTTTTCGAGCATGACTCTCTTTTTCAATCTTAAGCCGGGAGTGGCTCTTGGCGACGCCACGAACTTCATCAGTAAGGCGTCGGCCGAAGTCGTACCCCCAACGGTTCGCGCAGAACTCCAGGGCGAAGCTCAAACGTTCAGTAATACTGTGACCAGCTTGACGATCCTAATGGCCCTGGCAGTGTTCGTGATGTACGTGATCCTGGCCATTCTGTATGAGAGCTACGTCCATCCCCTGACAGTACTCTCGACACTTCCCACCGCCCTGGTCGGCGGTCTGTTGACGCTCCTTTTGTTTCGCCAGGAAGCGTCCCTTTATGCGTTCGTCGGTATGTTCATGCTGATGGGAATCGTAAAGAAGAATGGGATCCTAATCGTCGACTTCGCCCGCCAGCGGGTCGATGCGGGCGAGGAAGCCGCACAGGCTATTCACGACGCCAGCATGGATCGTTTCCGGCCTATTCTGATGACTACGCTCGCGGCGATTTTTGGAGCGCTTCCTATTGCGCTGGGCTTTGGAGCCGATGGCTCTTCTCGCCGCCCCCTCGGGTTAGTCGTTGTTGGCGGCCTGGTCATTTCACAGTTCATCACTCTGTATGTTACCCCGGTGATATATCTTTACCTCGAGCAGTTTCAGGAAAAGGTGCTGGATCGCACCGCGTTCTTTGGCTCGCGGCATACTAAAAAACCCTTAAGCGACGCGACGCCTGAGCCTAAACCTTTGACATCGGATGTGGCGGCGCGAGACTGAGACGGGATTGGGCAAATGGACCGGGTGAGATAGATCGTTAGTCTTTCAATTCGACGCTGATCACCCGAATCTCTGTTTCACCGACATTCTCAACCGAGTGGGGGCGCAAAGGAGGTGACCACACCACTGTTCCTGGTTTGACGTTCGTTGCGGCGGTGCGGGAATCGAAGACCGCATTTCCCTCGCGGTGTCATAGCGGATGAAATCGCTGGTGCCGAGAACGTAGAGCACACTCGCCCAGCGATGCGTGTGAACCGGAACGGTCTCGCCCGGCTTGATCCGAGAATCCAGAACACGCACGCGCTCGTTTTCAAGCAGGATCTCATGATGATCCGGCGCCGTCACCATTGCATCCAGCGCGTCGGGCCAATCTTGTTCAAGCGCACTCTTATCTGTTTCGTCCTGGTTCATTTCTCTATCGGTTCGCTGGTTCTATCAATTATTCAGGCAGACCGAGGCGCCGCACCAGGTCCTTAAACCGCGGGTCGTCGCGCAATGGATCCATGAACGGGTCAACCCTTAGCCGTTGAAAGAACCAATCATGCGCTTGATACGCTTTCTCGAGCTCGGCGAATGCCGCGTCTTTTTCGCCAAGGGCGGCGTGAACGATCGCCACCCAGTAGTTCGCTACGTATTTTGTTTTTTCAATTTCCTTCCATTGCTTCAGCACGGCTTCGGCTTTCTCTCGCTGGCCACTCTTCGCGTAGGCATAACCCAAAACAGCAAAGAGCGAACGATTTGACTGCGCGGCCTTTTCCGAAATCGCCAGCGATTGGGGGTACATCCCATTCACGTCATAAGCATGACACATCCAGTTTTGTCCGGTAATCAGGTTTGGATCCAGATCGTAAGTCTTTTTGGCCTGGTCCAATGCTTTGTCGAACTGCCGGGCGTACAAATAAACGGCGGCAAAATTTGCACCCTGCACCAGTGAGAGCGGTTCCAATTCCATTGCCCGCTTCATCTCTGCGATCGCTTCGTCGTGACGGCCCATCGGACTCAGATAGACCCAGGCGTAGCGATAGTGGGTGATTGCGAGATTTGGATCGAGTTCGAGCGAGCGCTTGAATTCGCGTTCGGCTTTGCCCCAATCCCAATCATAGGTCGCGGCGATCATTCCGGCGACTGTGTGCGCCTCAGGGAGGTCCGGGTCGATCTCGAGAGCTTTGGCCACAGCCGCCTTAGCGAGCGGATTGGCCTCGTTCGGCGACATATACGGGTACGACGGCATAACGTTATACGATTCCGCTACACCTACGTAAGCCAGGGCGAAGTTGGAGTCGAGCTTTATCGCCTGTTGGAAGAGCTCGATACTTCGGCGTATGTCTTCGTCTGTTCGCCTGGCGAAATAAAAGCGGCCTTTCAGGTAAAGTTGATAAGCATCGTTGTTGTCTGTGTAGCGCTTGGTGATGCCCTTTGTCTCGTTGCCCGCTAGTTTTAGTTGTAGTTTCTGGGTGATGGCCGCAGCGATCTCGCGCTGTGTGGCCAGCAGGTCTGACATCTTGCGCTCATACTGCTCACCCCAAAGCGACTTGTTGTTTCGGATATCGACCAGCTCCACGGTGATATTCAAATTGTCGCCCCGCTTAACGAGGCGGCCGGTCACAACTGCATCAACACCGAGTTCGCTGGCGACCTTAGCGATGTCCGTATCCTTACCCTTGTAACGCATAACCGAGGTAGTCGGGCTGACCTTTAAACCGGGTAGCTGCGACAGCCGGAAAATCAGTGACTCTGCCAGACCGTCGGACAAGTAATCCGTGTCGGCATCGGCACTCTTATTTTGAAAAGGAAGCACCGCAATGGAATTGATCGCTTCGGTGCGGCCGCCGGCAGATCCGCGATACCTGAGTAACCAGTAGCCTGCGCCAGAAATCAGGACCAGGAGAATCGCGAGAGCAACTCCAGTGGTGCGTTTGTGCTTGCTGATCCCAGTGAGCAAATACTCAGCACTCGAGACGGATTGCGTGTTTGGAGTTCCGCCTTCAGGCGGCAAAGTTCGGAGGCTGGAGGAAATTCCGCCTGAAGGCGGAACTCCAAACGACGGCGGCACCGTCGTGTCAAAATCGGCGCCGGTCTCCAAGTCGCGCCGCAATTCTTTTAACTCGATCGCGACTTCCTTGATTGACTGGTAGCGCTGTTCTTTGTCCTTAGCCAGACATCTACGAATGATTCGCTGTAAATCAGCCGGTGCTGACGGGTTCAAATCTCTAACCTGAGGCGCCGGTTCATAGATCAAGCTATGCAACGACTTGACGATTGAATCGCCTTCGAATGGCTTCCGGGTGGTCACTGCCTCGAACAGGATGCAACCGAAGGAAAAAATGTCTGAGCGCTGATCGATTTCGTTGATCTTACCCTGCGCCTGCTCGGGCGACATGTAGCCGACGGTCCCCATGATTACGCCGGGGGTGGAGTGCGGTTGCATGATCGCTGTCGCAGCATCGCCAGGATTGTCACCGGCGTTGGTGTCCGTCAGTTGCAGCTCAATAAGTTTCGCCAGCCCGAAGTCGAGAATCTTCGCGTGACCATCGCCGGTGATCATGATGTTGTCGGGTTTAAGATCGCGATGCACGATGCCCGCCGCGTGAGCTTTAGTCAGACCTTCAGCTACGTGTTGCAGGTAGCGCAACAGTTTTCTCAACTCCGTTCGTTCGCGATGAATCTTGTCGCGGAGCGTGACGCCGTCTACAAACTCCATCGCGATGAAGTTTGTGCCTTCGCTCTCACCAATCTCATACATATGCGCAATGTTCGGATGGTTGAGCGCGGCTGCTGACTTGGCCTCGCGCACAAACCGATCCATGCGCTCGCGATTCGAAGCGACATCGGCGGGAAGAATCTTCAGCGCTACTTTGCGATCGAGTTTTGTGTCTTGCGCCAGATACACCTCTCCCATTCCGCCCGCTCCGATTTTCGAGACAACGCGGTAGTGTGAAATGCTGGTATCTGTCGATAAATCTTTCATCAATGTTACCGGATCACTGCGGCATGCCAACGCGCCGCGCTAGTTCCTGAAAGCGTGGGTCGGAGCGCAGGTTGTCGAATCTTGGGTCGGTCTTTAGCCGCGGAAGAAATTGATCGTGCTCCTTATCTGCCTTATCCAGCCACGCGAAGGCCTGATCCTTGTCACCCAACGCAGCATATATGGAGGCGGTCATCGCCGGCGATACATAGTCTCGTTTCGACAACTGCTGCAATTCAGCGATTCCTTTTTGCGCTTCCTCGCGTTTCCCCCATGCTGCATAGGCATGGGCCAACGCCGTGATTGCAATAGCCTTTCCGCCGGAAAGTTCTCTTACCTTCTGAAACTCGGCAATAGCCTCGTTGTACCTGCCTTTCTGTTCATAGCCAAGACCAAGACGATGGTGCGCGATCATGAAGTTTGGATCCAGGTCAATCGTCTTGCGTAGTTCCTCAATCCCTTGATCTTCCTGGCGGTTGATAACAAGTACCCAACCGAAACACATATTTGCCGGAAGCGAGAGGGGATCGAGATCTCGCGCTCGCCTGGCCTCGGTCACCGCTTCGTCAGGCCGACCACCCCACGCCAGGAACAGAGCATACCATTGATGGGCCAGCACATAATTTGGGTTGAGTTCAATCGCGCGCTTGAACTCGCGTTCTGCCGTCGTCCAGTCGCGATCATAGTGATACGCGATGTGAGCGAGCGAGACGTGAGGCTCCGCCAATGCACCGTCGATCGCAATCGCCTTCAGTGCTGCAGCCTTGCCCTTCGGCAACGCGTCGCCCGGTGGAAGTGTTCCACCGGCATCCTGCGCCCCCTGGAGAATGTAACTGTCGGCCAGGCCGCTATAGGCAAGTGCGAAATTTGGATCCTTTTCGACCGCTTGATTAAAGTACTCGATTGACTTCTTTAGGCCCTCTTCGGTGCGCTTGGCCCAGTAGAAACGGCCCTTCCAGTAAAGTTCGTAGGCTTCGTTGCTTTCCGTATAGTGTTTGCTTATAGCCTTGTTGTTAGGAGATACCTGCAATCGAAGTTTATCGACAATCTCGGCCGCCATCTCCCTCTGGGTGGCCATCAACTCCGAGGTCTTACGGTCGTAACGTTCACCCCAAAGCAGCTTGTTAGAGCGCACGTCAACCAGCTCCGCGCTGACGTTGAGGTTATCACCGCGTTGTGTGATGCGACCCGAGAGCACCGCATTTACGCCAAGTTCGCGGCCTACTTTAAATGGATCAGTCTCTTTTCCCTTGTAGTGGAAAACTACGCTGCGCGGACTCACCTTCAGATTAGGTAACTGCGACAGGCGATAAATCAAGCTCTCGGTCAGACCATCGGCCAGATACTCCGTATCAGGATCGCTGCTGCTGTTATCAAACGGCAGTACGGCGATCGACTCAATTGCCACCTCGGAATTGCGCGCGTGCTGGTAGTAAGCGAAGAGCGCGACGGCGCCAATCAGTATCACGAGTGCCAGGGTCACAAAGAGCTTGTGCTGTTTGAGTCCCTGAACCACATATTCGGCGCTCGAACCTGCGGGCGAAAGCGACCTGGATCCGGCAGCGGTCGACTGGATCGTTGAGCCACCGTCCGTGCTGGACGCTCTTTCACTATGCGAAGGTGGCACAGTGGTTTCAAAGTCGGCGCCGGCGTGCAACTCGCGCCGCAATTCCTTCAACTCGATCCCCACGTCCTTGATTGTTTGATACCGCTCCTCAGGATCTTTAGCCAGACAACGACGGATGATCCGCTGCAAGTCCGACGGTGCCGACGGATTAAGATCCTTGATCTGGGGCGCCGGTTCATAGATCAAACTGTGCAACGACTTGACGATCGAGTCGCCCTCAAACGGCTTCTTGCCCGTAGCTGCCTCGAAGAGGATGCAGCCGAAGGAGAAAATATCTGAGCGCTGATCGACCTCACTCGTCTTGCCCTGCGCCTGCTCCGGCGACATGTAACCGACGGTGCCCATGATCACACCGGGTGTTGAATGCTGTTGCATGATCGCAGTTGCGGCGTCGCCTGGGTTTTCACCCTGGGTGTTCTCCGCTAGTCTTGGTTCAATCAGTTTCGCCAAACCAAAATCCAAAACCTTCGCATGACCATCGCGCGTGATCATGATGTTCTCGGGTTTCAGATCACGATGGACAATTCCAGCGGCATGAGCTTTGGCTAGCCCTTCTGCGACGTGTTGCAGGTACCGTAATAGCTTCCTCAATTCGGTGCGCTCGTGGTGAATCTTCTCGCGGAGTGTCACACCGTCTATAAATTCCATTGCTATAAAGTTTGTGCCTTCGCTCTCACCGATCTCATACATGTGGGCGATATTCGGATGATTGAGAGTCGCCGCGGCCTTCGCTTCCTGAGTGAAACGGCGCATGCGATCCCGGTTTGCGGCAACGTCAGCCGGTAAGATCTTCAGCGCGACCTTACGATCCAGCTTGGTATCCTGGGCCAAATAGACTTCGCCCATCCCGCCGGCTCCCAGTTTGGAAACAATCCGGTAGTGCGAAAGTGTTGTGTTGACGTCCAGCGGTTCGCTCATTATTTGTTGCTCATGTGCTTATGCTTTTCAGCCCTTCTGACAGCATCGCGCTCCCTCACCAACTTATGCTCCAGCCCGGAAGGGCCAAATGACTGACTATCTCGAGGAATCGGGATTCTTTGCGGAGTCCGGCATAGTCTGGCCACGTGCGCGCCAGCATTACAAACAACGGATCTTTGTCGTCGAGCGCCTGCTGCGCGAAGGCAATCGCTCGATCCGTTTCTCCCACGGCGGCCGCCGCGGGCGCCAGCATCGACGGCTGAATGTATTCCCGCGCACTACGCGCCTCCAATTCACGATACACTGCGCGCGCGCTGTCGGGTTTGTCCCACGCCGCGTAAATCGACACCAGCGACATGAGCGCCCAGCTGTGACGTCCGGAGATAGCCAGGGCCCGCTCTGCCATCGCAGCGGCTTCTTCATATTGAGCGTTGCCAGCCAGGGCGGCGGCGAGGCTCCAATGCGCCAGGTACGAATTGGGATCGAGCTCGACTCCCTTTCGACCGTATTCAACCGCGTCTGACAGGCGACCGCTGCTAACGCGGGAGAAGGCCAGGATGACGTTCGCGTAACTGGACAATGGGTCAACTTGAAAGAGCCGCAAGAGCTGATCACGACCTTCTTCTTCGCGCCCCGCAACCCACTGCAGAAAGAACAGCCCATACCAGGCCCGAGCCTGCGGATAATTGGGGTTCAGCTCGAGCGCTCGCTGGAACTCCCGCTCCGCGAGGTCGAAGTCCAGGTCGTAAAGCAAAGCAGCGCAGGCGAGGGCGCTGTGCGCCTCGGCGAGATCCGGTTCCAATTGAAGCGCGCATCGCGCCGCCTCCAGCGCGCGGGGCATTACCTCGCGGGCCCGCCCGAATCCCGAATACGCGGAGGTCGTGTATCCGTCCGCGAGCCCCGCCCAGGCCTGGGCGTACTCGCTATCGAGAGACACTGCCTGCTGGAAGCAGTCGATCGCCTTGGGAATGCTGAGCCCTCTTTGGTACAGCAAGGCCCGTCCTTTCAGATAAGCCTGGTAGGCTGCAGAGTCTTTCGTGTGATGGCGCCTTAGCACCGCCTCTTTTGCGTCACCCAACAGTTTCAATTTCAGCGCATCGACAACCGCCAGAGTGATTTCATCCTGGACGTCAAAAATATCTTTCATCTCGCGATCGTAGCGCTCCGACCAGAGATGATAACCATCAGTCGCGTTAATGAGCTGAACGGTGATGCGTAGCCGATTGCCCGATTTTCTGACGCTCCCTTCCAGCACGCTGTTGACGTGCAGAGCGCGGCCGATTTCGTCCACGTTAACGTTCTTGCCTTTGAACGAGAACGAAGATGTGCGCGCGGCGACCTTCAAGTTCTCGATCTTAGCGAGCGCGTTGAGCAGTTCTTCGGCCAGCCCATCGCAGAAGTATTCGTTTTCGGGGTCGGTGCTCATGTTCGCAAATGGCAGCACTGCGATCGAAGGAGCCACGCGAAGTCGTCCCGTAGTGAGCTCTTCACTTGGTTGGGAAGCGGGAAGTGCCATCGTTTCTGCATCGAACTCAGAGGTCGCAACAGTAGCGAGTAACGTTCCATCCAGACGACAGAACTTCAGCGTCTTGTCCGTCTCAACACGATTACATGTGGGGCAACGTTTCATTTGTAGTGCTGCGGATTATCGCAGCTTTCTTATAACTCCCTCTCCCAGAGCGAGAGGGAAGACCAAAGCGGCGGCGGCCGCCACGTCCAAACTTCACTGCGGAAAGCCGATTCGCTTCAGTAGCACGGGGAAGCGTGGGTCGTCGCGCAGCGGTTTCATAAAGGGATCGACTCTCACGAAGCCAATAAACTGATCGGCCTTGTCGACTGCTTCGTTGAGCGCCGCAAAGGCCCGATCCTTGTCTCCTGTTTCCGCGTAAAAACCTGCCATGTTGTAAGCAGACATCTTCATCGGCGCACGCTCTACGGTCACGGCGCGCAAAAATCCCGGCCAGCCGCCTTTGGCAAAACTCTCTCTGATCAACTTTGCGGCCTCAGTTTCATCTCGCAAATCTTTACTCTTCGCCAGCTCTTCGACAGCCTGTGCATAGTTACCCTTAAAGCGATAAACGTTGTAGAGATGGTAGTGCGATAACCAGAAATCCGGCGCCAACTCAATCGCCTTTTTCGTCTGCGCTTCGCTCTCGTCGATTCGCCCGGTATAGAAAAGAGCATAGGAATAATTAATGTTGCCTGCGGTTGATAATGGTTCAATCTCCAATGCTCGCTGTTCCTCGGCGAGCGCCTCATCAGACCTGCCGAGGAACATCAATCTAAGACCGTTCAAGCGATGAGCGTCAGTTGAATTTGGATTAACCGCGAGTGCCAGTTGGCTTTCGCGTTCCCAACCGGCGGGATCGTGGTCCTGAAGAAACTTGAGCAGGCCCAGCAGTATATGCGGCTCAGCCAGCGTGCTATCAAGCTGGTTTGCTTTTAACGAAAACTCGCGCGCTTTGGGAAATGTCTCACTGGCGGGCTCATCCCCATAAATAGTGAGGTAGGCATAACTAATCCCCATCACGGCATAGGCAATGGCGTAATTTGGATCGATAGTGACAGCCTGCTGGAAACAATCGATGGCTTTTCGCGAGTCCTTTGGGGTGCGCTTGTTTGCGTAAAAGCGACCCTGCAAGTAAAGCTTGTAGGCCTCGGTGTTTTGCGTGTAATTCCTGGTTAACTTCTCCTCGTCCGCGCCTGACAGTTTGATTTTGAGTTTGCTGGAGACGTCTCGGGCGATGTCGCTCTGCAAAGAAACCAGGTCGGTCTGTTTGCGATTGTACTGCTCGCTCCAAATTACGTTTTCGGTTTGGACATCGACCAATTCCAGATTGAGCGTTAACTGGTCGCCGCGTTGAGCGACCCGTCCATTCAGAATCGCCTGGACATTAAGTTCCTTGCCAACGGTTTTGGGGTCTATATCCTTTCCTTTGTAACGAAAGACCGAACTTCGTGCCTTAACGTTCAGACCGGGAACTTGCGACAGCGAGGTGATGAGCGTTTCGGTCATCCCGTCCGAGAGATACTCGACATCCGCATTGCCGCTTTCGTTGACGAATGGCATTACGGCGATCGCCTTGATAGCGTTGTCGGCGGTGCGAGGCCTGAGATAGTAAACGACGCCAGTCACGCCCGCCAGCAGCACCAGTACGCTAATAATTATTACCAGCTTGTGCCGTTTGATTCCCGTTACGACGTACTCGGCACTGGAAGCGCCGGTCGCTGGTGAAGGCTGTGAATGGGTCGCCGATTCGCCTGCCCGGCTGCTCGTAGATGTTATTTCTGATTGGCTCCCGGATGAAGGCGAGACTGTTGTATCAATGCCAGTTCCTTCCAGCTCGCGCCGCAACTCTTTCAATTCAATGGCTACTTCTCTGATCGACTGATATCTCTCGTTCGGATCTTTCGCCAGACAGCGCCGCACAATGCGCTGCAAATCGGCTGGCGCCGAGGGATTTAGATCTTTGATCTGGGCCGCGGGCTCGTAGATCAAGCGGTGCAACGACTTGACTATCGAATCGCCGGCAAATGGTTTTTGTCTGGTTGCAGTTTCAAACAGGATGCAACCTAACGAAAAGATATCTGAGCGCTGATCGATTTCATTCGTCTTGCCCTGGGCTTGTTCGGGCGACATATAACCGATCGTGCCCATGATCATTCCCGGCGTCGAGTGCTGTTGCATGATGGCAGTGGCGGCATCGCCGTCGCTCTGCCCGTCCAAGGAGTCCGAGAGCCTGGGCTCGATCAGTTTTGCCAAACCGAAGTCCAGTACTTTCGCATGTCCATCGCGGGTGATCATGATGTTGTCGGGCTTTAGATCCCGATGTACGATCCCACTGGCGTGCGCCTTCGCCAATCCTTCGGCGACGTGTTGCAGATAGCGCAGCAGCTTACTAAGTTCAGTTCGTTCCAGATGTATTTTCTCGCGGAGCGTTTGGCCGTCCACGAATTCCATCGCAATGAAGTGTGTGCCTTGGTGCTCCCCGATCTCAAAGATTTGCGCAATGTTGGGATGGCTCAGAGCTGCCGCCGACTTGGCTTCTCGGATGAAACGCTCCATCCGATCGCGATTCGACGCGACCTCGGCGGGGAGAATCTTGAGGGCGACTTTGCGATCGAGCCTGGTATCCTGTGCCAAATACACCTCGCCCATCCCGCCCGCTCCGAGTTTCGAGACGATGCGGTAATGCGACAGATTTATATTGGCCTCGAGTTCTTTATTCACTCTGTCCGGGGATCACTGCGGAAACCCCATTCTTTGTAATAGCTGCTGATAGCGCGGATCGGATCGCAACGAGTCAAGCTGAGGCTCAACCTTAAGCCAGCACAAACTCGAGAGTCGGATCTCGTACGCCTTGTTCAATTCCGCAAACGCTTTGTCTTTGTCGCCAAGATCCACATATGCTTTGGCCACCACCCAGTTATTGTTACTGTCCTTGAGCGGGGAGTTTTCTGCGGTCACCAATCGCAGGAATCCGAGCCAACCCTCTTTTGCAAACGTTGCCCGAATCAATGCTGCATTTTGATGCTGCCCGATCAGGTCGAAAAATCTCGCCCGTTCTTCGAGAGCGTTCGCATAGTCGCCTTTGACACGATAGACTTCAGCCAAAGTGCGATGCGCTCGCGCAAAGCCGGGATCCAATTCGATCGTCTTCTTATGCTGAGCCATCGACTCGTCATACCTTCGGCTCATGTAAAGGAATCTGCCGAAATCCCAGTTGATGGGAAGTGAGAGCGGCTCTATCTCTAAGGCGCGCCGATATTCGGCCGATGCTTCGTCGAACCGGCCGGCATTGAGGAGCATTTCGCCGTACCATTGATGCGCCGTCGCATAGTTGGGATCTAATTCGATGGACCGTCTAAATTCGCGTTCCGATCCGGCAAAATCATAATCGTAGGTGAGCGACAGGTATCCGAGCGTGGTGTGCGGCTCTGCCAGACCGCTGTCCAGCGACACGGCTTGACGGGCGAATTCGCGCGCCTTGGGTACCCCTTCGGTGGGCGGAATGAAGCCAAATGTGGAAAGCAACGCGTAGGCATCAGCCTGACCTGCGTAAGCTAGAGCATAATTTGGGTCGAGCGAGATTGCCTGATTGTAGTACTCGACCGCTTTTCGAAAATCCTTCTCCTCGCGTTTGTTCCAGTAGAAACGGCCTTGCAGATAAAGTTTGTATGCTTCAGCGTTTGTGGTGTAGGTCTTCGCCAGCTTCCGCTCGTCCGCGCCTGACAGTTTTACTTTGAGCTTGCTGGATACGTCGCGGGCAATCTCGCTTTGCAGAGTCGTTAGATCGGATTGCCTGCGGTTGTATTGCTCACTCCAAATCACGTTCTCGGTTTGCGCGTCGATCAATTCCAGGCTCAGCGTTAACTGGTCGCCGCGTTGGACCACGCGCCCGTTCAAGATGGCCTGTACATTCAACGCTTTACCGATCGTCTGTGGGTTCGTTTCTTTACCTTTGTAACGAAAGACCGTCGAACGTGCTTTCACATTCAGATTCGGCAGTTGCGACAAACTGCCGATGAGTGTCTCGGTCATCCCATCCGAGAGATATTCGAGGTTCGGATTGCCACTTTCGTTGAGAAAGGGCATCACGGCGATAGATTCGATCTGCGCGGTGTTCTTCCCACGCGAGCGGAGGTAGAGGCCGGCAATGAACGCGACGGCGATTATGGCGGCAATAGCTGCGATTGCCTTTCGCCGCTTCGGTTTGCTCAACTCACCTGTGTTCTTCGAAGGGAGCGGCGTGGAAAGCACCGTCGTCGGCGCCGTGGGTCGACTACCGGCATCGGTAATCGTCTGCGGCAGAACGCCGGTCTGAATCCCGATCGACACGGCCGCAGAGCCGAACTTCACCGTGCCCGCCTCAGTGCTCACAGGGCCAGAGTCGCTGATCAAAGCCGTCCCGTCCGCACGACAGTAACCGAGCGCGTCGTCCGGCTCAAGGCGATTGCATTGGGGGCACCGTTTCATCTTTTGGAGTGCTGCGCCTTGTCGGGGCTTTTTCTTTTGTGCTTACCGGATTCTTTTGGATGTCATCCGAACGCTACCTGCCTT
>Ga0193749_1000072_pt1 | contig 12652 bp, 13 predicted proteins | sample L1s2metaG_FD_145081 | JGI IMG/M metagenome (GOLD analysis project Ga0193749, IMG submission 145081) | Soil microbial communities from a riparian zone of the East river system, Colorado, United States - L1s2 | ecosystem: Environmental > Terrestrial > Soil > Riparian zone | place: USA: East River...
GCCAGGTCTTCGAGGTCGAGGCCGGCGCGAAGAAGGACGGCACGCTCGTCTTCATCAAAGCGACCCAGTACCTCGACATTGGCGCGTACATGGGGACCTTCGCCGCATTCCAGGCGTGCGCGTGCCTGCTGGCGGGTGGGGCCTACAACTGGAAGCACGTCGCTGCACGAACGGTTGGCATCCTCACCAATCGCGTGCCGACTGACCCGTATCGCGGGGCCGGCCGCCCGGAGGCCACGCATCTGTGCGAGCGGATGATCGACTTGCTCGCGGCCGAGATAGGTATGGATCCGGCCGAAATACGACGCAAGAATTTCATCCAGGCCTTCCCGCACACCAACCACTTCGGCCTGGTGTTCGATTCGGGCGCATACGAGAAGGCGCTGGACATGGCCCTCGAGATCGCGGGTTACGAGAAGCTGCGCCGAGAGCAGGAGGACGGCCGCAAGAAAGGTCGCTACCTCGGCATCGGGTTGTCGAGCTGGATCGAGATCTGCGGCTTCGGCCCCAGCGCCGGCACTGCCCCGGCGACCGGGGGTATTGCGCTTGTCGAGTCGGCGCAGGTTCGCGTATTCCCGACCGGCTCGGTCGCGGTCTACGTTGGCACGCATTCCCATGGCCAGGGCCACGACACCACGTTCCCGCAGATCGTCGCCGACACGCTCGGCGTGCCTTACGACTCGATCGAGATGCGGCATGGAGACACCGCTGAGGGGCCGGCTTTCGGCTACGGAACCTACGGCAGCCGCTCGCTGGCGGTGGGCGGCATGGCGGTACACAAGGCAAGCAAGAAGGTGGTGGACAAGGCACGCAAGATTGCCGCGCACCTGTTCGAAGCGGCAGAGGAGGACATCGTCTTCGACCAGGGACACTTCTACGTAAAGGGCAGCGCTGACAAGCGCAAGGCGTTCGGTGAGGTTGCGTTCGCCTCTTACGGCGCCGGACTTCCCGAGGGGATGGAGCAGGGTCTCGAAGCAGTGGCGTACTACGACCCGAGCAACTTTGTGTGGCCCTTCGGCACACACATTGCGATCGTGGAGGTCGATGCGGAAACCGGACGTGTAGATCTGCAGAGATACATCGCGGTGGACGACTGCGGAAACATCATCAACCCGATGATCGTCGACGGCCAGATTCACGGAGGGGTAGCCCAGGGCATCTCGCAGGCGCTCTACGAGGAGGTTGTTTACGACGATGACTCTGGGCAGCTGAAGACGGGCACGATGATCGACTACCTGGTGCCGACGGCCAACGAGTTCCCGAAGTTCGAGCTCGGCCGCACGATCACGCCATCGCCGACCAACGAGCTGGGCGTGAAGGGCATCGGCGAGGCCGGCACGATCGCCAGCTCGATCGCGGTCATCAATGCCATCTGTGACGCGCTGAGCCCGCTGGGCATCAAGCACGTCGATATGCCGGCCAGCCCTGACCGGCTCTGGAAGCAGATTCAGCAGGCGCGCGGGGCGTCTAGCAATGGAAGGGAGGCCCGCCAGTGATTCCGGCCGCATTCGAATACGCCCGTGCCTCCTCCGTCGAGGAGGCCTCGAAGCTGCTCAAAAAGTACGGCGAGGACGCCAAGGTGCTGGCGGGTGGCCACAGCCTGATCCCGCTCATGCGCCTGCGCCTCGCACAGCCGAAGGCGCTCGTCGACATCAACGGCATCAAGGACCTCGACCACATCAAAGCGGATGGATCCAAGATCCGAATCGGCGCGCTAACGCGACACGTCACCATTCAGAACTCTGACGTGGTGAGGGAAAAGCTTCCGATCCTTGCGGAGGTGGCCGGCGAGGTCGGGGATAACCAGGTCCGCAACATGGGGACCATGGGTGGCGTCGTGGCCCACGCCGACGCGGCGGGGGACTATCCGACGATCGCACTCATGCTCGACGCCGAGATCGTGACCAATCAGCGCACCATCGCTGCCAAGGATTTCTTCAAGGACCTGTTTACCACTCCGCTTGCGCCGGATGAGATCGTCATCGAGGTCGTCTTCCCGGTGGCGAACGGTCCACACAAGTACATCAAGTTCCGGCGCCGCCTTTTCGACTGGGCGATCGTAGGCGCCGCGGCCCAGAAGATGAACGGCGGCTGGCGAATCGGCCTCACCAACGTGGGACCGACCCCTGTACGCGCCGCGGCCGTCGAAAAAGCGCTGCACGACGGCGCCAAGCCGGAAGAAGCCGCGCAGCTTGCGTCGGACGGTCTCAACCCGTCGGGCGACCTTCGTGCGAGCTCCGAGTACAAGAAGCACCTGGCGCGGGTGCTGACCAAGAGAGCGATCGAACAAGCGAGCTAGGGGAAGAGGTGGCTCGGCAGTCGTGTCGAGCCACCTCGTAACCTTTCAGCGTGACCGCCGGCCCTCCTACCACGATCGAGGACATCGAGGCGCGTCTGCGCGAGCGCAAGTACATCGGCGACCGCGCCCTCGCCACCTCCATATTTCTTGCCCTCAAGCTCGAAAAGCCGCTCTTTATCGAGGGCGAGGCGGGCGTCGGCAAAACCGAAGCCGCAAAGGTAATGGCCGATGTGCTTGGCGCCCGGCTGATCCGCCTGCAGTGTTACGAGGGCATCGACCTCGCGCATGCCGTCTACGAGTGGAACTACCCGCGTCAGCTGCTGCACATTCGGCTGATGGGCGAGGGCCAGGACCGCAGGGCGGCCGAGCGCGAGATCTTCAGCTCGGAGTTCCTCCTGCGCCGGCCCCTTCTGGATGCGATTGACAACAACGACCTGAACCCGCCGGTGCTGCTGATCGACGAGATCGATCGCTCGGACGAGGAGTTCGAGGCATTCCTTCTCGAACTCCTGTCGGACTTCCAGGTCTCGATCCCGGAGATTGGCACTATCAAGGCAAAACGTGCTCCGTTCGTGGTCATCACCTCGAACCGGACGCGCGAGGTCCACGACGCTCTTAAACGACGCTGCCTCTATCACTGGATCGACTATCCAGACCTCGAAAAGGAGGTTGAGATCGTCCGGGCGCGCGCGCCGGAAGCCGCGGACGGGCTGGCGCGCGAGGTGGCCGGGCTGGTCCAGAGTCTCCGGAGCATGGATCTCTACAAGGTGCCGGGCGTCGCGGAGACGCTGGACTGGGCGCGATCGCTGGCCGCGCTCGGCGCCACGCGCATCGACTCCACGCTCGTCGATGCGACTCTCGGCTCCGCGCTCAAATACCAGGAGGACCTGGAGAAGGTGAGGGAGCAGGTGCCGGCGCTGGTCGAGAAGGCGCGAGGTGCCTGAGCCGCCGGATCTCTTGCCGCGGCTGGGGGCCTTTGCGCGGCTGCTGCACGACGCAGGCCTCGAGGCCGGCCCTCGGCGCCTGACCGACGCCACGCGCGCGCTGGGTCATATCGACCTGATGCGGCAGCAGGATTTCCGGAATGCGCTGCGCTCGGTGTTCGTCAGCCGCAAAGAGGACATCGCCACTTTCGAGGCGGCCTTCGACATCTTCTGGACGCCTCCCGACCCAAGGGCATCCGCGGGCGTGATGCCCGGTCGCAGCCGGGCGCTGCCGATGGCGCCCGAGCGTGCCAAGGCCTGGGCCAATGCTCTCGGGCTCAACACCTCGCAGATGAACCGCGAGCAAGACCCGACCGCGGTGCCCTCGAGCTCGAGCGGTTACAGCGCCGAAGAGCTCCTCCGGCACAAGGACTTCGACCAGATGTCGTGGCAGGAGACGGAGCAGGTGCGCCGGCTGCTCGAGCAGGCGCCATGGAGAGTCGCCGAGCGCAAGACGCGGCGGCTGCGTGCCGCACGAGCGGGGAGCATCGACCTGCGCCGCTCCGCGCGCCACGCGATCCGCTCGAGCGGCGAGCTGATGCGGCTGTTCCACCGCCGGCCGCGCGTCAGGCGGCGGCCCCTGGTGTTGATCTGTGATGTCAGCGGATCGATGGAGCGCTACTCGCGGCTGCTCATGATCTTTGCCCACGCGATCGCGCGCCGTGAAGACCTCGAAGCATTCGTGTTTTCCACACGACTCACGCGGATCACCCGGCTGCTCCGCTATCGAGATCTCGACCGCGCCCTCGACTCCGTGAGCAAGGGCGTCCACGATTTCAGCGGAGGCACTCGCATCGGCGATGCACTGGCCGACTTCAACCGGCACTGGGCTCGTCGCGTGCTGGGGCACGGTGCCGTCGTGATCATCGTCAGCGATGGATGGGACAGGGGCGACCCGACTCGGCTCACGGCGGAGCTCATCCATCTCCGCCGTTCGGCTCATCGATTGATCTGGCTCAACCCGCTGCTGGGTTCGGCGGGATACGAACCGCTGACCCGCGGCATGGCAGCCGCGCTTCCACACTGCGACGACTTCCTCGCCGCGCACAACCTACAGGCGCTCGATGACCTCGGCCGCTTGCTTGCCGGCCTGGGCAACCGAGCGGCGAGGCGCTAGCCATGCGCGAGGTGCTGAGCGAGCTGACCGAATGGAGCAAGGCGGGCGAGGACATTGCGTTGGCCACCGTCGTCGAGACATGGGGCTCGAGCCCTCGCCCGCTGGGCTCGAAGATGGTGGTCACGCGCTCGGGCAAGATGGCCGGCTCAGTCTCCAACGGATGCATCGAGGGCGCGGTATTCGACGAGGCGCAGAAGGTGCTGAAAAGCCGCGAGCCGAAGGTGGCGGCGTTCGGCGTGGCGGACGAGGTGGCGTTTGAGGTTGGCCTGGCGTGCGGCGGGCACATCGAGGTGTTCATCCAGCCCCTGGGGCCGGTGCACCAGCAGCTTCTCGCGGCTCTGCAGCGTAACGAGCCGGCAACCTTGCTGACGAACCTGGTCACTGGCGAGGCCGAGTTCATCAAAGGGTCGCCTACCGGCACTGAGCTGGCTCGTCGCGAAGGCGATGTGTTCACCGAGCCGTTCAGGCGACCGGCCCACCTGGTCATCATCGGCGCGATCCACATTGCCATCCCGCTTCACCGGCTGGCCAAGCTCATGGGGTACCGGGTCACAGTCGTCGACGCACGCGCAAAGTTCGCCACCAAAGAGCGTTTTCCCGAAGCCGACGAGCTCATCGTTGCGTGGCCCGACGAGGCGATGGCAAAACTCGTCATAGACAACTCGACATACGTGGTCATCCTCACGCACGATCCGAAATTCGACCTGCCTGCGCTGCGCTCGGTGCTGACCAAGGACGCGGGCTACATCGGGGCGATCGGCAGCCGCAAGACCAACTCGAATCGCTTCGATGCGTTGCGAGCAGAAGGATTCACCGAGGAGCAGCTTTCTCGAGTGCACGGCCCGATCGGTCTCGACCTTGGCGGTCGGGGTGCTGAGGAGACCGCGCTGGGGATCCTGGCGGAGATCACGGCGACGCGATTCGGCGGCACGAGCGTCTCCATGCGCGACGCCAAGCGACCATCTCTCGCGTGACGTAAATCCAACCGCGGGTTTACGCCTGGGCTTTGGTGCTTCGGCTCCGGAAACGCCGGGCCTTCTCGCGATTGCCGCAGGAGGACATCGTGCACCATCGACTCGAGTGATTCTTGGACCGGTCAAAAAAGGCCCAGCGGCAAGACTGCGAGCCGCACAGCTTCAGGCTTGTCCAGTCCGCATCTTTCATGGCTGAGTAAAGCGTCGCGACCAGCCGGCCCATGGCTCCAACAGCGCCGGCTGCGTTAGGCTCGAACCGCGGTTTCCCATCGCTCCCAAAGCGCATGTGAAGGCCGCTGGCGACGGCCGCGTGGTTCAGAGTGGCGACGTCGACCGGGTAAATCGGGAAGCCCGAGTTCGCCGCGATCATGCCCCGGATTGCCTCGCGCAAACCAATGGCGTGCTTCAGGTCGCCGTCATCAACCGGCTGGGAGCTCTCCATGAGGCCGTTTGCAACCAGCCACCGCTTGAGCGTGTTTGGGTCGGTGAGCTCCTCCGGACCGTCCTGCAGGTCGACCGTGTTGACAAAGGCCTGGATGAGGCCGAGGTATCCCGTCGCCGTTTCCCGGTCAGCCATTGAAATTGAGTATTTCCATAACTAGCTATACCCTAACATCGGTTATAATAACCGGTGTAATCAGAACGTCAGTTATGCCAGGAGGCGGCGATGTATCCGTACATGAATGAGGACGCGGCGTTCGAGCGTGTGAAGGACCTGCAGCGTGAGGCCGAAAACAGCCGCCTGATGGCCGGCTCTCTTCCAGGGGCCTGGAGCCTGCTCCGCAACCTGGCTGCGCGCGCGTGGTGGCTTGGCGGGCTTGCGATGCGGCGACCGCCCCGCCGGCGACCAACCCCTGCCCACCACGCTTACGAGGAGACAGCCGCATCGGATGTGGCCTGAGCTGACCGAGATCAGGCTGACAACCGCTTCAGCACCGCCACTTGCTCGGCGTCGGGACCTTCTCCCGCGCCGGGCACTTCCAGGATGAAGGGGAGCTTGGCGAGGCGAGGCTCGTGAAGCAGCGCCCGGAAGCCTTCGTCCCCGATCTGTCCGGTTCCGATGTTCGCGTGGCGGTCTCGGTTTGAGCCGAGCCCGGTGACCGAGTCGTTGCAGTGGATCACATCGACGTGGGACAGCCCGATCACTCGGTCCAGCTCGTCAAGCGTCTTCGAAACGTCAGCCGGAGTGCGTTCGTCGTAGCCGGATGCGAAAGCGTGGCACGTGTCAAAACACACCGACACACGCGGGTCATCTAAGGCCGTGAGCATCTGAGCGATCTCCTCGAAGCGTGCACCGACGCATCCGCCCAGGCCGGCGTTGTTCTCGATCAGCAGCCGTGCGGCGGTTGGGTTGGCGCGCTCGAGCACGTTCCGCAGATGTCCGAGGATTCCGGGCAGCCTGGCTTCGAAGCCAGCGCCTTTGTGCGACCCAGTGTGAAAAATGACCCCGCTGATACCGAGCTCGTCGGCTGCCTTGAGGTAGCCGGCGAGGGTGCTCTCAGAACGCTGGCGCAACTTCGGATCGTCGCCCGCGAGGTTGATCAGGTAAACGGCATGAAAGTAGAAAGGTGGGTTGCCGTACTTCGCGGCGGCCTCCTTGAAGGTCGCGATCCGGTCCTCGTCCAGCTTGGGCGAGCCCCAGAAGCCTGGGGGTGTGGGGTGGATCTGGATCGCCTCGGCGCCCATCGCCTTTGCCCTTTCGAATGAAAGGTGCAGGCCGCCAGACGAATCGACATGTGCTCCCAGCAACGGCATCAAACCAGAGTAAGGCGGGTCCCATCTGGCATGCTGAGATTGACATGGGAGCGGTGTTTGTCATGGGCGACCTCGACCTTGCTATCAGGGGACGCACATATCGCGAGCCGGAAGGTCCCCACAGCCTGGTGGTCCGCGGCCGCGATCTCGACTCAGCGCTGCAGCACCTTGCTTCCCGCGGCGATTGCCGGGCGCTCGCGGTGGTCGGCCTGCCAGAGATTCTCCCGGACATGGCCGCTCTTACCGGCCGCCGCTTGATGCTGGTCGACGGTGACAGCGCGCGCTTGCGGGAATATGCCGAGAGCGCGATTCGCGCGGGCATCGAGGTCGAGTGGATCCGTTCTGCCCGACCCGAGTTCGAGGGCAAGCCGATGGTGCGTCACGCGATGGAGTCCGCCTCCGAGGGCGGCTGCCATCAGGTCGTAGTCGTTTACGCGACGGACGACGTTCGCGCGGCGGCCGACGGCCACGCTGAGCTCATCCACAACCCCAAGGCGAAGACGGGAATGGCTTCGTCGCTGCAGGTAGGTCTGCGCGCCATGCGGGACGAGATCGAGGCGGCGGTCATCGTGCTAGGGGACCAACCGCTCGTCGGGTCGCGCACGATCGCGGCGCTGATGCGGGCCTGGCGGCGGGAGGGTTCACGGCCGGCGGTTGCCGTGGCGCAGGCCCACGGCGAGTGGGCGCCCCCCGTGGTGCTCGCTCGCGAGCTGTGGGTCGACCTGCTCGCCCTCAAAGGCGACGCCGGAGCCCGCCAGATCCTGCAGGGCCATCCTGAGCTCCTCGACATGGTGCCGGCGCCCGGCCGACCGGATGACATCGACACTCCTGAGGATTACGCCAAGATCGTCCGGCTCTTCCCGCGCCGCAAGCCTCGCCAGCGGGCATAGCTGCCCTCGGCCGGGCAAGCGGCGTAGGATTCGAACCATACTAGTGACCGCTCTAGGAGTGACAGCTTGAAAGATCAAGGTTGGCGCAAGTCGGGGGACTACGAGGATGTGATCTACGAGACCTGGGACGGAATCGCCAAGATCACGATCAACCGCCCGGAGGTCCGCAACGCCTTCCGGCCGACCACGGTGTTCGAGATGTCGAGGGCCTTCGAAGTAGCTCGCGACGACCCCAAGATCGGCGTGGTCATCCTGACTGGGGCCGGGACTGAGGCGTTCTGTTCCGGCGGCGACCAGCGGATTCGCGGCGACGACGGCTACGTCGACCCCAAGGGCACCGGGCGTCTCAACGTGCTCGACCTTCAGGTCCAGATCCGACGCCTGCCCAAACCGGTGATCGCGATGGTGGCGGGATACGCGATCGGTGGCGGCCACGTGCTGCATGTCGTCTGCGACCTGACAGTCGCAGCCGACAACGCACGCTTCGGGCAGACCGGCCCACGTGTGGGCAGCGCGCGAGATCTGGTTCCTGTGCGAGCAGTACGACGCGCAGCAAGCGCTGGACATGGGGCTCGTCAACAAGGTGGTGCCGCTGGCCGACCTGGAGACGGAAACCGTCGGCTGGTGCCGGCGCATGCTCGAGCTGAGCCCACTTGCGCTGCGGATGTTGAAAGCGGGCCTCAACGCCGCGGACGACGGTCTCGCGGGCATCCAGCAGCTCGCGGGTGACGCGACGCTGCTCTACTACATGAGCGAAGAGGCGCAGGAAGGCCGCGACGCGTACGTGCAGAAGCGCAAGCCCAACTTCGCGAAGTTTCCCAAGCGACCTTAGCGATGGTTATCGCGGCGCCCATGAACGCCACTCGCGTTTGGTGGTCGGCGGTTCGGCCGGCCACGCTGGCGGCCTCGGTGGCACCGGTGCTGGCCGGAACTGCCATCGCGGTGCACGACGGAGGCCCGCGATTGGGAGGCGGACTGCTCGCCTTGCTCGTTGGCGTTGGCATGCAGGTCGGCGTCAACTTCGCGAATGACTACTCGGACTACGTGCGCGGCGCCGACTCACCACGCCGCGTCGGCCCGGTCCGAGCGTCGTCGTCCGGTGTCGTTCCACCCGAACAGGTCAGGTGGGCGGCAATCGCAGCCTTCGGCGTCGCCGCGGTCGCGGGCCTGTTCCTGAGTCTTCTCACTGATTGGCGGCTGCTCTTCGTCGGTGTCGCTTGCTTGCTCGCGGGGTGGCTCTACACGGGCGGCCCGCGCCCCTATGGCTACATCGGCCTCGGTGAGGTGTTTGCGTTTCTGTTCTTCGGCCTGGTCGCGACCGTGGGCACGGTGTATGTGGAGACGCTGCGCATCACGCCCCTTGCGGTGCTCCTCGGGTCCGCGATGGGCTGCCTCGCCGCCGCCATCCTTGTCCTCAACAACCTGCGCGACATCGACACCGATGCCGCGGCCGGCAAGCGCACGCTGGCCACGCGCATCGGCCGTCAACGCACGCTCGTGCTCCTCGTGGTGCTGGTGTGCGTGGCTTTTGCCATCCCAATCGTTGTTCTGGCCACTCACCTGGCCGGCGTGATGGTGATGCTCGTCCATTTCGCCATCCCGATCGCGGCGGTGCCGGTGCGCACTGCGTTCGCTATGCGAACGGGCCCGGCTCTGGTGGGCGCATTGAAGCGCATGGCGGTCGCGCAGCTTGCTTACGCGCTGCTGTTCACGCTTGGCTTGCTGCTCTGATGAGCACCAATGTCACCGCCGGTACTCCCGACGGCGTCGCGCGCGAGGTGGAGTCCCTGTTCAGAGCCGGATGCCGAAGGTTCGTCGTGCGAGCCATTGCCGGCGGAGGGATGCTCGACCTGGAGCGCCTTGGAGCCGCCCGCTATGCCGCGGGACTTCAGGCCGTGGTCGAGCTGGAAGGCCAGTCGTCTCCGGTTGGTGCCGCCGCCGGCCCCGGCGCCAGGTGAGAAGCCAGCACTCGAGCGAAAGCGTCGGGTCTTTCCTGGTGCACGCTGTGGCCGGCCCTGGGCACAACTTCGACGCGTCCATTGGGTACTGTCCCGGCAAGGCGGCGGGCCGAGGCAACGTAGCCGTGATCGAGCTGTCCGGCGACGAAGGTGCACGGCACAGTGAGATGGGCGAGCCCGTCCCAAACCGGTTCCATCGCTCCCGCTCCCATGCCGCGCAGGGAGCAAGCGAGACCCGCGACGTGGTTGGTCAGCCTTTCCGCGCGGACCTGCGCGACGAAGGCCGGCCCGCGGCGCTCCAATCCGGCGAAAAGAGGGAGGCTGCTCCAGTAGTTGACGAACGCTTCGAGTCCATCGTCTTCGATGCGTTGCGCGAGGGCCGCGTCACCGCGCCGCCGACCCTCGCGGGCTTCTTCCTCCAGGCCGGCATGGGCGCCGACGGTGAGGAGCGAGAGGATGCGCTGCGGGCGGCGCGCCGCAACATGGAGGGCGAGACGCCCGCCCATCGAGTACCCGACGAGGTGGGTCCGCGGGACGCCGAGATGACCCCACAGCATCTCGAGGTCGGCGGTGCAGGCGTCCATGCTGCATGGCGCGTCCGGCGCTGTCCGCGTCACGCCGTGACCGCGGAGATCAGGCACGATCCACATCCAGCCCGCGGGCATCCTCGAAATGACCTCCAGCCAGCTCCGCCCACTTTGCGTGAACCCGTGGAGCAGCGTGACCGGCGTCCCTTCGCCGGCGACGAAGTAGCTCAAACGCACGTCCGCACCCTCGAGAATCACAGGCACTCCATGCTATGGATGTAACGCAATCGTTCGCCGCAACTTTCGTGGATGAGCTGGCGGCTCAAGGCGTCGAGTACGCGTGTGTTTCTCCGGGCTCGCGATCGGCCCCGATTGCGATGGCCCTGCAGCGCCACCCGAGGATCAAAGTGCTCATCCACATCGACGAGCGCTCGGGGTCGTTTTTTGGCGTCGGACTCGCCAAGGCCACTAACAAGCCCGTCGTGCTGCTGTGCACTTCGGGCACCGCTGCGGCCGAGTTTCACGCGGCGGTCGTCGAAGCTTCTTACTCGAACACTCCGCTGATCGTGCTCACCGCAGACCGTCCGCCGGAGCTGCAGGGCGCAGGCGCCAACCAGTCGATCGATCAACAAAGGCTCTACGGCACGGCCGTACGGTGGTTCTTCGACCCGGGCGCCCCGGTCGAGCTGCCCAACGCGGCTCGCCTGTGGCGCCGTCTGGCCGCTCGAGCGTATGCCGAAGCGGCCCGTGGGCCTGTGCATGTGAACCTCCCGTTTCGCGAACCACTGGTCGGGCCGCCGGGCCAGGTACCGGCCCCCATCGGCAAGCCGGGGCAGTCCGTGAGCCGGGGCCGGACGCTGCCGTCGCCGAGCCAGGTGGCCGCGCTGGCTTCATCGCTCCAGCGTGCGCAGCGACCCTTGGTCGTCGCGGGCTCGCTGCGAGACGGCGAGCGGCTGGCGCCCGCGCTCCACCGGTTGGGTGTTCCTGTGCTCGCAGAGCCGACCTCGCAGCTCAGGCGGCCGGAGACCGGAGCGTCGATCGAGTCTTACGAGGCATTGTTGCGAGCCGGCTGGTCGCTGCAGCACGGACCGGATCTGGTGATCCGGCTGGGCGGCATGCCGACATCAAGTGCACTGAACAAATGGTTGGCCGCCGCGTCGGCCCCGACATTCCTCGTCGACCCGGAGCACGCGTGGCGTGATCAGGATCATGTCGCTACGCACATCGTCGACTGCGACCCACAGCCGCTGCTCGAGGCGTTGCCACCACAGGAGCGGGTCTCGTGGCGGGACCAGTGGGTGGCGGCGGGCAAACGTGCCAGCGCCGCGATCGCCGCCACGCTGGTCTCGACTCCCCTGCATGAGGGTCACGTGGTTCGCGCGCTGAGCTCGCGTCTGCCGGACCCAGGCCAGGTGTTCATCGGCTCGAGCATGCCGATTCGCGCGGCCGAAGCATTCTGGCCACAAGCGCGTCCGCAGCAGCGCTTCTTCGGGAATCGGGGCGCGAGCGGCATTGACGGGCTGGTGTCGACGGGGCTGGGGCTGGCGGCCGGGCGGGTGAATCTTCCGAGCGTCCTGCTGCTGGGCGACCTGTCGCTGTATCACGACATGAATGGGCTATGGGCGCTGAGGCGGCACGGTGTGCGGGCGACGGTGGTGGTGTGCGACAACGATGGCGGCGGCGTATTCAGCTTCCTGCCGCAGGCTGAGCACCAGGATGTTTTTGAGGAGCTCTTCGTCACGCCGCTGAGCCTCGATCTCTCCCAGGTCGCACGGCTCTACGGACTTGTTTACAGCCCCGTCACGGATCGGTCGGGGCTGGAACCCGCGATCTCTGACGCGATCGCGGCGCCTACGCCGACGATGGTCGTCGTGCGCTTCAAGCGCGAGGACAGCGTCAATGGGCATCGGTTGTGTTGGGAGGCGGCGGCGGCGGCGCTTCGTTCGTAGGGGGACGGACTGGGAGGAGGGAGTTGGGGACGGGCTGGGACGAGGGAGTTGGGGGACGGGCTGGGTGGAATTCAAGGATGAGGCGGACTGGGAAGATGGAGTTTGGGGTGGGCTGGGTGGAATTCAAGGATGTGTGTGGACTGGGAAGAGGGAGTCGGGGGCGGGCTGGGTGGAATTCAAGGATGAGGCGGACTGGGAAG
>Ga0193749_1000074_pt1 | contig 12427 bp, 14 predicted proteins | sample L1s2metaG_FD_145081 | JGI IMG/M metagenome (GOLD analysis project Ga0193749, IMG submission 145081) | Soil microbial communities from a riparian zone of the East river system, Colorado, United States - L1s2 | ecosystem: Environmental > Terrestrial > Soil > Riparian zone | place: USA: East River...
CTCGTCATCGCCGACCCGGGTGACCAGGCGAACGGGCTCACCCAGCGCAGCGGCCCAGGCGCAGAAGTTGGCGGCTTGACCTCCGCCGCCCATCCCGATCCTGGCCGTGCGATCGTCATCCGGGCGAAGCGGACCATCCGGGACGATCGTGATGTCGAGCAGCAGGTCTCCGATGGAGAGGATCACGCCTGGACGAGAATAACCGCCGCCCACTCACAGCAAGCTATGAGGTCCGTCTCAGTCCGTCCCCAAGCGCGGCCGCCACGCTGTCGCCATGAGCTTTGCGGCGCTCACCTGGCCGGGTTGGATGCGCCCATCGTTCGTCGTCCTCTTCGTGGCGACCCTCCTTCTCAACCTGTGGGGGCTCGACCGCTACGGGTGGGTCACGACGAGCTACCCGGCGGCCGTTCGCAGAGCCCGAGCCTGGAAGCTCAGGCCTAAGTCGTCGAGGCTTTGAAAATGAAGGCGTAACCCTTGCGCGACTTGTTCACCACCTGTGCGCCCGCATCGAGCTCGATCAGCTTCTTGCGCACGCGGCTGATGTAGGTGCGCAGCGATTCCTCGGGCAGCCGGTCGTCATGCCAGGCTTCGACCAGCAGCTGTTCGGCGGTGAAGTATTTTTCGGGCCGCCCGATGAGCAAGGCCAGGATCTGGAACTCTCGCCTGGTCAGCGTGATCGAGCTGTCGCGATAGGTGACGGTCCTGGTCCGGGCATCGATCGCGATCTCTTCGAGCTCCAGCTGCCGCTCAACCCAGTAGGTCAAGCGCCTCCTGTACCGCCTGAGCTGGGACTCGATCAGCTTTACGTCGTCATTGAGGTCGACCTTCGCGGCGGCGGACACATTCATGAGGTCCGAGCTCACGCGCGTCAGGAGATCTTCTTTGAAAGCGATCATCTCCCGGTAGACACTGATCCAGTGCCGTGTGTCCTGCGGCCTCAGGGAACCAGGATCTTCGCCTTCAAGCAGGCGGTCCCGCTTGGCCGCCGCTCGTGCCACGTTCGGATCTTACGCCCTCGACTTGGTGCGGACTTTTATGCGGTGAGCGCCCCCAGCAGCCCCCAGGCGTCCAGCCGATCCCTCAGCTTGGACTCCGTTCGCTCGTCCAGCGGCGCAACCGGCGCGGCGCACCACGGCTCACACAGGCCCTGCTGGTGGCAGGCCGCCTTGATCGCGGCGGGGAAGACACCTCCGCGTAAGGCCATGACCAGCTGATAAAGCGCGTCCTGCGCGTCACGAGCCGCGACCATGTCGCGACGTTGGAATGCCTCGAATATGCGAACCACCCAGTGCGGCGCGACATTTGCGGCGCCGCAGATCGTGCCTGAGCCGCCCATCGTCAGCGACGGCAGCAGCATGGTGTCGCTGCCCGTGAACACCCGAAACCTCGGCAGGTCACGCGTGGCGATGGAGACCCCTTCGAAGTACTCGAAGTCGCGACTGGAATCCTTGATGCCGGCGATAGTGCCTTCGCGCGCCAGTTTGGCCACGGTCGACGGCTCCGCGACGATCTTCGTGTACTGCGGGATGTTGTAGAGGAGGATCGGGAGGGGGCTGCCCTCGGCGAGCGTTCTGTAGAAGGCAAGAACCGTTGGCTGATCGATGAGGTAGTAGAAGGGCGGAGCGACGAGGGCAGCCACGGCTCCGAGTCGAGCCGCGGCCTCAACCTCGACGCGCGCGGCCGAGAGGTGGCTCTGCGCGACTCCGCAGATAACGGGCACGCGTCCTGCAGCCGCCTCTACGACGCTGGAGAGGAGCGTTCGGCGTGCGGTTTCGTCGAGCGAGGCGGTCTCTCCGGTGGACCCCAACGCGAGCATTCCGCGAACGCCACCCTTGATCACATGCTCCACCAGCCGGCCGACCGCTGCTTCATCCACCTTTCCGTCGCTGCGCAGAGGCGAGATCAAGGCGGGCAGAACGCCGGTCAGCTCGTCGAGCTTGAACATCAGCTAAAGGCTACTGGGATTCAGCTGCGTTCCGCGATGCGGGCGACGAGGCCGCGCTGCTCGGGCGTAAAGAACGGTGCGTCGCCGCTGCGAGCATTCTCACGAATGTGATCTGCCTGTTGTGTCGCGGTCAGCACGGTGCTCACGCGCGGATCACTGGTCACCCATTTCAGCACCGCCTGGGCCCACGTTTCGACGCCCAGCTCCTTGAGCTGTGCCGGCGTCGGACGGCGGTCGAGAATGCCGTGCTGCAGCGGACTCATGACCAGTACGCCCAGGCCCAGCGATTCAGCCAGCGGCAGCAGCTCGCGTTCGGCGGTTCGGCGCAAAGGGTTGTACGGAATCTGGACCATGTCGAGTCGTTTGCTCTTCATCAGCGTCGCCATGTCGCCAAACGCCGACTCCTGGTAGTGGGTTGCCCCGACCGCGCGAACCTTGCCCTCACTTTTCAACCGCTCGAGCATCGTGAGCTGCGCCGGGACATTGACGAGGTTGTGCACCTGATAGATGTCGACGTGCCCAAACAAGCGCAGTGCATGATCCGCCTGGGCGGATCCTTCCTCCGCGCTGGAGGTCCAGATCTTGGTCGCGACCACGACGCGTTTCCGAATGGCCGCCAGCCCGCGCCCGAGGGTGGCCTCGGCCCGTCCGTACATCGGCGATGAATCGAACAGGTCCATACCCGAAGCGAACGCGACATCGACCAGGGGCCGGCGATCCTCGTCGGTGTCGAACGTGCGCCACGTGCCCATCCCGATCGCGGGCACCGTGATCTCTGAACGGCCGAGCCGCCTACGATCCACCACTCGACCTTAACTGGCGCCGCTGCGCCGGGTTCTAGGTGCCGATGACAACCACCGCTCGCATGCCACGCGTCCGCAGGGCGAGGGCAAGGAAGAGCACGCCCCAGATGATCGCGTAGGCGCCGATGATCCAGACGATGGCCAGCAGGCCGGCGAACGGGAAGATCGCGACCATCACACCAAAGACGATCGAAAGCACGCCGCCCGCGGCGAGCAGCCATTCGCCTTTGATGACCCGGCGCAGCGCCACCGCGGCGCCCAGTTCGATGATTCCCGTGAAGATGGCCCAGACCGCCACGATCAGGGCGAGCAGCACCAGTGCGAGGCCCGGCCGCAAGACTATCGCGATGCCGGCGGCTAACCCGATCACGCCCTCGGCGATCAGCAACCACGATCGGCCCCAGATGCCGGCGAAGAGCGCAACAGCCCCATCGATGAACAGGTAGACCGCAAGGAGCAGGATCAAGGCGGCGAGCGTGATCCCCGTCACCACAAAAGCTGCGATACCGAGGAGGATCCCAGCGACCCCGCGCAGCGCGAGCACCCACCAGTTGATCACGAATGCCGATTCCATCCCGCCCTCCTTCCTCATGCGGTGGCCGGCAGAGCGACCACCTGCAGTTTGATTGTGCTCCTCGCGGGCCAAGCATGAGCCCTCTCCCGCGAAGAGGGAGCGATCAGGAAGTCCCATCGTTATCGCCGCTGGAGCGCAGGGGTCAGGGGCGTGGGAAATGGTTACCCCGCCGGCGCCACCATCCGGTTGCGCAGCAGCCCGATGCCCTGCACCTCCGTTTCCATCACATCGCCAGGCTTCAGAAACTCGGGCGGAGTCCGCGCGAAGCCGACACCGTCCGGCGTCCCGGTTGCGATCAGCGAGCCCGGCAGGAGGGTCATGCCCTTGGAGGCCCACTCGATGATCGCGTCGACCGGGTAGATCATGTCGCGGGTGTCGCCCTCCTGCTTCACAGTGCCGTTGACGCGCAAAAAGAGCCTGAGCGCCTGCGGGTCGTCCACCTCGTCCTTGGTGACCACCCACGGTCCCGTTGGACTCGACCGGTCGAGGCTCTTGCCTTTGAAGTACTGGCCACCCCAACCGCTCTGGATATCGCGCGCCGTGACGTCGTTGATGACCGTGTAGCCGAAAACGTAGTCGAGTGCGCGTGCGCGCTTGATGTTCGCGCCGCTCTTGCCGATGACGACCGCGAGCTCGACCTCCCAATCGATCTTGTCGCTGATGCTCGGGTCGATCGCGATGTCGGCGAAGGGGTCGGTCAGCGACGTGATGGCCTTGGTGAAGATGGTTGGAGGAGCGGGCTCGCGACCGTCCATGAACGCGGTCTCCTCGGCATGCTTCTTATAGTTGCGCCCGATCGCAATCACGTTGCCTCGAGGCTCCTCCAGCGGCGCCAGGATCTCAAGATCTGCAAGTCGGTGAGTTATTGAGCGAGACGATGAAAGGGTCGCACGAACGCGGGCCAGGCCCTCGTCGCCCGCATCGATCACGGCGCGGATGTCCGGGAGATCCGAGATCTCGACGATCTCGTTCTTGTCGTTGCTTCGCAGCGCGCCCAGCTTGCGACCACCGTTAACTTTGAACATCAGAAGTCTCATGTGTTGGCGTCGTCCTCCTCTGGCGAAGCCAGGGTTGTCCCAGCTCCTAGAAACAGCTCCTCAAAGTCCTGACGCCTGAGGAGCTCGTCCGGGCGTCCTTCCAGCCTGGTCTGGCCTGAGACCAGGACGCTTGTCCAGTCGGCGATCTTGAGGGCCGCCCGCGCCCGCTGCTCCACAAGGAGCACGGCCTTGCCCACGCCGGCCAGTCGCTTCACGTGTTCGCTCAAGAGACTGTCGGCCAGCTTGGGCGAGAGGTTGGCGGTCGGTTCGTCGAGGATCAGGACTTTGGGGTCCAGCATCAGCACTCGCGCGATGGCCAGCATCTTGCGTTCGCCACCGCTCAACTTCTCGGCGCGGCGCTTGAGCAGGGGTGGCAGCTGCGGAAACACGTTGCCAACCTCACTGACGCGAGCGCGGATCTGTGCGGCGCTCAAAAGGTAACCGCCCATCTCGAGGTTTTCGAGCACCGTGAGCGGCTCAAAGATGTCGTTGACCTGGGGGACATAGCCAACACCGCGGCGAGCGAGGTCCTCAGGCGTGTGATTGGTCACGTCGGTGTCACCCAGCAGGATCCGCCCGCCGGTTACGCGCAGGATCCCGACCAGGCTCTTGAGCAAGGTGCTCTTGCCGGCGCCGTTGGGTCCGATCACCGCCACGATCTCGCCCGGTCCGACCGCGAGCGAAACGTCGCGGACGACGGGAACGCCGCCATAACCGGACGTCACGTGATCGGCCCGCAGGCTGGGGACCGGCCGCGAGTGGTCCAGGGCCGGGCTATCCGACAAGGTAAGCGTCGACAATCTCCGGCTGCTTCCTGAGGCTGGCCATGGTCCCGCTCCCGATGACCTTGCCCTGTGCCATCACCACCACCGAGTCGCACAGGCGCTCGACCATGTGCAGCTCGTGCTCGACCATCAGGATCGTGATGCCCTCAGACCGCAGGTCCTGGAGGTAGTACTGGATCTCCTCCACGATCTTCGGGTGCACCCCCGACATCGGCTCGTCGAGGAGCAGGAGCCGCGGCTTGAGCATGAGCGCACGCATGATCTCGACCAGGCGTTTCTGGCCGCCGCTCATGGTGCCCGCGTAGTCGGACTCCTTGGCGGTCATGCCGAAGCGCTTCAACAGCACCCGCGCCTGCTTGACCAGGCGACGCTCATCCTCGATCCAGTACCGCTTGCCCATCAAAGCACCGAAAAGCGAATCGCCACGGTTGTCCTGTGCGGCGACCAGCAGATTTTCCAGGACGGTGAGGCGAGCAAATTCCGACGGCAGCTGAAATGGCCGCACAAGGCCGGTTCGCGCGCGCATGAATGGGGGAAGACGCGTTATGTCGCGACCGTCGAAGACGATGGTCCCGCTGGTCGCCGGTAGCGTGCCGGCGAGGACTGCCATGAAGGTCGACTTGCCTGCCCCGTTGGGGCCGATCAGCCCGGTGATCTGTCCCCTCGGCACTTCGATCGAGACGCCGTCGACGGCGCGCATGCCCTCGAAGTGACGGTGGACGTCTTTAGCGACCAGTAGAGGTTGGTGGTCGCGTGCTGTCGTGGAGCCCTCACTCAATATCCGGGCCTCCCTCGAAGACCCGCCGGGGCTCGGGTCGCACGCCATCAGGCCTGAACCAGAGGAAGCCCATGATCAGCAGGCCGATCGCGACCCATTCCAGGGCTGGGACCACGCCGGCCGGCAGACCCAGCGGTGCGTTGTTGAGCAGCCGCGTCACCTCTTCAAAGCCGACCGGTACGAGCAGCGCGCCGAGGATCGCCCCCACGTTGTTACCGCGTCCACCCACGATGATGGCCGCGAACAGGATGATGGTCTCCGGGTAGAGCCACACCGAAGGCGCCCAGAACTGGATGAAGCCGACGAGAAGAGCGCCGGAAAAGCCGGCGATCACGCCGCCGACGATGAACGCCGTCATCTTGAGCCGGACCGGGTTCTTGCCGATCGCCATAGCCGCGATCTCGCGCTCGCGCATCGCCCTCAGCGATCGTCCGTACGGCGAGTTGACCACCCGGTTGACCACGAACAGGACCAGAACGACGGCGAGGATGGTCAGGCCGACGTAGAAGTACTGGTACGGGGCGGTGTTGGGGTCGATCTGGTCGGCCAGAGGAGGCGGAACCAGGGCCAGGCCGGCAGCTCCGTTGAGGAAGGGGCGCGCGTTGGTGATCACGGTGTTGGCGATCACGGAAGTCACCAGCAGGGCGATCGCCTGGTAGTCGGCGCGCAGCTTCCTTAGAACGACCAGGCCGACCGGGACGGCCAGCAGGCCGCCGGCGACCGCGCCGCCGATCCATGGGATCGGGAACGGCAATTGGTAGCCGCCGACGTACAGCTGGAAGTCGTAGCCGAATGCCTTGTCGTTCGGCATCGAGAGGACCGCCGCGGTGTAGGCGCCCACGGCCTGGAAGACGATGAAGCTGAAGTTGACGATGCCCGACACCCCGAACTGGAGGTTCAGGGCGAGGCAGGCGATGATGTCGACGCCCGCATAGATGAGCAGGTTCGCGCCGTAGTAGAGGTTCATCCGGCGGCCGCCATCGCGCCCCGCCTGGCCAGCAGTCCTTGGGGTCGGAGCACCATCACCAGCACCAGGACGCCAAACGCCACGACCTCTTTATATTCGGGCGACCAGATCGCTGCGCTGAGCTCTGTGATCAAGCCGATCAACACTGCCCCGATCATCGCCCCATAAGGCTGCCCTGCACCGCCAAGCACAGCGGCGGCGAGGACGGTGATCAAAAAGGTCGCACCGTTGACGATGGCAAATGAATCCGAGTTCATCGCCGCGACGACCCCGGCCAATCCGCACAGGGCGCCGGTGATCAGCCAGACGGCGTCGATCACGCGTTGAGTCGGAATGCCGCAGTTGCGGGCCAGCGTGGGGTTGGCGGCCGTCGCGCGCATCGCTTTGCCGAGGCGGGTGTACTTCAGCAGGCCGTGGATGAGGACCATGAGCGCGACCGACACGGCCATGATTCCTATCTGGTTGGTAGTCAAGATGATCGAACCGATGTGGATGAGCTCGCCGGTGCTGTTCTGGTACGAGACATAGTCGTAACCCACGATCGGCAGCAGAAGGTTGGCGATCATCAGCGAAACCGCGAGCGAGACGATGACCATGCCGATTTGAGATGTCCCCTTGCGAATGAACGGGGAGTAGACGATGCGGTTTAGAAGAAAGGAAAAGACCGCGCCAAACAATGCGCCGGCAACCATTCCGATCCAGATGCTGATCCCGGCCCGGTTCACGTAGTAAGCCACGTAAGCGGACGAGATCATGACCTCGCCATAAGCGAGGTTGATGTTGTTGGTAATCCCAAACTGCATGGTGAACCCCACCGCGGCGATGGCGATCACGGACATGCTCACAAGGCCGAAGCCGAACGCCTCTACCAGAAGGTTCAAAGCGTCCGGCTCCGGTTTATCCGACTGGGACTAGATGCCACCTGCGTTGCTGATCTGCTCAGTTTGCTGGGGCGTCATCTGCCCGGCTTTGATTTCATTGCCCTGGGCATCGTAGGCGACCCAGATGTAACCCGACACTGAGTTGTTGTACTGGTCGAAAGTGTTCTCGCCGCCGGCGCCCACGAACCGGATCGACTTGCCGGCCTTGATTGCCGCCGCCCCGTCCTTGAATGTGTTGACGACTGTCGCGCCACTCGTGCCGTTGGCGATCTCCTTGATCTTGGGGTTGTAGACCGACGGGTCAGAGCTGTTGGTCGCCAGCATCGCGAGCGCGGTCATGATGATGCCGTCGTACAGGTGCAGCGTCGATCCACGCTGCTTGTATTTAGGCGCGTTGGCAAACGTGGAAGCCGCAGCATTCAGGTTGGTCAGAAACTCGTCGTAGGCAGGCCCCGAGAAGGTGTACCCGAGGTCAACGCCGGCGTAGTACTTGACCAGGTTGTCGACGCCAATCGCGTCCTTGACCTGCTGGAACCACGTGGGGTCGATGGTGGCGGAGGTGCCGATGAACGGGATCATCTGCCCGCCGTTCTGGGTCTTGACCTCTTTCAGGTATGTCCCGGCCGACCCGAGCGCCTCGGTGAGGATCACGTCGGGATGCGTGGCGAGCATCGCGGCAACCTCAGTTCGGTACGAGGGTGCGCCAAGCGTGATCGGCTGGTTGATGGCGATCGTGCCGCCGAGCTTGGTGAATGCGTTGGTCGCCGGCTGGACGAAGGCCTGAGAGCCAATGTCGTTGCCGAAAACGAGGGCGGCCTTCTTGTAAGGCGAGTGACCTGGACCGAACAGAGCGCTCCCGACCATTGCGTAGGCGTCATAGATGTCTGCGGGGACGAGGCGGTGGAAGTACTTGAGCGTCGTCTTGTTGAACTCCGTCTGCCCGGTCATGCAGAACATCGGGATCTTGGCGCGGTCGATGATCGGCGCAACGGTCGCCGCCTCGTCGGAGGTGCAGCCGACCACCGCCATCAGGTTGGAGTTGCTGGCGACCATCTGGTTGGCCGCCGGCACGGCGTCGGCCGGCTCTCCACGGGTGTCGAACTGCTGGCATTTCACCTGCCGCCCGCCAACTCCCCCGTTGCTGTTGATCGATGGGGCGGCCGCCAGGCAGGCCGCGTAGTAAGCGGGCCCAAGTCCTGCGTCGGCTCCGGTGAAGGGGGCGATCACGCCCACCAGCAGATCGCCCGAGCCCAGGCCGCTCCCGCTCGAGGTGGAGCCCCCGCCACAGGCGGCGAGAAGCAGAGCGGCGACGAGCGCCGGGACAAGTCGTGACGGCTCGAACCTTTTCACAGTCCTTCCTCACTCCCTAAGTAGGTAAGGATTCCCCCACAAAATCTGCGATTTGCGGGGACCCCCAGAACCAAATTGTCGACATTATTGAGGATAATCATGGCCGTGGCAAGGACCGCGATCAGGGACCGGGGAGCGCCGGAGGCCGGACAGGACGCCTACCGCCGGCTGCGTGAAGGTATCGCCAATGGGCAGTTCCATCCCAACGAACGGCTGGTGGAGGCCTCGGTCGCGACCAGCCTTGGAGTGGGGAGGACCGCGGTCCGTGCCGCGCTGGTCAGGCTCGACCAGGAAGGGCTGGTCACGCTCGAGCCGAACCGGGGGGCGCGCGTGCGGCTCATCTCAGATCGCGAGGCCCTGGAAATCGAAGAGATTCGCGCCACGCTCGAGGCGATGCTCGCGCGCCGCGCGGCGACGCGAGTCACGGCGGCCGACCTGCGCGAGCTGCGCCAGATGGTCGTTGAGATGCGTCTGCGGGTCGACAAGAAGGACGCTCTCGGTTACTCGGCGCTCAACGCGCCATTCCACCAGCGGATCTGGGCGGCTGCCGATCATGCCACGACGAGCCGGCTGGTCGGGAGCCTGAAGTCTCAGAGCATCCGCCTGCAGTACCAGACGATGCTGCGGCCCGGCCGAACCGAGCGGTCGCTGCGCGAGCACGAAGCCATCTTCAGCGCTCTCAAGGCGCACGATCCGGACGGCGCCGAGTCGGCGATGCGCGAGCACCTGGCCGAGGTTCTCGAAACGTTGCAGTGGGCCATCGACGGACAGCGCGCGCCGAGGTGGCTGCCGGGCTAGGCGGATTCCGGCTTCTTGTTCTCGAGCGCCCGGTCGGAGACCCACTTCAGGGACACGACAAATGACAGCCAGGCGACCGAGATGAGGATGCCCTCGAGCACGTCGGTCGGCCAGTGGGCCCCGGTGTACACCCTGCTGATCGCGTTCGCGAGCACGACGAGCACCACGAGCGCCCAACCCACCGGCTGAGCCCAGCGCGGCAGGAACCGCCGCCCGAGACACAGCATGAGGACAGCGGCCACTGTGGCCACGAACATCGTGTGACCGCTGGGAAAGCTCGACGCGCTCGGGTGCTCGGTGACCTGCAGCACCTGGGCGGTGGTCGGCCGCGGGCGGTTGATCACGTGGCTCAGCGCCACGTACCACGCGCCGGTCAGCGCGCTCAGGATCGCGAGGATCCAGGCTCGGCGGTTCACCACCAGGATCACGACGATGACGATCCCCTCGAGGATCGCCCCCTTCGCGTCACCGATCCAGCTGAAAATGGGGAAGGTCAACAGGAGCGGGCCCCAGTTGATCGACTGGATGTCGTCTTCGACTGTTACGTCCGCCGGGATGAAGGGGTGTCCGGCGACGTAAATGGCGAGGCCGGTTGCCGCCACTGCACAGACCACAGCCACCGTCAACAGGACCTTGTTGACTGACGACATCAGTCGGTTTTGGTGTTCTCCTCGGGTTCGGCGTACCAGCGCACGCGATCACCCACGCGACTGCGCAAACGCCACTTCGCGCTTTTGGGGGCTTGCTCGATCATGTCCCATAGAACGTCCAGGCGCTGCGTTATCACCGCAGCCTGCTCCGGAGTCAGGTCATACCCCACCAGGTTGGACTTGCAGCGCCCGATGGTCGCCGTGGCCGTGCGCCACAAGCCCCAGTCCCTGGCGCACATGTCCGCGAGGTAGTCGCCTTCGATCTCTGATCCGTCGCCTCTGCTCACCTGGTGCTGGTAGCAGAGGCTGTAGATGTCGCGCTGGTCGCGCTCGGTGAGCTCCACGATCTGCAGCTTCGTCAACAGCAGCTCGGCCAGCGGGATCGTGATTGGGTCGCGTTCGAGCCGATCGGTGATCGGGATCACGTGGCATAAAGAGAAGTCGCCGATGAAGATGTCGAGCTTGCGGCTATTGTCCTTGCCGTAGAAAAGCAGACGGCGCGCTCCCTGCAAAGCGTTGTACATCTCGTCCGGCTGGTAGCCGGCTGCGATCAACATTCCGGTCAGGGCGCCTCGGCTGCCCCGCTTGATGGCGAAATCGATGTCGCCGATCGGGCGGGGAAGGAGGGGACCGTTCGGACCTCCCTGCAGGTACACTCCGACGCCACCTAGGAGCCGCACGGTGATGCCCTGGCGGGTCGCGGCGTCGACAAGCCGCCGGCCCTCGCCGACCATCTCTTCGAGCGGTTCTCCGGCGCGAACCGCTACCGGTTCTGACATGCGTTACCCGGTGGTGAACAGGAAGTCGATGTACGTGCCATCCTCGGCGAAGTCCACGATAGCGCCGCGCAGCACGTCCGCGGAGTAATCGCTGCCGGGGTTGAGGCACATCGTGGATCCGATCTTCTGCGCGGCACGCGACTCGTGGATGTGCCCATGGAGGCCGACCTCCGGCTGATATCTCTTGATGACGTCGCGCACCGCCTTGCTGCCCACCGGGATGATGCTCGGCCGGCCGCCCCGGATCACTGGGGTGAGCTTGTCGTCGAGCTCGGCGGCGAAGTCAAGGCCGGTTCCATACGGCGGGCAGTGGAAATTGACCACCACCTTGCTGCCTGGCGGTGCCGGATCGAGGATTGCCTCGAGCCGGCGGCCGAGCTCCTCCTCGGTGTATTCGCGCTCGGTGTTCCACGGTGTCGGCGTGACGTCGCCGCAGCTGGCCAGCAGCACCGGCCCAAGCTCCAGGAGCTCTGCCTCCGGACACTCGATTCGCGGCGCTGACTTGAGCACCGGGTCGATTGCCTTGGGGTCGTCGTTGCCCGGTGTGATGATGCAGCGAACCGCTGGCGCCAGGCGCTCTTCCGCGAGCTTGCACCACCCCTCGATCTGCTCGGTGATCGCACCCTTGAACCTGGTGTCCAGGTACTCACTGTCGTTCTCCATCCGCTCGATTTCCTTCGCGTCGGTTAGGACCGAGTAAAAGCCCTGCCGGTTGATCTCAGCCCGCAGCCGTTCCTCATCTGCCCGCGGCACCGTGACCATCTCGCCCCTGACCTTCGCGGTGAGAGACCCGTTGGCGGAGCTGATCGGCACGAGCCCCTTGCCGGCGATGTCGCCGCCCAGGACCAGGGCGCCGGCGTCGTACGTCTCGGCCGCGGCGAGAAACTTCCTGAAGCACCGGTCTGAGCCATGCACGTCGGTCGCGAAAAAGATGCGGAGGGCCCGCTTCTTCGCACGGCTGCCGAAGATCAGGTTCCGGATCGGCTACTCGGGTGGAAGCTCCCGCATCGCCAGGCGCAGGTCGATCGACGACTGCTGCAGCCGGAGCCGGCGCGCGATGAGATAGATGACCGGCCCTGC
>Ga0193749_1000075_pt1 | contig 12376 bp, 10 predicted proteins | sample L1s2metaG_FD_145081 | JGI IMG/M metagenome (GOLD analysis project Ga0193749, IMG submission 145081) | Soil microbial communities from a riparian zone of the East river system, Colorado, United States - L1s2 | ecosystem: Environmental > Terrestrial > Soil > Riparian zone | place: USA: East River...
GCTGCCTGGGCGACAGAGACTGCTTCGTCGTAACGGTCAGCACTGTGAAGTGTAGAGATCAAGGAACGATAATCCGCAAGATTCGATTCCTTGACCTCAAAGATCTGCTGGTAAATCTGAATCGCTCCATCATACCTATTGGCGTACGACAGGCTTCGAGCATATTCGCGTAGTACCTCCAGATCATTGGGCTTCAGCTTAAGCAAACTCTGCCAATACGTTACCGCCTCGACGTAGCGGTGGCTAAGCTCCAAGGCTGTCGCCAAAGCATCCAGCAAATTCTCATCTGCAGGATGCGCTTGAACGCCTCGTTGGTAGTAGTCAATGGCCTGCTCTCGTTTGCCTGCACCTTCGAATGCGCTTCCCTGGCACACGTTTCCTGCTGCTTTGCCGGACTTGACGAGAGGGTCACAAACGCTCAGCGCGCCGGGCAAGTTACCGTTGCTGGAAAGTAGTCGCGCTAGCAGCGCATAGGTCTCGTATTGATCAGGATCAATCCTAATTGCTTCTTTCAACACTGAGGTTGCTTTGGCCTTCAAGATTTCATCCCCGCGCAGCCTGCCGAGTCTCATTAGTGTCCGGCCAAGCTCGCGCCAAGCTTCCGCTAGTTTGGGATCAACTTGAGTTGCACTCTCGAAATAGGACACCGCGGCTTGGAGTTTAGCTCCATTCTGTTCCTTGCCAGGGGACTCGAGTTTCCGAATGCGAACCCCCTCGTCATACAGTCGCCTAGCCTCAGCCGGAGAGCGCTCGCGGATTTCTGGCTTTGGAAATATCGGTATCGGCTCAACCTTGACAGTCGCCACTGATGGAAGATTCTTGCGTTCGACGATAGGAACTGCACCAGCGGGTGCGGACATACCGGCGCTCAGTCGCGCAACTGCGGCTGTAGGGATCATGAAATTCAGATTCTGGCCTTCTCTGAAGGACCCTACGGCAACGCCTATGACCTGACCCTTCATGTTGAGTACAGGCCCGCCGCTGCTACCGTGAGAAATCGGAGCGGTAATCTGCACCAGGATTGAGCCGTTCGGAAAACGACGAATTGCGGAGACAATTCCATCTGAAACGCTGCCTGCAAGTCCCTCGGGGTTGCTCACAACGAACAGACGCTCACCCTCGCGAGGCAGGACCGAGGTCAACTGCAAAGGAACAATCTGCGATATGTCCAATCCCGTTTCCAATATCGCAAGATCCAAATCCTTATCTGCAACCAAAACCTTCTTCACTGGATAGGTGCTGCCTGATGCAAGTCGGATTGTCATGCGGGCGGCACCGGTAATGACGTGATTATTAGTGACGATACGACCAGAGGCAATACAGAACCCACTACCACTGGCGAGCGGCTTGCCGGCTGAGTTGTAAGTAACTATCAGAACAACCGAGGGCTTAACTGCAGCAACAGTGTCGGGCAAATCCTGGCCGAAGGCAGAGCCGCTGTAAGAAAGCAAAATCAGGCCGAGCACCAAAAGCAAAATAGCGTTCGCTGTCGGTCTGCCGTCCTTATCCGGACGATTCATCCCGTATCTATTGTCAGACATCTTCGTCTTCCAGTTCAGTGTGCTCTTCTCGACATCGAGTCGAACGGCTAAGACTTCCGCTGTGATTCTTGTTTTGATTTTTGCCAACCTACGCCGCCAAGGATTCCGAGTGCAGCGGCGACAAGGTGGGTCAGCAAGAAGACTCCGGCTTGAACATTGTCTTTGACGAAAATCAGACCTGCCGCCGAACCTAATGCCACGATCACAATCGGACCGACTAGCATAATAGTTAGATAGAAACTGTGGGCTTGCTTTGTCTGTTCGAATCTTAATCGATCCTTCGCAAAGGCGAGATTCCCTTCAGTCTGTAGCTTACTCAGATCCAACTGTTGTTTTTGAATTTGAGTTTGTTGCTCCGAAACGCGAGCTTGATGATCGAGATAAGTGGTTATTACCGGAACCAAGGGTCTGATGGCATCGGTAAAAGACTCAGGTGCTTCACTCTCTCTCGCGTCAGCAATTACTGGCGTCAAAGGCGGCTTTCGTTGGATATCATCGCTCATGAGGTAGCTCTCCAGCATTCAGAACGTTGCAAATACCACAGGTGAGTATATGCCCACTCTTGAACCAGTCAAACGGGAATTCCGATCCGTTATCGGGTTTTCTCCCGCGATTGCGACAGGCATGAAGCCTTAGGGCAAGAACGAAGCGGCCCGCAAACTCCTCATCAATAAACAAGGCTCTAACGGCGCGAACCGCTAGAGCCTCTTTTGAAAACCTAACGCGATTGCTCGCATCGGCCTTCAGCAAATCCATTGTGAGCCAGTCGCCTAACGAAAGGCAAGGAATACAATGGAAGAACGAGAACTAAAGGCTCTTGAGATTGCCGCCAAATCAAAACTCACCCGAAAAGGAAAAAGCTGGTTGGTTCCTTCGCAGTCGGTTCGCGGCGCCCAATATACCGTTAAGCCTGATCCAATCGAACCGCTGTGTAGTTGCCCCGACTTTGAAAGTCGGAAGCAGCGATGCAAGCATATCTTCGCCGTTGAATACACTATTGAACGCGAACAAACCCCAGACGGCGAGACCGTCGTAACCGAATCGTTCAAGGTAACACGGAAAACCTACACCCAAGACTGGCCCGCTTACAACACCGCTCAGACTCATGAAAAATCCGAACTTCAGGCATTGCTTTATGAACTCTGTCGAAGCATTCCAGAACCCGATCAGTATCGCGGCCGGCCACGACTCTCACTTGCCGACATTATCTTTGCGTCAACTTTTAAGGTTTACTCCACCGTATCCGGCCGTCGCTTCATGACCGATTTACGCGAAGCAAAGGGACGCGGATACCTCTCGAAAGTTCCGCATTACAATTCCGTCTTCCGCTACCTCGAAGCAGAAGCCTTAACTCCGTATCTCTACGATCTCATCACCACCAGCAGCCTGCCGCTCAAGTCCATTGAATCAGCTTTTGCGGTGGACTCATCCGGCTTCAGCACGGGTCAGTTTATGCGCTGGCTGGATGTGAAATACGGTAAGGAAGAAGATCGCCGGATGTGGTTGAAGGTTCACCTCATGTGTGGCGTCAAAACAAACATCGTAACCTCAGTCGAAATCAGCGACGGTTACGCCCACGACTATCACTTCTTCAAAGGCCTGGTAGCAAGAACGGGTGAAAGCGGATTCAACATGAAAGAAGTCTCGGCCGACAAAGCCTATCTGGGCGGTGAAAACCTTCTCGTCACTCTGCGCCACGGGGCGATCCCTTACATTCCCTTTAAGTCGAATTCGCAGGTCCAGTCGACCTATGGCGCGAAATCAGAGCTTTGGACACGCATGTTCCATTTCTACAACTTGCACCGCGAAGAATTCCTTGAGCATTACCACAAACGCTCCAATGTCGAAACCACTTTCAGCATGATCAAGGCCAAGTTTGGACAAAGACTTCGCAGCAAGAGCCTGACTGCCCAGATCAACGAGGCACTCTGCAAAGTCCTCTGCCACAACCTTTGTGTCCTGATTCAATCAGCTCATGAGTTAGGAATCGACGCGGCGTTTGATAATCAAGCCGCTTGGCGATACAGCCGCGGAGAACGTTAACGACTAAACACCCAAAACAATTGAAGGCGGAGAACAACTTTCGTTCTCCGCCCCTCAGTGAAGCTATTCGCTGACTTCGCAACCAGTAAGCTACGCCGCCTTTTTCTCGCCATGATTCCAGAAGGTCGGCTGAATGCCAAGCTCGTAAGTCGACTGAATCGTCACACATATATTGTGACACAGCACCTTGCAAAGCAGTTCGTTGAACTGTGCAACCTCAGTCTTACTGCGCAGGCGTTCTCCAAATTTCATCTTGATCATCGCGTTGGTGCTCTCTGAGTTGCTGCGCTTGTGGTAATGCTCGCTGAACCACTCCTGATTGTAGGAAAAGAAGTGGTATAGCCGCGTCCATATAGGATCTCCAGTGCCGTGGCCGGCCTTCGCATTCACCTTAAAGGGAATAAACGGCATCACCCCCTTGCTCCGGGCAAACTTTAGATTCTCCAAGCTTGAATAAGCCTTGTCAGCCGATACCTCCTCGGCGTCAAAGTTTTGCGTGGTAGTCTCCAACAATGGTACGAAGTAGGGACTATCGCCCGCATTTGCCTTGGTGACTTCAACGGCGGTGACGATATTGGTCAACACTCCGCACATTAAATGGGCCTTCACCCATTTTCGTTTATCTGCGGTCTTGGATCTCCCAAACCTGGCATCGACCCAAAGTCCAAAGCGACAAGTGGAAAAGCCCGTTGAATCAACCGAAAAGCACTTCTCGACGCTCTTTAACGGTAAGCTGCTTTCGATGATCAACTGGACCAGGTAAGATCGTAGAACGCTCATGCCGAAATACGTCAAGATCGAGTTGTAAGACGGAAGTCTCGAGATGAAACCGCGCTCATACGCAATCTTCAAATCGAACATGAAACGCCGACAGGACACCATGCAATAAACCTTCAGTGTCATGCAAAACAACATGTCCGCGATTGGGAGCCGCGGACGCCCTGCAGACTGAGGGATTTCAGCAACCCCAGCACACAAAGCGTGCAAGAAAAGCAAAAGATTCGACTTTTCACTAACTTGGGCCCGGTTAACCGCAGGCCAGTTCTGGTGGTTCTTTTTATTGGTCATGTTTCTCCTTGACGTTAAGGAACATGACTAGGTAACATGCGGTGCGTTGATTGGCTTCGCACGTGGCTTTAGTCACGTTCGTAGTTAAAAACCAAGGGCCTCGGGTTGTTCACTCAACCGCGGGGCCTACTTCTTTCATGCAGGAGGCTGAGCCTGCTCTACAGCTCTCAAACCAGCTCTCTCAGCTGCCGCTCGGCGCGGCAGGTCCTGCTTGATCGGCTCCGTAAGAACCTCGGTCGTGGCATTAATCCACGCCATTAACTCCCAGACACCAAAGTTGCCGTCGTCTTTGATAAAGACAAACAAGTCGGGCCGCCTAACCATTGCCGATCTCAAAGAATTTTCGAGATGCTTAAGCCCGCGGTTAATGCCGCCTTTACGGAGGAGCTCAACCATCTCACGATGATTAGCAGGACGTCCCAGCATTGTAAGAAGTTTCTTCGCAGCGTCTGGAATTGTCATATCCCTGAAGACGTCTTCAGGAATTTCACATTCCTTTTCGACTGGCATCGCACACAGCGCCGCTTCTTCCGCACTCAACGGCAGATCGAGCAAATCTTTGGTATTTCCGATGCCACGAACACACTTAGTACGCAGCGTACCTAGCAATTTCAACTCGCGTTGGGCGCCGGCTATCACACGTAATAGTCTCATCTTTTCGTTGTCTATTTCTGTAAGTTGCCGCTCCTGCTGACGCAAAATTGGTTCATGAATTGTTCTGTCTATCTCCATAATAAAACCGCCTCCGATCTTCCCTTTGATTGCCACTTGTGGTAAATACACTCCGACGCAAAGAGGCCGTAGCACCGACCTTCGGGTCCGAGCTCACTTCTTAAGTCATTTGGGGGGCGGCTTCAGGATCAGGTCACGCCGACAGGTTCCTTGGTCGCTCTTCTTCTTTGCGCGCGCATCCTACCTCAACCCACGCTCACCAAGCAAGAAAAACACTTGATTTATCTTTTAGAAGTTCGTCTGACTCAACTCATCTACTTCATAAACACCAAATCCTAACAATCACGGAAGAACAAGCATACGCCCAACTCAAATTAAAAACCCCACGCAAACAAGCGAGCGGAAAACTCTAACTGAGAGCCAGTAGGCAGGCGCCCTGATTAACTCACCTACGCTTTGACCGAACCCACTCGGGAACCCTCAATTTCAACTGATAACCACATCACACACGTTACCGAGCTATCCTGTTGATTTACAGACAACTAAATGGGTATTTGGGGCAAAAGAAGTCTTTAAGGGGCAAATCACGCTTTCAAGGCAAGGCCGTCGATAAGGGCTTTGCCTTAAAAAAGGGATTATGGAGCGATTTATGAGGCATCCGGCGTTTCTGCCTCAAAAGTGCTACCGGATGTAGACTGAAGCGGGCTTGAGAGGCCCGGCAGTGGGTCAAGCGGATACAGCTTTTCGAACACCCAACCTTGCTCATAGTCGTCAAGCCAATCAAACATCCCGTCCCACAGCTCGTCAACTTCAGACGGAGGCGGAACGGCATCGAGGATACGTTTCCACCACCACGCACCTTGGTAACGAATATCTCCGTGCTGGTCGATAACGACAATTCGCCGAGCGTCCAGGTAATGTTCAAATTTACGGGCACACGCGCTGAACAGTCTCGACACCTCGGCGAGCAGACCGGTCGGCACTGAAGCGTTCAACTCGGTTGCTGTCGGGACGTCCCAATGGAACCCCAGACCGGCTGAGGGATTATTCTCGAAGGCTCGCAGCCCTTTGTCACCTCTGAAGAACCTCCAACGTCGCCCTGGCTCAGACCCGCCCACCACCGCTCCTGCCCGAATCTCTGCAAGGCTGGCTCTAACCGTCTCGACTATCTGCCGAGCGAATGTTCCCAATTCCTCGGACGAGCCGGAAACACAAAAGTCGAGATGAATCTCATAAGCATCATCGCTTATGACATCTCTCAGGCCATCTGTTATTCGATCGGCCAAAAAGTGATCGTTGTTGTGGCCTACAGCATAGTCAGGCGGCCACACGAGATTCTTTCGTTCAATCACAAGTCGCGCGCCCGAACCTTCGTCGATATAGAGCGCCTCCGGCTGGGGTGTGTTGCGATAGATGACGTCCAGACACGCCTTGTGAACATAGTTTGTCCCCTCGAACCAATTCAAATGGTCAACAAAGGGATCGGTTCGGTGCCGCTCACAGCCGCCAGATTCAGGAAGACATCCCATGTTCTTTAGTATGTTAGTTCAAGAAGGAGTTCGTCGCGAATTTTATACGAGAAGCCGAAATTATTTCGGCTTCGTTTGACCACAGCTCCCGAGCCATTCAAAATCCAAGTGTTTGTTCTGACGGACGATTCCCCGCCCCGGTAAATTGCGATAAAATATATTCATGAGCTTAAAGATCCGACCGTTCAAAACAACCGTTGAAGAGATCGACGTTACCGGCGTCATCCAGGAGAATTTGTTCGTTGTTCAGTTCTATGGACGACCGTATCCTGTGATTACCCTAGAAGTCGGGCAAGACGAACGCGGTCCTTACGCGCTGATTGAAGAGACTAATAGACGCGAGAGTTTCGGTGATGTATTCCTAGTTGAACCAGAGTACGACGAAGACTTCCCGCCCGGTTGCCGTATCGCTCTTTTTCGCGACAAGGCAAATGAGATGCGAGCGCTGTTAGTAAACCAAGGAGTAGACCCGGATTCCGCAATTCTCACCGGCACGACCTCCGACGCCGTTTCTGTGTATTTCGATTTCGACGGAAATAAGAATGGCTCTTCGTTATCTGGCCCACCACCTCTGGACGCGAACGAATATCCGATGTAATCCGGTTCCGTACCAAGTCGCTCAAGCAGATCCTGAAATGAAATAAGTCTCCTTGTGGATCTCGCGCTCCAGACATTGGCTAAATCATTTTCGGCAAGCGTGTAATAGACAGCCACTTTTCATTTTTTGTTTTCCTCGTCCTCAGCTTCGCGAATGCTGTGGTCCAAAGAACGGAGCCGCGCAAGTATTTCTTTTCGAGCCTTCCCTGCCAGGTCTTCCGCCAAGCGCTGAAGGGCGACGACGACGATTTCCTTGTGCCGAATATCTCCCATTCCCGATTCGCGCGTTACCCCGCGCCATAATTCGTGGATCAGACTGATTTCCTCCTCGGTGAGATCCGGAGCATGCGCGCCCAGATAGAAGTCTCTGATTTGATCGTTCCCTCCTATAACGCGAAAGCGTATCTGCTGTCTCGCCTTGTTCGGGATCTCTTCCCAGGCTTGGCCTAAGCGTTTGGCTTGTTGTTCCGCACTCATTACTGAGGAACGTCCGGCAATGATCTCGGCGGAATTTAACTGGGCAGCGGTGAGCACGATTGCTTGAAAGATGTCGGATGAGGGCACTTCGAGCAGATGCACGGTCTTGCCGGCTTTTTCCGCCAACGCCACAACCTTGCTGAAGAGATATTGTTCGTATTTCGTGAACAGTTGGCTTTCGGCAAAGTCTTCATAGCCCGTATCCGGGCCCCGCAACATGTGAACGGTCATTACCACGAGATCTCTCTTGCCCGTGTGTGTTAGTTCAAGCGCTTTGCGCAAGTGTCCGAGCGTGTTGTAATCGCGCACCAGACAGAGAGAATTGTCAGGGCGCACTTCGACGCTCTCGTATGAAACGGCATCCTGGGGTTGCAGCCGGAATTGATCCATGGCGCTGGTTGTATGTATCTCATTTTCGCGCCGGCGTTCGTTGATCTTTTCCGAGACCACGAAGATGGTGAAGAAAACGATCGTGAAGGCGATGCCGCTGACCGTGGCCACTTCTTTAGTAACGAGATTTATTCCGGCGACTGTGAAGAGGAGCGCCGCGATGACACCTATACCGATCGGAATCTCATTGCTATCCAGTTTGATGTTGAATGGCACTTTCCATTCGCGTTCTGACTTGTCTTTGAAACGGAGCACTAGCATCGCGAGTCCTTTGAAGGCAAACGACCAGATCACTCCGAATGCGTAAGCTTCGCCGAGCGTGTAGGTGTTGCCGCGAGAACCGATGATCGCCAAGAGTTGGAGCAGGACGATGAGGTTGATCATCCGAAATGTCGTGCCGAAGCGCTTGTGCGGGGCACGAAACCAATCGGTCATCACGCCGTCTTCGCTGACTCGATTCAAGACTCCGTTGGCCCCGATGATTGACGTATTGATCGCACCCGCCAGCATGAGAAAACCGACAATCACGATAAACGCCTGAAAGAGCAGCTTAAGCGTCATCGGCCCAGCGAGATTCAAGGCGATGCCGCTAATCATATTGTCAAAGTACTGCGGCCGAACGTCGTCGGGGATAATCGCATAGGCAAAGAATGAAACCAGCGACGTGAAAAGGAGCGAATATAAAAAAATGATGAACCCGGCCCGCATCAAGTTCTTGTGCTTCGGGTATTCCAATTCGCGGTTGACTTGCGCCAGCGATTCTTCGCCCGACATCGCGAGAAATGAGTGCCCAAACGCCATCAGGATTCCAATCAACCCAATCAAAGCTCCGGCATTCGCGACCAGGCCATAGTGTGGCGCCGGCTTCTCAGTCGTCGCGGCGCTCGCTTCGGCTGGCGTATCGGCGGGCTTCTCCCGGAACGAGTGAGGCAGCAGTCTCGGCATCCAACCAACCGCGTCGTCGTTGAAAGTCAGATTGTGCGCTGCGGGCGAAGGCGGCAGCCGCTGCATCTTCGGCTGGGTGAGAATTGTAAAGGTGCTCCAGCCGATTAGGAGCACCACCATCACTGTGGTCACATACATGATCCTCAAGGCATCGTCCGAAGATTCATGGATGCCACGCGTGTTTCGCCACCAAAAATATATGGTGATGAACGCGGCGATTCCTGCGGCTAGATGATTTACAGTTGAAGCTGAAGGCGTCCACGGATGTCCAAAGTAGATCGTCGTCTGGGCGATCAAACCGACGATGTATTGTCCGGCTGACACGCCCGAGATTGGTCCGGTGAGGACGTAATCGAACATGAGCGCCGAAACCGAAAGTTTTGCCAACACGCCACCCATCGCCTCTTTGACGACGCGATAGACGCCACCGCGCGTGAACATCGCGCACGACTCGACGTAAACCGCTCGTACAGCATACGAGAACAGCATCACGCCGAGGATGAACCAGGGCGCCGCGCGGCCCACTGCCTTCTCGGCGATTCCGCCGACGTAGTAAGCAGACGAGCCGAGATCATTCAGGACGATTGCCGCCGCTCGCCAAAACGAAATGAACGACAACATGACCGTTGTCGCCACGATTACCTTTGTGCGGCGGTTAGACGTGGAAGTTTCAATTTGCGAATCGGCTACCGGTTCGTGGTTCGTTTGCTCCATTCGTCATTCTCAATCTCGCCAATGCAGGGCGAGCATCAATTGGTCGGGACTGAATTCCTTCACGCTCAGTTGATCATTTGGCGGATAGTCGTTTTTCTCCCAGAGATACGTCGCCAGACTACTCTCTGCGCAAACCAGCCAGAAAAGACTTGTTTCAGATAATGGAATCCTTCTCCTGAGCCGTAAGCTCGCAAAGAGTTCTTCATCAAAGCTCACTCTTATCTCGCGCTCGGCTCCATCTTCGTGCTGAACGAGAAAACGACACTCGGACGGGTTGTCGGATACGGACGGATCGATTTCGGCCATCCGAACAATGCTGAATCCGTTTTCAGTGAGGTACTTAATCGGTGACCGAGTGTGGGGTAAATCACTGGGCCTGACTTGCTTCCTTCTCATCGCCGACATCTGACACCTCGTCAATGAGAAGACTAGTGGAGTCGAAATAAAAAAGGGCTTAAAGGTTTATTAAAATTTCATTAAAACGGGCGGCTGAAAAGAAAGGGAGTTGTTTTGATTCACTTGGAAAAGGTTGCGGCGTGGTCACTAATTCCTTAGTTGCTGTATCGGATTTAGCCGTGTGGTGGGGTTACGGTCTTTGAAATTTAATCGCCCATCCAAATCCCGGACTTGAAACTAATATTGCAAAAACGGGTCTTAGGCGCCAGAAATAAACCGATAGCCGACCCACGGATCGGTCAAAATGTAGCGGGGCTTCGCTGGGTCGGGTTCAATCTTCTTGCGCAAATAACGAATGAAGACTCTTAGATAGTCGGTTTGATCCGTGTAATCTCCGCCCCAAATATTAGTGAGCAACGCGCGGTGTGTTAACACCTTTCCAGAATGCCGAATAAAGTAAACAAGCAGATCGAATTCTTTTGGCGATAAGCGCACGTCTTTGCCGCCAACTTCCACCTGACGCGTCTCCAGATCTATACGAAAGTCTCCGTCTTCAATTATCGTTCCTTGCGCTTCACTGTCAGGTGACCGGCGCAAAGCGGCTCTCACGCGCGCCACCAACTCACTCATGCCAAACGGTTTTGTTACGTAGTCATCAGCCCCCGTATCTAATGCTTCAACCTTAGTGGCTTCGTCGCCTTTGACGGAAAGAATGATGATGGGAACACTCGAGATTGCGCGTAGGCGTTGACAAAGTTTTAGCCCATTCATATTGGGCATTGAGAGATCGGTAACGACCAGATCGGGTGTCCAGGCGCTAAATAGCTCCAGCGCTGCCTCACCCTCTCCGGCGACTCGAACATCGTATCCATGTTTTGTCAGGCCACTGCGTAGGACGAGCGTGATCTCTTGTTCGTCGTCAACAACAAGTATGCGCTTCCTGTTTTCCATTCTTCCAAAAATGATTTGTTTGAGTTATGGCGTCGTCTTGCGTGTCAGTACTGATCCCTAAGACGAATCTTCGTTTCCCACGGGAACGGTAAAGGCAATCCGCGCGCCGTGAGATGACTTTGCATCCTCAATCCAGATGCGTCCACCATGAGCTTCGACAATGCCTTTGGCGATTGCCAGACCCATTCCGATTCCACCGGCGCGATCGTTTCCGAAGCCATTGCTGCTGACACGGTAAAATCTTTCAAAAACTCGGTCGCGCAAAGTCGCGGGAATGCCAGGACCCTGATCTTCGACCGCTATTGTAATCAACTCATCGGCAAGTCTGCCTGCCTTGATCAGAATCGTTGTTCCGGGCGGCGCGTATTTGCTGGCATTATCGATCAGCGTATACAGAACCTCCGTGACCGCCCGCGCATCCACCCGGACCGCCGGTAACTCCTCTTGAATCGAGACCTCAATATTATGTTGGCGTGTAAGCGGTTCGGCCCGTGCGAGCGCGGCGTCGATAATGTCATCGATAGCACCCCAGTTGCGATGCAGAGTCATGTCACCCGCTTCGATTCGTGCCAGATCAACGATGCCTTCGACAAAACGATCAAGCCGATCCGCACCGTGGTTAATAACCTCCAACATCGCGTGCTGCTCTTCCGAACTTAGTTTCTCAACCTCTTGTGCCGCTTCTCGATCCTCCAGCAGCAATGTAGCCGAAGCTTTGATTGAGGTAAGTGGCGTTCGAATATCGTGAGTCACCGCGTCAAGCAGCGCCGATTTCAGCCGCTCACTTCGTTTGATCGCCTCAGCTTCACTGGCGCGATCAAACGCTTCACGCAACTCTTCGTAGAGACGTTTTATCTCGACCTTACTGGACTCCGCCTCCTCAGCGCGTCGTTTTGCTCGGGCTGAGAGTTGTCCCACGGCGAGCGCCGTAATAAAGAATGCAGTCAACGCAACCCAATTCTGAGGATCGGCGATCGTGAAGGTATGAAATGGCGGCAGAAAGAAAAAGTTGAAACCCAACATTCCCAGGATTGAAGCCAAGAGCGCAGGTTT
>Ga0193749_1000076_pt1 | contig 12369 bp, 10 predicted proteins | sample L1s2metaG_FD_145081 | JGI IMG/M metagenome (GOLD analysis project Ga0193749, IMG submission 145081) | Soil microbial communities from a riparian zone of the East river system, Colorado, United States - L1s2 | ecosystem: Environmental > Terrestrial > Soil > Riparian zone | place: USA: East River...
CCGATTTCGGTCTTGTTATCTGGCAAGCCCTCTTCACTGAACTCAGCAAAGGAAATGGAATGGCCGAGCAGAGTAAGAACTTGGTACACCAATGTCGCCGAGCCATCATTTATCAGCAGCAAATGTCCGTGAGGTTGGGGAACTGCTAGGGCGTTGAATGTTCCGGTTGGGAACGTCGCGGGAAAGACGGGCCGCGAAAGTGAGTAAGGTGTTCTTCGAATCGCTTGTTCAATCCGGTCGCCGCATGCGCGCGTGAAGGCTAAATTGCCGCGCACGTAAGAGGACGTGCCAGCAAGATTGATGCGATCGTTGATATCGAGATGATCTGTACCATCCTCGCGAGCTCGATCTTGGAGAAAATTATGTGCCTCATCGATTAATTCTTCTAGATCCCCTCCTTCTCCGGATTCAGAGCCTACCGGGGCGAGACCATGTTGTTTCAGGAATTGGACGTACTCGATTTCAAGTGCCTTTGCAGAGGCAGCGGAGTCCGGTTGAGAGGCTCGCAGCCAGCGTCGTAGGGAATTGAGACTGAACATATGCTGCTCTTCACCTAGCTAGCTAAGTATGGGAGCTCATGCAACCTCAGTGGTTGGGCGAACCGCGGTCCTTCGCGCAAAGCCTGTTCATCTTCAAGAAGCACTTGCTCAGTGCCGGTATCCCCTTCGGTGAAGAGTAATTCATCGACTTGAGCAACTATGAGTAATCTCGTGCGCTAACTCGCCGTGCTCGATGCATGGTTACCCTCTGCTTCCTTCGGTGGGGACCTCGGATAGAAGCCCGATTCTACAGCAATGGCGTTGAGTTCGTACTTCCTTGCCAACTCCATGCATTTGCCGATTGTGGACGCGATCTCGCCGGCCAAATTGCCTTTTGTCAGATCAGGATCGAGCAACATCTGCGTCTGGATTCTGGCGATCTCACCACTGAGCGCCGAAACGGTGTTCGTATCGTCAAAGATCTCCTTCTCAATTGTGTTGGCGTCGTTAGGAAGGGCGAGCGCCAGAAATCCGGCGGATAGGGAGACAATCGCACCGATCCACTTCGTCACGTCGGGGAATTGGTTCGCGATCAGGAGAATGAATCCAGAGCCTGAGAGTAGATGCATACCATTGATGATGCGCTGCCGGCGACGAATTCGGCTAAGTGCCGATATCCTTCGCCTTAAGGCGGTGGTTGACGTTTGGTTGAGTATGAATTGCGCCTCAGCGAGTGCTTGCTTGATAGAACGCTCAGGCTGAAGTACCTCGACATCGGCGATTGCGAAACGCGGCGGTTTTACCGGTGAGTAGAGAGCCAAAAGCTCATTTGCTTGTTTGGCTGCTAGCTGAAGTGCAGATGTTGCCATAATCGTCTCCACCACTTAGAGTTGTTATGAGCCGTGTTCATCGGGGAAGAGTAAGTGGCCTGTGCGGATATTGCGATTGGGTCCTGCAGACCCTCATCGACAAGCCCGGCGACATGCCCTACGATCGCCAGCTCCCCTTCGTAGTCCGGTAGATCGACGCCAAGTTCCCGACCCACTGACCACGCAAAACGTCTGAACCTCTCTCCAATTTCCGTATACTCGTTCAATCCGGCTTTCGCCATTGCATAAAGAATCTCCAAGTACCTTTCAGTAGCCGGTGGGTGAGTATCATCCCGCATGCCCCGGACCGCGAAACATGCTTCTAACAAAGCCGCAAGGGAAAGGAAGAAGAGAATCCCGGAACAAGCGATTTGGCGATCAATCTCGTTTGGGCCGACGGTTCTGGTCAGCGCATCAACTGCCCACGCATCAGCTTCTTTTTCTTGGAGCTTGCTCTTAGCTGCCACATCGATTGAGTGCCCTGGATTCGCTGGCAGTCGGATGGTTGCAGCACCGACATGTCCGCATGCTATGTGACCATATTCGTGTCCCAGCGCGAACTCCTCGGCGGCCGTCACTAGATGGATCTGCCAATCAAAATACTCCATATCCGGCTTCGTGCGCGCTAGTTCAGTCGCCGCGGGAAATATTCGTTTATCACAGTAATCCCGAACATACTTAGCAGCCAATCGCACACGCTCCGGACCAGACCCAAATTGCTTTACGAAAAATAGCGCGTTCAGCAGCTCCATCAATTCGAACGAGCCAGTGTTTACAAGTACCAGAAACACCTCTGGTCGTCTGACAACATGAGCGTTGAAAGAATTTGTCGGAAATACTCCTGCAAACGCATCATCCGGGACCGTCATTCTGCCAGCCCTTAATCGTCGTACAAGGCCGCGGTTCAACAAGATCAGCAGCTCATTAGTGTTGGATGCGCGCCCTTCCTGAATCCTCTTGACTAGGTCGACGTGGCCAGCCATTAACCCCGCGAGGAGAATCGCGTTAATCTGCGCCTCAGTATTTGCGTCCAGTTTTGGGGCGATTGGAAGTACCTGTTCCTCTCTCAGCTCGTTCTCTTGTAGGTATTGCAGATACTGCTGTCGGCCTTTGGACTCGGCTGGCGTGTCGCTATCAGGTGATTGGCTCCGGTCTGCCAAGTAAACCGAGTCCGCATCGAGGTGACGACCGAGAAGGCTATCTAATGCGCGCACATCAAATTCAACTTCGTCTGAGACTTGGTTGTCGAGTGATCTGGATTGGTCTGCTAGAGAAATCGGGCCGGCTTCGATGGGTGAACGGGAGAGAAAATCATGCACATGGCGCGCACCGGAATCAGTGTAGTCAACGAGCACGCCCTTTTCTTCGGCCTGTATTCGGATCTGAAAGCCTGCGTGGGAACAGAGCTTCACGAAGCGATCTATGGGCGCACTCGACGCGTACTGCGCGACCAAATGGCCGATAGCTACGGCCTGAAAGATTAGAGTCGCAGTGTCAAATCGTTCCGGGTATTTCTCGATCAGAGCTCTAATAAAGTCGCCAGCAGCAGGTAGCTCTGCGTCCGTTAAGAAGCCGTCCATCGAAGCCGCCCCCCATATATAGAGAGGGCTGTCTAACAGCTTCTCTGGTTGCATGTTCGGATTATCTTGCTCTATTTCGGCGATCTCACTAAGAGTCGACTCAACCCACGCGGGTGGGGGCGTGTTCGTAGTTGCAAGGGCCTGCAAACGCCGCATCACTCCAGGCGTGTGAATGATAAAGGGGACATTCTCAACGCGTTGGGGTTTCCACGTTCTTTCGAACAAAACTGAAGGTCCGCCTTCCTGCAAAACTGCGATGACGTTTTCATACAATGAAGCGTAGGGCTGAGTAACCTCGTCGACGGTCGGGTCTCCAAGATGAGCGAGCAGTTTCGCATTCAGGTGCGCAAGGTCATAAGCCGGATCACCCGTCAAGAACAGCGGCAATTCTTCGATGTAGAATCCTAAGTGTTTGGTGGAATGGGTCACAACCTCCGAACTTCCGTCTTGGGCCTTGATCTCGAGGGCGATCTCTTCGGAATCGGCCCGAACCAATCGCAGAGTCTTTCGCCCTGAAGCGGTCTTGAAACTGACAGAATTCAACCACTGTTCGTTCATGATCCGAACCTGTAACAAACCTCTCGTCTGAAGCGCACTCGTCCCGGCCGAAGTCAACCTGGAGCAGTTGGGTGACTATACAGACTTGCATCGCGAGATACTTTGAAGATCAGTTCCTATCGGAGACTGCATCATTAGCGCCTTTTCTTTCGCGACTTGGACAGACGCCTAATCCCTTCACTCTTCGTGGGACTTGGAATGTTCTCTGGCAGATCCAGATCATCGTCGATCAAAACTCCGACCTCGACGTTCGCCAAGCGCGCATATCCCAGGAGCACCAGCGGAGATGGAACACGATGTCCACGCTCGTATTGCGAAATGTTGCTGCGAAATAGATGGTTGCTGAAGCCTAAACGCTGAAGTATTTCATTCTGAGACAATTCCAGCCCCAGGCGAATCGTCCTAAGCTTCTTTGCTAGACGGCCTGATTTTGTCGGGGAGGCCTTCTTCACCGAGAGACACCTCCCGACGAAGAGTCGACCTTGACACCCTCTCGCTGGCTAGATACGATAGTATCTAGCTGGGCATTGCGCTTTCGATTCGCCGTGAGTTGGAACCTTCCATGCTCAACGGCGATGCTCATCACTCGAATTGACGGGATGGTGAGCTACGCATTTTGCCGTTGCCTAATTATCAAAGACTAGAGAGCCCAGAGCATAACAGAATGCGCCTGCTTTGATCATCTGTTTCCTCCAGGTCATCCCGGTCCATGCTGGCCCCTACTCACATTTCCCCGCTCTGTTGTTCGCGCCCAGAATCAAAGTTCCGACTTCTGTACCTAGGGTGCGACCTGGAATCGCTGGTCGCGCTAAGGGACGTTCTGAGGAAACCCCAATTTCAGATCGTCGCTTGTTCAGACCGCGGCAGTGCCGTCCTCTTTCTGAAGAGTCAGATTCCGTACCACTTGTTGCTAATTGACCTTGAATGGCGAGGTACAGAAGGCTTGAAATTGGCACGGCTCGCGCATTCGCTACGCCATCGCAAGCAAATGGCGACCGTCCTCGTTGCAGCAACCAAAGTAACGCGCCACACGGAGGAACTTGCCCGCAAAGCTGGCGCCGACGAATGCATTATCAAGACAAAAGATATGGCTGGCGTCGCTGAAGCCGCCAGGCGCTTACTGGGAATAACGAGGGGGGAAACGAAATGAAGCGATTGAGGTCTGGCACGGCCTCCTGCTCAGATACAGGGAGTGAACCAGTGCCGGCGGGCCGCCGCGGGGGTGAGGACGCGGCGGCCTTTGTCCTCATAATTTGTACTCCACAGATTGGTCCGGAAGCTCCAACCTCCAACGTACTACATGATGATGGGTTTTCTCACGCTTACGTTTGACCCAACTGGCGATTCTGAGTATGTCTTCAAAAACTCAAAAGCTTTTTGAAGGACTTAGGTTGTGCCAAGAGACTTGACAGCCCTGAGAACGTCAATCTCACTCTCTCTGCTTAGCTAAGTCGTCGGAGTGTTATGATGTCATGCGAAGACGAAAGCTTAAAGAGGCTGGTCCTCAGAGCCAGCGAATCTCGCATTCCTCTTGTGCCAGCCTTGATGAGTCACAGGTCTCAAATCCCCTGATGAGACGAGAATTCAAGCCGCGAACCTCAGCCACCGACGACCGCTGGTCTAACAACGGCGTCCAACAACGCCTCGAAGCTAACACCACAATTGAGGTGGCGACAGCCGCGACCTTTGAAGGCCTGGGAGTATCGAATGCCAGATGAAGCCATCAACAAACTAACGATATACAAGCTGGCGAATGTCGCACTCAAGTCTATAAAGATACCGGGATACAAATCGGTAGCAATCGGAGCGTGGCCTCTCGGCAGGAAGAAATACCCTTATCGACTATTCTTTCATAAAAATGGTCCACGTCCGGCCGGATGGTTAGCTGTCTTTCAACCGCTGAATCTCAAGCTTGCAAAAAAAGATATCCCGGAGACTATGACCTCGGGATTTATCCTGCTGATTCAGATCGCTGGCTCGCTGTTCGGAATTACGGGCGGCGTTGGGCACGTTCATCTTCGAAAGTACCTGAGCATCGAGCACCGTTTTGGCATTGACTTAGCGCAACAAATACTGTCCTTGCCTGAATTGCGAGGTCTGACTCAACGAGACACAAGTGGAATCGTGAACGCTTTGGATCGTGTCTTTCGAGGCATCTATAACCCGCAAGGCGATATCAACAACTTAAAAAGAGTTCTCACTCATGTGCGTGGAACTTTTCAAAAGACAAATCCACTTCAGGCGACAATTGGTAAAAGCATTCAAGCGAGCGATGCACTTACGGTTAACGGTAGTAAAACATTTGCGGACATCATCAAGCTACTTCTGGAAGTAAACAAGCTCGTCGCTCATGGACGGACGAAGTTGAGGATCCCTCAGTTGGAGTATATCGACAAGAAAGTTCAAAGCACATTAATGGTCCAGTTAGAAGTGGCGCTGGTCAACACGCTCTTGAATTACAAAGCTGATGAAACGCACACTCTCTTCTTAGATAACGAAGACGTCGGGTATTTGCCTGACCGCGTTGTTAAATATGAGCTCCGATACAAGCGTCGGAATTACGAATCAGAAAACTTCCCTGAAGTGTTTCAGACAGTTCAGACGCTTCTCGCTGGAATTGGATCAATTCAGGATCGGCGTAACGCGCTGTCCCGAATGAACCTGAGGGTCGAATTCGACGATGGATTCGCAGAAGTGCGACCGCTCTCATATTTCATCTGCGGCGACATCACTTACAACAATGACGTGTATTTTCTGAACAACCGGCAATGGTACAGAGCCAGCGAGGAATTCATTGCTGTAATGACAAGGGAGTTGGACAACATAGAATGTATCAACCCCGAGACTCTTGGTCTCCGAGAATGGGACAAAACTCGGTTTCACGAAGAGAAGGATTTCAACGCAGCACAGAAGGGGTTCTTGCTCATGGATCGACGATGTGTTGAAGTCGCGAATCAGAAGGGACCAATCGAGTTCTGTGATCTCCTGAGCGTATCTTCCGACCGCATTAATCTGATCCATGTGAAGCAGGACACCGGTGCGGCACTGAGGGCGCTGTTTGCCCAGGGCTTTGTATCGGCGAGGCTGTATGCCGAGAGCGAAGCGTTCCGCTCGATGATTCACGCTGGAGGACCACTGAAGACGGGTACAGGTTTTACTTTAGCCGAAGTAAAGGTGCTTAAGAGTCTTGAAGACCGGCATCGCAGAGAGATGCACATCATTTTCGCAGTTTTTGATGAGAAGCCGTCGCACACGGTAGCTCCGACTGCAAGTTTGACATCGGAAGTTCTCAAAGGAGCTCTGACAACTTTCGCAAAGGTCGATCTTCTGGATCGGGTCACGAATATGCGAGCTATGGGCTACGAGGTTGCGGTCTGTCGAATTAAGCCCTATCCCGAAGCGAAACGGAGGCGGAGGGGCTCACGGAAAGCTCGGTAGGATTACGACGTTCCGGCCATTGAGGGGTCTACTGATAAAGTGAATGACATGGACCAAATGATCAAGGTGGATTATCAAGCCCTTATTAGTAAGGTGGGCGGCAAGTCAGCGAACGCAAAGATTGCAATGTTGATTGAAGAGTTACCCCACCTCTGGCGCGATGCCTATGAAAGGATGAGTCAGAGACTCACGAGCATCGTGCGCATCCGCGATAACTCGTTCGAATACATTTATGACAACTATTCTTATCTTGAGTCAACCGGTGCTGTTCCACATGATCCTATCATCGAGGATAGACTGATTGGAGTTCTGGGCCTTTCCGCACCTCAACTCAGGGCACGCGATGACTATCGCCTTAGAGGCTGGGTAGGGCCTACTGAGAAAATGTATGGAAGGGAATGTGATAAAGGCCATTTCATCGCCCACTCCATTGGCGGCGCTGTCGATAGATCAGAAATGAATGTTTTTGTTCACCGCCGAGACTTGAATCGAGGCTGGTCGCCTGAAGGTAAGCGATATCGTGAAATGGAGAAATATTGTGTCTCGAATCCTGGCGTATTTTGTTTCAGCCGGCCGCTATACGAAGATTCCACATCCAAGCCGGCGTTTTTGGAACTTGGAATCCTTAAGAGCACAGGCGAATTCTGGGTGGAGTGTTTTGATAATAGGTAATCTTTGAGCAGCGCGGTGAAATACGAACCACGGCCTAGACGAATCCAACGTTAACGCTTCTAGGCCAACCTACAAGACGGTGAAGACCATAAGATTCTCCGAACAGGATAATGAGACTCGGATCAGAGAGGCACTCGTAGCACCTCTACTCCGAAGGCTTGGCTATCGTGATGAGGACATTCTTGAGGAATTCCCGGTTGGTATTCATGGCGGTCTTCGAGTCAAGGCAGACTACGTGGTTTCAACCGAACATCGTTTTCTCCTCCCTCGAAATACAATAGTAGTAGAGGTCAAACGCCCGTCAATTTCACTCATGCTTCCCGAAGTTCTTGAACAGGCTAGACTGTATGCATCCCATCGCTCTGTTCAGGCAACGTATATAGCCCTCGTTAACGGTCTCAGTCTTGATGTCTATTCAACCTTCGGTCCTCAGCCATCCTTGGTCCGCTCTTTTCTGATTGACGAACTCGAGGAATCCTGGGAAGAACTGTCCGAACTTCTTGGAGCCGATTCACTCAGCGGGCACTTCGCTGGGGTCCAGATACTTGAAGCGATAGGATCAGGAGGATATGGTCAAGTATTCAAGGCTTGGAATCAAAGACTCAAGAGGGTTGAGGCCATTAAAGTGCTCCACCCCAGTCTTGAACAACCAAGCTCGGTCGTGCGCCGCTTTCAACAAGGCGCACGTGGACTTGCAGCATTGGAACATCCTTACATTTGTCAAGTGTACGACGTCAACGTCTACCAGGAACGTCCTTATTATCGAATGGAGTTAGTTGATGGCGTTAGCCTGACAGAGTATGTAAACAGGCACACGCTCCCTCTCGGAGAGCGCTTGGAACTGTTCGGCAAGATTTGCCAAGCCCTTGCCCACGCTCACAAGAGCAACGTAGTACACTGTGATCTCAAGCCGGGAAACGTCCTTGTTAAGGCTGACGGCTCGCCCAAGCTCATTGATTTTGACCTCTGCCATATGGGAGCCGACTCCAGCACAACTCTATCGCAGGTAGTAGCCACCATTGCTTATATGGACCCTACGATTTGGCACGCTCAGCAAAATCGCAATGCGTTAGCCGATGTCTATTCCATGGGTCTCTTGCTCTGGTCGACCATTACTGGAAAAGCTCTGGTGCCCGGCTGGACGCCCCATTCGCTAATAAATGCGCTTTCAGATGTCGGACCGGAGGCCGAACTCGCCGGCCACGTTGTACTAGGTTGTATTCAGGAGAACCGCGCGGAGCGGCCTCAGGATATGGAGACTATTATGAAGCTTCTAGGGGTGACCGATTGGCGCGTTTCGCTCCAAGGCCAACTTCTTGGGGCTGTCAGCAGTTTCACCGCCAATAGCCCAGCCAGGGGCTTTGAGTTTCTCTTTCGCCTCTGGCAGCAAACGGGATCTCTGCCTGTCGCAACTGACTTTGATCACATTGCCAAGAGTCTCCCAAAGCGAAATCTGTCCGACGCAGAAAAGGAATTCGTTTTCCGGGCAGCTTGTGAACACTGGAGTATCAAATATAGATCGCTGTTCAAAGATTGGGTCGTTGAGGATCTGATTAGGTCGGCTGAGATCGTCCTAAATGATCCCAATATCAATGAAGCTGGTAAGGGGAAAATCGCAGAAACAAGTCCCGCGCGCAAGGCGCTGGATATTCTTGGAGCGACCGATGACTATAGCAGCAAGGAAGATTCAGAGAAGGTCGCAAGATTTCTTCTGAATCTCCTGGGAGGGGAGAAGCTGAGAAATCTGTTCTTCACCGCTCTTGATGATCTTGTCAGACTAAAATGTTTCAAAATCCCAAACTCAGAACTACGGATTGACGCATCGAGCATCCTGATCAAGCTGATAAGGTCTCGGCTTCCTAACGCTGGCCGAGGGTCAGCGAGACAGATCGGCAAACTACTTGAGAAATTGGAAAGGTGTGGTATTGACTCAAAAGAGGTTATTGATTTCCTGCTGGAAGTTGCCGATTATCCAGCGCTATTAGATAAAGCTGCAATCACACTAGCTTGCTTCCCTAGTCCGAAGGCCACCGATGCTTTCATCGCTCTGTTGGAACGTCTTAAAGGGACCGACGAGTTTGAAAAAACTGCTTTGAAGGCTATCGGAATTACGGGGAGGTATAAGCGCCCGGCGGTTGTACAGTATCTCTCGGAGTTACCAGCAGACGCTATAACTTCTGAAGAGCTTCGGCAACCGATTGAGAATCTCAGAGCCTCCTGAAGGAATTGACTTTCCGTACCGCTAACACCAACACCCATAGGAAATGAACGCTCTAGATAAGAGCCGCTTCGCGCAGCCGACGAGAACTTGGACGACAAAGGAGAGGCCCATAAATGAAGCCACACCTATCGGAAATGCTCTTGGATCTTAAGTTTCACGGCAAGCAAGATCGCTTCCGGAAAACGCACCCGTTTTCCGAGGACATCGAATCGGCGCATGCGATCTTATTCAATCCCCGCTACGATAAATGGAAGAAGTTGAAAGCCTATAGAAAGTGGGTAGCCAGCAGCCAACCTTGCCTCTTCGGAAAAGCAGCGGCGAAAACGAAATCTGTCTTCGTCTGCATTCTTGAAGAGCACCAGATTCTTCGGATGAGGCGGGGCGATGATGACCTAAGAGATACTATTCAGGACCATCGCCAAGCATGGAAAAGGTATGCGTTAGAAGGGTCCTCCTCGTCCTTTATGGTTCTTCTGTTGAGTAAGAGCCTGGTAGACAAGGAGCCGGGAGACCAACTAAAGGAGATTTGTCGACGTCTACTCGAATTGTATATGGAGGTGGAGCGAATTGACGATGACACTATCGTGCCTCAGCGAGAGTATGTGTTCTTGCGCACCGGGCCAGCCAAGTTCTTAAAGTTCGCTACTCTACCGAATGTATTCTGCGCTCAGGGCGATGGCCGGTGGTGGCATGATCATCGAACTCCAGGTGGAGTTATGATCACTTCGAACGCGCTAGGCCATTTCGAACTATCCCGATCCCACACCGCAGATATCACTGAGAAAGAGAAGACTCACGCACTCGACAACGCTATGCGCACCATTAAAGGTGCCTACGGTAATGAGAAGAGAGTGAGAGGCCTTGCTCATTGCCCCGCGACTCGTTTGGTTAACCGTGACCCGGTTGAAGACTCGCCGATTCGTGAGGGCTCAGATCTTCAAGGATACTCACCGAGTCACTATCATGGGTTTTTCCACACGGACCACTTGGTGCCCTCGGTGTTTTTTAACAAGGAGAGAGACCATAAGGAACTCAAATCTTACGACGATCTATCACTGCGGTACATATATGACCCCGTTGGCGATCCTCAAGACCATCAAGAGCTGATGACAGGAACGGATGCGACTGCTTTTGACGTCAAGCGCAATATGGACCGACTGCCCGATTTTCTGGACCCTGAAAAGCAACTCACTTTCTCGGGTAAGCTGGACGGAAGAGTTGAACGTTGGCTCGCAAGCCAGCTAGCCGCAAGACTTGATATGTGAATTATTGCCAACGGAGCGCACGGTGATTCATCACGCTCTGGCTCGAAGGCCCATTGAAGGATGGTGTTTTCGCAGCTCTCCAATCAGATGTTCTTTTACCACGTGGGTGTACCGTTGAGTCGTAGCTATCGACGCGTGCCCAAGAAATTCCTGTACAACACGGATATCCATACCATGTCGCAGAAGCAACGTCGCAACTGTATGACGCAACATGTGGGGCGTAATATGTCGCTCTATTCCAGCCTCGCGACGAAATTTCGCAATTATGTTGGCCATTCCCTGAGTTGAGAGACGCTCACCCGACGAGTTCAAAAACAGGGCTGGGCTTTTCGTAACAAGTTGTGACCGCTCTTCACAGTGCTTTCTTTGAATTAGCACTGTCTCCTCATCAACCAGGTAGGCAAGCCTATCTCTTCCACCTTTGCCTCGGATTCTGAACACGGACTCTACCGTCGTGAAGTCCTCTACATTCAACGTCGAGGCCTCTCCCACCCGCACACCGGTAGCGAAAAGCAAGTCAACGAGTGCCAAGTTGCGGAGCGCGCGATATCGGCGGGAGGAATCGGTTGACTTGCGCCGTCCGGCTAATGTTGCTCCTTTTCGAGGAACATCCGCCGCCTGGTGTTCACGTCCGGCCTGAACCAAAAGCCCCTTCATCTCCACTTCAGTCAGAGCGCGCGGAAGTTGTTCTATTCGCCCAAAGCTCACGTGTACTCGCCAAAACGGCGACTCTGCCAACTTGCCTCTGCGTAGCCAGTAAGAACAAAACACTTTGAGAACTACCATCTTTCGCCTCATAGAGGCCGGAGCATACCCATCCCGGCGGAGGTGCCCAGCCCAATCTTCAATCAGAACTCCGCTTAGCGTCGAAAGCCCTGAGTCTTGACCCGCGTACTTCGCGAACTGCTCTAGATCAGAGAGATAGGCCGTTCTTGTCTTTTTACTGCGCTCGTGCGTCGAGAAATAGCCATTGAGAAATTCAGGGATTGCCTGTGTAAGTTGCATAGCACACACACCTAACCAAGTCCTGATCTGGACTGAAGAGTTGAAGAGCTTTTTAGTGTTTAAGCGGTGGGTCAGAAAAACGTTTAGGGAGTGTAGTTTCGACAGGGTCAGGTTTCAAGCAAAACTGGTCCCAAAACCAGCCAGATGGTGGCTGGGGTTAAGCGCGGGCGCCTGATCAAATCACAGAATGGAGTCCCAAAACACTTGCGGTTGTGGTCAACCAGTTGTCCGGACCTTGCTTTGTGGAGATAATACTCGTCCTTGCTTCTCGCGTTCTTGTTT
>Ga0193749_1000077_pt1 | contig 12366 bp, 10 predicted proteins | sample L1s2metaG_FD_145081 | JGI IMG/M metagenome (GOLD analysis project Ga0193749, IMG submission 145081) | Soil microbial communities from a riparian zone of the East river system, Colorado, United States - L1s2 | ecosystem: Environmental > Terrestrial > Soil > Riparian zone | place: USA: East River...
CTCCGTGCCGTCATATTGGATCAGCAGTTTGAAGTTCATCGAACCCAATCTTGATTTCGTTCAGCGGCTGCTACAGCCCGCCTGCCGAAGTTTTGGAGTTCCGGCTTTAGCCGGTTTTATTCCGTGGCCACTTGAGCCGGCACCTAAGTCATGAACGGGTGAGCAGTGGCCCGCCTCTAAACCACGTCACCTTATCTTTCTGCTCCCGGGTTTTATTGCCTGATCGCCACGCTTGCACGCTTCGCAATCCGCAGGAGGAAGAGCGGGAACGTCGAGGGTAGCCAGCGAGACGAGCGGCAAGCCAACATCCGCCTTACCTCCTGATCGATCGATGATCGACGCGGCCGCCACCACTCTTGCTCCCGACGCGGCCAGGGCGTTAATTGTTTCGCGCGTCGAACCTCCCGTAGTAATCACATCTTCCACTACCAGCACGCGCTCGCCATTGCGTACCCGGAAGCCTCTGCGCAAAGTCATATGGCCGTCTTCCCGTTCGGTCCAGATGAAACGCACACCCAGTTGGCGAGCCACTTCATAGCCAATTACTATCCCGCCAATCGCCGGAGAAGCCACGGTGTCGATCTGTTTGCCGGCAAAGTGCTGTGCCAGCGCGGCCCCGAACTCCACAGCTGATCCGGTTGATTCCAGCGCGATCGCACATTGCAGATATACGAGACTGTGCAGGCCACTGGACAAAACGAAATGCCCCTCCAGCAGTGCGCCGGCACTTTTGAATTTCGCAATTACTTCTTCAGCGTTCATCGTTGTCCCTGGTCCAGAGTTCAACCTCTGGGTTGCTGATTGTAGGCGCGAGCTAGAGCTTGAACTCGAAACAGCGCGCTATCTAAGATTGTCGCGGTTTCAAAAACCCTTCGCCACAGACTACAATGCCCTGCGGTGGCATCTCATCGCAATCTCATTTCAGATTCGGCCCTGGTTCAGGAGACTTTCGAACTGCTTAGCCAGAACGGAGGCCGGCTGACCGTTATTGAAATCGTCGACGTAATATTCCGTCTGTCTCATGCCGACGAAGAATTAGCCGCCTCGCTGATTGGTGATCTCGTGCGTAACGATCCGCGCTTTTGCCTGGAAGCAGATCACCTGACTATCACTCAAGATCCGATTGAACATCGCCCCTTGAGTGAAGTCGATTTTGTAGTACTCGACGTCGAAGCGATTGGCGCGAAAGGTTTGCCCGCCAGGATAATCGAACTTGGCGCTTATCATGTTCGTTCGGGAAAGATCATCGACGAGTTTCAAAGTTTGATCGATCCGGGTGTCCCGCTGCCTCGCTTCATCGCGGCACTCACCGGGATCTCAGATCGAATGCTCAAGAGCGCTCCGAAGTTTGCCCAAATCGCCGACGCATGGCTTGATTTTGCCGGAGACGCAGTGTTGGTAGCACACAATTCAAAGTTCGATTTGGCGCTGCTCAATCGCGAAATCGGACGCGTGTTTCCCGGTTGTCGAATGCGCAATGCGGAACTGTGCACGGTGAAACTTGCCCGGCGCATAATGTGTAATCTGGAAAATCACAATCTCGATGCGCTGGCTGAGCACTTTGGACTTGAGATTGCTGAGCGACACCGCGCGGCCAGCGATGCCCTGGCAACGGCCGAAGTGTTTCTCCATTTACTTGATCGACTCGACTCCCATGGCGTGTGTACCCTCCTGGAAGCGCGGACTTTTCGCGCCACAGCCGCAGCGGTCGCCGGCGTGAAAGTTCAATCAGCTCTCGACGTCTGAAATGGGTTCCGCGGCCGCGCTACGCCTCATCAGGTTTTTCCCAACAAACACAACGATTATCAGGAGTGCCAGGCCTATACCGATGGCGGGATAGTACCGGCTCAGTATTTCCTTAGCGTGTTCACCGTAGCGCGCGGCGAGGTACCCCTCGAGCAGATACCGAAAGGTACGCCCGGCGGCAATTGCGATCGTGAAGCGAATCAGGTTCAGCCTAAACACGCCGGCCGAAACCACGAACAACTTGAAAGGAAAAGGCGGCGGCAAAAGCGACGCAACCAGCACCGATAGTACGTCATACCGATCGATCAAATCCTTAACGCGCTTTTGCTTTTTCTCAGAAAAACGATTTAGCGCTCGATGCCCTGCCCGTTGTGAAATCTTATAAAGGCCGACACAGCCGGCCGTCGAACCAATGGTGGCCGCAGCCACATAAATCAACACCCACGATGGCCGCGAAGCGGCGAGCAAAAGCAGCACCGCATCCACGCCACCAGGCATCGGAATAAACAGAGAGTCAAGAAATGCGATTGCCAGCAGCCCGAGCGGCCCAAAGGAAACCAGGTAATGGGAAAACTTTGTCAGCCCCCCGGTAATCTTGTGAATAAATGTCTTCAATTATTTAATCGTATCCTTTCAAACCCAGGCTCTTTACTAAACTTACTCCGCCGACTTCACCGCCGCCCTTCCCTTACTCGATAAGAGGTAGAGAGCCAATCCGACCACGAGCAGGCCTGCCACAACGCTGAAAATGACTATCCCATTGTCCTTCGAGAAGCGCAGTACCCTTTCACCGTAGAAAACCGCCAATATACCTTCGGCATAATACCGGAGCGAACGAGCCAGCAGAATCGTTAACAGGAACCGGCGGCGCGGAAACTGCAAAGCACCTGCCGTGGCGACGAAAATCTTGAAAGGCATTGGCGGGGGTAGCAAAGCAGGGACCGCGAGTGCCAGGATCCCAAAGCGAGCGTAAGCGCGCTCGACCTTTTGGATATGTTCCGGGTTGAACCGGCGGTGCAGCACGGCTCGGCCGCCGCGGCTCAGGATCGTGTAAAGCAGAAAGCAGCCCAGCACCGATCCGACGGCCGCGAACATTGGAAAAAGAAAAACGGCCCGTGGATGCGTGTAACAGCGCGCAACAACCAAATAGTCGTTCACTTCTGGCAGCGACAAGAGCGACGAGTCGAGCGCCCCGATCAGAATCATCACCGGCCCGGCCACGAAAATCGGGACATGCACCATGAAGTGACCCAGCCGTCTGGCGAGGACATGCAACCAATCAAACATAGGAGAACTGGCAAGTGGTGATTAGTAACAACAGAGCAAGCACAAATACGAAGTCGGCGAAGGCCCCAATTACGCTACTTGGGAAGAATCTGATCACGCATTCAAATCCTGTGGATGAAAGGCACGCTAATTCCAGTCGGGTTGAATGAGTTAGATTTCTCCTTTATTTCTTTATGCACCCCGATACCCCAATGAGTGAAGTAAACCTTGAGTGCTCTCATTAACACTCCCTACCACCGCCAAATATTCGGTACCGTTTGCTTTCGCGAATAGCTTGATTCGTGCGACATACATGCCACTGACAACCTCAACTTTCGTATGCCATAGATTATAAGAAGATGCCATCATACGTTTGCCATCACATCCAACCCATCGCCCAATGTCATCTGACTCGCCTAAAATTGCTGGGATCACAAACGCGTGTTTGATACCCCCTAAGCCAAAATTCAGCACAACGTTTCCGTAGGCGATTTTGGCAATCAATTTAGCAAAAGCATACGCTACTTCAATGGGCTTTCTAATTTTGAAGAGGACATCATCAGCATTATGAAGCTTGGCGATTTCTTGAGGACTCTCGCCAACCCAACCAAAGTCCATTCGGTCAGCTTCTAGTCCGCTTTTGTAATCCCGCCCGTCTAAAGATGCAGGCGGTTTAAAAACTGGCAGTGGTATGACCTTCCAGTGGTCCTTCCAATGCGCTTCAATAACCTGTTCCTTCCCGTCCTTAATTATATACATCGAACGCTTTTCGTCTCTTTTCTTATGGCGGGTCTTAGCCCCTACGGCAGCCCGGGCAGCAAACAGGGTATCTCGAAGAACTACCGTTTCAAATTTAGAGGTAATTGCTGCGCAAGCACTGCAGCTAGCTTCAAGGAGGATACAATCACCGTTGAAACCCAGCGGCACAGTATGTTCCTTTGAAAGCGGTGGATTGGTGTCTCCGCAATAAATACACTGTCCTATTAAACGTGACTTCATTTCACTCTAAGGAACCCTCACAAAGAAAGAAACCGAGCGCCGCTGCGCACCTGAATCGGAAGATATCGCGGTACTGATTCTATTTGGCTGGCGTAAAGATTGAGGGAGTATCGTACGTAACACCCACGGTTAGTCCCGACCGCGGGGTGAGTCTGGTTAGCCCTTTGATGCCTGCGAAATCGAAGCGAAGTCCTGAAGCGCGAACCTGCATTCCCAGACGTGCCTCGCCCTGCGATTCCGTTCCCAGCGGACCATTACCGGGCCGCGTGTTCGCGCGTCCGTTGACCTCGCCCGCCAGGCTGAACTGCTTGTTTAGCCGCACGATTCCGGCCAGGCCATAAGTCAAAACGTCGTTCTGAGTAAACAAGCCCGTCGGGGCCGTGAGGATGCCAATTCCCAGGTTACCGAAAGTATTCACGCGCGCGTTGGGGCCGAACTTTTTGCCAAAGAGTACCTGCCCGTAAGCATTGGTTTGATTCAAGCCGAGGCCGCGCGCCTGATTTGAATTCGGCAGTTGCACGCCGAAGCGAAAACCAACCGACGGCAAGTGCTCGGTCTCGTTGCGCAGCTTAATCTTGGTCCAAAGCGTAAAGTCGCCAATATCGTTGGTTGAGTTGGCCCCGGCCGGGAGGCTGAGAGCGATGGCGCTCGGTCCGCGGGAATTAATGCTCAAAAAGTTTTGCGCCACGCCTTCGATTTGGACTTCAACATTCGGAGCCAAACCGATGTTAATGCCGATCACGCCGGCACGCGTCAAATCGCCGGTTAGCCCGGAGACTGGAAACCTCGCCCTCTGCACAAAATCAATTCCGGCCTCAATGCGCAATGAACCGGGCGGAATGATGTCGACGTCTTCAGTGAGCAGCGGACGTTGCTGGGCAGAAGCCTCGGCGGCCATGCTAAGCGCAAACGCCAGCACGGCCGTACTGATGGCAATCGATTTGAGCTGTTTGATCACTCTGATTTAGTTCTTCGATCCCCTTTGAATTCACGCGGATTGTAATGCGCCGGGGCGCGCGCCGTCAACGACAATGAGTTTAGGGTGGCGATTCAGTATGAACGTTGAAGACCAACCCGGTCGCTACCCCGACTTGTCGGGGTACTGACCTCGTGACCATTGTCGCTACCGCTTTCGGTGGGCTGACGCTAGTGCCCTTAATTGGTTTCGTGTTGTCTTTCTCTCTGAATTGAACGATCCACGAAACAACACGAAGTGGATGAAAAAACGTTTCGCGTGATTTCGTGGATCGTCCTTACTTGGCAGGAAGAGATCAAAATAGGGCACCGCTAAAACGCTGAATCTATGGTCAAGCGACGTTTCCCAGAGTAGAATCTCGCGGTTATCCCAACAGGATTTCAGCGCGGCTCTTGCGGACTTGATTTATGAAGGACGCGGAGAGCAGACATGAATGCCGGAAGAAATCATCGTCAGCATCCTCGAACAACTTCGCTCTGGCGAACCGCAAGAGGCTTGGGCTCAATTCCTGCAGCAATACTCAGACCTGGTCTTTCATGTCGTTCGGCACTTCGAACCGAACAATGATCACGCGGCTGATTGTTTTCAATTCGTATGCGAACGTCTGAGCGAGAAAAGTTTTCGCCGGCTGCATCAATTCAAAATCGCTGGGCCCGCAAAGTTTTCTACGTGGCTGCGGGCCGTTGTGCGCAACCTGTGCCTGGATTGGCATCGTAAGGAGTTTGGCCGGCGCCGAGTCTTCAAATCAATCTCGCGCCTGTCAACCCTTGATCAGCAGGTCTTTCGGAGTGTTTACGAACGCGGAGTGGCCATCGAGGAAACCTTTCTACAGCTACGGCCTGGCTTTCCCAATCTGACTAAGGATCAACTTGAACAGTCTGTTAAGCGAATCGACAAGGAACTGACTACGAAACAACGCTGGCTTCTGGGCGCGCGATCCGCGCGGAACTCAGGGTCGACTTATGATCAATCAGACAGCGTGCCGCCGGCTATTCCCGATGCTGAGCCGGATCCCGAAGCTCAGGTACTTCTAGCTGAAAAGCGGGCGGCGCTCGCCAGGGCTCTCCTGCGGCTTTCAAAACGGGAACGCCTCCTGGTGCGACTTCGGTTCGAGCAAGAGCTAACCCTCGATCAGATCTCGAGCCTGCTGGATCTGGGAAACGCGCAGCGCGTCGACCGCCAGATCAGAGATGTTCTGGCGGCTTTGCGTAAGTCATTGGTTTAGTGCTGCATGATTGATACGGAAAATGTGCGTGAGTGTCCGTGAGAGTTGGTGACCGAAGGGGTGAGCCTGAAGAAAAATGGAAGAAGAGCATCTTAAGGAACTCTTGCGGCCGCGAAGAACGCCAAGATCTCGGCGCAGCTGGCGTTGTCCGGACGAGATAATGTTGACTGCTTACGTCGATCGCAGTCTGGACGCAATCGCCCGTCAGTCTTTGGAAGCACATCTCGCGGATTGTGACAACTGCCTGGGACAGGTGTCGTTCCTCGCCCAGTCGGCGGGTTGGGCTGACTCAGCGGAAGTGCCTCCGCAACTTCTTGCGCGCGCGAAGAATCTGGTTTCAGCCAGGCGCAGTCGTTCACTGTTTCCGGGCTGGCGCTGGACGGCAGTCGCCGGGGCAGCCGCCTGTGTGTTGATAACCTTCGCGGTTGTCCTTACACTGCGGCAGTATCGCTCAGAAACACCGAAATCCGGGGAAGAACAAGCTGTTTCCCAACCGAAACCGGCGCAGGAGCCCACCGCTCTCTCGCAGCCGACGCCTGCAATGAAGAATCCTGACGTTGTCGCATCCTCCAACCCGTCGCAATCCGGCAGAGCTACTTTGCCCAGCCCGCCCGCTGTTCGCAAGGGAGAGCCAGACAGTGGCGCGCCGAGGCTGATTTTTCCGCGTGAAAGTTCGATCGTGAAACGGGAGGACCTGGAGTTTCGCTGGCAAGCAGTCCCTAACGCGGATTTTTACGAAGTTTCAATCGTCAGCGCCTCAGGCGATCCTGTTGTTGTGCGCCAAACCGACCAGACCCGGCTGGCACTCCCTTCTGAAGGTCAATTAATCTCGGGGACGAAATACTTTGTATCGATCCGTGCCCATCTGCACGAGGGCAAGACAGCGAGATCGAGTGTCGTTAGCTTTCGGGTTTCACCGTAACAAGCCGTCGCCCCGATCAATTCATGCGAGTTGTCACCTCCAAAGTAATCCTGATTCTGGCCTGTTGGCTCCTGGTATCTCAGACAGCGGTGTGTGCTCAGGCTCCGGTCGCTAACGGTTCATCTGGTGCAAGCAGCGCAACAGAGACATCGAAAGCCAGTGACGTGCTCCTGCATGCGCGCGAACTCTATTCCACTGAAGGCGCGCGCGCCGCTTTACCGGAATTCGAAAAGGCGCTGGCCCTCTTCCGGAAAGAGGGCGACCGAAAGGGTGAAGCGATTACGATTGGTCTAATCGGCAACTGCTACAAACGCCTGGGGGAGCATGACAAGGCACTCGAGTTCCTGCAGAAAGCTCTGACGATGAAACGCGAACTCGGTGATCGTCTCGAGGAAGGCAAAACCCTTAACAATATCGGTCTGTTTTACTGGGAAACCAGTCAGTACTCAAAGGCATTCGAACCGTTGAACGGAGCAATCGCAATTGCCACCGAACTCGGCAATCGCACCCTGGAGGCCAGTGCGCGAAATAATCTCGGCCTGGTCTACGACGGGATCGGGAACTACCGCCGATCTCTGGCGGAGTATGAACGGGCACTTGAACTTTATCGGGGTTCTACTAACTCGGAACAAGCTGTCAGCGACACAATCGGTAATGTCGGTGGCCGGCACCTGCTGCTCGGCGAGTACAGCATCGCGTTAGGCTACTACGAGCAGTCGCTCGCCATCGACGAACGTCTCAAGTACAAGATAGGAATCAGCCAGGATCTGGAAAACATCGGCCTCTGTTATATCGGACTGGGACGGGCATCCGAAGCTATCCAGACTTTGGATCGCGCAATCAAACTCGCCACCGAGGCAGGGTTGAAAAAAGAGGCCGCCGATTCGCAAAAAGCAAAAGGAAGCGCGCTGGTACAACTGGGTAAGTATAACGAGGCGCTCGACCAATTTCATCAGGCCTTGCAGGCCTACGAACAGGCCGGGCTCAAGCAGGAATCGATCGAAGGCCTGGGTGATTTGGGAAACCTTGAGATTCGACTCGGTGATGCCGGTTCCGCTGAGAAGGAGTTTCGCCGCGCCCTTGAACTCTCGCGAGCGATCAATCATCCCCGCGGAGTGATTTACAGTCGGATCGCCCTCGGGGATCTCGAATGGAGGCGAAAGAGATTCACCGAAGCTGCAGTTCTATACAGGGATGCCCTGGCCGGAGCTACCGAAGCCAACGATCGGGGCGCGATGGCGTCAGCACATCTGCAATTGGCCCTGGCGTACCGCGATCTCAAACGTTTTGAAGATGCGGCGGCCGAAACAAAGCCGGCTCTCGAAATCGCGCGCGCCATCCAGGCCCGTCCGCTCGAGGCTCAAGCACTTTATGTTCAAGGCGAGGTGGCGAGGTTGCTTGGTCGAGAGGACGAAGCCTTGACCCGGTTTACTGCCGGCGAAGCTCTGGTCGCCCAAATCGCCGACCCGGAACTCGGGTGGCGTTTCGCGTATGCCCGAGGCCAGGCGCTCGAAGCTCTAAATCGAAATGAAGAAGCGCTGTCCGCTTATCAGCGTGCAGTAAAGACAATCGAACAAGTCCGTAGCGAGCTGCGCGAAGAACGGTTTCGCGCCGGTTATATTGAAGACAAATACCAGGTCTATGTAGCTCTCGTACAACTGTTACTTAAGTTGGGCAAGGCTGACGAAGCTTTTGTTACGGCGGAACGATTGCGGGCCCGCAGCTACCTGGATCTACTCAGCCGTGGTCAGCCTCCGGTTCGCGACGACTCTCAGCGGCAGAAAGAGACCGGACTGCGGAATCGCATTCGCGAACTACAGCGAAAACTGGAAGAAGAGGCTAACCAGCCGTTGCCAAAGCGAAGAGGAGAGGCCTTTGAACTGTTTTCGAAAGAACTGGCTGATGCTGAGCGGAGCTATGAAAACTTTCTCGATGATCTTCTGAGAACGGATCCGAACTATGCCGCGGCAAGGGCCCTTAAAGTTCCGAACGTCGACGAGCTTAAGAGTCAGCTTCCCGCCGGCACTGCCCTGGTCGAGTACGTGTTGGCGGAAAACAGCCTCGAGATTTTTGTGCTCACTGGTGGTGAGTTGCGGGCCAGGTCAATACCTGTCCGCGCCTCGGATTTGCAGAGCAAAGTCGAGTTTCTCCGCGACGTGCTCCTCCGGAAAAAAACGAATGAATGGCAAGCCCCCGCAAAGAGTCTTTATCAAACGCTGATCGCGCCGATTGAAGATGCCGGTTGGCTGCGTGGCATCAATCGCATTTACATCGTGCCGCACGCGATTTTGCATTACCTTCCGTTTGCGGCGCTGGCCAAAAATAATGTCAGCGGGACACGCTTTCTGGTCGACGACTACGTTCTCGCGTATTTACCCGCGGCGGCTGCGCTCGTTTATGGAGGCAAGGCCACCACCTCAAGCAGCTCAGTTCTGGCGATGGCGCCATCAAGCACCCGCCTGCGATACACGCAAAAGGAATCCCAGGATGTTTCAGGATTCTTCCCCAACCAGCACATGCTCTTACTGGGAGGCCGCGCGACCGAAAGCGCATTCAAACGCCTGGCGAATAACTATGACGTTATCCATCTGGCCACTCATGGATATTTCAACAAGCTCAATCCTCTGCTTTCCGGTGTTGCGCTCGAAGCCGATGGCGAGAACGACGGCCGTCTGGAAGTACATGAGATTCTCAGCCTCAGGTTGAACGCGAAACTGGTAACGCTGAGCGCGTGCGACACCGCCCTCGGCAGTGGATACTTTGCCGAAGTTCCCGCCGGAGACGATCTCGTCGGCCTTACGCGCGCATTTCTTTTCGCGGGTAGCCCTACGGTTCTGGCCAGTCTGTGGGAAATCAACGACCTTTCAGCCGTACATTTCATGCATGGTTTTTATCGTCAACTGGGCCAAACAGATAAGGCCAGTGCGCTGGCAAAAGCTCAGCGCGACACGCGACTGCGCGGCGGGATATATCGGCATCCCTACTATTGGGGAGCATTTGTCCTGGTAGGCAAAATGAAATGACAGAGCCAGCAATATGCGGAAAGCCAGAACTCGTGTCCGTGTAAAGCAACACAGTTTTAGTTTCACCCCACGCAACACCGTGGCCTGATGGAGGAAAAATGAAGCCCCTGAGAACCTGCGCGACCCTTCTGATCTTGCTTACCCTGGGATTTGTTTTGCTAAACCTGAGCGGCAGCATTTCCGCCGTGCAAGGTCAGGTCCAGGTAACGGCCGCCGATCCTCCATCAACCGCTCAAGGCACGATTAACCTGAACGTGAAGGTCACTGGCAAGGGCTTCAAAAATGGGGCAAAAGCGAAGTGGTTTGTGACCGGCACAACTGATCCGGGCGGCGTCACTGTCAACTCCACCGCGTTTGTTAGCAGTACTGAGCTGACCGCCAACATCGCAGTCTCCGACACTGCCGTGATTGCGAACTTCGATATTCAGGTGCTGAATTCCGATGGACGTGGCGGCAAAGGGACAGAGCTGTTTGCGGTTACTGCTAATGGTAATAAACCCGCAGCGTCATGTGGCACTGATGTTACAAATCTCAGTATAAGCGTCTTTAAGTACACGGATGCCACCAATACAACCACCTACAACTTGTGGCCGGATCTGACGAACTCTGATGGCAGCCCCGTACCTTATGTCTCGGGCAAGTCAAAAGGGCAAACAATCGACGGCGTATTCCAAATAGACAACTGCAGCTACGACCTGACTCTCAACTTGTACTTTTCTAGGCGATTCATGACCTACAAGTTTCCTGGCGGCTCGCCCCTGGGCACATCGGCGGATTTTACTTTCTTCAACATGGACCGCGTGGGTAATGTGCCGATTACCGATGGCGGGTCTACCTTTCTAAACTGGTGCAATACCGCGACGGACAATTATGGCGGGTGCGGAATTGATGCGAACGGTTACTTCGTGAAAAGAAGTTACGGATCTGGCCAGATGGATCAGCAGAACCTGTATCACCTGCGATTCGCCTACTCTCCGATCGACAACGTCAATCAGATAGCGGCAGGTACGGCTTACATCAAGGTCTATCATATGGATGCCAACACCTGGATGATTATGCCGGAACAAGTCTCGCCGCCGCCGAGTGTGACCGGAACGGATGGCGAGTGGTCTGTGCTGCTCTACAACGGCACCGTGGCTGGTTATCAGAAGACGCCGTTCAAAATTCTGGTCAAGAAATTATAAGTGTCAGGCCGATCGGTTAATCCTGTGGAGTTGTCAAATAATGGATCTGGGTTCAAGAAACCCGCGCCGACAAGTTCCAATGAAAGAACACCCGCCGGCAACAAGCTTCATCCAGCGTGGCACGCGCTCATTCGTTATTGCGAAGAGTTGCAGCACGGCGAGATCGAGCGGCTAAAGATTCAGGACGGCTTGCCTGTGCTGGCGGAAGTGACAACTAAAAAGGTGAAGTTCGGCCCATGAGTTGCACCTAGACTAAGACACCGTTTCCGTCGTGCGAAACATTTCGGCTGACCGAAACACTCGGAGGCCGTCGTCGCTGGACAGAATCGTCCAAGGGATGGCGGCCTCGGTATTTTTTTAGCAGAGAGTGGTTGACTGTGCACTATTACTTGATCCGTGCCGTGGAAGTGTAGACCGTTACGCCGCTCCCTAATGTCACTTCTCAGCGGATTGTGGCGGGCTTGGCTAAGGAGGCGAAGGGCAGCCCCCCAGGCAACAGCAGTAATGATCCAGCCGGACAGTTCCTTGTTCCGTTCACGTTGAAGGCCAGTACGCAGTGACGGCGTTTTTCCAAAGTCGAAAGTCGCCGAGGCTAATCACAAAGCTACTACGTTTTTAGCCTTCCTTCAGTTGGAAGCTTCTGGAAAAGGGTCCGGCAACGGACGGATGGAGAATAAGATGAAAGCACAAACTTTAAGGATCCTCACTCTGGGGCTAACGCTGGCGTTTGCGGCGGCATTATTTATTTTGAAACAAAACGCGGTGCAGGCACTTGCGCCACCACCCTCGACCGTCGCGGCCGCGGATATCGAACGTTGGCGTGTGACGAATGGTTTCTACGCGTTGAACGTTTTTGGCGACGGAACGATCCTCGCCGCAAGTGATGCATTCGTTAACGGCCCCGGAAGTGGCGTCAAGCTGAACCCAAGTACCGGAGCTACGATCGCCCCATTCTTCGGCCCCGATGTGCGAACTTCGATCCGACTTGGCGTCGGGGGCGAACAAGACTGGGTCGTCGGTGGTTT
>Ga0193749_1000078_pt1 | contig 12254 bp, 5 predicted proteins | sample L1s2metaG_FD_145081 | JGI IMG/M metagenome (GOLD analysis project Ga0193749, IMG submission 145081) | Soil microbial communities from a riparian zone of the East river system, Colorado, United States - L1s2 | ecosystem: Environmental > Terrestrial > Soil > Riparian zone | place: USA: East River...
CTAACTAACGTTAATCTGGTCGGCACCTTTGTTCCGGGAACTGGTGATCTGGGCAATGGCATGGTCCTCGCGACTGATGCGAACGCTCCGCGCGGATTCCGCAAAACGAAGTCGCTTGATTGGGAACCAAGGCTGGGGTTTGCCTGGGACATGTTTGGGAGTGGCAAGACGATCCTGCGCGCCATGGGTGGCGTTTATCATAGCCCGCGCGTTGGTGGTGGTACGGGAGGCGCGAGTGCTCTCGGCGGTAATCCGCCGCTGCAGCGAAGCTTCTCGGTCAATTTCGGCAATGTCGACAATCTTCTTAACCTTATCGGCGGCGCCTTAAACTCGCCGAGTACGGTCGCGGCGCTCGAAGTTAACTCGAAAACTCCGACGAACTATAACTTTAGCCTGGGCATTCAGCAGGACATCGGGTTCAAGACAGTAGTGGAAGTTACGTACGTGGGGTCGCAGGCGCGGCACCTGGGCGAACGACGAAACATAAACCAGGTTAACGACACCCAACGCTTCATCGATCTAAACCCCTTCGGGCCCAACTGCGCAATTAACATAAATCCCGGCTGTACCAGAAACCCATTCTCAACCACCAACATCAACGGGCCACACATTACCGGTGTGATAGGCGATAATTTCCTTCGCCTCTACCAGGGCTATGGTGACATTAACGTAACTGACTGGTCAGGCAACTCGAACTACAACGCGCTTCAGGTTCAGGTGAATCGGCGCTATACGCGGAGCTTCCAGTTCGGTGTCGCCTACACTTACTCGAAGACCCTCGACTACGCAAACGACGATTCTTCCGATGTAAATAATGGCCGTCCCTACAAGTCCTTTAACTATGGGCCGGCCGACTTCGACCAGAAGCACATCTTCACCATTAATTACATCTATGATCTTCCAGATCTCAGCCGGCATTGGAACAATCGCATAGCCAAACTCCTGTTTGATAATTGGCAGCTTTCCGGGACCACCTCTTACGCCAGCGGCAAACCCAAGACCTTTGGCACCGGCACTGGTTTGAACTGGACGTATAGCGGCGGTTCCTACACGATTTCCGCAGGACAGAAATATTTACCTACAGGTGCTGACTGCGCGCCGGGGTTCGCGCTGGATCCCGGTTCAACTACAACGTGCAGGTGGACGGGAATTACTGATTTCACTGGTGGTGACGCAACCACGCGGCCCGTTTTGCTCTGTGATCCGAATACGAAAGTCGGCACGGCTGATGCGACAGGCTTAGCGTATGCCTTTAATCCCGCATGTTTCGGAAAACCCGGTGCCGCGGGCAGTATTGGAAACTTGTCAAGAAACTTCGTTCGCTTGCCATCGATCTTCAACAACGATGTGGCGATCTTCAAAAACATACGCCTTGGCGAGAAGCGCGAAATTCAATTGCGATGGGAGGTCTACAATATCTTCAATCACACGAATTTCAGCGACGTCAACGGCTCAATGACCTTCGCGCCCGACGCAGTTGTAAGTGCGCTCCCGAGCAGCGGAGCGTGCCCAGCCGGGACCGTCCTGGCATACAACGCCATAGGCAGTAACCCGGCGCGTTGCGCATCGAATACGCTGGGTCAGGTCTCTCAGACTAGTCTAACCTTTGGCACGCCGCGCTCGGCCCGGTCGCCGAGGGTGATGCAGGGGTCAATACGCATTAACTTCTGACCTTTTGTCAGAAGAAGCTTCTACGCCGGTCGGGTTGCTTCAAATCCGACCGGCACTATCACTGGCTCAGGTGAAAAGGAGAAGCACGAGACAGACCACGTTCAGACAGCATAATCCCCGCAGGTAAGAAACCGCACTTCTGGCAGGAGGCACGATTCATGCGCGCATTGAAGGTTACGTTGGCCATACTGCTCTACACGTTTGTGTCCGCCGCGACACTAATTGCCCAAACATCAACCGGAGAGATTAACGGAACCGTAGCTGATCCGAATGGTGGGGCCGTGCCTGGAGCAACGATAAAACTTATCAATCAAGCTACAAAAATAGAGAGCGAAACCACTACCAATCAGAATGGCTACTTCGCTTTTGTGAATCTGAAACCGGCGGGCTATGTGCTTTTCGTCGAAGCAAAAGGATTCAAACGAGCGCAAACTCCAGCTTTCGACTTAGGTGTGACTGAGGCCATCACTCAAAACGTGACCCTCGTCGTCGGTGAAGTTTCGGAAGTAGTCGAAGTTGTGGCCAGCGCCGAACTGGTTCAGAAAACATCGACTGATTTGGGCACCGTGATCAATGAAAGAGCCGTGGAAGACCTACCGCTGAACGGAAGAAACTTCACTCAGCTCTTAACTTTGACCCCGGGTGTGACGCCGGTCTCAACTTCTCAAAACAAGAGTATTGGCGGCGTGGAAGGTAACGTCGGTATTCCCGGCTCGGGCTTTGCCGACCCTTCTTTCCATGGCCAGCAGAACCGCTCAAAGCTCTATTTCTTTGACGGCATCATCAACACCAACGTTCGGGGGCCGACATACATCGTGATCCCGAACATCGATCTGATTCAAGAATTTAAGGTAGTCGGTCATGATGCCAAGTCTGAATACGGCGGAGCGACGGGCGGCGTGATGAACATGGTCTCGAAGTCCGGCGGAAACAGCTTTCACGGTGCGGCATTCGAATTCGTGCGCAACGACGCCTTCGACGCGCGCAATAGCTTCGATGTTTGTACCACCGCCAGATGTGTGCCGGGCCAGGGTGTACCCACCAAGCCGTTGCCGTTCCGGCAAAACCAGTTTGGCGCGATCCTGACCGGGCCGATCTTTAAGAACAAGACGTTCTTTTCTTTCGGGTATGACGGTTGGCGCTATAGCCAGCCGGGACTCGGGCTGTCTTATGTGCCCACGGCTGCCGAAATCAACGGAGACTTTACCAACACTCCCTTTCGCCAGGCGATCTTCAATCCTTACTCAACGCGAGCAGTTGGCAGCTCGTTTGCGCGCGATCAGTTTCGTTGTGATTCGTCAGGCAATCCTCTGCCGGTGAATGCGAACAAACAACAGAGCCAGACGACGGGTACTCCCTGCTTCAAGATTCCTCAGGCCCTGATCTTCGGCCCCATGCAGCAGTTCTTCCGGACGTATTCGCCGACGCCGAATCTCACCGGTGACGCTCAGAATAATTTTGCGCAAAGCCGGCCCACTGTTAATGATTCGGACGGCTTCCAGATCCGGATCGATCACCGCTTTCGAGATAGCGACAGTGTCTTCTTTCGCTTTACTCAACAAAAAGTAAGCGTCTTCAATCCAATTGGCGATGCCGGTTCTACTTCGGGCAGTTCAAAGGGCCGCAACTATGGTGGGACGTGGACCCACACCTTTAACCCGAACCTGCTCCTCGACGTGCGCGCCGGTTACGCCGGCCGGCCTGGCGTAGATTCCAGTCAGCAAAACCAGCATACGGCAGGTCTCGATCCATTAAAGCAGTCCGGGTTCGTAGATATTGACAAATACGAAGGCCTGCTCGTCAGCCTCGCCAACTGGAACGCGGGCGGCAGCGGCAATTTCGGCATTCGCGGTGCGGCGCTGCGGGAAAACCCGAACTGGAGTGTGTCGCCCAGCCTGACCTGGGTCAGAGGCAATCACAACATGAAGATGGGCGGTTGGTACATCCAGGCCAAGCGAATCCAGTTGAATACCTTTCAAACCTATTCCTTTGCCAACGCTCAAACCGCCAACCCTTCATCGGGCTCGACTGGTCTGTCCCTGGCGTCGGCCCTGTTGGGTTTTCCCAACAGCTTCAGCGCCCAACTGCCTATACCGCACGGCGGCCCGGTACAATTCAAGTATGCGGCATGGGCTGGTTATGCTCAGGACGAATGGCGCTTTAGTCGTAATATAGTCCTGACTCTGGGGCTGCGGTACGACTATCTAACCCAGCCAAAAACTCTCGATGGCAGACTCTGGAATTCGTTTGACCTGCCTAATAAGCGATGGATTATCGGCGCCAAAACTATGCCTCCGCTGTGCAGTGCGGCCAAGGCGGCTCCATGTATTCCGGATGCGTTTCTTGGCGATCCACACTTCGCCAACGTAGTCGTCGCAGGCAAGGATTTCTTTGCTCCGCCTCCGGTAAAGGACAACTTTGGACCACGCATCGGTGTGGCGTGGTCGCTCAATTCAAAGACAGTGATCCGCGCCGGATACGGACTCTACTTTGACGCACTACCGGCCCGCAGCCAGTATGCCCAGAATGACCTTGAAGCGGCCGTTTGGCCGGACGCGACGGCGTTCTCTGGCTCCGCTAACACCAATGCCAACTTTGCCAACGGGACGATGCTTAATATCATTCAGCAACAGTCCCTGGGTTTTGCAACTCCATTGCCGACAAGCAGCCCCTGGACTGTCGGCAGCTTTGACGATGATCCGAAGTACAAGGACCCTTATTCACACCAATGGCACGTTGAGTTCCAGCGTGAGGTGACGAAGTCCTCGATGATCTCAGTGGCCTATGTGGGCAGCGTGAACCGGCGTTTGCCTTATTCAGGTTTAGCAAATTCCGCGAGTCGCGCGTCAATAAATCCATGTGCTAACAACGACACCGCTTGCCAGGCCACCTTCGCGGCTCAAGTTGATCAGTTCAGAGCCATGCCGTGGGTGGGCGCAGGCGTTAACTACACGCTGGCTACGGGCAGAGCCAGCTACAAAGCTCTGGAGGCGAAATTCCAACGCCGGTTCACCCGGGGACTGAGCACCCTGGTGTCTTACACCTGGAGCAGATCCAAAGACACGGGCAGTGGCTATTTCAACGTTGAGAATGGCCCCGGTGGAAGTGCGACTATTCAGAACTTCTATGATCAAAGTACCGCCTGGGGGGTGTCGTCCTATGACATCACGCACTTCCTCTCCTGGTCCACTTTGTACGAACTTCCTTTTGGGAAGGGAAAGAAATGGCTGAGAAGCGGGCCGTCATCCTGGCTCCTCGGCAACTGGCAATCGAACTTTATTGCCCAGGCGCGCACTGGAGCTCCATTCAATATGATAGTAACCGGTGATTTGGCAAATCTCCGCGGCAGTGCGTCTATCCTTGGTTTGAGTACTCCGAATAACTACCTGCGGCCCAATATAATTGCCGACCCGTTTGTCGCCGGCCCCGTAGCCGCCAACCCCGATCCACTTTGTCAGAAAACAATTTCTCAGGGTGGGCGGGCAGCCGATCAAGTTCGCACCATCGTGAGCTGGATCAATCCGTGTGCTTTCGGAGTGCCTAACAACACTGGGCAATTCGGAAATATGCCCCGGAACGGTTTCCGGGGACCGGCGGTCTATACCGTGGACTTCTCAATGTTCAAGACCATTCCGATCAGCGAGCGGTTCAAGGTGCAGTTCCGCTTTGAGGCCTTCAACGTATTCAATATTCAAAACTGGGACACCCCGGCGAACGGGAATCTTACGCTGAATCAAAGCAATAACACGCTTAACGCAAGCGTGGGCAAAATCAGCAATCTTGCCCAGGGCACAACACCGCGGCAGATCCAGTTCGGAATACGGTTGATCTATTAGTAGCTTTTTCCGACAAACTTCAGTTTGTCGTGATTTGGTCGCGCGAGTGGTTGCGGAAAACTTCACCAAACTCTAGTTTGCCGCAGGCCACCTGCGATGGGCCCGTATCGACAACTCGACCACGCCCAATGAGCACTGGCTTCTGTTCTCCAGGGGGTGGTCTTTCAGCAAGCAGGGAGACTCTAATGGGCGACCATCAAATTTCCAGAAGGAATTATCTTAAGTTATTCGGAGCGGGTGCCGCGGTTGCGGCTTCGTCAAAATCGATCTTTGCCATTACCGGTACTCCGCAGGTCACGCAGCAACCAAAACCGCCCGCCGAATCCGCCGCCGTCATCGCCGACCGCGAGCGCCGCATGAAATGGTGGCACGAAGCCAAGTTCGGTATGTTCATTCATTGGGGCCTGTACAGCGTGCTGGGCCGCCACGAATGGGTGATGGAGATGGAAGGGATTCCAGCTACCGAATATCAGGAGTTGGCGAAGCGATTCAACCCCAGGCCGAATGCGGCGCGCGATTGGGCGCGCCTGGCCAAACGCGCCGGCCAGAAATACATGGTGATGACCACCAAGCATCATGAAGGCTTCTGCCTGTTTGATACGAAGACGACAAACTACTGCGCGCCCAAACAGGGGCCGGGCCGCGATCTGGTCAGGGAATACGTCGAAGCCGCCCGCGCCGAAGGTCTGCGTGTCGGCTTCTATTACTCCCTGATGGATTGGCACCATCCTGACGGAGCGCGTTGCGCCAACGATGAAGCCGCGCGCCGCCGCTTTGTCGATTATATTCACACACACCTGCGCGAGCTCCTGACCAACTATGGAAAGATCGACGTGCTCTGGTATGACGTCTCCTGGCCCTTGGACGTAAAAGGGTGGGAGTCGGAAAAGATGAACGAGATGGTCTTTCAACTTCAGCCCGATATCATCGTCAATAATCGCAACAAACTTCCCGGCGACTTTTCTACCCCCGAACAACGCATCGAGGCCGCTGAAGCCGGCCGCGCATGGGAAAGCTGCATGACGATGAATGACTCGTGGGGCTATCAGCGCACTGATGATGCGTGGAAGAGTCCCAAACAGGTGATTCGCAATTTGATCACCTGCGCCCACGACGGCGGAAACTATCTGATCAATATCGGCCCCAAACCGGATGGCTCGATCCCGGAAGAGTCGGTCCAGATACTCAGCACCGTCGGCCGCTGGATGGACAAAAGCGGACCGGCACTCTACGGCGCAGATCTTTGTCAGCCCCGCCGATCGCGCAACGGAAGTTTCTCTCGCAAGGGAAACACTCTGTACCTGCATGTGCACTTTTGGCCGGGCGGGGGCAATAATCTGGCGTTCGCGGGTCTCCGAAATAAAGTTAAGTCCGCAACCCTGTTGACCAGCGGACAGCCAGTAGATTTTGAGCAGGACGATTATCACGTTCGCTTCAAAGGCCTCCCCGAAAAAGCCCCGGATGACCCCATCACGACGCTGGCCATCGAGTGCGACTCGGAACCAAAGCAAGAGGAACTATTCGTCCGCCGCAGAGAGCGCGGGCAGGTTTAATGTCAGAGGCGATTACGCGACGCGAAGTTCTCAAGGCTGCGCCGGCGTCGCTGCTGCCCGACAAACTTCAGTTTGTCGCCGACTCGTTTTTCACTCGAGTTGAGCCGGAAACACAAATCGACAAACTGAAGTTGGTCGGACATTTCTGTTAGGAGACTCGCTTCAATGAAGACCTTTGTGACGCGAATTATAATGCCGATCCTTCTGGCTGGCTTCCTGCAAGGGCCGCTCGCCAACGGTGCGCGCCCGGTCTCGCTTGTCATAGATAATCACGAAACCAAAGCGGAGCGTGATAGCCGGATGAAATGGTGGCGCGAGGCCCGTTTTGGCATGTTCATTCACTGGGGCCTGTACGCCGTGCCGGCCGGTGAATACAAAGGACAACGCTCGACCAGGATCGGCGAATGGATCATGGAATGGGCCAACATCCCGCGCGCTGACTATGAAAAATTCGCTCCGCAATTCAATCCAGTCAAGTTCGATGCGAAAGAATGGGTGCGCATCGCCAGGGATGCCGGCATGAAGTACATCGTGATCACTTCAAAACACCACGACGGCTTTGCCATGTACGACAGCAAGGTCAGCACCTACGACATCGTTGACTCAACCCCTTACCACAAAGATCCGATTAAAGCTCTGGCCGATGAGACTAAGAAGCAGGGCCTGAAGCTCTGTTTCTACTATTCAATTCTCGACTGGCATTATCCGGCGGTTTATGTCGATGCAGCGGGAAAGGATCCGACCGCCGGCAACCGCACGACGAAGATGAAACCGGGCGGCAAGGAAGCATACGTCAAGTATATGAAGGAGCAGCTGCGCGAGCTGATCACTACCTACGATCCGGGCGTGCTGTGGTTTGACGGCGAATGGCAGGATTGGTGGAGCGAGGAAGACGGCCAGGATCTTTATCGTTACGTTCGTGGTCTAAAGCCCGACATCATCATTAACAATCGGGTGGGCAAGGGCCGCCAGGGCATGGCCGGTTTGAGCAAGACCGACCGCGAATACTCGGGCGACTTTGGCACGCCCGAACAGCAGATTCCCGCGAACGGCTTGCCCGGCATCGACTGGGAAAGCTGCATGACGATGAACACGACCTGGGGCTTCAAGTTCTATGACGACCAGTGGAAGTCCTCCGAGACCATCATTCGCAACTTGATCGACATTGCGTCCAAAGGCGGCAACTATCTTTTGAATGTCGGCCCCACCGCCGAAGGTTTGATCCCGCCACCCAGTGTCGAAAGACTCGCGGAGGTCGGACGCTGGATGAAGACCAATGGCGAAGCTGTCTATGGTACGACTGCGAGTCCGTTTGCGACGCAGCTCTCGTTTGGCCGCGCCACCAGCAAACCCGGTCGCGTCTATCTGGAAGTTTTCAATTGGCCCGCGGATGGAAGCCTGCAAGTCCCCTCGTGGGGCAAGAATGTGAAGAAGGCTTACCTGCTAAGCAGTCGCAAGAGTTTGAAGTTTAACCAGAGCAGTGAGGGTTTGACGGTTCAGGTTCCGCCGAAGGCCGGCGATCCGATTGCTACCGTGGTAGTGCTTGAAACACGAGACTAGACAAGCCGATCCTGGGAACATCAATCAACGAGCCGGCCAAGAGGGCGTCAAAGAAATGGTACAGAACGCCGAGCGTTAGCGAGGGGATGCCAGACTCGACTTTCAAAGAGCTGAACGGAGAATCAATGGAGCCTGAACCTGGATGTACGCACCCGCTCCCGGTTCTGTAACCGTCTCCCGTTAAGTGCTTAGGTTTATTTATTGAGAGTTTGAGTGCGCCGAATGAGTCCGATTAATGATCGTGAATGCATTGTTATGTCGCTCTTCAGAAACAAAATTCACCGCAAAGACGCCGGGTGCGCAGAGATTACGCAGGGACTTTCGGGCCACGCAACATCTCTGCGTTGGCTCTGCGCTCTTTGCGTCTTTGCGATGATGCTTTGCTCTTACTTGCCGCCGGTATTCACGCAACAACTGCCGCGCGAACAATGGGGCGCGCCGGCGGTGAATGTTTCTCAGGCAAATGGCAAATGGACGATCGCGGGAAAGAAGACTACGGTCACGCTCAACGCAATCGATCTCGGGATGAAGGTTTCTGCGGCTGACGCTGTTTGGCAGATGGTTCCGTCGTCAGCAGGCGACCTGCTGGTTAGATCAAATGGTGTTGATTCAACCCTCCGTCTGGCCGACGCCACCAGCAAAACGATTACCGGCTACGACACTGGATTCAGGACCGGCGTGAAGATCGTTTTAAGCGGTTGGAAGCCGGCTCGCGCTGGCGCGCTCAGTGCGGACGGGACGTCCGCGCTCCCAGCAACAGGTCTGACTCTTGTGCTAACTGTCGCGCTTGAGGGCAGAGATGAAGAGCTCGTATTTGAGGCAGTAGCCCAGGAACGCACCGCGACCGTTCGCCGGCTGGATTGGCCGGCTGCTTTGGATGCTCGCGACGTCGACTACACGCTGCTAAGCAATGGCCGCGGCACTCTGCTGCCGCGCACCTGGCCGAAGGAATACTATCCAAATCGCACCATCACAACTGAAGGAAAGATCGCGCCCACTGATCATAGTCTGCTGCAAAGCAATCTGATCGAATCGTGGTCGATGTCCTGGTGGGGATTCCAAAAGGGCAAGTCGGCGATGATGATCATCGTCGAAACGCCGGACGATGCAGCTTATCAATTCCATCACCCGGCCGGAGGCCCGACAGTCGTTGGGCCGCGGTGGCTGGCGCAGCTTGGACGTTTTGGCTATCCGCGCACGGCGCGCATGTGTTTCTTTGCGGAGGGAAACTATATCGACATGGCTAAGCGCTACCGGCGCCACGTAATGGACACCGGTTTGTTTGTGTCGCTGGCCGAGAAAATTGCCCGCACTCCAGGCGTCAAAGATTTGATCGGAGTGCCGCAGACTCGTCTGAGCATTTTACGAAACATGAGCCCCGACAGCGATCGTTACGACACCAAAGACCTGGCAAAGAATTACAGCCTCACGACGTTCGACGAACGGGCCAAACAATTGCGCGAGCTGAAGGCGCGCGGATTCGATCGCGTGCTCGTTTTCATTTCCGGATGGCCCCATCTCGGGTACGACCGCCAGCATCCGGATTCTCTGCCGCCTCCTGAGCCGGCCGGTGGCTGGGAAGGATTCAAGCGCCTGGTCAATACGGCCCGCGAGCTCGGCTATCCATATATCCTGCACGATCAGTATCGAGATTATTACCTCGACGCGCCGTCTTATGACCCGCAGTTTGCGGTGCGCGAAGAAGACCCAAAGCTTCCGGCCCAGGCTTTTCCCGGCAGTCGTTTTGGCGATTCGAAGAACGGCGACATTCCGATGATGCGTCACTGGGATGGTGGCCGGCAGGCGTATCTCAACAATCGTTTCTGGCTCGGACACCTGCTCAAGAATTATCAAATGCTTTTCGAGCACGGGATCAAGCCGCAGGGAATTTACCTGGATGTAATCGGCTATGTTCCGCCCGACGAAGATTTCAATCCCGAACACCCAACCACGCGCAGCCAGGCAATGGCCGGACGCGCCGCGACCATGACCTGGTCGCGTCACAATCTGGGAATTGTAGCCACTGAAGCCGGGGCTGACTGGGTCATTCCCTATGTCGACGTGATCAATCAATCGGGCGGCGGGAGCAAAGCGATCCTGGTGCCACTCTATAATCTCGTCTATCACGACGCAGTGATCGTTTCATACGGGGCCCGCGACCAGCAGATGCTGCTGCGGGGAATTTTGAACGGCGGTATTCCCGAACTGCCCGTGAGCGGAACCGATGACAAGACGCTGGCTGTGATGCGCCAGATGGTGGTATTGCATAGGCGCGTCGGTCTGCTGGAAATGACCAAACATGAGTTTCTGGATCAGAATTATCGCAAGGAACGCACGACCTTTGTAGACGGTACGACTGTGACTGTTGATTGGGATACAAATACGTTTGCGATCAATCCGCCATTGTCCGACAAACTTTAGTTTGTCGATCGAGCCTGGGTTATGAAGATGCATCTTGACAATACAAATGCGGCTGCGCCGCCTGATGTGCGGAAAGGCTTCGCCTTTCCGTCAGTCACTAACTATGTTCAGCAGCGAGGCTATGCCTCGCCGCAAGCCGTCGAGGCAGAGCCTCTCCCGAACTCAAAATCAGCATTAACGGAAAGGCGGAGCGTTTCCGCACATCGGGCTGCAGAGCCGCAAAGACCGCGCTTGCCACTCGATCCGGATAATCCGGTGGTGAATAAGGTTCATTCGTTCAGATGGACATCGATCGTAATCTTAATGCTTCTCTCTTCACCGCTGCTGGCCCAACAACAGAAGGCGCCGCGCGTCTTTCTATGGAACGCGCAAAAATTGGCTGAGACAAAACAACGCCTTCACTCCGGCGACAAAACCTTCGCTGCCGCTCTGGCGAAACTCGAAGCTGATGCGCGGAAAGCCCTACAGCAGGAACCTGTTTCAGTCACGACCAAAGGACCCACGCCACCCAGCGGCGACAAGCATGATTACATGAGTCAGGCGCCGTACTTCTGGCCCGATCCCTCAAAACCAAATGGTCTGCCCTACATCCGCCGTGATGGTGAGCGGAATCCTGAACTCGACAAAATTACCGATCATCGCACGTTGGATTTGATGGAGGCTGCGGTGCGCACTCTGTCGCTGGCCTTTTACTTCGAGGGCAACGAAGAGTATGCGGCCAAAGCCACTCAGTTATTGCGCGCCTGGTTTCTGGATCCGGCGACCCGGATGAATCCCAATCTGGAATACGCCCAGTTCATTCCGGGTGTAAACACGGGACGCGGGATTGGACTGATCGAAACCCGCGGACTCGCAGATGTGGTTGACGCGATCGGTTTATTGGGCGGGTCCAAATCATGGACTGCCGCGGACGAGCGCGGGCTTGAAGGTTGGTACTCGAGGTTTCTTCAATGGATGCAGGAAAGCAAAAATGGTCGCGAAGAAAACGCTGCCAAAAATAATCACGGGACCTACTATGATGTGCAGACAACATCGTTCGCGCTGTTTCTGGGAAAGAGAGAATTGGCAAAACAGATTATTGAGACGGCCAAACAGAAACGGATCGCGCTGCAAATCGAACCGGACGGCCGTCAACCTTTGGAACTGGTGCGCACCAAAGCCTGGGGCTACAGCAACGGAAATCTGGACGGCCTGATGTTGCTCGCCCGCCTGG
>Ga0193749_1000079_pt1 | contig 12204 bp, 9 predicted proteins | sample L1s2metaG_FD_145081 | JGI IMG/M metagenome (GOLD analysis project Ga0193749, IMG submission 145081) | Soil microbial communities from a riparian zone of the East river system, Colorado, United States - L1s2 | ecosystem: Environmental > Terrestrial > Soil > Riparian zone | place: USA: East River...
ATTGTCATAAACAGATTTGGGCGGATAGTCCTTACCTTGAACCGGTGCGCGCGAGTTTCAAGACGGGCAAACCGCTGGAATGGATCAGGGTTCACGACCTGCCGGACTTTGCCTATTTCAATCATGCGATTCACGTCAATAAAGGCGTCGGCTGTTCGACCTGCCACGGCCGCATCGATCAGATGCCAGTGGTTTCGCAAGCTAATTCACTGCAGATGGAATGGTGTCTTGAGTGTCATCGTGCTCCGGAGAACTACGTGCGACCGAAAGAGAAAGTCTTTGACATGGAGTGGCGACCGCGAAATAGCACGAAAGGCGAGATCGCCGAAGGCATGAATTTGAAGAAGCAGTATCACATTCAGGAACCGAACGTGTTGACCAGTTGTTCGACCTGTCATCGATAGAAGCGCAGTTAGGAGCGCCCGCATCTTGCGGGCGGTTCGCGGGCATCCTGCCCGCACAGCGAGGCGCAGCCTCGCAGTTACAGAACCGGGAGCGGTAGCGACCGGGTCATAGACTCAAGTTTTGAACTACTCGCTTGCTACCGCAAGCGGTTCCATACCGGGTTCATTAATGGACAACGATCGTCACATAAATTTCAAGCTACTTCGCGACCGCATCATGAAGTCAGAACCGCCTGCGGTAGCGGGCGGTTTAACTCCCCGCGATCAACTATCCGCGACCGCAGGTGGTTCTGACATATCAGGTAAGAAATACTGGCGCAGCCTCGAAGAACTCGCCGACTCTCCAGTCTTCGAAGAGTTTGTCCAGCGCGAATTCCCTCAACAAGCCGAAGAGTGGAACGATCCGGTCGAACGCCGCACATTTTTGAAATTGATGGGTGCTTCATTGGCGCTCGCCGGTTTGAGCGGCTGTGTGATTCAACCTCCAGAGAAAATCGTTCCTTACGTTAAGCAACCTGAAGAAGAAGTGCCCGGCAAAGGTCTGTACTTCGCCACGGCATTTTCGTTAGGTGGGATCGCAACGCCACTGCTGGCACGCAGCAATGAAGGCCGGCCCACCAAGCTCGAAGGCAATCCCGATCATCCGAACAATCGCAACAGCGATCTGAACGATAAAGGGTCGAGCGCCACCGACATTTTTTCGCAGGCTTCGATCCTGACGCTTTACGATCCGGACCGTTCGCAGACTCCGATGTATCGCGGAGAAACGCGCCCCTGGACACAGTTCATGGCTGAAATCCGTGGCGCTATTGAACGAGAGGGCGACGGAATCAAGGCTAAGAAGGGCGCAGGGCTGCGCTTCCTCACTGAAACGATCACCTCGCCCAGCCTGGCCGCGCAAATCAAATCCGTACTCACTGATTTTCCGGAAGCGAAGTGGCATCAGTACGAACCCGCGAACCGCGACAACGCTCGCGCCGGCGCTATGATGGCATTTGGCCAACCGGTCAATACAATTTACGACTTCAGCAAAGCCGATCGAATTCTTTCGCTGGGATCGGATTTTCTTGCTTGCCAGCCGGGATCGCTGCGCTATGCGCGTGACTCGGTGATAAGACGAAGATGAATCGGTTGTATGTCGTTGAGAGTACGCCGACGACGACGGGGGCGAATGCTGATCATCGCTTTTCGGTTAAGCCGAGCGAGATGATCGCCATTACTCAACCGGATCCGCGTCCGCACGAGTGGATCAGCACCATATGGCGTGACCTGAAAGAGCATAAGGGCTCTTCAATCGTGATCGTCGGCGACGATCAGGCGCCGATCATTCACGCAATGGCACACTCGATGAACGCCTTGCTTGGCAACGTTGGCGAAACTGTCTTCTACACCGATCCACTCGAAGCCAACTCAGTCGATCAAACGCAGTCGCTGCGCGAGCTCGTCACAGACATCGACGCCGGCCGTGTCGATACGCTAATCATTCTGGGTGGCAATCCCGCTTACAACACGCCGGTTGACCTCAGGCTGGATCTGAATCGGCTGAACAAGGTTAAGCTGCGCGCGCACCTCAATCTCTATAACAACGAAACCTCTGATATTTGTCACTGGCACATTCCGGCGACGCACTACCTCGAGTCCTGGGGTGATGCGCGTTCGTATGATGGCACGGTCACGATTGTTCAGCCTTTGATCGCTCCGCTTTATGAAGGCCGCACGGCGCACGAAGTGCTCGCGCTGTTTTCTGAGAACTATGATCAGAAGCCTTATGACATTGTGCGTGGCTACTGGCAGGAGAACGCAGGCAGGATGCCTGCGAACCGCCCGCAGGATGCGGGCGCTCCAGCGACTGCGACGTCGGCGAACACGCCATCGGCTGCTGCGCCAGCGGTCAGTACCGGGAGCGGTAGCGACCGGGTCGGTCCAGTCAGCGCAGCTCCAGCAGATTTTGAATCGTGGTGGCGCAAGTGTCTGCATGATGGATTTATTCCGAACTCGGCTCTACCAACCAAAACCGTTTCATTGAAAGCCGACTGGGCAAACTCACTCACAGGCACTAGCCCGAACGGGAGCTCAAATTCAGGATTCGAATTAGTCTTCCGCACCGACCCAACCATCTACGATGGCCGCTTCGCAAACAATGGCTGGTTGCAGGAGTTGCCGAAGCCTTTGACGAAAATCACCTGGGACAATGTCGCTTTGGTCAGTGCGGCCACGGCGAAGAAGCTGGGTGTGTCACCGCAAAACTACGAACGCAGTAAGAAGGGCCGCGAAGCTTTCGTCGACACGATCAAGCTAACGCTGCGCGACCAGACCATCAGCAAGAACCTGCCGGTTTGGATTATGCCCGGACAGCCCGACGATGTGATCACAATTCATCTGGGTTACGGCCGCACGCGCGCGGGCCGGGTCGGCAGCGGCACCATTGTCGAACCAGATTCCAAGTTGCCCCAGGGTGGCTTCAACGCCTACGAAATTCGTTATTCGGATCAAGCGTGGACCGCCACCGGCGCTTCGGCCAGCAAAACAGCCGAGCAGTACGAGCTGGCGGCTACGCAAGCACACTTCCTGATGCGTGAGCCTGAATTTACGAATGAGGACCGGGACTTACTCCGCGAGGGGACGCTCGAGGAATACTTGAAAGACAAGGACCATCTGCGTGAAGAGCGGGAAAAACAGCAGAAGGAGTTACATGACCTCTCGCTCTACAAAGATTTCGATTACAAGAACCAGGGCAATGGCTATGCGTGGGGGATGTCGATCGACCTGAACAGTTGCGTCGGCTGTAACGCCTGCATGATCGCCTGCCAGTCGGAAAACAACATTCCCATCGTGGGCAAGGAACAGGTCGTCCGCAGTCGCGAGATGCACTGGATTCGCGTCGACGCATACTTCAAGGGTGACGCCAACAAACCCGGCGGCCCATACTTTCAGCCGGTTCCCTGCATGCATTGCGAGAACGCGCCCTGCGAACCGGTCTGTCCGGTGCATGCGACGGTGCACAGCGCGGAAGGTCTGAACGACATGGTCTATAACCGCTGTGTCGGGACCAAGTATTGTTCGAACAACTGCCCTTACAAGGTGCGCCGCTTTAATTTCTTTCTTTATCAGGATTGGGAGACGCCGACTTATCAGTTAATGCGCAATCCGGATGTCTCGGTGCGCAGCCGTGGCGTGATGGAGAAATGTACTTACTGCGTGCAGCGAATTCAGTCGGCCAAGATTCAATCGGAGATCGAAGGGCGCCAGGTGCATGACGGTGAGATCGTTACGGCCTGCCAATCGGTCTGTCCGACTGAGGCGATTGTTTTTGGCAACATCAACGATCCCAACAGCAACGTATCGAAGTTGAAAGCGATGGATCGGGATTATTCATTGCTGGGTGAACTGAACACGCGGCCGCGCACGACGTATTTGTCGGCGCTGCGGAATCCGAATCCTGAAATCAAGGAATAGGTCGGATAGGTCCTATCGGCCCTATATAGCAATGGACGAACCACGCGACGATCACCACATCTCAATCCACGCGACGCATCCGGTCGTGGGATCAGAGCTGACCTTTGGCTCGGTCACTGACAAGATCAGCGCGATCGTGCTGAAGCGCAAGACGCCGATCTGGTGGTTCGTCGGATTTGCCATCTCGTTTGCGCTGTTCCAGCTGATGCTGCTCACGATCACGAACATGCTCTTCAAGGGCATCGGTTTGTGGGGTGTGAACATTCCCGTCGGTTGGGGCATGGACATTCTGAACTTCGTCTGGTGGATCGGCATCGGGCACGCGGGGACTTTGATTTCGGCGATCCTGCTTTTGCTCAGGCAGAAATGGCGCACTTCGATCAATCGGTTCGCGGAGGCTATGACCTTGTTCGCGGTGGCCCAGGCGGGAGTCTTTCCGCTGATGCACCTCGGGCGACCATGGCTTGGATACTGGCTGTTTCCTTACCCGAACACGATGGGCATCTGGCCGCAGTTTCGCAGCCCTCTGATGTGGGACGTGTTCGCCGTCTCAACTTACGCCACTGTGTCCGCCCTGTTCTGGTTTGTTGGTTTGATTCCTGACTTTGCCACGCTGCGCGATCGTGCGAACAGCAAACCCTTCCGGATGATTTACGGCATGTTGGCGATGGGCTGGCGCGGTTCCGCGCGCCACTGGCATCGTTATGAAACGGCTTATTTGCTGCTGGCCGGACTGGCCACACCGCTCGTGCTCTCCGTGCATACGATTGTCAGTTTCGATTTTGCGGTAGGCATCATTCCCGGCTGGCATGCGACGATTTTTCCACCGTACTTTGTGGCCGGGGCGATCTATGCAGGCTTTGCCATGGTGCTGCTGCTGACGATTCCGCTGCGCAAAGTTTTTGGGCTCGAGAGCTTCATCACGATGCGCCACATGCAGAACATGGCCAAGGTCATGCTGGCCACCGGCCTGATCGTTGTCTATGGCTACATGATAGAGGCGTTCTTTGGCTGGTACAGCGGCAATCAATATGAACGGTTCATGATCTGGAACCGCATGCATGGACCTTATGCGCCGTACTACTGGGCTTTGATCTTGTGCAACGGCCTGACGCCGCAGTTGCTCTGGATCAAGAAAATCCGTTCGAAGCTCCTGGTGCTGTGGCTGATCTCTCTGGTCGTGAGCATCGGCATGTGGCTCGAGCGCTTCGTGATCGTAGTCACCAGTCTGCATCGAGATTTTCTGCCCTCTTCGTGGGGATTTTATAAGCCGACCCAGTGGGATTGGGCGATGTTCATCGGCACGATTGGTTTCTTTTTCGCGTTGCTGTTTCTGTTTATTCGCTTCCTGCCAATGATTTCGATTTTCGAGATGAGAACTATTCTGCCGGAAGCAGAGGTCGACGAAGGGTGAGTGTTGTAGCGATGAGGAGAAAGCCATTTTCCATTTCTTATTTGATATTTTTCATTAGTCATTTTCCGAACGCTTGCGCGACTGCCCGAAGCAACGATCTACGGCTATCGCCAATGACAAATATGAAATGGAAAATGAGAAATGGAAAATGATCTGATCGTTTGTTTTTATGAAGACTAAGTCTCACAGACTCTATGGCGTTATGGCCCAGTTCGATAATCCCAGCACGCTGGTCGCGGCGGCCCGCGAAACGTATGCGGCGGGCTATCGGAGGATCAATGGGTACTCGCCGTTTCCGATTGAAGAACTCTCGGATGCGATTGGTTTCAAGCGCACTACTCTGCCGCTGATTGTTCTAGCGGGTGGGATCATCGGCGCCGTGGGCGGATTCTTTATGCAGTACTGGATGGAAGTCATCGACTATCCGATAAATGTCGGGGGCAAGCCCTTCAACAGTTGGCCCGCGTTCATTCCGATTACATTTGAATGCACCGTTCTGTGCGCGGCGTTGGCGGCGGTGTTTGGCATGCTGGCGCTGAACAAGCTGCCGCAGCCCTATCATCCGGTTTTCAATGCGCCGAACTTTGCGCTGGCCACACGAGACAGTTTTTTTCTGGTGATCGAAGCAAACGATCCGAAATTCGATCATGACGAAGCAATGCGGTTTTTAAAGAGTTTGGAAGCCAGAGAAGTGAATGATGTTGAGCTCTGAAAAACAGAAAGCAGAAGGCAGAAAGCAGAAGGCAGAGGTCTCGCCCTTATTCGGTGAAGCCCCGCAATGTCGGAAAGTATTTTTCTGCCTTCTGCTTTCTGCCTTCTGCCTTCTGCCTGTTGGTTGCCGCCGAGACATGCAGGACCAGCCCAAGGCAATCGCTTATCGCGAGAGTTCTTTCTTCCGCGACGGCCTTTCCTCGCGGCCTCTGGTTCCCGGCACCGTGCCGCGCGGTTATCTGCGCGCCGATCGCGAATTTTATTTGGGCAAAAAGGCCAACTCGGTAACTGCCACCCCGGGTCAGCCGACGGCGGCCCAAGCCGGGAGCACCTCAACTTCAGGCGCTCCGACGAATCCCGCGGCGTTGTATCCGGATGATGTCGAGACTTTTCCCATTCCGATCGACAAAGCCGCGCTGGATCGCGGCCAGCAACGCTACGACATTTATTGTTCGGTCTGTCACGGCGCGACTGGAAACGGGGACGGCATGATCGCGCGGCGTGGCTTTAATAAGCCCCTGCCGGCTTCTTATCACCAGGATCGCCTGCGGCAGGCGCCGGTCGGGCACTTCTTTGACGCGATGACCAATGGTTGGGGCGCCATGCCTTCTTATGCGGCGCAGATTCCGGTTGAGGATCGCTGGAAGATCATTGCGTACATTCGCGCTTTGCAGTTGAGCCAGATGCCGGACAGCGAGCGGGGCAGTAGCCCGACCGTAAGAGAGGGCTCCGCAAAGACTGGCGGAGGAGAGCAGAAACATTAAAGAAGATGAGCGCGTTTTGGCGCGCTGGCGGACAAGGATGTCCGCGCTCCATTAAATTATGCAGGCTGGATACACACCGCCACCAGAACTGAAGCGAGTCAGCACCATGGCGCTCGCAGTTGGGGCTCTGTTCTTTGCTCTCTTCGTCTTCGGTTTATTGATCGATCGCGCGCAGTTCTTTCATGCTTACCTGGTGGGCTTTATCTTTTGGATTGGCATCACGCTCGGGAGCATGGCGCTTTTGATGTTGCAGCATCTGACCGGCGGCGCGTGGGGCCTGATAATTCGCCGCGTGCTGGAAGCCGCCACACGCACTTTGCCGCTAATGTTAATTCTGTTTCTGCCCATCCTTTTGAGATTGAGCCAGATCTACATTTGGACGAATAAAGCGGAGATGGATCAGGTTCCGGCGCTGCGGGAAAAGACTGCTCACTATTTGAATCCGGCATTCTTCACGGTTCGCGCGCTGGTCTATTTCGCGATCTGGTTGCTGATGATGTGGCTGCTGAATACGTGGTCACTACAACACGATCGCACCGCGAATCGACGCGACCTAAAACGTTTGCAGATGATGAGCGGGCCGGGACTGGGCCTGCTGATATTGACGATCACGTTTGCGGCGATCGATTGGGTGATGTCGCTGGATCCCGCCTGGTCGTCAACAATCTTTGGGCTGATCTTCGTCGCCTCGTGGAGTCTGAGCGCCCTGGCGTTCGGGATTCTGGTGATGTCCTGGCTGGCTAAGCGTGAGCCCATGAACACGGTTGTGCGCACATCGCATTTTCACGATTGGGGCAATCTGATGATGGCCCTGGTGATGCTCTGGATGTACTTCGCCTTCTCGCAATACCTGATCATTTGGTCTGGAAACCTTCCGGAAGAAACTACCTGGTACGTCGCGCGCAAACATGACGGCTGGGGAATAATCGCGCTGGCGGTGGTAATCCTGCAATTTGCGTTTCCCTTCCTGACGCTGCTGTCGCGAGCCGCCAAGCAGAGTGCGCAAAGGCTGGGCATGCTGGCGCTGTTGATTCTGATTATGCGAGTGGTGGATGTGATCTGGCTGATCGAGCCAACCTTTAATCGCGAGCATTTTCATTTGAGTTGGATGGATATAGTTGCGCCGATCGCTATCGGCGGAGTGTGGATTGCGACGTTCGCGTGGCAGTTGCAGAAGCGTTCGCTCGTCCCGATTAACGATCCGCAACTTGAACAGGCGCTGACGGCGCACGCGGGACACTGAAGGGCAGTGGGCAGTGTACGCCCGATAAAGGAACAAAGTTCAAAGTACTAAGTTCGAAGTACCAGGCTTATGAAACACAACGGTCACGTTACCGAGACGCCTGACGTTTCTTACATCAAGAACGTCGATGTTACACACGAGATCAGCGACGTCTACGTCCCGGGGATCGTGAAGTTTCTCGTGGCACTATCTGTGCTCACCATCGCCACTTTCTTTTTGATGTGGGGTTTGTTCCGCACTTTCGAGAGCAAATCGACGGAGGCGCCGGCCTCGCCGATGGCGCTGACCGAATATGATCGACTGCCGCCCGAGCCGCGTCTTCAGGGCGCGCCCGGATTCGCTGCTGATATTGAGAAGAAGACCGCGACCAGGAAAGAGGAATCGGCCAGCGCCATTACGGCCGGCGCCGCACAGCCGAAAGACACCCTCTACGAAATCGATATACTGCGCCGGCATTGGAACGACGTGCTCGCGAACGGGCCAGTCGATCAGAGCGGCCGGCGTTACGGCATGCCAATCGAAAAAGCCAAAGAAGAGATTTTGAAGCAGGGACTGCCGGCCCGGCCGCAGGCGGCAGACAGCAGGAAGCAGTAGGCGGGAGAAGAGAGAAGGCAGTATGCACAAGGCAGCAGGCAGAAAACAAAAGCTCATCGGAAGAAGCGCCACGCGTTCCGCAGTTTACTTCCTGCAGTCTGGCTCCTGCCGTCTGCTGACTGCTTTCTGCCTTCTGCTTTCTGCCTTCTGCCTACTTGCTCAAGCACAGCCTGGCGCGCCACAACCAAACTCGCCGCTTTATGGCGCGGCGCCGGCTCTTGGACAGGTGTCGAACGGTTTACCGAAAGCCTTGAAGAATGTCGGCATCGATCAGAGATTAAACGAGCAAATTCCGCTGGATGCGGTTTTCAGAGACGAGCAGGGCCACGACGTTCGCCTCGGCCAGTTTTTCCACGGCAAGCCGGTGGTGCTTTCGCTCGTTTATTACCAGTGTCCGATGCTCTGCAATCAGGTCATGAATGGAATGATGGGCGCCTTCAGGCAGGTCTCTTTCAGCATCGGCGAACAGTTTGAGGTGATCACGGTGAGCTTTGATCCACGCGAGACGCCGGACCTGGCCGCCGCCAAGAAAAGTACTTACATAAAGGCTTACAACCGGCCCGGCGCCGAGGCGAGCTGGCATTTTTTGACCGGCGATGAAGCAAGCATTAAGCGGCTGACGGAAGCCGCCGGCTTTCGTTATCTCTGGGACGAACAGACCAAACAGTTCGCGCATGCGAGCGGCATAATGGTTTTGACTCCGGAAGGAAAACTCGCGCGGTACTTTTACGGCATCGAGTATCCTCCGCGCGATTTGCGCCTCGGTCTGGTTGAAGCTTCGCAAAACAAAATAGGCACCCCGGTCGATGCACTGATGCTCTTCTGTTATCACTACGATCCGGCGACCGGAAAATATGGTGCGATTGTGATGAATATCGTGAGACTGGCCGGCGGACTAAGCGTGGTCCTGATCGTCGGCTTGTTGCTGGTTTTGCGAAAGCGCGGTAGTCGCGCCGCGCCGGGGACGGCACAGCTGGGGACGTGAGCGAGTTTTAGAGTTCGACCGTCAGGTTGCCGCTAATTCTGAAGACAAGCTGAAGGTTGAACTCTAGACGAAAACGCGAGATCTGAAATTTGAGATCTCAGATTTGAAATTTAAGATTTGATAATTATGCAATCCTGGTTTCCATTCATTCCAGAAAGCGCCTCGACCTATTCGGGCGATGTGGATGCGCTGTATTTCTATATTTCCGGCGTGACGGTGTTTTTTACTCTGCTGATTTCATTCATCATCATTTTCTTTGTCATCAAGTATCGCCGCCGCAATCCCTTCGAGATTCCCCGCCCCATCGAAGGCTCGATGAAACTGGAAACGCTCTGGTCGGTAATTCCGCTGCTGATCGCGATGAGTATCTTTTTTTGGGGCGCCAAGATTTACTTTAACCAGTACCGGCCGCCCAAAAACGCTATTGAGGTCTACGTCGTCGGCAAGCAGTGGATGTGGAAGTTTCAGCACGCCACGGGGCAGCGTGAGATCAATGAACTGCATATACCTGTGGGCCGCAAGATCAAATTGATCATGGCCACGGAAGATGTAATTCACGACGTCTTTGTGCCGGCGTTCCGCATTAAAGCGGACGTCGTGCCCGGCCGGTACACGACTGAATGGTTCGAAGCCACCAAACCCGGACGCTATCACTTCTTCTGCGCCGAGTACTGCGGCATGAATCATTCGGGCATGGGCGGGTATGTAGTCGTAATGGAGCCGACCGAGTTTGAAAACTGGCTCAGCGGCAATGCGAATCAAATGTCACCCGCGGCCGCCGGCCAGCAGATGTTCGAATCTCTGGGCTGCGCCTCATGTCATGGTGCAAACGCCGAGGGCGGACGCGGACCAGCGTTGTTGGGCGTATACGGCAACAGTGTGGTGCTCAATAACGGACAGTCGATAAAAGCGGACGAAGCTTATGTGCGCGAATCGATTCTGAATCCTCAGGCCAAAATCGTCACAGGGTTCGGGCCGATCATGCCGTCGTTTCAGGGCCAGCTGACAGAGGAGCAACTTTTGCAATTGGTGGCTTATGTTAAGTCTCTATCGACGCCCAGGACTGAGACCCAGACAGCGAAACCGCCGCCCTCGAAGAAATAGGACCGACAAGTCCTGTTCGACCTATTGGCACTGTGAAATAGCATGGAAGAATTCACGATACCAAAGCCGCCACGCACCAACTATCTCAATGCCGAATATGGCTTGAAGTCGTGGCTGCTGACTAAAGATCACAAGCGCATCGCGTTGCTTTACCTGGGCGCGATTAGCTTCTTCTTTTTTATCGGCAGCCTTTATGCGATGGCCATTCGCCTGGAGTTGCTTTCACCGCAGGCCGATCTCGTGCAATCGAGCACTTACAACAAGATGTTCACTCAGCACGGGATCATCATGGTCTTCTTCTTTTTGATTCCATCGATTCCGGCGACCCTGGGAAATTTCCTGATTCCCATGATGATTGGCGCCAAAGATCTGGCCTTTCCACGTATCAATCTGTTGAGTTGGTATATCTACATAATCGGCGGCATCGTCACCATCTATGCGCTGCTCGCCGGTGGCGTCGATACCGGTTGGACGTTCTATGTTCCTTATAGCACCACATTTTCGAATTCATACGTGATTGCTACCGGCCTGGGAATTTTTATTAATGGATTTTCGTCAATTCTGACGGGCCTGAATTTCATTGTCACGATTCACACGATGCGCGCTCCGGGCATGACCTGGTTCCGTCTGCCGCTGTTCGTCTGGGCCCACTACGCGACCAGCTTAATCATGATCCTGGGCACTCCGGTGATTGCGATCACAATCCTGCTGGTGGCCCTGGAGCGGCTGGCGCATATCGGCATCTTCGATCCGGCGGCCGGCGGTGATCCGATCTTGTTCCAGCATTTGTTCTGGTTCTACTCGCACCCGGCCGTTTACATCATGGTGCTGCCGGGCATGGGTGTAATCAGCGAGTTAATTGCTAACTTCTCGCGCAAGAATATTTTTGGCTATAAATTCGTGGCCTTCTCGAGTCTGGCTATCGCCGTGTTCGGGTTCCTGGTTTGGGGCCATCACCTGTTTGTGGCCAGCCAGTCAGTTTACGCCGGCATGATCTTTTCGTTTCTGAGTTTCGCGGTCGCGATTCCCTCGGCCATCAAAGTTTTCAACTGGACGGCGACGCTCTATAAAGGTTCGATCTCTTACGACACGCCGATGCTTTACGCGCTCGGCTTTATCGGCTTGTTTACGATCGGCGGCATGACCGGTTTGTTTCTGGCGGCGCTGGCAGTCGATGTGCATTTGAGCGACACCTACTTCGTGGTCGCGCATTTTCACTACATCATGGTCGGCGGAACTTTGCTGGCTTATCTCGGCGGATTGCATTACTGGTGGCCCAAGATCAGCGGACGCATGTACCCGGAAGGTTGGGGACGATTCTCAGCTTTGATCATTTTTGTGGGATTCAATCTGACTTTTTCGCCGCAGTTTATTCTGGGTTACCTGGGTATGCCGCGCCGCTATCACACGTATCCGGCCGACATGGTTTCGTGGCAGGTCCTGCACGTATTGTCGACGGCGGGCGCGTCGATTCTGGGCGTCGGGTTATTGATCCCGCTGTTCTATCTGGTTTGGTCGATGCGCTATGG
>Ga0193749_1000080_pt1 | contig 12131 bp, 9 predicted proteins | sample L1s2metaG_FD_145081 | JGI IMG/M metagenome (GOLD analysis project Ga0193749, IMG submission 145081) | Soil microbial communities from a riparian zone of the East river system, Colorado, United States - L1s2 | ecosystem: Environmental > Terrestrial > Soil > Riparian zone | place: USA: East River...
ATTGCCGGACCGACACCACAGTTCAGGCCGATGACGTCGGCGCCCCATTCATCGAGTTGGCTGGTGAACGACTCGGGAGTCGCACCAAACACAGTGTTGCCGTCCATCTGAATCGTCATCTGCGCAAAAATCGGCAAGTCACACAATTCCTGCACGGCCTTGATCGCCTGCTCCAACTCAGAAAGATCTGCGAAGGTTTCCAGCACGAATAGATCAACGCCGCCTTCGAGCAACGCCGACACCTGCGCGGTAAACATCTGCTTGGCTTCGTCGAACGATGTCGGGCCGTACGGTTCGATCCGCAAGCCCAGCGGACCGACCGCGCCGGCCACATACGCGCGATTGCCTGCGGCCTCGCGAGCGATTTGGGCCGCCCTGATATTTATTTCCCGCAGACTGCCTTCCAAACCGTAGGGCTGTAACTTGTTTGCGGTGGAGCTGTAAGTATTTGTCTCGATGATGTCGGCGCCGGCGCGCACATATTCAGTGTGAACTTCGCGCACGAGGTCTGGCGCTACCAGATTCAGTTCGTCGTATGAGCGATTGATGTAGATGCCCTTTGAATAGAGCATCGTGCCCATCGCGCCGTCGAAGACCTGGATGGTGTCAGAGTCGAGTATGTCTCTAAAGTTACGCATAGTTGCTATTGCCAATTTCCGATTTTCAAACGCCGATTTAGTGAGCGGCCAATCGGAAATTGGCAATCGACAATCGGAAATAAAAAATCCCGCGCTAAACAACGCGGGACTTCAATTCGTCTGAAGTGTTTCGGTTCGTCCTTTCCGAACTACCGTGCTGTTTAGCCGTTTGTTTTGCGTGGCCGCAAGTCGCCTTAACTCACCACGTTTTTCAATTAGGTTATAGCCTCTATTGAGACTCTCTGTCAAGACTGGTTTCCAGCAAACTGGTTTCCAGCGGAGACACTCGATTGGGCCCATCAAATCACCTTGACACTGTCGCAGCGTTCTGGCTGAATGCTCGCAACTCTCTTACCATTCTGATTGGTTGCAATAAGAGCGAAGCCTGCTTTTCGGCTCTTCAGAATTTAAAAATTGAGGACGTTTATCTAATGAGCACAGCGATCGATGGAACTGGAAGCAGCCGGGCCAGCATAGATGACCGCGGCTTCTTCGGCCACCCGAGGGGCTTGTCAACACTCTTCTTTACGGAGATGTGGGAGCGGTTCAGTTACTACGGCATGCGTGCGATTCTGACTCTTTATATGACCAAGAAATTGGTCGAGGGCGGTTTGGGTTTTGACGAAAAGTACGCCGCGCTGATCTATGCGACTTATGTTTCGTCAGTTTGGTATCTGCCATTGATTGGGGGTTGGTTGGCGGACAAGGTATTCGGTGCGCGACGGGCAGTGTTGATTGGCGGCATCATCATTGCCTGTGGTCATTATTCGATGGCGATCAATACTCATTTGAATTTCTATGCGGGTTTAATCTTAATCGCGTGCGGCACGGGATTGCTAAAGCCGAACATCAGCGCGATGGTGGGACAACTATATTCTGAGAGAGATCAGCGTCGCGATGCCGGGTTTTCAATCTTCTATATGGGAATAAACCTGGGGGCATTCCTCTCTCCGATTGTGGTAGGTTTTCTGGCCCAGGGTTTGTGGTTTCGTCAGTTGATTACTTCGATGGGCATGGATCCAAACTCGACGTGGCATTGGGGATTCGGAGCTGCCGGCGTCGGCATGACTTTCGGGATAATTCAATATCTGCTCCCATTCACAATCAAAATGAATCCCAAGGCTTTTAGAATACTCGTTCTTTCCCTACTTGGGGCTTTGATTGGAGTGGTCGTTGGTTTGGTTGTTCGGTTGATATGGCCGCTGCCAACCTTAGTTTTTACTTTTCTGGGACTAGCATTGGGGCTGTTGGTTGCCGTCTGGATCAATTCGCGGTTTAGGGAAGCTGACAAATCCAGCGACTATCCCAAAGGCAAATTGTTTTGGCTGGTTCGGGGGCATCCACTAAACAACGTAGGACAGGCCCCGCCACCTCGGCCACCCAAAACATCAGAGAGGAACGAGGGAGGGTTTGACGTTTTGACTCTCGGCGGATCTCTGTTAGGTGCCGTTGTTGGTGGCGGAATCGGCTATTACTTTGGCGACGCAGGTTTTGTCTCGGCCCTCTTTCCCCTCGTGGTTGGTTTCTTCGCGGGTTACTTGCTGGGAACAACGAGACTTCTAACCGGTGACGAACTCAGGCGCGTCCTGGTGATCTTCATCCTCTTCATTTTCTCGATCATGTTTTGGATGACCTACGAACAAGCTGGTTCAAGTCTAACGCTCTTCGCTGATCGCATGACCAAGACTACGGTCTTTGGATGGCAGTACCCCTCGAGTTGGTTCCAATCTGTTCCTGCGATTTTCGTAATAATCCTGGCGCCAATGTTCGCGGCGCTCTGGCAAAAGATGGGTGACCGGCAACCTTCCAGTCCGGGCAAATTCATCTACGGACTATTTTTCGCGGGTATGGCGTTCGTAGTTGTGACAATTGCCTCGATGGTTGGAGCGAGTGGCCGCGTTAGCCCACTTTGGCTAGTTGCTGTTTACTTGATTCAGACTTTTGGCGAGCTATGTCTCAGTCCCGTCGGTCTGAGCACTGTAACCAAACTTTCGCCCGCCCGCATGGTTGGCTTGATGCTAGGTGTTTGGTTTCTATCGATATCGATCGGAAGCTACATCGCAGGCCTGACGACGCGGCTGTTCGAAGGAAATGATAACGCCGTGCTTACGAAAGGCTTTGGGACCTTTGCAATCATAACCCTCGTGGCTACCCTGGTGTTAGCGATCTTGACGCCATTCATCAAGAAGATGATTCCGCGCGAGGCGAACTGAAACTAAACTAATTACAGGAGACTTTCGTGCGCAAACCTTTCCATCACGTTGTCGTTCTGGTGTTCGTTCTGTTCTCTGCCGCGGCTGTTCTCGCGCAGGACAAACTCCTCACCATCGACGACATCTTCGATCCCGCGAAGCGCGTTAATTTCAGCGGCACTCCGTCAACTCCCCGTTGGTTGAAGGACGGGGTGCACTACATCGTCGCCAGCAAAGATCGGAACGCATCGCCGCGGCTGTTGAAAGTGAACGCTCTTACGGGCAAGTCAGAACCGTTTTATAACGCCGCAAAGATGGACGCGGCGCTTGATGCCTTACCGGGCATCGGCAAAGAAACCGCGAAGCGTCTGGCTAATCAGACTACTTATCAAATGAATCCGGAAGAGACCGGCGTGCTGATTAATCAAGCCAACGATCTTTTCTATTACGAGTTTGGTAGCGATCGCGCGGTACGGTTGACTCACAATCCCGAAGAAGAGGTCGGCGAGAGCTTCAGTCCCGACGGCCACATGATCAGCTTTATTCGCAGCAACAATCTGTACGTGGAAGATATCGCGTCTCAGCGTGAGCACGCGCTGACCCGCGATGGCAATCCCAAGCTTCTGAATGGCCGCCTGGATTGGGTTTATCAGGAAGAACTCTACGGCCGCGGCAACTTTGGCGCGTACTGGTGGAGTCCCGACTCGATGCGTATCGCATTTCTGCAGATCGACGAACATCCGGTGCCCACCTTCGTGGTAGTCGATCACATCCCTTACGACCAGAATGTCGAGGATACCCCCTATCCGAAAGCCGGCGACCCCAATCCAATAGTTAAGCTGGGCGTCGTCAATGCGGCGGGCGGTGACGTGCGCTGGGTGGATACCTACAAATACCCAGCCGAGGATCGTTTGATCGTGCGCGTCGGCTGGTTTCCAGATGGCAAGAAAGTCTGGTATCAGGCGCAGAATCGTATTCAGACTTTTATCGATCTGAATTCCGCCAACCCCGATGATGGAAAATCGACGACGATGTTTCACGAGACCACCAGGGCCTGGATTGGAATCAATGATGAAGGCTTACGGTGGCTGAAGGACGGTTCCTTTCTCTGGCTGAGCGATCGCAGCGGCTGGACGCACGTTTATCACTATGCCGCCGATGGCAGACTGATCAAGCAGGTGACCAACGGGGATTGGGACGTGGGTTCCCTCGACGGTATTGATGAAGGGAAGGGAACGATCTATTTCAGTGCTACTGAGCACAGCTACATTGCTAATCACGAATATGCGATCAGGCTGGATGGCAGCGGCATGACGCGCGTGACTATGACCGAAGGTAATCACCGCACTTCATTCAACTCGAGTGCCTCGCACTTCATCGATTCGAGGAACGACGTGAACACGCCGACCCAGGTCGGTCTTTATGATGCGAGCGGCAAACCGGTCCGCGTCATAGACGAGAACAAAGTCGATGCGTTGAGGCAATACAAACTTGGTAAGGTCGAATTCATGAACGTCAAGACGCGCGACGGCTTTACCATGGAAGCTATGATGATTAAGCCGCCGGATTTCGATCCGTCAAAGAAATATCCCGTCTTGTCTTATACCTACAGCGGACCACAGGCGCCGCAGGTGCGGAGTGCCTGGGGCGGCCCAACCTTCATGTGGCACCAGATGCTGGCGCAGAAAGGCTATATCATCTGGGTGTGTGACAACCGCACGGCCAGCAGCAAGGGTGTACAATCCGCCTGGCCGCTTTACAAGAACTTCGGCGAACTCGAGTTGCGCGACCTGGAGGATGGCTTTGCCTGGCTGAAGAGCCAGCCCTATGTGGATGGCTCGCGCATAGGTCTATGGGGATGGAGCTATGGCGGATTCATGACGAGTTATGCCTTAACGCACAGCCAGACGTTCAAGATTGGGATCGCCGGTGGAACCGTTTCGGACTGGCGGAACTATGACACGATCTACACAGAGCGTTACATGGATACGCCTCAGAACAATCCGGAAGGTTACTGGAAAAGCTCTCCCGTTCATTTCGCGAAGGACCTGCATGGCAAGCTGCTGCTGATTCACGGCGCGATCGATGATAACGTGCACATGGCGAACAGTGTCCAATTCCTTTATGAATTGCAGAAGGCAGGCAAGCAAGTTCAATTCATGATCTATCCCAAGTCACGCCACGGCGTAACTGATCCTGTGCTCGTTAAGCACATGCGACAGATGATGACGGACTATATTCTGGGAAACCTGTAGCTAATCGAACTCGCTGAACCGGTCCAGGCTCTCTTCCCAGAGCAAGGCAACCATGCCCAGACGAAAATCTGAAGCACCCAGGCAGCAGAATTCCAATCCCACGAACGACACCGGCCGCGGGAGGCCGGACGTGATTGTGGAGTTCCTGTTTGAGCGCGGAATGCTTCATATCTCAGTGAACAACATTGGTGATAGACCGGCCATCGGCGTCCGCGTAACCTTCAATAAGAAGATCGTCGGGCTGGATGGAACGAAAGAGATTTCCGCGCTGCCGCTATTTCAGAACCTCGAGTTTCTGGGACCAAAGCGCGAGATTGTTACATTCATCGACGCCAGCAGTTCTTATTTCAAACGAAAACAGCCGACCAGTATTTCGGCGCGTGTCTCATACCACGATTCTAATAACCAAAAATATGAGTACACAATTAGTCATAATCTTGAAATCTATCGGGAGCTTCCTTACTTGCCGACGCCGGTTGAGTAGGTTCCTGAAAATATCAGATGCTTTAGAGGAGGTAGGCTAATGGCAAACGCGCGCGTAGATCCTTACAAGAACTTCAATTTTCTGGTGGAGATAGACGGGATAACGATAGCCGCATTCTCTGACTGCACCGGGCTGGAATCTGAAGTTAATGTCATCGAGTATCGCGAGGGTGGGGACCGTTCTATCAGAAAGCTGGCAGGCCTTCCAAAGTTCGGCGACATCACCCTGAAGCGCGGGATTACCAAGTCAGCCGAGCTGCAGACGTGGCATCGAGAGATCCTCAACGGCGCCTCAGATCGGCGGAATGTTGCCATAGTCCTTTTGGACGACGAACGAACTGAAGTTGTGCGCTGGAATGTCTTCCATGCTTTCCCGAGAAAATGGGAAGGGCCGCACCTGCACGCCAGTGGCAACGAGGTCGCCATTGAGACGCTCGTGCTCTGCTGCGAGGGAATCGAGCGGTCGTCTTAAGGATCAAGACAAATCAATCGATGAATGATTCAGCTGGGTAATCTGCGGACGTCATCTTCGCTGGCACTTTGGACACCAGTAAGTTGATCTCCCGCCGTGCGCAATCCGGCGAATGCGCGCGCCGCACTTTACGCACCGTTCGCCTTCGCGTTCATACACCTGCCAGAACCTTTCAAAAGCTTCGCCGTAAGAAAATCCATTTCGGTGTTCCAGGTTGACTCGGGATGTTGAGCTGTCTGAGATAGCATCGCGCAGCACATCGAGAATCGCCTGATGCAAACGCCCAACTCTCCGCGATGAAATACTCGCGGCCTCTTTGAATGGATTAATGCCGGCCCGAAACAAAGCCTCGGCGGCATAGATATTCCCGAGACCAAGGACCCTGGTCTGATCCAACAGCAGCGTTTTCATTGTCCGGCGTGAACGAGCCAGAGTTTCTCTCAGATACCGCAAACTGAAATCTTCACCGAAAGGTTCGGGCGCAAGCTCTCGGATTCCTTTCGTCTTACTCAGAGCGGTTTGCTTTACCAGCTTCATTACTCCGAACTGACGCTGATCGCAGAAGACGAGTCGCCGATCGTTGTCGAGATAGAAAATCGCGTGGGCATGCTTTGGCAGAGCGTCGTCGGCAGATAAAGAGACAAACTTGCCGGTCATGCGGAGGTGCACTACCAGGACCAGCGCTTGCTGGCGCGCGAGCTTCTGACGTGGATTGGTCGCGGCACGAGTGTCAGAGGCCCGGCCGTGAGGGAGGGCCCCGCTCGACTCAAGCTCGATCAAGATAAACTTGCCGCGCCGGCTGACTCCGGTAATCCTTGAACCCTTCAGTTTGCGATTGAAGACAGATTGCGATAAAGGAAGAATTAGCTTGGGAAGTCTAATCTCGCTGGCGATAATTCGCCGGCCGGTAATTGCGCGACGAAGAGAACGGACGACATGCTCGACTTCCGGAAGCTCAGGCATATGGAAGAGTTTGTGGTCTTGAATGCGAGGGAGTCAAACTGAGACAGGCCCTCCCTTACGGTCGGGCTTCTGACACGACTGTCCGAACAGCAAAGGCCTGCATGCTTTAAAGTCTGGTTGTTAGTAAAGCGTCTCAGGTTAGAACACTCTGAGCAACAATAGAACGAGCACGATTACGACGATCAAACCGAGCCCGCCGCTTGGTCCGTAGCCCCAATTCCGGCTATACGGCCACGCAGGCACCGCGCCCAAAAGCAAAATAATCAACACTATTAACAGAATCAATCCCATGACTTAGTCCTCCTCTTTTGAGTCTCCAGGGGCCCATTCGAAGCACTACTTCAAGAGCTCAGGTGTTCTTTCGAGGTTGATTTGGCAAGGAGTGTGCCGGAGAGGGATTGTCTTTGCGCCTTGGCGCCTTTGCGTGAGCTTCTTATTTTGTAATCACGCAAAGGCGCCAAGGCGCAAAGTAAAGACTTGGAGGCTCGAGCCTATTTGGGTTCTGAATCAATGATCGCTTCGATCTCAGCCTGAATCTTTTCGACCAGACCCGGCTGGCGCGCCTCGATATTCAGGCGCAGCAATGGTTCAGTATTTGAGGGACGAATGTTGAATCGCCAGTCTTTGCTTTCCAGTGAGTATCCGTCAGTGAAGTCCTCTTTGCCATCCGCCGCGAATTTCTGCTTTACGTCGGCAATCACTTTCTTAATGTCCTTAACGTGAAAGTTCAATTCCCCGGACATGAAGTGGCCTTCCTTGTATGGCCGCATGACTTCGGAAAATGGTTTGCCGATCTTTGACAGATGCTCCATCACCAGCAGAAACGGAATCGTCCCGTTGTCCGCGAAAAAGTTTTCGCGAAAGTAATAATGGCCGCTCATCTCCCCGGCGAATATCGCGTTCTCTTTGCGCATGCGCTCTTTCATGAAGGCATGGCCACCCTTTGAGATGATTGCCCGGGCGCCGTGCTGTTCGCAGACTTTTAACGCCGGCCAAATCACGCGCGGATCGAAGATAACTCTGTTGTCATTGCCGAACTTGGTCAAAAGAATGTCGGCCAGCAGAGCTGTAGTGTAAGCACCGGAAATGAATTCGCCGGTCTCGTCAACAAACATGCACCGGTCGGCATCCGCGTCCCAGGCCACGCCGAAGCTGGCGCCCGAACTCTTGGTGAGTCTCTCAGTTTCGACGCGGTTCTCCGGGAGCATCGGATCTGGCGGACCTTTGGGAAACGTACCGTCGGGAACGAAATTCAGCGGGATCAGATTCAGACCTAACGTTTTCACGAGAGCAGCAGCCGGAAAACATACGTAGCCGAAGTTTGCATTGCCGACAAAGGTAAACGGCTTAATCACACTGGCGTCGATAAAACTAAGTACGTGTTTGAGATAGTCATCCAGGACATTTTTTTCTATGACAGTGCCTTTTTTGTCTGACCTGACCTCCTTATCTTTTCCCGCTTTCAGGACATCGCGGATATCAAAGAGACCGGTATCGGAAGAGATGGCGGCCGCTTTCTCACGGACCATCTTCGCGCCGTTATATTGTTTTGGGTTGTGAGAAGCAGAAACGACGATGCCACCCGAGTAATCATAGGCGCCCACGGCAAAGTACAGCATGTCAGTGGTAATACCGCCGATGTCGATGACGTCAACACCCGCGTCGACAAATCCGGAAATGAGACTCACTGACAATTGCGGCGAAGAGGCGCGCGCATCCCGGCCGACGACCACGGTTTTCGGATGAAACAGATAGGTGTAGGCCTTCGCGATCCGATAATAGGCCTCCTCGTCTATATCGTTTGGGTAGACGCCCCTGATGTCGTAGGCGCGAAAGATATCCCAGTTCACAGCCCTCGTCCTTCCTTTAGCAGGTCCTCGTGTAATCCGTCAGAGAGGTTTTGTCTCCCAGTACAGTACCCGGCCCCACCATGGTGGACCGGCCAACATGGCACCCGCGGCCGATGATTGCGTCCTTTAGTTGAGCCTCGGTGCCCACGCGCGTGTGACTCCAGATTACCGAGTTTTCAATGTGGGCCCGCTCCTCGATATAGCAGCCTTTGCCGAGCACTGAGTTAATTATTTCGACGCCCGGCTTAAGCGTGCATTCGTCTCCGATAACGGACAGCTCGTCGATTTCCGAATGCGTAGCCGACTCAAAGTTGCCACGCCGATCCTTGATATGGATCCGCGAAACCCTGTTGGCCAGCAGATCGTGGTGGGCTTGCAGGTAACGTGCAGGCGTGCCGATGTCCATCCAGTAAGTGCGCTGTGGAATGTGAGCAAAGAACGGCTCGCCCTGCTCCAGCAATTTGGGGAACAGGCCGTACTCGAACGAATGATTTTCCCCATGCGGAATCAGATCGAGTACCTGCGGCTCAAGCACATAGGTGCCGGCATTGATGTTTTTGCATGAGGTAACTTGCGGCTTTGGCTTTTCCAAAAAGCGGCGGACGCGGCCATCGTCTTCGGTTTCGACGACGCCGTATGCGCTCGCGTCTTCAACCGGCGTGAGCACGATAGTCGCTACGGCATTACGTTCTTTGTGTTGGCGAATGACTGTTTTCAAATCCAGGTCAGTCAGGATGTCGCCGTTGAAAACCACGGTCGGCTCGCGAATCAAATCTTCGGCGAACTTATAGGCGCCCGCGGTCCCCATGGGCTGCGGCTCGACCGTGTATTTCAACTTGACGCCAAACTTCGAGCCGTCGCCGAGTTGCTGTTCGATCTTCTCGGGCTGATAAGAAAGAGAGAGCGTGATATCAATAACACCGGCGCGGCGGAGCGTGTCGATCTGGTAGAGCAGAAAAGGCCGGTTGCAAATCGGAACGATTGGCTTCGGCGTGTATACGGTAAGAGGGCGCAGCCGTGTGCCTTTTCCTCCTGCCAGAATCAGTGCCTGCATGATTGTTTAGTCCGGTAGAACCAGAATGATTAAGGGGTTGAATTTCAAGTGCCGAGTCTATCACCCGCGCATGAGGGTTTTCAATTAGGGGTGACGCAGGCCTGCGAGGTAATGACTTCATAGCGCTGCTTGACTGATCAACCGCCGCGCAAAGAAACTAATTGACCGACGATTAACTGCGGGCCAAACCTCTGAATGACACTGTGACCTTATTTCGAGAACATCGCGCCTTCTTCATAGTGCTCGCATTCGCGGCCCTGCTGTTTCTCAGCGACATCTGGATCTACAAGGAATTTGTGCGCGCCGAAAGTTACTTTGCGCTTGGTTCGCGCTTGATGATCGAGCAGAGCGACTGGCTGACACCGCATGCGCCGGATGAACTTCCTCTCAACAAACCACCGCTTACCTATTGGCTCATTGGCGTCTCTTACAAGTTGTTCGGCATAAATTACGGTTCGGCCAGACTCCCTTCGGTGTTGGCAGCACTGTTGTTGCTGGCGATTGTTTATGCGCTGTCACTGCGGCTGGAAGGGAAGCGGGCGGCGTTAGTCTCAATCTCGATGTTGGCTTCGAGTTCCCTGTTTTTGAGTTTTTCGCGAATGGCGATGAGCGACATGCTGCTGACGCTTTGCGTGAGCGTGTCGCTCGCCTGTTTTATTTTCACCCTGAGCGAACAGGGACCGCCTTCGAAAGCGCTGGTCTGGCTCGGCTATGTTGCACTCGGCCTGGGTGTCTTGGTTAAAGGCCCGGTTGCTGTGGCGCTGGTGGGAGCGCCAATCAGCCTGGAAATGGCGTTCCGACGAAGTCGCGCAGCAGTGAAGAAGCTTCGACTGCCGGCTGGGCTGGTTCTATTCCTACTAATCGCCGCACCTTATTTTCTCGTGGTGTATGCGCGGGCGGGTTCTGGACCGCTGCGTTTTTTCTTTCTTGGCGAAAACCTCCAACGATTCACCGGGCACGTTTACGGGGGTTCGGGCCGACCAGTCTGGTACGAATTGGCGGCGTTCTTTAGCGATTTTGCGCCGTGGTCACTCCTGGTCTTGGTGGCGCTCTGGTTCAATTGGCGCCGGCGTGCTGACACGTCGAACGCGCCTCGTCTGGTTCATCTATGGTTCGTCGTCACGATTCTTTTGTTCTCGCTTTCCAGTTTCAAGCTTGATTACTACCTCTTGCCCGCGATGCCGGCCGCTGCTTTGATAGTTGGACCGTTGATCGCGAACGTTGAAGAGCTACCGCACTTCGGGCGACGTTTAGTCGAAGCGATCCTGATTCTTTGCTCTGTAATAGTTGTCGCTGTTGCAATGCTCTCTCTTAAAGCTGCCGCGGTCCTCTCGATCACTACGCCGCTCCAATTTCTGCCGCTTGGGTTGGCTCTGGCTGGGTGTGTGGTGCTGATCGTCCATCTGGTGCGCCGAAAAACCTGGCAAACAACATTTGTGCTGGCGGCGACAATTGGGGCCACGTTCCTCACAATGCAATGGATTTTGTTGCCGGCGTTTAGGCTTTACCTGCCGTCAACGCGTTTAGCGATTGCCGTGCCTGCCGGAGGCTCTCTCTACACATCGCGCGGGGCGAGCGATTGGGCCAGCTCAATCGCCTTCAACCTTCCGGCTCCCCACAAAGTCGAGCGCCTGACTGGCAATAGCGAGAACGAAGGGTTGGCCGCTGCCTTAAAGGCCGATTCCAAATCCGTTGCATTGATCCGTGAAAGCGAATACCCGAGCCTGGCGGCGCAAGATCCAAGCTTGTTGGTGATAGAGCAAGCAGAGACGTTCGGGCATGGTGGTTTGAGTTTGAACATGCTCCGCAAACCCCAACGCGAACGGTTGCTGCTTATCGGTCATGATCGGTGATCGCAAGTGTCAGAAGCCCGCGCGTCAGCAAGGGCGTCCTTGCGTATCGAGCCCTCCCTCACGGTCGGCTTCTGACACACCGCCTTGCTTGACACTCTTCGGAATTAACAGTCATGCTAAATCAGCTTGATAAGTGAACAGTGAACCAAAATGTCAGAGATTAAGGAAGCAGTGATCATTAGCGCGGTGCGCACGCCGGTGGGCAAGTTTCTCGGCGCGCTAAAAAGCTTAAAAGCGACGGAGTTGGGCGCGATCGCGGTGCGCGAAGCGGTCAAGCGCGCCGGTGTCAGTCCTGAAGGTGTCGATGAAGTAATCATGGGCTGCGTAATTCAAGCCGGCCTCGGACAGAATCCGGCGCGACAGGCTGCGCT
>Ga0193749_1000081_pt1 | contig 12121 bp, 9 predicted proteins | sample L1s2metaG_FD_145081 | JGI IMG/M metagenome (GOLD analysis project Ga0193749, IMG submission 145081) | Soil microbial communities from a riparian zone of the East river system, Colorado, United States - L1s2 | ecosystem: Environmental > Terrestrial > Soil > Riparian zone | place: USA: East River...
CGACTTATGGCGTTCTGGTTCTCGGCGAGCCGATCGAAAACGCTATTCTACCGACCCAATTCTCATTTGAACTCGTCCCGTCAGACCGAAACCTCGCCGGCGCCGAGGTAGAGATGGTCGAACTCCCCAACCGGGAGTTGCTGCTGCGCAATTCCTTAGCTCCAATCCGCGACCGCTACGACTTCATCATCCTTGACTGCCCTCCCGCCCTGAACCTGCTCACCCTCAACGGGCTCGCTGCTGCTGACTCGCTCCTGGTACCCATCCAGTGTGAATACTATGCGCTTGAGGGGGTCTCCGAGCTCTTCAACACACTCGCTCGCATCCGTCGGTTGTTGAATCCTCATTTGAAGATCGAGGGCCTGCTTTTGACCATGTATGATGCGAGCACCAAATTATCCGCGGCGGTCGCAGCCGATCTTCGCAGCTTTTATAGTAGCCTCGTGTTTCAAACCACGATTCCCAGGAACGTCCGGCTCGCAGAAGCTCCGAGCTACGGAAAGCCTGTCATGTATTACGATCAGCGGTCGAGGGGAGCCGAGGCTTACCTTCAACTCGCAGAGGAGGTTTTAGCCAATGACCAAGAGACCGTTAGGCCGGGGACTGAGCGCCTTGATCTCGACCGACTTGCCGCTAGCGGACAGTGATGAGATCCGCGATATTGAGATTGATTTAATCCGGCCGGGCCACCAACAACCCCGCACCACCTTCGACGAAGCGAAGCTTGAAGAGCTCGCTCAATCCATCCGCACAAGTGGAATCATTCAACCGCTGCTGGTGCGGCCCCTGGGTGGTTTGTTCGAACTCGTCGCTGGTGAGCGGAGATGGCGCGCCGCGCAGCTAGCTGGACTCTTGCGCATTCCGGCAATAATTCGCGAAATACCAGATGACAGACTCCTGGAGCTCGCTCTGATAGAGAATATCCAGCGGCAGGAGCTAAATCCGATCGAGGAGGCAAATGCCTACAAGCGACTGATCGAATCCCTGAATCTTACGCAGGACGAAGTTGCCCAAAGGGTTGGCCGAGATCGCACCTTCGTAACTAATTACCTCCGCATCCTAAGGCTACCTTCAGAGATTCAAACGCTCCTCGAAAAGGAGAAACTGTCTTTTGGCCATGCGCGGGCCCTGTTAGGCCTTGCGGACGTCATTCTTCAGCGCCGTTACGCGCAGAAAATCGTCAAGCACAACTGGTCCGTGCGCGAAACTGAACGCCGCATCAAGCATGCTTCACAGGACAGCGAGGCTTCGCGTGCTTCGAAGCAGATTTCTCACCAAGCTGATCCCAATGTCCGGGCCGCTGAAGTCAAACTCCGTCGGCACCTCGGAACTCAAGTACAGATCATTCCCGCCAAAGCTGGCTCGGCCGGCAAGATTGAAATCGAATACTACAGTTCGCTCGATCTAGATCGTTTGTATACCATCATCATCAGCACCGTCGAGCGAGATAACTCCAGCACGGCGACCGCTTCAACGAGCTTGTAGTTGACATACTTCTACTATTTACAACTGACTGAGAAAAAAGGCTCCTTTTAATCTGGCGGAGGCCTCCCGTGCCTTTCTTCCGAAGTTTCTCGGCTGTTTTTCTTGCGCCCCGTCCGACCGTTATGTTAGCGTTTCGCTTTCTGCACGGGTCGGAGGTTTTCTCTAGGCGAACCAATCCTGCTTTACATGGTAGTCTCCGTTATTTCCTTCAATGCTGGCACACTCTGACGATTCAGGCTCGCAATCCTTTTTCTCGGCCGTCGAGCGCCGGTTGAGTAAACAGGCTTTTGAAACTTGGTTTCGACCCCTGCGCGTCACACGATCGCCGGCAGAGCGTGTTTTTCGAATAGCGGTACCGAATCCCGCGGTTCGGGACTGGATACTCTCGCAGTATTCGACTGTTCTGACGGAATCCCTTCTGGAATTACAGATGGAAGACTGCCGAATCGAGTGGGCCATTCCACAGGGTGACAGAGGGAGCCGGGGCCGTAGCGTGGTTGCTGACGATACCGCTCCTTCCGGATTGACTCAAGAGAAAGAGAGAAGCATCGACGGTGCCCTATCCCTCGAGCCTCCTAACGTTCCTGATATTCCATCCGCTCCACTGAACGAGAAGTACACCTTCGGTAGTTTTGTGGTTGCATCATGCAACCGATTCGCCCATGCGGCTGCGCTTGCCGTTGCGGAAGCGCCTGGGAAAACTTACAACCCTCTATATTTGTACGGCGGCGTCGGACTGGGGAAGACTCATCTCATTCAAGCAACGGGACACTCAATTAAGAAGGCTAATCCCAAGCTGCAGGTCTCCTATCTCTCGCTTGAGCGATTCATGAATGAACTAATCAATGCGATCAGATACGGGTATGACAAGACCCAGGTTTTCCGTGAACGGTACCGATCAATTGACGTGCTTCTGATTGATGATGTTCAGTTTATTGCAGGCAAAGAGAGAACGCAGGAAGAATTCTTTCACACGTTCAATGCTTTGTACGATGGTCAGAAGCAGATCGTACTCACGTCCGACTGCCCACCGAGAGAGATTCCGGAAATCGAAGAGCGGCTCCATTCCCGCTTCGAATGGGGATTAATTGCCGATATAGAACCTCCGGACCTCGAGACCAAGGTAGCCATCCTTAGGAGAAAAGCGGAACTTCAACGCGTCGACTTACCTGATGACGTGGCTCTCTTTCTCGCAGGTAACAGCAAACACAACATACGAGAGCTGGAAGGCTCTTTGGTTCGGGTTTTGGCGATGGCTTCCTTACGGGGCTTGCCGCTCTCAAAAGGGCTTGCCCAGGAGGCCATGCACAACGTCTCGCGCGGTAGCGACGAAAACTTAATATCAATTCCTAGAATTCAGAAAGCCGTTGCTGATTACTATAAGGTCAGTGTTGACGGTCTCAGGAGTCGTTCGAACGTGGGAAATGTGTTGGTTCCCAGGCAAATTGCAATGTACCTCTGTAAGCGATTAACCAAAAAGAGCTATCCCGAGATCGCAAGGCAATTCGGAGGTAAGCATCATACGACGGTTATCCACTCTGTTGAGAAGATCGATAAGCTGATTGACTCTAATCGAGAAATGGATACCTTGGTTAAGCGTATCATAAGCAGTATTGGAGGGTAGCAAACACTGTTATGATTATGATATCCACAGCGCATTGTGAAAACTCGCATGACTCTCTGTGGAAAAATCCCTGACGAATTGATCCACTGCGCGGTTGTTGAAAATCGGAATGACAATGCGCCGGTTCGTTCACCGTTTTCCGTTTGATTAAGAGCGTTTCACTTTCCACAAGCCATACTACTAATACTAATTATTCTAATATCTGGTATTTCTTTTCAAAGAGTAGTAAAGACTGTTCGGAAAAGTTTTTTGGAAATGATCTTGTCCGCAGATACGTAGCTCGGGCGGAACTGTGATATAAGAAAAAGCAAATTTCAGGAGCAGCTAAATGCAATTTGTGATGGCGCGGGGAGCGCTACAAAAAGAACTTGCTTTTGTCCAGGGTGTAGTTGAACGAAAGAACACTATTCCCGTCCTGGCTAATATTCTCATTGAATCGGCAGGCGAAGAGGCCATTCGCATTAGCGGTACAGATCTAGACGTCACGATAAGATGCGATGCTGACGCAGAAGAGATAAAGTCGCAGGGCGCTATTTGTGTTCAAGCGCGAAAACTTTTTGACATAGCACGATTGCTGCCCGACGCGCCCGTGAGTTTTCGGAAGGAAGAAAACGAATGGGTAACGGTGGAGTGTGATCGCTCGAAGTTTAGATTACCTGGAATATCGAAAGACACCTTTCCGGAGTTACCTGGTTTCAAGTCGACGCCTCTGAAATTGCCCGCCTCGCTGCTTAAGATGTTAATCGACCGGACTATCTTCGCTATAACGCAGGAGGAAGGTCGCTACACTCTCTCGGGCGCGAAGTTTGAGTTGGATAAGCAGGGCGCCAAGATGGTTACGACCGACGGCCATCGGCTGGCCTTCGTGGAGACCAAAGTCGCTGATAAGGATACTCCTGATGCAGGTCTCGACGTTTTGATTCCCCGAAAAACGCTGGCGGAATTAACGAAGCTTACCGCTGATTTTGACGGCGACATAAATCTCGGAGCTGATGAGAATCATGTTTACTTTCAGGTGGGATCCAGGCTTTTGATTTCGCGAATGCTATCAGGGCAGTTTCCGAATTACGAAATGGTCATGCCAAAGAACAATGATCGGTCGGCCGTTTTCGATACTGTTAGTCTAAACCAGGCTATTCGACGAGTCGCTTTAATGGCTGACGACCGTTCGCATGCAATTCGTTTTCATCTCAGCAAAGAGCAATTACTGATAAGTTCTCAGAACGCGGAAGAAGGCGAAGCGCGGGAGACACTGGGAACCGATTTCGCCGGGGAAGAGACTGAGATTGGTTTCAACGCGCAATACCTGCAGGATTTTCTTAATGTGGTCGGCTCGGAAAAAGTCGCTTTTGAGTTCAAAGACGGCAATTCACAGGCTCAGTTGCGGCCGGTCTCTGACGACAACCATGACTACCGTTACATCATCATGCCGATGAGGCTTTAAGGAGGAAGCAGCAGACAGTTGTTTGCTGATGAACATACGATTCGTTATGACGAGCACCAGAGGAAATGCTGGTGCTCGTTTTGTTTCTGCCGAACCACTCCGAGTGAGCCACGCTAGTGGGCTATGTTAGAATTTCAAACATGTTCCTTAGATCGATCCGGGCAAACGACTTCAGAAACCTGGAAGGCGATATCCAATGGGGAAAAGGCATCAACGTCATTCATGGTAATAATGGTCAGGGGAAAACTAACTGGCTGGAAGCTATCCATCTCCTCGCGCATGCAAAATCATTTCGCACTCGGCAGCTTCACGAGGCAATAGCGTTTGGCAAATCTGCCGCATCAGTTCAGGGACAGGTCTGCCAGGGGAATGATATCGAGCGAGACCTGCAGGTCGATATTAAAGCAAACTCGAGGCTGACATTCATTAACAACAAGCGCGAGCCTCTGGCGCACTATGCGGCGCAGTTGCACGCCGTCTGGTTCACCGCAGATGAATTGGAAGTCGTGCGTGGTGGTCCTGAAGCGCGCCGCAGTTTCATTGATCGCGGCGCAATCTCTCTGCACCCCTCGTATGCTCAAACGCTGGGGAGCTATGGCAAAGTAATCAAGCAAAAGAAGAGGCTGTTGCAGCAAGCAGGCGAAGGTCGTTTGCAGTTTGAAGAAGTGGCCGAACTACTTGAACCCTGGAACGAACAACTGGCTGGTTTAAGCGCACAGATCCACAGATCGCGCACAGCATATGTGGAGCTTTTGAACGACGCGCTCGAGCACGGTTTGTTCGGTGACACACTTTCCATTCGCTACGTTTCGTCTCTGGAGGGCAAAGGTGATTTAAACGATTACGAGGACCTGATTGCTCAACGATTGAAACTTCGCAGGCAGGCGGAAGTGTTCGCCGGAGCCTGCTTGATCGGTCCGCATAGAGATGACCTGAGCGTACTATTCGGCGACCGGAATCTGCGTAGTTTTGGAAGCTCAGGACAACAGCGTAGCGCATTGATAACGCTTGATTTAGCGGCGATTTCAGTGTATCATTCACAGCATCAGGATTATCCAATTTTCCTCATTGATGACGTGGACGCTGAACTCGACGGAATCCGCATTGAACGGCTGCTTGAATACCTGGACGGACGCACTCAAACGTTCGTTACGACGTCAAAGAAAAACCACTTCGAGCGGTTCAATCAGCGGGCGCACTTTTACGAGGTGAGCGCCGGTCAAGCGAGGGAAGATGCGGCATTGAGAGCAGCGATTGGGTAACGCTGGAACGAGAGTGGGTAAATAGAAACGGAAGTGAAAGGTAAGCACCAATTGGCAACTCCATCATCAAATCTGAAGCACAAGAAAGATACGTACGATTCATCGTCGATTGCCGTGCTCGAAGGGCGCGACGCAGTACGCAAACGGCCGGCGATGTATATCGGGTCCACGGGCGAGATAGGACTGCATCATCTGGTCTATGAAGTAGTCGACAATTCTATCGACGAGGCTCTGGCCGGGTATTGCGACACGGTGGAAGTGAACATACACATTGATAACTCGATCACTGTAATCGACAACGGCCGCGGCATTCCCGTGGACATGATGAAGAAAGAGAAACGCTCCGCGGCCGAAGTTGTGATGACCAAGCTCCACGCAGGCGGAAAGTTCGATTCGAATGCTTATAAAGTTTCCGGTGGCTTGCATGGTGTAGGTGTCTCCTGCGTGAATTTTCTCTCCGAGATTTTGCACCTGGAAATCTGGCGCGACGGACTGACCTACGAACAGGAGTACGCCCGCGGCATCCCGGTCGCCCCTCTAAAGCAGACCGGCAAGACGCGTAAGCGCGGCACAAAGATTACCTTCAAACCGGATCCGCAGATCTTCGATACGATTGAGTTTGTTTTTGACAAGCTCTCCGAGCGTCTGCGCGAGAAGGCTTTTCTCAATAAAGGGATCCGCATCACCATCAAGGACGAGCGCGAAGAGCCCGAAAAGTCTCACGAGTTTTACTATCGTGGCGGTATCGCTGAGTTCGTGAAGCACCTCAACAAAAACAAAAGCGTATTACATGAGAAGCCGATTTATTTTGAGAAGATCAGCGACATCCTGGCGATCGAGGTGGCCATACAATACAACGATGGCTATGACGAGAAAGTCTATTCGTTCGCCAACAACATCAACACAGTTGACGGCGGCACACATCTTTCCGGGTTTCGCTCGGCCTTTACCCGCACGATCAATGCCTATGCGCAATCGTCGGGTTTGGCGAAGAACTTCAAAACCTCTTTGACCGGCGACGACGTGCGCGAGGGCCTGGTGGCCGTTATCTCAGTCAAGCTGCCACAGCCACAATTCGAGGGTCAAACCAAGGGCAAGCTCAATTCAGATGTGAAGGGAGCGGTCGAGTCATTTCTTAACGACCGTCTGACGGAATTCCTCGAGCAAAATCCAACCGTGGCGCGCCGCATTGTCGGCAAGTCACTGGACGCCGCCCGCGCGCGCGACGCCGCCCGCAAGGCCCGCGAGATTGTGCGCAAAGGGGCCATGGGCTCGACAATGTTGCCCGGCAAGCTCGCTGATTGCCAGGAGCGCGATCCGGCTCTCTCGGAAATCTATATCGTAGAGGGCGACTCGGCCGGTGGCTCAGCCAAGCAGGGTCGTGATCGTAAGAACCAGGCCATCCTTCCGCTAAAGGGAAAAATTCTGAACGTGGAAAAAGCGCGTTTCGACAAGATGCTTGGCCACAGTGAGATCAAGTCGCTGATCACTGCGCTCGGCACGGGCATAGGGAAAGAAGATTTTGACGCCAGCAAGCTGCGTTACCACAAAATCATTCTGATGACTGACGCTGACGTAGACGGTTCCCACATCCGAACGCTCCTGCTGACTTTCTTCTACCGGCAAATGGCTGAACTGGTCGAAAAGGGTTACGTGTACATTGCCCAGCCGCCATTGTTTAAGGTGAAGCGTGGGAAGAAGGAAGAGTACATCAAGGATGAGGGCCTGATGACTCGCTACCTGATGCGGATGGCGACCGCGGACATGACGGTAAAGTCAGTCGGAGCCAACCAGGATATCGAAGGTAAAGCCCTGGCCCAGTCGCTGGAAAAGCTTGTGGACCTGAAGCGTTACTGCGAAAAAACAATTCGGCGGCTTGCCGGAGACGCGCGTTTGCTCGACATATTGCTCGAGGCTTTCGCCGGCAAGAAAGGCGTCTGGCGTAAAGAAGGAGCCACCTTGCGCAGCATCTTCCAGGATGGCGACCTGATGGCCAAAGTAGAAAAGGCTTTGGATAGGGCGGGATTCAAAACTGATCTCTCGACCGATGAAGAGCACGGTTTATGGGAGGTCGAAGTCACCACCACCTCAGGAGTGAATGTTTCGGTTGACTGGAACTTTGCCAGCTATGTTGAGTTTCAAAGAGCAGTGGAACTCTACATGACTCTGGAAGACGAGTTGGCGCCACCCTTTATCACCGGAACCAACGGGACCAGTGAAGAGATTCCGAGCCGCGAGGCGCTGTTGGAGAAAGTCCTGGCGGCAGCGAAGAAGGATTTATCGATTCAGCGCTATAAGGGTCTGGGTGAAATGAACCCTGAACAGCTCTGGGAAACGACCATGAACCCTGAGAAGCGGACCTTGCTCCAGGTCAGAATCGACGATGCCGTGGAAACCGATGGTATTTTTTCCATCTTGATGGGAGACGCCGTCGAACCGCGGCGCAAATTCATCGAAGACAATGCGCTGGATGTGAGGAACCTGGATATTTGAGAGAGTTAGAACCAGGCATTCTTCAATGTGAGCTGTAGGTTCGGTTTCATAGAACCTAATCCTTTCGGATCGAGGATGGCTAATTCCCTGGCGAATCTCTCTTTCAATGTTTGCTGAAATTGCACACACCGCTCAAGGTCATTCCTGTCAAACAACACTTTGCCTCTCGCATCTGATATCCCATGATCATCCAACTCGCTCAATAGCCATTTTCCCCACCCCAATTCTTTCAAATGCGGGCGGCCCGCATGAATCACTTCACCAACCTCGTCAGAGCCAATCGATAGTTATCTCGTGTTCGACCTGCTTGAATTCCGGATCACCAGTTAACAGGAGAGCCTTCTTTTGTTTAGCCACTGCCGCCGCAAAGCAGTCGGCAAAAGACATTTTGTGTTTGGACTTGAAGCCTCCCGCTTCATGAGCAAGTGGCCAGTCTGCATCGACGAACTCGATGCCGACGTGTCTCAGTTCCCTTATGCTCCGGTCTGCATCCCCCACGGATGCTTCACGCGCAATGATGTACCAAACTTCGCCGGCATTAACGACGCTCATGAACAACGGAATCTCGTTTTCGTGTGCGTCGGCGATATGGTCGGCCACCTTCTCTGCCGCAGGCTCACCTTCCAGATAGGCAATAACAGCCCAGGAATCGAGCACAATAGCCTTCGGCTTACGGGGCATTAGAGTTCTCGCTCCTTCTTCTTGTCGGCCATGAGGGCCTTCAATAATCCTTTGCCCTTAAACTTTCCCTTTAGGCTATGGACATATTCCCGCGTAATCGGAGTCAGAATGATTTCCTTCTCGTCATCACTTAGGTTGATCTGAATACGCGTGCCTTCCTTAATTCCAAATTTCCTCCGCACCGAAGAAGGAATGACTATCTGGCCTTTAGATGTCGCGGTCGTTTCCATCTCTTGTCCTCCAATCCAACTATGCGGGTAGAGTGTACCGGAGGAAGAAAAGTAAGTCAACTAGATGAGCGTAGCACTTGGGCGGGGTGTGTGTGACGAACTGTTAAGGGCTCTACCTGACAAGCGTTCGCGGCGCGGGCTCTGTTACTCCGAATATCTATCTGCGCGAAAGCGCCAGAGGTTGATCTCATCTCCTGCCGGAATCCCTGCCTTGCGCGAGGCGATCTCAACCTGTTGGGCTACTGTCTCGATCCCTTTGAGATTTGGTAGCAACAATCCCCGGTGCACCCCGTTTTTGTCTTCGACGATCACGCCATAAACAATCGGGTCGAGATCCTCCAGTTTGACGGGCTCAGGCTGCGAGAGCACATCGACTGAATACTTCAATCCCGGCAGTTCATCTTCACGGACCGGCGGGAAGCGCGGGTCGCGCGTTGCGGCGCTGATCGCGTTGAGGATTATTTCTTCAGCCAGCGAGTCCTTTGACGGTTCGATCGTGCCGATGCAGCCGCGCAATTCTCCGGCGAGAGTCTTAATGGAAACAAAACAGCCGGCGCGTTGGCCCAACAGGTCGGACGTTTTCTCAGGCGTGTCAATGACCTCACCCTTTGTGACCAGGGTTTCAACGACTTGACGCGCCAGCGCCGGTAACTCGGCGCCGGTTTGTGAAGCGGAAGATTGAGCGCGCTCTGCGCGTTGTGCGGACAAGATGTCCGCGCTCCCGGCAAAGAGTTGAGCCACCAGATAGCCGACGCCAAACGGCGCTTCGTAATTGATGACTTCGCAAGATGGTTCGAGCTCCTGCGCGACCCCGATGGCCACCAGCATCGAACGATAGCCACACTCTCCGGCCATCCGGCGCAACTCCGGATCGAGGTCAACGATGCGTTTGGTAGCGCTATTGCGAATTGCGTCGACTACCTCCGAGTCAAACAAATGCGCTTCCGGGTTATAGCCGGCCGGCGCCTCGAGCTTCAGGCGGTGGCTGAGGTCACCGCTGGCGATGAACGCGACCGGCCGCCCGAGTTGTTCGATGGCTTGCCTGATGCACCTGCCGAATCGCACGTGATCTTCATTGGGAAGAAAGCTGTAGCCGAGAGCAACGACCCTTCCATTCCAACCATAACGTTGCAGAAAGTAGAGCGGCACCGCGGTGCCGTGATCAAGATCGAATCCCCGGATTCTGATCGTCTTCAGATCTTGATCTGCAGCGATGCGCGTTATCTCATTCAGCAGTTCGTCGTCGAGCTGAGCATGCACAGTTGCGGTAGGCGCGCGAAAGTTGGCAAAGTCCGCATACAATTGCGGTCCATCGTAGGCGACAAACGCGTCCGGCTCGAGTGGCGCGTGCGGCGAAATCAGCACGACAGTCTCAGCGCCGCTGCGGATCACGCGCGTGGTGAGGTCCGCCATCGCATCGATCGAACTGCGCACTTCGACAATTGCCTCGCGGCCGACTTCCGGCACCATGATCGGCGGATGCGGTGCAATCCCGGCAAAGACTACTGAGCTCGTGTTGGCCATAGAATCAACCACCGAGGCCACAGAGGATTAGCAAAGGTTTGTTCCGGTGAACGGCGAGATTCTAACACCGGCAGAGTGGCTGGAGTTAGCCGATCAACGACACAAGGGCTCCGTAGGAGGCAAATGTTTATAGCTCGGAGGAAAGCGCTACAGAGCTGGGGCCTACAACTAGCATGGGATCTATAAACATTCCGCGCCTAACGGCGCTTTCTCCTGCTTTACAAAGGATCAGTTTGCAGACGCGTGCCAGGAAAACTATCATGTCAGCCGCATGGATCACTTTGATGTCCTAATCGTGGGCGCCGGTCCGGCTGGATCGTTTGCCGCGGAACGTCTCGCGCGTGGCGGCGTGCGCGTGGCCCTTCTCGATGGCCGGCCGCCGGGTGAGCCGAAGGCCTGCGGCGGTGGCGTGACCTCGAAAGCTTTGAAAGCCTGGCCGCATCTGGTCGAAGCCGTCGGGCGCACGATTGACGAACTTGACCTGTATTCGCCCTCAGGCAAACGTCTGCATTTAAAACTCGACGAGCCGTTTGCCGTCTATTCACGGATCGCCTTCGATACTTTTTTGCGCGAGCGCGCGCGTGACGCGGGCGCGCTCGTCTTTGCCGAAAAGGTAGCCGGCCGCGGATTCAAGAGAACGGATGACGGCTGGGTAGTTCACACTCAAAGCGGTGCAGAGTTCAAATGTAAATGGTTGGTCGGCGCCGACGGAGCCAATAGTCCGATTGCCAGGAAACTCGCCGGGCCTTTGCCGCCCGCTGAGATGGAAGTCGCCTTCGGTTATCGTGCGCCTTTACCCGACGATGGGAACGCCGCGACCGTCGTTGCTTTTCTGCCTAAGTGGGTTGGTTATGCGTGGGCGTTTCCGCGTCCCGACCATATAAGTTTCGGCATCGCGACTACGCAGGACGCTTTTGATCATGCAGCGCTCGATAAGTTGCTTTGGGATTTCATGGTCAGCTATTACGAACTAGCCCGGTACAGAACCGCGAGCGGTAGCGACCGGGTCCCATCACACAACCGGAATGCCGCGATGAAGCTTTGGACGCAAACCCACGGTGCAGATTCATCTGACGCTCAACAGGTTCGAACCGAACTCAAAAAATCTGCCGAGCGTTATGCTGCCCGCATTCCCGGACTCGAACCGCGCACCTGGGACCACCGGCACGCGTGTGGAGACCAATGGGCGCTGCTTGGTGACGCGGCGGGTTTCGCTGATCCGGTCACCGGCGAAGGGATCTATTATGCGCTCCGCTCGGCGGAACTATTTGCGGATGCTTATCTTGCCGGCTCGCCTTTGGCTTACGAAAAGCTTTGGCGGCAGGACTTTGGCCGTGAATTGCAGCGCGCTTCACAGATGCGACGAAAGTTTTACGGA
>Ga0193749_1000083_pt1 | contig 11887 bp, 10 predicted proteins | sample L1s2metaG_FD_145081 | JGI IMG/M metagenome (GOLD analysis project Ga0193749, IMG submission 145081) | Soil microbial communities from a riparian zone of the East river system, Colorado, United States - L1s2 | ecosystem: Environmental > Terrestrial > Soil > Riparian zone | place: USA: East River...
AAGCGCTGATCGCCGACCCGCAGGTTCTGGCCATGATCGGACCTTTCGATGAGGATGTCGCGCGCGCTCAGATCCCGATCGCGAATCGCGCACACCTGGCGCTGGTCAGTGTCACGACGAGCAGCCGGTGCCTGACCAAGGAGCCGTTCCTGCCGGCTTCCTTGAACCCCATTCGAACCACGATCCCGTGCAAGACAGCGGGCCTACCTTCACCAACCGACCTCCGCCCGACTGGCGTCAACAACTATTTCCGGTTGTCGACCACGGATGATCTCCAGGGGCCGGCCGCTGCCGATTACGCCGCCACGAGCCTGCACCTGCGGCGGATGGCCGTGCTCTCCGACGGCGAGGCGTACGGCCAGGGGCTGGCCACCGGCTTTCGCGCCAGGTTCAACAGGCTCGGCGGAAGCGTCGTCGACAACCTGGATACGAGCTCGCTGAAGCCGGCCGACCTCACGACCTTCCTGCAGCGCGCAAAGAACGATGGTGCGCAAGGGCTCTACTTCGGTGGAACGTCCTCGAACGGCGGCTGCTCGATACGAACTCAGATGGCGAGCGTCTTCGACGCCGGGACACCGGCGCCAATGCTCGGTGGTGATGGCATCGCACTGGACCCCACTTGCGTCCGCGATGCCGGCACAAACGCCGCAGGGATCTTCGCGACCGTGCCCAGCGGCGACGCCGAACGCATCGACACCGCAAAGCCGGTGATTGCGGCGTTCCGGCATCAGTTCGGGCGACCCGGCGACTTCGGCCCGTACACGATCGCGGCTTACGACGCCACCGGGGTCGTCTACGACGCGATCGACCGCGCCATCAAAGCCGCCGGAGGCAACGTGCCGGCGCGAGACAGCATCGTCGCCGAGCTCGCGGCGACCACAGCGTTCAGCGGAGCAACGGGGACCTTTGGCTTCGATGTCACGGGCGACACCACCTTGCGGCTCCTGTCGATATTCACCCCCAGCGGCACCAACCCCCGCGCCGGCTGGACCTGGGTGGACACCGTCGATTACACTACCGCACCCCCTTATTGATACTGCATCGCGCTCACATTCAGGCCGATCTGGGCGGGTTCGCCGCTGCAATGCTTGACTTGCAGGCTCTGTCGAGTCCAAAGTTCTGAACGGAGTAGTGGTTCGGCCACCCCATGTGGCCGCATTCGCCGCCGGCGCACTCTCGCCCCGACCGCCATTCGCGAAGAGGAAGGTTGGGAAGAGGGCGGCGAATGAGGGAAGGCTGTAGTCCAATTCGTCGTGGGCCTTCCTACAAACACAAGGGGGAACCTTATGGTTCGAGCTAGGGGACTCGCAGTCCTCATTTCGGCGACGTTCGTCGCATTCGCCTGCGGCGGAACAACAGGCGGCTCCGGGTCGAAGGGCGAGATCGACATCGCCAGCAGCCTCCCGGTCTCCGGTGCGGACGCATCCAGCGGCCTGCCCACGCAGCAGGGCGCCCAGTTCGCCGTCACCCGAGCCGCCACCGTGCGTGGCTTCACGTTGAAGTTCGTGCCCTATGACGACGCCGTCAACGGGGTACACGACGCCCAGAAGGGCGTCCAGAACGTCCAGGCAATGCTGTCCAACAGCAAGGTCCTGGGCATGGTCGGACCGTTCAACTCCGGTGTCGCGAAGGCTGAGATCCCGGTCGCCAACCAGGCGCCACTGGCCCTGATCAGCCCGTCGAACACCAACGAGTGCTTGACTCAGAGCCTCGACTACTGCCAGGCGGCCAACGGGTTCACCCCGAGCAGCCTGCGCCCAAGCGGCAAGAACAACTATTTCCGCGTCGCAGCGCCTGACACTTTCCAGGGCCCGGCCATGGCGGACTTCGCCATCAAGGCTGGTCCTCCCCCCGCGGGTCTCGGCATCACCAAGGTCGCTGTTTGGGATGACGAGGAGACCTTCGGTCAGGGCGTTGCCAAGAACTTCGCCAAGGAATTCACCGCGAAGGGCGGCACCGTCGTCGACACGAAGAGCTACGACCCCAAGGCCAAGAAGGACTTCAAGGACTTCCTCGCTTCCGCCAAGAGCAAGGGCGCGCAGGGAATCTACGTCGGCGGCACGTCGGCCACCGGCGGATGCATCGCTCGGGGCCAGATGGCCGGCGTTTTCAGCCCTGACATCTTCTACCTCGGCCCGGACGGCATCGGTGACGCACAGTGTCTGAAGGACTCGGGCTCGATGGCCACCAGCAACATGTTCGCCACACAGGGCGTCGCTGACGCCACCCAGAACCCGGACGCCAAGGCGATCGTTGACGCCTACTCGGCGGCTTACCCGGGATCGTCCAACCTCGGCGCCTACACGTTCGCCGGATACGACTGCGCCGCCCTCATCATTGACGCGATCGGCCGCGCGATCGACGCCAACGGCGGCAACATGCCGACCCGGCAGCAGGTCATCGACGCGCTCGCGAAGACCACCAACTACAAGGGTCTGACCGGCGTGATCACGTTCGACCCGAACGGCGACCCGACGCACCCGACCCTGCAGCTGCAGCAGGTCAAGAGCAACAGCTGGGTCTTTGTGGCTCAGTTCCAGCAGGGCGCATAGCCCAGATTCGGTAAATCTGAAAAAATAGGGAGGGGGCCGCGACGCCCCCTCCTTATTATTGGGGCACCTTGGGAGGGGGAAGCATTTGATCGGAGCCCTGGCCCGGACCCCAGCCGCCTTGCGTAATTTCGGCAACTCCCAGCTCGCCACGCTCATCGGAATCCTCATTGCCGCCTTTGGCATCGTCCTCACGATCCAGCACGTCCTCCAGCACGACGCCTCGTTTTTCTTCCAGATCCTGACCATCGGGATCGCTGACGGCGCGATCTATGCACTGATCGCCCTGGGCTACACGATGGTCTACGGCATCATCGAGCTGATCAACTTCGCGCACGGGGACGTTTTCACCCTTGGCGCCTTTATCTCGCTGGCCCTCTTCCCGGTGTTCGGCATCGCAGAAGGCGCCAGCGGGTTCAGCTACGTGTTGCCGCTCCTGGCGGTCGGGCTCATCACCATGGCTCTCTGCGCGGTGGTCAACGTGGCAATCGAACGAGTCGCTTATCGCCCCCTGCGCCACGCGCCTCGGCTGGCTCCGCTGATCACCGCGATCGGCATGTCGTCAATTCTCGAGGGTGCCATGTACCTGTGGAAGGGTCCCTTCAACCTCCACTACCCAGACCTGTTGCCCCTCACGCGCCTGAACATCGGTGCGGTATCCATCGGCGTGAAGGACCTGATCGTGCTTACGCTGGCCATCGTACTGGTGGTCGCCTTCACTCTATTCATCAACCTGAGCAAGCTGGGCAAGGCGATGCGCGCGACAGCCCAGGATCGCGACGCGGCCCAGCTGATGGGCATTGACATCAACCGGACCATCGCGGCCACCTTCTTCATCGGCGCGGTGCTCGCGGGCGCCGGCGGTATCACCTACGGTCTGTATATCAACAGCGTCGCGTTCGACCTTGGGTTCATCACCGGCTTGATCGCCTTCACCGCGGCGGTGTTCGGCGGGATTGGCAACATTCCGGGCGCTGCCATCGGTGGCCTGCTGATCGGCATGGTTCGCGCATTCTCGGACAGCTACTTCGACTCATCCTGGACTGAGATCGTGATCTTCGGCATCCTCATCGCCACGCTCGTATTCCGGCCGACGGGTTTGCTCGGTATGCGGGTGCCTGAGAAATGAAACGGCTTCGTGAATACGTCAGCGAGAATTCCCGCAACCCCAACGTGATCGCCTACGCGGCGATGGCAATCGCCGCCCTGACTTTCCCTGGCATCGCGCAGTTCGCCACCGGAGGCAATGCGGACTACCTCGTCAGCCTGGCCGCCGACGGTGGCGTTTTCGTCCTTCTGGCAATCGGTTTGAACGTGGTGGTGGGTTTCGCGGGTCTACTCGACCTCGGCTACGCCGCGTTCTTCGCAATCGGTTCATACACCTACGGCATGCTCGCCTCGCAGCAGCTGATCAGCTCGCCCATACACCACGCGCTGCACGTTCCGTTCTGGATTGCGCTTTTCCTTGGCATGTTCATCGCCGCCTCCGCCGGCGCTCTGCTGGGCGCACCGACGCTGAGGCTGCGCGGCGACTACCTCGCCATCGTGACGCTCGGCTTCGGGGAGATCGTACCCAGGTTCTTCCGCAACATGAAGGATTGGACCAGCGGCGTTAACGGCATCAGCGCGCTTGACGTGCCGACGCTGCCCTTCTGGATCACCGGTCCCTGGGCCAACACCCAGCTGGCGATCGAGCAGAACTTCCGGTTCGTCACCTTCAACGTGACGGCCTGGTACGTCTTGATCGTCATCCTGGTCGTGGCGTCGGTGCTCGGCGTCAACAACCTTTACGGCTCGCGCTTGGGGCGCGCCTGGATGGCGGTCAGGGAGGATGAGACCGCCGCGGCCGCCATGGGCGTCAACACCGTGAACACCAAGCTGCTCGCCTTCGCCATCGGCGCCTCGTTCAGCGGATTCGCCGGCGCCTTCTACGGGGCAAAGCTGTCGCTCGTGAGCCCGGACAGCTTCGGCTTCATCGTCTCGATCACCATCCTGTCGATGGTCGTGCTGGGCGGCATGGGCAACATCCCAGGCGCCATGATCGGAGCGCTGCTCCTGTACTGGGTGCTCTATAAGTTCTTGCCCGACGCCCCCCTGCAAGCCTCGTCACTGGCCCACAACTTGGGCCTGGACTCGCTCAACACTGTGACTCCCAACTGGCCAGGTATCGCCGAGTTCGTGTCGAGGCTCAAGTTCATCATCTTCGGGCTGATCCTCGTGAGCATCATGCTGCTGCGCCCGCAAGGTCTGCTGCCCAGCCGGTTGCGCTCGGCCGAGCTGAAGCGTGGCGTGCACGACGAGCCGGTAACCATGGTGACATGAGCGAAGAACCGGCGCCGATACTGTCTTTGCAGGGCGTGATCAAGCGGTTCGGCGGCTTGACAGCCGTCGACCAGGTGAGCTTCGATGTGCCCAAGGGTCAGGTCTTCTCGTTGATCGGTCCCAACGGGGCCGGCAAGACGACGCTGTTCAACTGCATAACTGGCATGCACGTCCCGACGGCAGGCAAGGTCGTCTTCGAAGGGCGCAACATCGCCGGCACCAAGCCATATCGCACCGCCCAACTCGGTATCGCCCGCACCTTCCAGAACATCCGCCTATTCGAGTACCTGAGCGCCGTCGACAACGTGAAAGTTGGCGAGCACGTGCGGATGAAGGCCAAGCTCTGGGACGCGATCTTCCGTACGCCATTTGCGCGCCGAGAGGAAAGAGAGGTCACGGACAAGGCGTTGGAGTATCTGCGCTTTGTCGGCATCGAACGCCACGCCGACAACTACGCGCGCAACCTTGCGTACGGCCAGCAGCGGCGCCTTGAGATCGCACGCGCCCTGGCCACAGAGCCACACCTGCTGCTGCTCGACGAACCCGCGGCCGGGTTCACGCCACAGGAAAAGGTCGAGCTCATGGCGCTCGTGGACAAGATCATTGCGCGTGGCATCACCGTGTTCCTGATCGAGCACGACATGAAGGTCGTCATGGAGGTCTCGCAGCGAATCGTGGTGCTCGACCACGGCGAGAAGATCGCCGAAGGTCCGCCGGCCGAGGTGCGCAACAACCCGCGCGTGATCGAGGCCTACCTGGGCAAGAGCGCTTAGATGGCGCTTTTGGAGCTCACTGGCATCGATGTGTTCTACGGCCGGGTGCAGGCCGTGCGCGGCGCGTCACTTCAGGTCGACAAAGGCGAGGTGGTGGCGCTCATCGGCTCCAACGGAGCCGGCAAAACCACCACGCTGCGTACTATTTCGGGACTCCTTCACCCCTCCGCCGGCAAGATCACCTTCGACGGCAAGGACATCACACGTGTCGAGCCGCAGAACATCGTCAACCTGGGAATCTGCCAGTCCCCCGAGGGCCGCCGCCTGTTCGCTCGAATGAGTGTCCTCGACAACCTGCGGATGGGGGCCTACACGCGAAAGAACGCGGCGGAGATCAAGACCGACATGGACCGCGTGTTCGAGCTTTTTCCGCGCCTGAAGGAACGGTTGCACCAGGTCGCCGGAACCCTGTCCGGCGGAGAGCAGCAGATGTGCGCGATGGGGCGGGCGCTGATGGCCAAGCCAAAGCTGTTGATGCTGGACGAGCCGTCTCTGGGCCTGGCCCCGATCCTTGTCCAGACGATCTTCAACATCGTCAAGGAGATCAACTCGCAGGGCACGCCGGTTCTGCTGGTCGAGCAGAACGCCCACAAGGCGCTCGAGGTGGCGCACCGCGCTTACGTGCTCGAGACCGGGGTGATCGTGAAGTCGGGCACAGGCCAAGAGCTGCTCGAATCAGAGGACGTCCAGAAGGCCTACTTGGGGATGTAGGGCCCGTCGCCCTCACCTTGATCCCGTCCCGGTGTGCGGGAGACGGGATTACCGCCCCGGCTGGTAGCTCGCCACGAACAGGTACACAAGCACCACGGCGAAGGCGCCGTATTCGAGCACCACGTTGCGGGTAAAGCTCTCCTCCACCGTGTGGCGAACGAGCCCTCGGTTGATGTACCAGGCGAACAGCAGCATGACCGCGAACGTGCCCTCGTTCACCACCAGGTAGATGGACAGCGCGGTGATGGCCCACCCAAGGAACGTGACGACCTGCGCCACGAACAGGGCAAAGATGAACGTACGTCGCGGCGCGATGGCCGAACCGTTGATCCGAAAGCTTCGATAAGAGGCCATGAACGTGATCGTGAAGATCCAGAGCAGCTGGAGGATGGCGTTGAAATGGAGCGAGACGACGACCAGGTAGGCGCCGGCGAGGGCGAGGATGAGGATCGTTTCCTGGAGCACCACATGCCCGCGCTTCTCCTCGTCACGCAAGCGCAGGTAGTCGAGGCGCGCGGCGATGACAAAACCCGCGCCGAACGCGGCTGTGAGGACCAGGTATTTCCAGAGCTCAGGCACCAACAGCGACAGCCCGGCCAGCGTGGTCGCGCCGAGAGCAACGGGGATGTAGTGCTCGATGCGGGGCACCTCTTCGCTGCCGCGCAAGTAGCCGAGCAGCGCCGGTGCGGCCACAACGACCAGCCCCAGCGCCAGGGCCCATACCTGACCTTGACCGAGCAGCTCTGACTTGAAGCCAAACGCGATGGCGACCAGGACGATGCCCGCGAAGATCAAGAAGCTGCGATCGCGCTCGGACCTGACTGTGCTTATGGCAGGGGCGAGCCTTTCAGCTGGAACCGGAGGGACTTTCATCTAACCCGGTGGAAGTCTAAGACCCGATGCGACCGTAGCGGTCGTCGAGCCTGACGACATCGTCGATCTCCGGGGTGGACACCTCGAAGATGTCGGTGTCCTCGACGGCTGTCAACCGATGCCGCGTGCCCGGAACGATGTGCAGCGTGTCCCCCGCCTGCATGCGGTGCTTCGTCAGCGCGCCATCGGGACCGCCCAGCTCCATCTCCACCGCGCCTTTGACCAGGTACTGATACTCGTCTTTGCGCTCGTGGTACTGCAGGGACAGCGCCTCGCCCTTGTTGATGTGCAGCATCTTGCCCGCATACCGTTCCGTGATCCCCCACCTCAGCTCGTAGCCCCAGGGTTTGTCCACCCTCGATGATTCGACACGGCCGAACTCAGGTGCCAACGTGTTGCCTGATGCCGACGATTTCCTCGATCGCTCCGAGCCGCGCTTCAACGGCGTCGCTGTCCGCAGCCTCGGCATAGACCCTGATCAGCGGCTCTGTACCGCTCGCCCGAAGCAGCACCCAGCTGCCGTCCTCGAGATAAAACTTGAAACCGTCATCCGAGCGGATGCGCTGCACGTGAACTCCAGCAACCTCTTCAGGCTCATTCTTCTCGAGCAGCTCGAGGATCCGCTTGCGCTCGGCGTCGTACGTTTCCCGGTTCAGGTGAATGTCGTGCCGTGCGTACGCATGCGGCCCAACCCGCTGCTCGAGGTCTGCCAGGATCGCCGAGAGTGGCTTGCCGGCCTTGACGATCATGTCCGCGAACAGGAGACCGACCAGGATTCCGTCGCGCTCTGGAATGTGGCCGCGGACGCCAAAGCCTCCCGACTCCTCACCGCCCAGCACCGCGTCGGTCTCCATCATCTTTGGAGCCACGTTCTTGAATCCGACGGGTACCTCGAACACCTTGGTGCCGAAGTCCGCCCCGAGCTTGTCGACCATCGCGGTCATGTTCACGGTCTTGACCACCGGGCCGCGCATGCCCCGCACCTCGAAGAGATACAGCATCAGCAGCGCGAAGACCTGCAGCTGGTTGATGAAGCGGCCGGTCTCGTCGATGATCCCAACTCGGTCGGCGTCTCCATCGGTGCAGATGCACAGGTCCTGGCCGCCCACCTTCATGACGGCGAGCGTCGAGTCGATGTTGGGCCGTATGGGCTCGGGGCTGATGCCTCCGAACAGCGGGTTTCTCTGGTTGTGCAGCTCGGTGACGTTGGTGCGCGCGCCACCGATCAGCTCGGCGACATAGCCGTAACCCGAGCCATACATGCACTCATGCAGGATCCGCAAACCTGCACCCTTGATCGCATCGACATCGACCATGCGGCCGACCTGTGTGTAGTAGGCAGGGCGCGGGTCGTACGTCGAAACAAGCTCGCGGGCGGCCCGGTGGTCGATCGGCGGCGCATCGGAGATGGCATTGATCCGGCGCTCGAGGTCCGCGATCACCTCGGAAGGGGCCGAGCTGCCGGTCTCCGGCTTGTACTTGATCCCGTTGAACTGGTACGGGTTGTGGCTGGCCGTGACGACGGCCGCGCCGGTCGCCTTGCGGTCGATCACCGTCCAGGACGCAACCTGGGTTGGCGAGGGGCGGTCGAAGATAAGCGTGCGGACGCCGTTGGTGGCAAAGATCTCAGCCACCATGCGAGCGAAATCCTCGGAGGCGAAGCGGCAGTCGTAGCCGACCACGGCGAGCGGGTCGCCTGTCCGCGATTTCAAGTATTCGGCTGTGCCCTGCGCAACGCGCCGCACGTTCGCGTATGTGAAATCGTCGGCGATAATGCCCCGCCACCCATCCGTGCCGAACTTGATCTGATCGGTCATCCGACTAAAGGTAGCGGGTCTTGTGTGCCCGTCTCAGTGCCTCGACGACCTTCCGAACGTCCTGCGCCCGGGATCTGGGAACCACCAGCAGGGCGTCTTCCGAGTCGATGATGATCATGTCGTCCAGGCCGATCGCGGCCACCAGGCGATTGTGACCAAGGATCAAGCTGCCCCGGGTGTCGACCAGGACTGATTCCCCTTCGACCGAGTTGCCATGATCGTCAGCGCGGACGCGGTCGCCCAGCTCGGCCCAGTTGCCGATGTCCGCCCAATCGAAATCCGCGGGCACGAGTAATAGCCGGTCGGTCTTTTCCATGACGCTCCGGTCGATGACCTCTACGGGCAGCTTGCGGTAGATTCGCGCCGCTTCAGAATCGTCGCCGGCGGCGCGGGCGGCGACGACCTTGCGCAGGCCGGCGAGATGCCGTGGCGCATGCCGGGCCAGCTCCTCGATGAAGACCTCCACGCGCCAGGTGAACCAGGCCAGGTTCCAGTAGTACCCCCCGGCTCGCACGTACCGCCTGGCCGTGGCCAGGTCCGGCTTCTCGATGAAGCGCCGGACCCGAAGGGCGCCGTCCGTCACCCGACCCGGCGCGTGGATGTAGCCAAGCCCGATCGACGGGAACGTGGGTTTGAGTCCGACGGTCACCAGCGCGTCATTCGCGTCGGCCGTGCGCACCGCGGTCTTGGCGGCCCTGGCGATCTTGGCGGGGCCGTGCACAACGTGGTCCGCCGGCAGCGTCAGCATCACGGTATTCGGGTTTCGCTCGATCAGCGTCAGCGCGGCGAGCCCATATGCGTTTGTCGTGCCGCGGGCTTCTGGCTCGAGGATGAGGTGCTCGCGGTCGACCTCCGGCAGAACCGATTCGATGATCGGTCGCTGCCTGACCTCTGTCAGCACGAACACCTCGGCGGCGAGCGACTTGGCCCGGTCGTACGCTGCCCGGAGCAGTGGTTGGCCATGGTCGCCGAGTGGCAGCACGTGCTTTGGCGTCGAGCTGCGCGAGCGAGGCCACAGCCGCGTCCCCGCCCCTCCCGCCGGAATGACCGCGACCGTATGTGTCAAGCGAGGTGCGCGGCGAGCTCTTCTGAGAGCTCTTTGGCACGCGCCGTCGACTCCCACGGCGCGTCGATGTCGGTGCGCCCGAAATGGCCATAGACGGCCGTCTGGCGGAACAGCGGCCGCCTGAGGTTGAGCTCCTTGATGATGCCCAGCGGGCTCAGGTCGAAAAGCTTGCTCACGGCCGCGGCGATCGCCGCATCGGGAACTTTACCGGTTCCGGACGTGTCGATGCGGATCGCGACGGGTTTGACGACGCCGATCGCGTACGCGATCTGAACTTCACACCTGCTCGCCAACCCGGCGGCAACGATGTTTTTCGCGACATGTCGAGCGCCGTATGCGCCTGAGCGGTCGACCTTTGTCGGATCCTTGCCCGAGAAGCAGCCGCCACCGTGGCGCGCATATCCGCCGTATGTGTCCACCATGATCTTGCGCCCGGTCAATCCAGCGTCAGACACCGGCCCGCCAACCACGAATCGACCGGTCGGGTTGATGAATGAACGAATGCCTTCAGCTCGAAGGTCGGCTGGGATCACGGCGTCGATCACGTGGTCGGCAATGTCCGAGCGCAGCTGCTCGGTGCTGACCTCATCGTGGTGCTGCGTCGAAAGCACCACGTTATCGACTCCTTCGGGACGGCCGTTCTCCGCGTAGCGGACGGTGACCTGGACCTTGCCGTCCGGCCGCAGATAGTTGAGCGTCTTGTTACGCCGTACCTCAGACAGACGGCGGGCGAGCCGGTGGGCAAGCGTGATCGGCAGCGGCATCAGCTCAGGCGTTTCGTCGCATGCAAAGCCGAACATCATTCCCGAGTCGCCCGCGCCGCCGACGTCGACCCCCTGCGCGATGTCGGGGGACTGCTCGTCGATGCTGGTGACCACGCCGCAGGTTTCGGCGTCGAAGCCGTACTTGGCTCGGGTGTAGCCGACCTCGCGAACGGTATGCCGGATGATGCGCGGGATGTCGACGTAGCAGTCGGTCGTGATCTCGCCGGCGACCAGCACGAGGCCGGTGGTGACGGCGGTCTCGCAGGCGACCCTGGCCAGCGGGTCCTTGGCCAGGATCGCATCGAGGATCGCGTCAGAGATCTGGTCGGCGAGCTTGTCCGGATGGCCTTCTGTGACCGACTCGGATGTAAACAGGGTCGATGCCACGGTCGTAGTCCTCCACTGAATCTCCCGCGCCGGCAAGGACTGCCACCGGATGGGCCGTCCCCAAGCGCCAGGTTCATACCTCTGGGACGGGTCGAATCCTAGCGCAACTCCAGGTAGTGGATGCCGGAATGCCGGAAGAGTTTCGAGCCGCGCTGGGACAGCAAGGCCGCGGTGGCGACGCGTGCGGATTCCATCACCTTGTCGAGGTGGTCGCGCTTCATCACCCACGTCGTCGTCGGGGCGGTGACCGGGCACAGAACGACGATGCGGGCCCGCTCCCTCAAACGTTCGTAGTCGGCGAGCATCTGGTGGTGCAGGGACAGCTCGAGGGTTCGGGCGATGAGCTCGGGCAGAGTGGTCGGCACGATATCGTGCTCGCCGCCTCCCATCAGGCTGATCGCGAGGATCTCCTTGGCGCCGGCCTCGACTGCGACCGTCAGCGGTGTGTTGTCAACGATCCCGCCGTCCAGGGGCTCGCGCTTCCCGATCCGGACTGACGGGAACAGGCCCGGGATTGCAGTCGAGGCGAGCAGCGCGGGCGTCAGCGCCCCGGAGCGGAACACGGCCGGCCGACCGGCGTTGAGATCAGTCGCGACCACCGCGAGCGGAACGCGCAGCTGCTCGA
>Ga0193749_1000084_pt1 | contig 11785 bp, 6 predicted proteins | sample L1s2metaG_FD_145081 | JGI IMG/M metagenome (GOLD analysis project Ga0193749, IMG submission 145081) | Soil microbial communities from a riparian zone of the East river system, Colorado, United States - L1s2 | ecosystem: Environmental > Terrestrial > Soil > Riparian zone | place: USA: East River...
AGGAAAAGAACCGTTAGTTGACCTCGCATGGTTGAATCATTGATGACCCTCATGGAAAGCGCCTCCTAAAAACTTTCTCCAGTCGCTTACCTGCTGCGACTCATGAGCCGCCAAGCTGCTGAAACAGAAAAGCGTAGATGTCGGCAGATTGTTCGTTGCGTTGACGCTTGGTCGAGCCGAAGCCATGACCGGCGTCATAGTCAATGCGCAGGAGTACGGGCTTGTCGCTGGTGGTTGCCGCTTGTAGACGCGCGGCCATTTTCGCTGACATCCACGGTTCGACGCGGGGGTCGTTAATGCCGGTGGTCAACAACACTGCCGGATACTTCACCCCGTCTTTCACTTTGTGGTAAGCGTCCATCGCCAGCAGAGCTTTGAAGCCTTCCTCAGTTGTAACCGAGCCAAACTCCGGAATATTTGGGACGCCATTCGAGGTGATTTCAAATCTCAGCGCATTATTGTCACCAACTTGATCTATTGCCGCGCCGAACAAATCCGGCCGGTCGACGATCGAGTTTCCAATTAAGATGCCTCCAGCGCTTCCGCCCTGACCGGCAAGATGTGCCGGGCTGGTGTATTTCTCGCTAACCAGATACTCAGCGCAGGCGATGAAGTCTTTCCAGGTATTTGGTTTGGTCTTTTCTTTTCCGGCAAGGTGCCAGTCTTCGCCGTATTCGCCGCCACCGCGCACGCCCGCCAGCGCTATCACGCCGCCGCGCTCAAGCCATGGTAAGAAATTCGACGCAAAGAACGGTTCGGTGTTGACTATGCCATACGCCCCATAGCCATTGAGCAGCGTGGGATTCGTGCCGTCCCGCTTCAGCCCTCGCTTGTAAAGAATTACCAGCGGCACCATTGTACCGTCGTGGCTCTTTACTTTTAGCGACGTGGTTTCGATGCTCGACAAGTCGATAGGTATGGGCGGGACGAGCGTCGAATCCGTGGCGGTCTGCGTTTTGGGATTGTAAGCAAAGTAAGCCGTCGACTTAGTCCAGGAGGTCAAGCCAAACAAGAGTCCTTCAGTTAGCGAATCTGTCCAACCGATAAACGCCGTGCCGTCGTATGGCAACTTGATCGCCTGCGGCGCGCCACCTTTGTAATCCACGCGCCAGAGCTTGCCAACTCCGCCGTCAAGAGTTTGCACATAGAGCGCGTCCTTCGCCGTCCCGATAAAGGTAACCACGGCTTCACTCGCCGGAAAAACCGTATCCGCTTTTGCCAGGTCAGGCTGCGCCAGGTTGATGTGAACCACTTTAAAGCGCGGTGTACTTCTGTAAGTGTTTAGATACAAGTCATCGCCATGGATATCGATGCCCGCAATGTCATCGTCAAGTGAAGCAATCCTACGCCAGGGAATCGGCGTCTGGCTCATCTTGTCGAGGGTCGTCACGTAGTATTCAGAATTAGGCGACACGCCGGAATTCACGATGGCGAAGACATACTTCGAATTTATCGGGACAAAAGCGAACGGAAGCGGCGTGGGTCCCAACTTGATGCTCGGATCTACTTCGTAACCAAAGACGACTCTGTCCGTATCCGGATTCGCACCCAGGACGTGCAGATAAACTCGGCTCTTCTGGTAGAGATCGGTTGGCGGCGCTCCCTCAGCAAGCTTCTGCAGTCGATTGTAGAGAAACGATCGTCCATTGGGCATCCACGAGCCGGCGCCAAAGCGCGCGCGATCAATGCGCTCGCCCAGGTCGCGACCCGTGCTGGTTTCAAGGACGTGCATCTCGCCGTTCTCTGAACCGCCCAGCGACACCGTGTAACAGACATACTTGCCGTCAAAGGACACACTGTAAGAATCGATTGAATAACGCTTGCCTGGAGAAGAGAGCTTGTCGGGGTCGATCAGCAAGCGCTCCGTGCCTTTAAAGCCATCGCGCACGTAGAGCCGGCGATCGTTTTCGCCTGGCGCCAGCCGGTAATAGAAATAAAGGTTGGCAGCGCGTTGAACTCCCGAGACGCGTACGCCGGTTTCACTCAACTCCTCGAATCGTTTCAGTAACTGGGAGCGGAGCGGCAGATGGTCGAGATAAGCTCGCGCGTAATCGGCCTGTGCTTTCATCCACGCGGTCATTTCAGGACTTTTGTTATCCTCCATCCAGCGGTATGGATCGACGATCTTCTGTCCGAAATAAGTGTCGGTGACTTCGTGCACGGTTGCCTTGGGCGGCCCGTCCTGGGCCGAGGCGCCCGAAACTATGAGAAAGAGTAAGCCGGCTGTAACGGTGAATGCTTTGAGGTTTCTCACGGTGGATTCTCCTTAAAGGTGTTGATTTAGAGCGACCATCGGCAGTGCCCTAATTAGAAATTCTCTGCGCAGAAATTTCGCAGAGAAAACCGGTTGGCACTTACACACTCCTCGAAAGGCGCTGTCCAGAGCGTTCTCACAGAACTTCAAAATCTACGGTTTGAGTGACGCTGGTTCCGGCAATGCTGTCGGTCACGGTCACTCGCAAATCATATCTTCCGGGCGGCAAAGTCTTGAGGGCCATCTCTTCTCCGAACGGAATCCTGTCCGGGTCGGGACCGCCCTGATTCAACTTGCGTTGTGGTGATGCCAGCATTACCTGTCCATTCCGCAGGACATGCGTCTGCGCGGTCAGGTTGGGCGCGCCTGCCGCGTCACGTTTGGCATTGTAGATAAACATCCAGTAACCCAGACGTGCCAGACGCGAGAACCGGTGATCCACACTTAGTTGAATCTGCGGACCGGCGTCCTTGCTCTTCGCGTTCTCCAGAACCTGTCCGCCCAAGAGGACGCTACTGGTGGTTAATTGACGGGTGGCGAGATCAGGAATCACGACGAACTGCATCGCGCTGCCGACGTGTCCGCTCTTTTCGTCACGCACCGCTACGCGTACCTGATAAATGCCCGGCGCCAATGGGGTGTGTTGGTTGTAGATAACTCCTGAGGCGTCAGACTCTCCGGTATTCACGGGATTGACGTTCAATTGATTCTTGAAACTCGAGGCAATCTTTCCCTTGTCATTCAGAATCACCCCCGCAAGCTTGATCGCGGCCGTCTGTTTTCCGTCATCGCCGTAAGACAAAGCGCGATTGGCAATCTGTATCGACGAAGTCAGGACGGTTTCGTTGCTAGGCGTGTTTAGATAGGTCAGAGACAGCATCGTTGGTAAAGCAATACTTGGATAATAATCGCTGAGTGCCGCCGAGATTTCGGCGTCCGGAGTCTTCGCCTTCTGGTTTTCAGCCGGCTTTGCCGGAGTTGAGGTAGCCGCCGTTTCCGTGGCAGGCTGCGGTCCTTCCACATAACCACGCGGCGCGCGCACGGTGAGCTCAGGACGGCCTGCGATAGTCACTTTAACGTGACGGAACTTCGGCGCCTTCTCCTCTTCTTTATCGGGACGCCATGCCAGCAGATAGTAATTCGAAGTCTCATCCAGAACATTCCCAACCCAGCGGTCAAAGTAGTTCTGATTGCGGAGCGCGCGCCCGCCAGTATCCTCCGCGAGACCATTCAATGCATCTTGATAGGCTTCGATTTCGCCGACCGGCGCTCCCACATCGAGACGAGCACTTCCCTGCGTAACGTCGACCTGGTTCGTGGTTAACCCTCTCGAATCAATCGTGTAAACCACCTCGCCGGCGCGTTGTGCCGCGTCGATGATGCGGTCGAGCTTGCCTCTTAAGTCCGGGCCATGCGCGCCGGTGTCCATCAGGAAGCCATCCGAAACAAAAAAGGCCAGCTTGCGTCCGGGCGCTCGCGCTGACGATCGCATCAGCGACTCGAGTGAAGCATACATATTCTGCGTGATGGTGCCGGCTTGCATGAGGACACCGCGCGCGCTATTCCGCACCTGTGTTTCACAACTCGCGGCGAGGGCCGCCATAGCGTAGCCAAGCTTCTTGGGAAGGTTTGATTGCACCATGCATTCTCTGATGTAGTAACTAAGAACTGCGTTATTCGTTTTGCTGGAATCGATAATGAGCGCGTCGAAGTCTTTCATGCTCGTGTTGCCGGTTCCGTAACCCTGCGCGTCGTATGGGCGCGGACTCAGTCGGGCCATTGCGGCTGCAAGCACCTGCTTGTTACCGGTGAATTGTTGGAGGAAGCCGATCTGTCCGCTGGCCGAAGCAATCGCAACTGAATCCCGGGAACTCATTTCGCTTTCGAGGAAGTGACGCAGCATTAGTTTGGTGCGATTCATGCTGTCAGGCGAGAGGTGCAGGTCGTCGATGAAAAAAACGATCGTGCGGCCGCGAACTGATGGAGGAGTCGCCGGCGCTTTCGTGAGCGCGGCGCCAGGCTCGCTGCGATTAGCGAGTTGCGCTTCTCTGGCGCTGCCGGCGGTGACGCGCTCAAAGAAACTGATGGGGCGCGGTTTGCCGTCAACCGTTAATTCAAACTGAGCGCGGTCCAGGCCGTCGACGAACCTTCCGCGCTTATCCACTACGGTAAACGCCGTCTGCACCAGGTCGGTGTTAATTCGCACCACGTCCTCTGACGATTGACCCGGGCGCTGTTGCTGAGCGTTCGATGATGCCGGCGTGGAATTGATCAAGGCTGTGAGGCAAACAAATAAAAGCACCTGACGCGTTACTGATGGGCACGTGGACTTCATGGTTAGTACTCCCCGGACTTCACTTTAGAGTTGTGCCTGATTCATTCGTCGGCGCTGGCCGCCAAACACTACGCCTGCAGCTTTGTTTTGTGGCGAATTCTACCACTTAAGGGAATACCATTGTGTTGTGGGTCGCGCAGGAGCAACGGCAGCTCAGTCCCACCGAGAATTACGGCTTCGATATGGTCACGGGCTTTCATCCGATCCATTATGGCAGTCAAGCGGTCGCGGGTCTCTAGCAGGAAGATGTTGTTCAGAAGTTCCTTTGTGTATATGTCGTGAATGTAAGCCTGCTCATCGTTAGCAGGCGCGACGATTGTAATCCCGGCTTTCAAAAACACTTCCGGATAAAATCGTCCCAGCATGGTAAAGCGCGTGCCGAACAAAGCTACGCGCTTCAGTCCCAGGGAGCGGGCTTCGTCGCAAGTAGCTTCCACGATGCTAACCAGAGGGATTTGCGAGCGCCGGCACAGTTCATCAAAAACAATGTGCGGAGTGTTGGCAGCCAGCGCGCCAAAATCCGCGCCGGCCCACGCCAGTTTTTCTATTTCGTTAGCCAGATAATCGGTGAAGGCTTCGCTTTCGTTGGCTTCCATCCAGGCCAGCAGTTTGGAGACATCGACGCTATTGATGATGATCGATGGATAGCCCGGATCTGCTTTAGTGGCACGCGCCTCTTGCGCGTGAGCCACGGGCGGGACGCCCATGCCACCCTTATGCTCACGATACGCGGCGATGATCAGCCGATAGTATTCGATCGTTGATTCGGGCCCGATGCCACCGATGATGCCAACAGTCTTCATTGATCCTGTCAGAACCGCCTGCGGGTAGCGGGCGGTTGATCTCGCATACGCCTGAATCTTTTTCTGGATAGTACGACCGCCCGCTACCGCAGGCGGTCCTGACTGGCCTCTAATTGCGTCCGCACCAGGTCCAGAAAAATCCCGAAGACCAATTGATTCGGTTGGCCCGAAAGTCGGTGTCACCTTTAATAGTCATTCCGTCGGACTCGAGGTAGAGCCAGGGGCCGTCCAGGCGACCGCTCTCTTGAGAACCATCTTCGGTTATCATCTGAAGCTCGCCGCGCGCGTTATGGGTCACCGTTCGGATACGACTGCGGCTGCCACCGAAACACCATTTGCCCTCGATGCGCATCAGCGTCCAGGAGCCATCGCGCACTTTCTGATTGTGCCAGGGGCCACCCAGAAAATTGTTCCAGCTAAGCTCCAGCCACCCGGCCCCGCTATCGCCGCTGGAGTTCGTCCAACTATGTTGCAGGCGTTTGCCAACCATCGTACCGCTGACAGTGCCCGTGCGTCCGTCGGCATAACGAATGACTCCGGAAACAGACGAGCCGTTTTGGGTAAACACTACTTCAGACGCACCAAAGTCATTACCGCTCGTCCACCATTTGCCGTCGATTGAAGCGATGGTGCCGCTGTTTGATCCGGTCCTGGTGCTGGGCGGCGTTTTCGCAGGCGCTTTCGCAGGTGTCTTCGTTGGACTGCCAGTGCTCGTTTTCGCCGGAGCTTTCGGAGCATCAGAAGTCTTGCCGCCGGCTGGTTGCGCCCACGCGGGCGCGGCGAAAGCGAACAGCATCAAAGTCGTGATTGCGAATGATCGTGAAGAAGACTGGAGATTCCAAAGGTCTCTCATGAGGTGTGGATTGTATCAACTAAAAATTCTCGCGCCAATAGAGTTGGACGACTGCGCATGTTTGGGAAAACAATCCACGAACATACTTCAAAGTTTGTCGGACATCCAAACTGACACTGGCCTTACTGCGGACGGAGCCATTCGTGCCGAAGTAGTCCGTAGAAAAATGCGTCCTGAATCTCTCCATTAGTCTGCCAACGCTCGCGCAGATAGCCTTCGCGCTTGAATCCCAGCCGCTCGACTGTTTTGATCGAAGCAATGTTCCGCGGATCTATGTCAGCTTCGATGCGGTGGAGGTCGAGCGTTTCAAAAGCATAAGCGAGCAACGCCTGAAGCGCTTCGTTCATGTAGCCCTGGCCCCAATGCTCGCGGCCGAGGGCATAGCCGATCTCGGCCCGGCGATGATTGAAGTCCAGATTAAAAAGCGTGAGGCTGCCGATAAGTTGATTGTCCGTGCGCAGGACTATGCCCCATTTCAAGATTACGCGGCGCTTCAGGTCTTCCTGGATTTTGGCTATGAGATTGACGGCAGCCTGACGATCTGCCAGGGGAGGCGTGCTCCAATAACGCATGACTTCCGGGTTGGAGTAGATCGCATAGAATGCGTCTGTATCCTCCTCGGAAATGCAGCGAAGGCGGATCCTGTTTGAGTCGATCGTGGGTAGGCGATCCCAGTGCATTTGGTTTGCGGCGGATGCGTGCAATAGAAAGCGACGTATGAAGGAAGTCAGTATGCGTTCATCTGATCTGACGCGGAAAGCCTCAAAGTTAATAGCCCGGGCAACGCCCCTGAATCATATCGCAAAATGCACCCCGACGCTGAAAGGGTCGCGCCGTTTCGCTGTGCGACCCTTTCAGGTTCGGATTCCATTGTGCTCGTAAACCGGGGGCGTTGCCCCCGGCTATTACATGTCACGCTTTCGGCGTGAAGAAATCATGAGCATCCGCGCGAGCGGGTGGGTCCGAGATCAAACTTGCACGAGTCGATTCTGTGACCCACCCGCTCACGCTAGGTGGTACTGACTTCATGCGCAGAGTGCGGTCTCTTCTATTGCGCCACGTCATACTCAGGTTTGGGCATCCCCATCAGCCACTTATCGAACCAGCCAACGATATGCTCGAGGCGCTCGATGCGATGCCAGGGCTGGCCGGAGCGTGACAGTTCATGCGACTCGTTCGGAAAGCGCACCATCACGGTTGGGATTTTGCGATACTTCAGCGCGCGAAACATCTCTTCGCCGCCCGCCCCCGGAGGCGTACGCCAATCCGCCTCGCCCAGAATCAACATCAAAGGCGTCGTCACTTTATTGATGTAGGTGATTGGTGAACGCACCTTGTAGTCTTCCGGATCTTCGAACGGCGGTTTCCGAAACCACGTCTCCTGAAAGAGCGTGAAGTCAGCGACATACCAGAAGTCGGCCCAGTTGGCGATGTCACGCTGCGAGACCGCCGCGGCAAAACGCGTCGTCTGGCCAATGGTCCAGTTGGTCAAAAGACCGCCGCCGCTGCCGCCCGTCACGCCCATCTTCTTTTCATCGATATATCCTCGCTTGAGAACTTCATCGACGCCGGCCATCAAGTCTTTATAGTCGTCACCTGGATAGTGATACTGAATGATGTTGCCAAAGTTCTGGCCGTAGCTGGTGCTGCCGCGCGGGTTCGGATAAAGCACGACATAACCCTTCGCTGCCATCCACTGAAACTCATGATCAAAGATGAACCCGTAAGCCGCATGCGGACCGCCGTGGATGTTGAGAATGAGTGGATATTTCTTATTGGCGTCAAAGCCGGGTGGCTTCTGCACCCACGCGTGAATTTTCTTGCCGTCGAAACTCTTGTACCAGATTTCTTCCGGCTCGGTAAGATTCAGTTTGGAAAACAATTCATCATTGAGATGGGTAAGTTGTTTCGGCTGGCCGCCTGCACCTTCCAGCCAGAAAATGTCACCGATTCGAGTCGGCGTGGAGATTATCAAAGCGAATTTCGTCGCGTCGGGTGTCGAGCGAAAACTGACCACGGCCTGGTTGCCGCTGGTCAGGTCGGTCTCTTTCCCGGTGGTCGTATCGAAGATGCCGAGGTTTGCTTTGCCTTCCTTTGCATAGACCGCGACGATGCTGCGGCCGTCAGCCCGCCAGATCGGTGGTGCATTGCCACCGCCGCGTGGCGCGGTGTTGTCACCACCCACCCCTGAGCCGACGTCGTAATCAAAATCGCGCGTCAGATTTCGCGGTCGCGCGTTGGGTGCCAGATCCATCACCCAGAGATCGGGTTCGGTATAAGATTGAACCGGCTTGCTCTGCGAACCATAGAACGCGATTTGTTTGCCGTCAGGGCTGACAGAAAAAGCGCCGGTATCCATGTCAAATGAAGTGAGCCTGGCCGGCTGACCGCCGTTAACTGAGATGGAATAGATCGTCGTCGACGGCAGTTCATAGTAGGGCTCGTCAATCTGATCGGAGGCAAAGTAAATCTGCGAGCTGTCTTTCGCCCAGGTGGCGCCGTCTTCCGAATAGCGACCACTCGTGAGTTGTTTGGGCGCGACTTTCTCGTCGCCGGTTTTTGGTGCGGCCACCACCCAGATGTGGTTTGGGTGCTTTGGATCCGTGTAACCGGCGCCGTTGAAGCGATAGACGGCCCGCGTGATCACGCGCACGTCACTCTCGCGGGGCTCTTCCGGCTTCCTGGCGTCCCCGGAAATTGGGGCAGGAGTCGGACTCGGTGAAGGTTGATTTCGCGCCGCCGCCTTTACCAGGTCCTCGGGATTTGCGCTGTTACCGAACAGGATCATCTTGCCGTCCGGAGACCATTGGGGCCCGCCCGCTCCGCGCGTCATAGTCGTAAACTGAAACGAATCGCCTCCGGCCATCGGCAGCATGAAGAGCTGCGGCATGTCGGTCCGGCCATCTTTCTCAGTCACCCGCACGAAGAGAAGGAATTTTCCGTCGGGCGACCAACGCGGTGTCGAGTCTCTGGGGCCGGTGGTCAGTTGATGAGTCTCACCCGTAGCCGGAGAGACGCTCCAGATTGCAGTGTTGTATCCATCTTTCTTTTCGTTCACCGTCACGCGCACAAAGGCGACACGCGAACCATCGGGCGAAATCTGCGTATCGCCGGCCCAGACAAAACTGAATAAGTCCTTCTCAGTAATGTTCCGCTTCTGCGCCAGAGCCGGAACGTTGAGCAAGGTGATAGTAATCAAGACGAGCCAGAGACGAGTTCGCATAGATTTCCTTTCGGGACGGGTTCAGCAACGCGGCGGTATTCTACCGGGAATGGGTTAAAGGTGGAACAGCGGAATGGGGCGGTAGCCCGACCGTAAGGGAGAGTTAGCGATGGGCGCGCCCGGACAATCCAAAGGGTCGTTCGCTGATTGACGTGGCGCGATCCTAATTCGGACACTTGGGATCCTTATCGACGGCCACAACTGCCAATGGCGCCAATTTGTTTTGCTTCAGAATCTGATTCAGTGCGGGCAACGTCTCGCTATTAATCTTTCGCCAACGCTCCAGATCATTTTTCAAAGCTACACAAGACGGCGCGGCATTCTCGATTATTGATTTTGCCGGACGGATATCACCGCTTTGAATCATGGTTACAAAGCGCGCCACGTCCCGGTTGACCGCGCCAAAGCCGGGAGCAGTATTCGTTCCGTCCTGGATCTCGCCAAGTTCTTTGTCAAGCGTCTGTAGGGCGTCGCTTAATTCCTTTGTTTGCGGATTCGCCGGCAGGGCTTTCTGATCGGCAGCCAACGCCGCTCGCAACGCCCCGACTTCGTTGTAAGAGTGATAGCTGCTATCCATCCACGCATCAATCATCCGAGCGACATCGAGTTGGGCTTCCAGATCAGCTTGAGAGACATGCACACGGGGATCGAGCTTGACTATCAAAGGCTGCCGGTAAGTCCAGCCATCAACGGTCAGAATGACTTCGTATGTACCGGGTACGACCAGGGGACCCGGTGGTTGATTCATCGGCGTCTTGCCGGGAACGGCGTGGTCGGGAAGCGTGTATTCGATATAGTCGATATGTCTGCCGCGAAAGTTATAAGTCAGCGTATTCGGTGCTGGCCATTGCATGTTCCAGACAACGCGATTCAGGCCGGCGCCATTCGACAACGTGGTCGGCTTTTCAAACCAGTAATCCGGTACATTTCGCAAACGGTTGTCCGACCCCGGAAGGGTATTTGAATACCGGTTGACAATATTCCCTCCCGCGTCGCGAATCTCGAGCGTGACTCGCGACTTATGTTTCAGATAGTAATAAATGATGGCGCCGTCCGGCGGATTCTCTCCGGCCGCCAAGTCGGCCGACAGCGGCGTGTCCGGGTGATTGTCCCAACGCGTGCGGATAGCCGTCGCCGGCTTGAGCAGGAAAGCGTCGTTACCCGTCATTCGCGGCCCGACTTGCCGCAACGGAGTTAGATCATCAAGGATCCAAAGTCCGCGGCCGTAGGTCGCCACGACCAAGTCGCTCCCATGAACATTCAGATCGCGGACGGATGTGGTCGGCAGATTGAACTGCAGAGATTGCCATTGATCGCCGCCGTCAAACGAGACGTACACACCGGTTTCGGTGCCCGCGTAGACCAATCCTTTGCGCTCTGGATCTTCACGCACCACGCGGGCGATGGCCGTTTCGGGCAATCCATTGACGGTTTTCTGCCAGGTCTTTCCGCCATCATGAGTCCGGAAAATGTTTGGGTGCGAATCACCAAATGGCGCGGCGATTACATACGCGGTCTCCGGATCAACGGCCGAAGTTTCGATCAATCTGATTTCGGTGCGACCTGGCAATCCGGCGGGCGTGACATTGCTCCAGTGGGCGCCATTGTCTCGTGTCAACTGCACCAGACCGGTACTCGTGCCCACCCAGATTTCTCCGGACGCGGCCGCCCTTGGAGATATGGCCTGGATTACTCCCTGATCATTAGCCGTTGGATTTTTCGAAGTGAGATCGGGACTGATTTCCTGCCAGGTCTGCGCGCCGTCGCTCGTCTTCATCACATACTGCATCCCCAGATACATCGTCTTCGGATCTCGCGGTGAAAACACCAGCGGCGTTTCCCATGTGTAACGATACTTTGCGCCGGGCGCAAACACGGTCGCGATCTGTCCAGTGGTTCGATCCAGTCTGTACACTGAGCCATACCAGCCCACTGAATAGACCAGATTCGAGTTCAGAGGATCGGGAGCGATGTAACCACTCTCAAAGGCCCCGGTCGAGAACCAATCGCGATAAGTAATCTGGCCAAAGTCGCTGCGACTCAAAACCGCCACCGATCCGCTGTCCTGCTGCGCGGCATACAAACGATAGGGAAACCCCTTGTCGGTGATGACGTGATAAAACTGTCCCGTCGGTTGCGTGAACCAATCGGTCCAGGTTTGGCCGGCGTCGAGACTGACGATGGCCCCCTGATCAGAACCCAGGATCATTCTCCGTGTGTCTGTAGGATCGATCCAGAGCACATGCTGGTCTTCGCCGCTCGGGGCACCTTTGTAAGATTCAAAAGTCTTGCCGCCATCGGTAGAGCGATACATCGA
>Ga0193749_1000085_pt1 | contig 11612 bp, 8 predicted proteins | sample L1s2metaG_FD_145081 | JGI IMG/M metagenome (GOLD analysis project Ga0193749, IMG submission 145081) | Soil microbial communities from a riparian zone of the East river system, Colorado, United States - L1s2 | ecosystem: Environmental > Terrestrial > Soil > Riparian zone | place: USA: East River...
GCAGCACCGGGTTTACTGTGCCGGCCTTCTTCATCATCTGAATGATCTGGCCGGGCAAGGCGCCGATGTAGGTGCGCCGGTGGCCGCGAATCTCTGCTTCATCCCGCACGCCGCCGAGACTGAGCCGCACAAACTTGCGACCTGTAGCGCGGGCAATCGATTTTCCGAGGCTGGTCTTGCCAACTCCCGGCGGGCCCACGAAGCAGAGAATCGATCCCTTGGGATTCTTCACCAGTTGCCGCACGGCGAGATACTCGAGGATGCGGTCCTTAATCTTTTCCAAACCGAAGTGATCTTCATTCAGGACCTCTTCGGCTTTCGTCAGGTCGCGGATCTCTTTTGATTTTTGTTTCCAGGGCACCGAAACCAGCCAATCGATATAGGTGCGCGAGACGGTTCCTTCGGCGGACATCGGCGGCATGGCTTCGAGCCGGTGCAATTCCTGCAGGGCTTTTTCCTTCGCCTCTTCGGTCATGCCGGCTTCTTCGATTTTCTTTTTGAGCTCGTCCATTTCGGCGCGCTCGTCTTTGCGGCCAAGTTCCTTGTGAATCGCTTTGATTTGCTCGTTGAGATAGTACTCTTTCTGCGCTTTCTCCATCTGGCGCTTCACGCGCGTCTGGATGGTGCGATCGAGCTGTCGTTTTTCCAGTTCGATTTCCAGAATCTCTATCAGGCGAGCCAGGCGCGCCTGGGCTGAGAAAAGTTCGAGCAGACCCTGTTTGTCTTCGACGGAAATGCGCAGTTGCGAGGCGAGCGCATCGGCCATGTGTGATGGATCGGCATTGCGCATCGCAGTTTGCAAAGCATCCGGCTGCACGTCGGGAGCCAGGCGCAAATGCTGCTCTACAAGTTGGGCGATTTTCTGCACCAGAGCATCGGTGCGAACGCCTTCTTCATTAACTGCCGGCGCGCGGCGAACCAGCGCGGTGAAGGCGCCGTTATTGTTTTCTACCCGGACAGTCGTCGCGCGTTCGCGGCCTTCGACCACGACCTTAATCTGGCCGTTTTCCTGTCGCTGTGATTGCAGGATACGAGCGATGGTGCCGACGCTGTAAATCTGTTCCGGCGCCGGTTCGTCCACGGTGGCGTCGTGTTGGGTCGACAGAAAAATCGTTCGATCGGACGCCAGGGCCATCTCCAAAGCTCTCACTGAGCCTGGCCGGCCAATCTTGAAGGCAACCTTGGTGAACGGAAAGATAACGACATCGCGGATCGGTACCATGGGGTAACGGGCGATGTCGGCAGGGCTACGGTCTGAATATTCTTCCATGATTTTTACTGCGGGCGTGAACGCTGAGAACTGAAGCTCCTGAAAAGTACGTCGGGACGCTAAATAAAACGACGAATAGGGCTGCTCTCGAAGATTTAGCTCAGCTCGTCGCCACCGGCTGCGAATAAGGGCGAGCCGCTTTGTGGTCTCGCCCTCTTCTGCAACTGCGCTGATTGTAAACCATTTGGCGAGAACCTGCCACTAGTCATTCCATGGTGAAATCAGGGACATTTTTCTGCGGCAGGACTAGGCGGCCGCGTCATCCACGCCGGCCAGGCCCTCACCCGGCATAGCCCGGCGGCGCTCGACCATCTCGCTGGTGATGACGAATTCTTTAATGCGTTTTTGCGAAGGCAGCGTGTACATCGCCTCAAGCAGGAGTTCTTCCAGAATCATCATTAGACCGCGCGCGCCAACTTTGCGTTGCAACGCCTGACCGGCCACACCACGCAGCGCGTCATCGGTGAAACGGAGTTTGACGTTGTCAAACTCGAACTTCTTCTGATACTGCCGCACCAGCGCGTTCTTTGGCTCGGTGAGAATTTTGACGAGCGCGCTCTCGTCCAATTCATGCAGCACGCCGCAGACAGGTAAGCGGCCCACGAATTCCGGGATCAGTCCATAGCGAATCAGATCTTCCGGCTGCACGTGTGCCAGCGCTTCGGCCTGACGCTGAGACCCGGTCTTTACTTCGGCGTGGAAGCCGAGAGATTTGTTTCGCAAACGGCGTTCGACAACTTTCTCCAGACCGACGAACGCGCCGCCGCAAATAAACAGAATGTTGGTCGTGTCTACTGGGAAGAATTCCTGGTGGGGATGCTTGCGTCCGCCCTGCGGCGGGACGTTGGCGATCGTGCCTTCCAGGATTTTCAAAAGGGCCTGCTGCACGCCTTCGCCTGAGACGTCACGCGTGATCGAAGGGTTTTCGTCCTTGCGACAGATCTTGTCGATCTCGTCGATGTAAATAATGCCCTGTTGCGCGCGTTCGACGTCGCCGTTGGCCGCCTGCAGGAGTTTGAGAATGATATTCTCGACGTCTTCACCGACATAACCGGCTTCAGTCAGCGTCGTCGCATCCACTATGGTAAACGGAACGCTCAGCATGCGCGCGAGCGTCTGCGCCAAAAGCGTCTTGCCGGTGCCGGTTGGGCCGATCAGCACGATGTTGGATTTCTGAATCTCGACGTCGGCGCGACGGCGGGCCAGCTCGATGCGTTTGTAATGCTGATAGACCGCGACCGCGAGCTGTTTCTTTGTCTCCTCCTGGCCGATGACGTATTCATCGAGGAAGGCCCTGATTTCCCCCGGTTTGGGCAGCGGTGGACGAGAGGCTACCGATTCAGCCTGCTGATCATCGGTGATGATCTCGTTGCAGATGTCGATGCACTCATTGCAGATATAGACTGTGGGGCCCGCAATGAGCTTCTTCACTTCGTTCTGTGATTTTCCACAGAACGAGCAGCGCAGCGTGTCGTCAGTTCGTCTTACCATAGTCTGGGGAACTCCGTTGAGACTGTAAGATTTTGTGGCGCAACTTGTTCAGTTGCGAGCGCAAGTTAGCGACTTGCGCAACATCGCACTACTCGCGGTGCGCGATCACCTCGTCTATTAAACCATATTCTTTGGCTTGAACGGCAGATAAATACCGATCGCGTTCGACGTCACGCTCGATTTGCTCCATGCTCTGCCCGGTGTGCTTGGCGAGGATCTCGGAGGTCAATTCGCGGATGCGAATGAGTTCTTCAGCGTGAATCCGCACGTCAGTGGCCTGGCCCTGCATGCCACCCGACGGCTGGTGAATGAGTATGCGAGAGTTAGGCAAGGCAAAACGTTTCCCTTTGGCTCCGGCCGTCAACAACAGCGCCCCCATCGACGCGCACATGCCGACGCAAATCGTCGTCACATCCGGACGAATAAATTGCATCGTGTCATAAATTGCCAAACCCGCGGTCACAGAGCCCCCGGGTGAGTTGATGTACACATTAATATCTTTTTCCGGATCCTCGGCCTCGAGGAAGAGCAGCTGCGCGACAATCAGGTTGGCGATCTGATCGTCGATGGGCGTGCCGAGAAAAATGATGTTGTCTTTAAGAAGTCTGGAATAGATGTCAAACGCCCGCTCTCCGCGCGACGTTTGCTCGACCACCATGGGAATCAGTGCCATATCAGCTCTCAAAAGATTTGTATTGTGAGATAAAGCCGGGGATTAGATATCTGCTTAGCCATTTTTCATTTGCCATCCAAACCGCTTCACCATCCAAACTATGTCAAATGAGAAATGGAAAATGAGAAGTGGAAACTATTTCTGCTCCTGAGTTCCGCCTTCAGAATCTGCGGGTTTTTCTTTCCACTCTTCGTCAGTCACGCGCGAATTTTCGACTAACAAGTCGAGCGCTTTACGATTGCGCAACCTGCCAGCGATGCTACGTTCGCCACCTTGCTTTGTCAAGATAGCACGCACTTGATCTACAGACTGTCTCGAGCCTTCGGCGATCGCGTTGATCTCGTCATCAACTTCCTGATCACTCACTTCAATTTTTTCTTCCCCGGCGATGTGTTCGAGCAGGAGCGAACTGCGCAGATCATAGCTGGCCTGCTCCTTCAGAGACTCACGCGCCTGGTCCCATTGAAGTTCGGGATTGCGCGGATCGATGCCCTGGCCAATCATGTCCCGCACTACCGACTCGAGGCGGTGCTCGGTCTGATGTTCGACCAGGCGCTCTGGCAATTCAAACTCGTGCGCGTCGACCAGTTGGCGCATCAGTGCGCCACGCATCTTGTTGTCGGCTTCGTGTTTGACCTGTTGTTCCAGATCGTCACGAATCTTCGTGCGTAACTGCTCGAGCGATTCGATCTCGTCACCGAGACTTTGGGCCCATTCGTCGTCGAGGTCCGGCAATTCCTTAATCCGAACCGCACTCACCTTCACGGTATAGGCGACCTGCTTTCCGGCGAGACCTTTCACGCTAAAATCAGCCGGATAAGTGACCGTGAAATTCTTTTCATCGTCGGGTTTGGCGCCGGTGAGTTGATCCGTAATTTCCTGCACTACGCCTTCACCACCGAGAACTACGTCAACATCTTCGACCTTGATGGGTTCGGCATCGGGCTCCCCGGGGAAAGTGCCGTGAAAGCTGGCCGTGACGGTGTCGTTTGGCTGGGCGCCACGATCTTCGACCGGCTCGAGCGTGGCTGAACCTTCTCGCAAAGATTCAATGACCCGATCGACGTCGTCATCATTTACTGGACGCGTGCTGCGAGTGACTTCGAGACCTTTGTACTTGCCGAGCTTGATTTCGGGCAACACTTCGACGCTAACGTTGAACGAAATCGGTTGCTGGCCGAGATGATCCAGTCCTTCGGAGTTTTCCAGATTGAGTTCGGGCTCGCCGAGCGGTTCGAGTTTGTGTTCCTCGACCGCCTGCTGGACGGCGTCGGGAAGTAATTCGCGCAAGACCTCCGTCCGAATCTGATCCTTGAAACGAGTGCGAACAACCGTCCGCGGCGCATGTCCCGGACGAAACCCGGGCACGCTCGCCGCTTTGGCATAGTTGTCACTAATGCGGTCGTAGACGCTGCGGACGGCTGCCGCGTCAATCTCGACATCAATCTGCTTGCGGGTCGGTGATATATCTTTGATTTCAGTTTTCATAAAAAGAAAGTAAGCAGTACTGCTGCCTGCTTACTGCCTACTGCTTACTTTTTTTTGGTGCGAAAGGGGGGACTCGAACCCCCACACCTTTCGGTACCAGATCCTAAGTCTGGCGCGTCTGCCAATTCCGCCACTTTCGCAACTCGTTCAAACCGAAAGCGAGAATAGCACACCCTTCGAAGCGTGCGCATCCGACGCTTGGGCGGTTCCTTAGAGGGTCAATTTCTTGCTCCTTCAAAGGGTGCTGTGACTCTTGGGTTCGGGATCGTTTTTGCGCGGTGGCTAGGTTTACTCGTTAGGTTTGCCGACGGCGTGAAGACAGGAGACGCACGACCAGATAGATGGGAACGCTGACGGCGAGGATGGCCAGCGCGAACAGACTGTGACGCCGGTCGCTAATCACTGCACCGGCGAGAAAAGCGATCGAGCCCAGCAGAACAATTCCCGTGATCCACGGATAGCCCCACGCGCGATATGGCCGCGGCAGATCAGGCTCGCGGACGCGCAACACAATCAAAGAGATGTACGCCATTGCGTAATTTGCCACAAAGAAGAAAGCGAGCGCCGCCAACACCTGCTCGAAACTTCTGAAAATGAAAAGCACCGCGACTAAGGTGCTGATTAGCAAAGTGACGGTGGGCGTGCCACCTCGGTTTACTCTGGTGGCGTGGTGCGAGAAAAGCTCGTCACAGCTCATCGCATAAAGAATCCGCGGCGCGGTGAGAGTGTAAGCGTTGATCGTGCTCAGCAGGGAAAGAATCGCCAGCAGTCGAATAGTCTTGTCACCATAGGTGCCAAAGATCTTGTTGGCGACGGCGCCCGCTGCAAAATTCTCACCGGCCAGTTGCGACATTGGCAGCACATATACATAAGCGAGATTAACGATGAGATAGATCGCGATTATCAGGAGCACACCGCCAATCATTGAACGAACCACATCGCGTTTGGGGTTGCGAACCTCTTCGCCAAAATAGATCACCCCGTACCAACCGTCGTACGTGTAGAGGACACCCTGCAGCGCGATGATTAGTGCTCCGAATAACGCAAAGCCGTGGGCCACCGGCAAAGACTTTCCCGTGCTAGTGTTTCCACCGTAGGTAAACGCGGCAATTGCAATCACGGCAAAGATCAAAGTCTTCAGCAAGCTGGTTGCGTTTTGCGTGAAGCTGCCCCAACGAATACCTCGCCATTGCAGGCCTGCGAATCCAAGAGTGGCCGCAAGCGCAATTGATTTGTCGTGTCCGGCGAGCGGCGGAATTAACACCGCGGTGTATTCGGCCACCACCATCGCGATAACTGCCAGTGTCCCGCAGGTTGAAAGCCAATCGCTCCAGCCCACGACAAAACCCGGATAGTTGCCCAGCGCCCGATGCACGAAGACATACCAACCGCCCGAGCGGGGAATCATCGTGCCCAGTTCGGCGACCGTAATTGCGCCGAGCAAGGCATACAAGCCGCCGAGGATCCAGACGCCGATGAAAAGTTTTGCTGTAGGAAGTTGGGCGGCGATTTCTCCGGGTGTGCGCAGAATCCCCATCCCGATCGTGCCGCCGATAGTTACGGCGAGGCCAAAGCCAACGCCGAGGATGCGCAAGAGCTTTCCACTATCGGACGATGATTGATGATTGTCTGATTGTGAGGGTTGAGGGAGGTCTGTTGGATTGACAGGACTCACAAGGTCAGAGTCTAACCGCGATCACGTCTTATGCCAACTTTGTTTCGAGTTGCCTGATTTTGTCCTCAGCGTCGCGAATGTCCTCACGATCTTCAAGCAGAAACTTGAGGATTATGTCTAGCTTCTCCTTTATGTCATGCCTTAGTTCGCGCCTTACGTCCGTTAGTTCATTCCTTATGCGCGCATAGCTCATATTCATGCCCGCAACGTTGGTCTTAATACCCACAACGTCGGTCTTCGTATCCGCAATGTCGGTCTTCACGCCAGCAACGTCGGTCTTTAAGCCAGCAACGTCGGTCTTTAAGCCCGCAACTTCCACCTTCACGCCTGCAACTTCGGTCTCAAGCGCCACAACTTTCGTTTCAATGACTCCGACCGTATTCTTTACTTCGCCTATCTCCAAACCGGTTTCCATGATTTGCGCCAATGCTTTTTCCCAAATAGGTTTGGTGTCATACGAGTGTGCCTCAAGTTTCTCAAGCCGGGCGTCGACGGTATCGAGCCGCGCGTCAACGGTATCGAAGCGAGCGTCAAAGGCATCGAACCGGGCGAATACCCGCTCTTCGAAGGACCTTCCATTATGAAGTTCTTGGGTTGGTTCGTCGTTCATTGACGAACTAATTATCAGCCCGATTCAGATAACGATCAAGCACAAAGTCGAGAGTCCTCAAAGCTGCTCCCCTGGCAGACCTTATCTCCCTTTGCCAAAGCCAGCACAAAGGGTTCTGGTTTTCATTTACAGTGTTCTTGTGACTTTTGACAACGATCGTGGTGCGTCGGGATCCAGTCCTTTTGCTTCCGCCAGCAACGCCGCGAACAGTTGCGCGGGAATGATGTAAGGTATCGGCGCGAGGAATTCGTCGATCTCCCGAGGCATGATGATCGAGCGTGAGCACGATGCGGCCGCTTCGAGGTCACCGGTTATCGCCAGCGTATCAGCGCGCAGTTCGCGCAAGCGCCGGATTAGATCTTTCGTGCCTTCCAGCATGACCCCGGGTGGAGCAAAAATAATTACCGGGAAGTGACGTTCAATCATCGCCACAGGTCCGTGCAGAAAGTCCGCTGATGAAAATCGCTCAGCCACCACGTAACAAGTCTCCATCAGCTTCAAAGCGAACTCATAGGCATTTCCGTAAGCCAGGCCACGACCAACTACGACGCAGTTTTCCATGAAAACATAACGCTGGACCAGTTCGACTATTGCCGGTCGTTGTTCGAGCGCGCGCGCGGCCAGATCCGGAATTAGCTGGTAATCAATCGCGCGTCCATCGTTTGCGAGGGCCGCCGCCAACAGATAGAAGAGCAATACCTGGCCGGTAAATGTCTTGGTTGCAGCTACTGAGCGCTCCTTACCGCCATGCATCAAGAGTGTTTCTTCAACTACTCCGGCCATCGATGACGACGGCTCGTTGGTGATCCCGATCGTGAAGGCGCCGCGCGCGCGCGCGATTTCCAGAACCCGGTTAATGTCTTCGCCCTCGCCGGACTGAGAAACGCCTATAACCAGGGCGCGCTTGAGATTCAGCTTTGAATTGTAGAGCGTATAGACCGAAGGTGCAGAGAGTGAGACGGGAATACCGGTGGTGATTTCCAGCAGGTAGCGGCCAAACAAAGCGGCGTTGTCCGAACTGCCGCGCGCCACCAGCACGATTAGATCAAGCTCACGCTGTCGCAGCGATTCTCCCAGCCGCGCGACTTTGGTGCGCTCCTCAGTAATCGTTTTCGCCAGAGCGGCTGGTTGCTCGGCGATTTCCTGAAGCATCAGGGACATTCAATCTTAGACTGTGCGATCGAGCACAAGTTCCGCCTTTGAGAATTCCACTCGTAAAAGCCGGACCAGCGGCCTTTATCCTGGGTCTCGCGTTAGTTGGTCATTGTATTCGCCTTCGATATCAGGTAAATAGTCATCCGTCTATCCCAACTAGCTCAATAAAAAGTTATCGACGTCATAACGAGATCTGACCAATGACTTCAACTCTAACACGAACCTTAAATCTGGGCGCGGCAATTCTCTGCGTGCTGGCCTCTGCTTTTGTTCTGGCAGAAGCGCAGGCGGCGATCGGCCAGGTCATTCCAGCGCCAAAACAATTGAGTCTGATCGAAGGAAAGTTTGCCCTTGGCCCGGAAGCTCGCATCGTCCTCGCCGATGGCAAGTCGGCAGAAGATCATTTCGCCGCCCAGGACTTCATCGACGATGCGAAGCAAGTGGCCGGCGTCAACCTGAAGCTCGGCGGAAACAGCGCGCGCCACGAAATACTAATCGGCCAGATCGATTTGCCGAAAATTCAACAAGCTCTGAAAAGATCCGGCGTTGCCCTGGATCAAAGGATGACTAACGAAGGATACCTTATCGCTGTCAGTCCGAATGAGGCGGTGGTGGCCGGAAAAACATCCACCGGAACTTTCTATGGCATCCAGACGCTCAAACAACTGGTTCGCGGCGAAGGCGCGGGCGCGTTCATTCCCGGCGTAAAAATCGTCGATTGGCCCACCATGCGCTGGCGCGGCGTCTCAGATGACATCAGCCGCGGTCCGGTACCGACTGTTGAGTACGTCAAACGGCAGATTCGCACCGAAGCCTTCTTCAAACTCAACATGCACTCCTTTTATATGGAGCACACCTTCGCCAGCGAGTCTCATCCTCTAATTGGCCCGGCAGGAGGATCCCTAACGCCTGGGGAAATTCGCGAACTGGTCGCCTATGCTCGGCGCTATCACGTTGAGCTGGTGCCGGAGCAACAAACCTTCGGTCATCTGCACAAAGCCCTGCGTTTAGAGAAATATGCGGATCTGGCTGAGACGCCGTACGGCGACGTGCTTTCGCCTCAGCAGGACGGCAGCTATAAGCTGATCGCCGATTGGTATAAGGAGCTCAACGAACTATTTCCCGGGCAGTTCTTTCACATCGGGGAGGATGAAACGTTTGAACTCGGTGAAGGGCAGAGCCGGGAAGCAGCCAAAACCCGCGGTGTCGGAGCAATTTATTTCGAGCACCTGAATCGAGTGCGCGATGTGCTGAAGCCTTACAACCGGCGGCTAATGTTCTGGGGTGACATCGCGCTGCACCATCCGGATCTGATCGGCAACATACCGAAAGACATGATCGTGATGAATTGGCAGTACGGCGCGCGCGATGATTTCTGGTCATCGATTCAGCCATTCAAGGACGCCGGGCTCGAGCAATTCGCCTGCCCGGGTGCCCAAAATTGGAACCAGATTTTTCCAAACCTTGAGGCAGCCAGGAAGAACATCGTGAACTTTGTGCGCGATGGCCAGAAAGCCGGCGCGATTGGAATGATGAATACAACCTGGGACGATGACGGCGAATCGTTGTTCGAAGTCACGTGGTACTCGATCGTGCTGGGCGCGGCTGCTTCATGGCAGGAGGGCACGGTCGATTTGGATCAGTTCGATGCTGGTTTCGACTGGGCGTTCTTTCGCAATGATGGTGATCAGTTTGTAAAAGCTGAACGGTCGCTGGGGAGCGCCGGCACGCAGCTTGGCGCCGGTGGCACCACTGATGAGCTGTTTTGGCGCGATCCGTTCGCGACGCAGTTTCAGAATCAGGCTCGTAACTCTGCTGATCGAATTCGGCAGATGCGTCTGCAGGTCGAAGACGTGGCGGAATCCTTAGCGCGAAACGAAGGCCGTGCCCGGCGCAATGTGACCGCAATTGGGGCCATGAAGTTTGCGGCGCAGCGATTCGATCATCTGGGCCGGCGGATGGAAGTAATGCAAGGATTCAGTGATCAGTACTGGGACGCCTATCTGAATCTCGGCGACCGCGCGAAAGCGCGCAAGCTTCGTCGTTACACCGGCGCGATCTACAACAACCTGCGGGAAATGGCGGAGGAGCTTTCAATTTTGAAAGAAGGTTACCGCGCCCAGTGGCTGGCAGAGAATCGGCCGTACTGGCTCGACAGCGTCACGGCGCGTTACGATCAAATGATTTCGCTCTGGCTGACAAAGAGCCGCGCGATGGATGAAGTGTTACGCAAGTACGAAACGACTTCGACGCTGCCGAGTCCGGAAGAGTTTGGTTTGGGGACGCGCCCGGTCGCGCCGAGTCAGAACCTGCAGCGATAGCGACCGGATCATCCGCAGATTACACAGATGGAACAATGAAAGAGTTGCGGGACCATCTTCTGGTTTAGAGACGGAGTTTCCAGATTACCAGGTACAAAGGAGAAGACGTATGGCAAGTTACATCATGTTGCTCAACTGGACTGAGCAGGGTATGGGAAAAATCAAAGCCAGTTCGAAACGGCTGGATGCCGGAAGAAAGGCGTTCAAGAAATTGGGCTGTGAGTTGAAGGATGTCTACCTGACAATGGGCCCTTACGATCTTGTCTGTGTGGTAGAGGCGCCCGACGCCGGGACAGCAGCCACGGCGGTCCTGTCACTTGGAGGAGAGGGTAATGTGCGCACGCTGACGCTGCCGGCGTTTACTGAAGACGAATACCGGAAGATCATCGGGTCGTTGTAGGTGAGGAGCGCGGACATCTTGTCCGCACAGCGCGCGCAGCACGCTCAATGCTGCCTGAGCTTGTAGGGCTATCGCGCTTCGCGCTCAGGCGGACAAGGATGTCCGCGCTCCGTGAGCTATTTAGTATATCCCTGGCCGCGCAGCGCGTCCCGCCAATGCGGGCCGTGCGCTGGAGCCGCCGTCGACGCACAAACTTCCTATTAATACAGCGTCGACGTTTAGGGCTGAGCCTCTGCAAATGTAATTTTGAGTTGGCGCTTGTTCTGCTACAATTTTCACGGAATCCAGCCATTGACCTGAATACTGAGCCAATCAAAAAGAAAACCGTGACAATTAACGAAGTCGTCCAGGCAACCGGCGCAAAGCTTATCGGCGACGGCAGCATCCCGGTGACTGACGTGACCCATGATTCGCGTCAGGCGGGCAAGGGAAGTCTGTTTGTCGCCGTGCGCGGTGAGTTGTTTGATGCGCACAAGTTTGTACCGCAAGTAATCGAACAGGGCGCCGTCGGCGTGGTTTCAGAAGTTGA